>Ga0208180_1000149_pt1 | contig 68188 bp, 64 predicted proteins | sample MalvireepMed_s16_FD_184241 | JGI IMG/M metagenome (GOLD analysis project Ga0208180, IMG submission 184241) | Marine viral communities from the Global Malaspina Expedition - Malaspina viral metaG DeepMed_s16 (SPAdes) (version 2) | ecosystem: Environmental > Aquatic > Marine > Oceanic | place...
AATGGCTTCTAATGTTTTGTGATCAAGTTTACGACCGTCATCGTGGCGCATGTGTGTAAATATCCGATAAGCTTGGCGAACGGAGCCTACATTATAAATGATGTTCGCTTACTTTCGAACCCATTAGTATGTATGAATTCATAAATCGTTTCCTTCATTCCAAAGAGTTTGCCCCTCACCTCACGGAACTTTTTGGCGGTAACGAATGGATGGATGTTCAGTTGATAGCAGATAGATCCGAACGAAAGAAGTTTCTCTATGATCTATACAAGCGTAAATTAAAGGAATCTCGGGCGACCAATGCCGTACACTTCGAGCTGCTCAAGGGAAATCGGCACGTTTACAGTATATTTTTTGCCACACAGTCGTGGAAAGGAGCCGATAAGATGAAGGCTGCTATCTGGGATGTGGCACCGTCAGGAGACTTTGTATTCCGCAGTGGTGGTGGACAAGAGCTCGATGTTACTTGTGTGGATTATGAATCTTTGATTGATTCGATTTCGGCACGGTTTGCTGGCAGTTGGGTTACTCCAGCACAGATTGCGGAGTTCGTCGGCTCTGACAACACCGTATATCATTCATCACAGTTCAAAAAGAATGCTCTTAAACCCTTGGAACAAAGAGGCAAGCTTGTAATTCATGACGATGATTTACCGAAGCGATCGAGGCGCTTCACCTATCGGAATGATATACGGCTGATGATTTTGCCCTAGCTAGCTGCCGAGTGAGGTGTCAGGGTGTAGGTTTTTTTCTCGCCTCTCCGATTGCGCGAATACATTTAGCTAAGGCCTTGGCGTCTTCCTCTTCGCCATTCCAAACCTCGGACAAGGCTCCCATCAATTCTGCATTCTGTCGCGGATCAATTTCAGCATTGAGACCAACGAGCCGGCTAACCCTTTGAATTTTGGCAGTTCGTCTAGTCCAGTCACAGTTTAATATTCGACTGATAAGGGCTTGGCTCACATTCAGGTTTTTCGCGACCTGAGCTTGGGTCAGCTGATTTTCATGCATGTGGCTTTGAAGGGATGAGGCTAGCCTTTCAGGGTTAAGCATATTCAGATATTCGTAATTATATGAATAAGCGATTACAATAATATACAAAGGATGTAGATGCGATCTGTTTTTCTGTACAGTATGCCCTTATAGGGAGGCGATAATGAGCAATAGAAGCACCATTGAATGGACGGAGCACACTTGGAATCCAATGACGGGCTGCACGAAAGTGTCGCCAGGCTGCAAGCACTGTTATGCGGAAGAGATGGCGAAGCGGCTGAAAGCTATGGGAACACCCGGTTATGAAAATGGTTTTGAGCTCTCTCTTTTGCCCGACCGCCTGGAGCAGCCTTTGCGCCGAAAAAAACCAACGAAGTACTTCGTTAATTCAATGAGTGATCTTTTCCATGAAACTGTGCCAGACGCGTTTCTTGATAAAGTATTTGATGTGATCGCGCAAACCCCGCAGCATACGTACCAGATCTTGACGAAGCGCGCAGAGCGAATGGCTGATTACTTTAACTCCTGCAGAGCACCGCAGAATGCTTGGCTGGGTGTCTCAGTAGAAGATGTTAAGTATGGCGTCCCAAGAATCGATTATCTTAGGAATATCGATGCTGCCGTTAGGTTTTTGTCGGTTGAGCCGCTTCTAGAGGACATTGGGGCGGTAGATCTTGGAGGTATTCACTGGGTCATTGTTGGTGGAGAGTCAGGGCGTTATGCGAGGCCTTTGAAAGCTGAGTGGGTTGACCATATACAGCAGCAGTGCGAGGCGCAGAGTGTAGCCTTTTTCTTCAAGCAGTGGGGGACGTGGGGCTCTGATGGCAAAAAACGCAACAAGAAGGCAAATGGTCGAGAGTTCCAGGGAAAGGTTTGGGACGAAATGCCTCGGATTGCAGCAATAAACTTATAGCGATAAGCGTGCCTTTGGATGATGAGGCATAATACAAGGGTGGCTGGATGCCGAAAAAAAATGGTTACGACTGGTCTGATCTTTCTGCTCCTCCTGTTCTGGATGATCATAGTTCGGTAAAGCACGAAATTATTTGTGATTACCTTCGCAGATACATTTCTGTTTTTACAAAGAACCCCATAATTGATAATTTTAAAATAAACGTTATCGACGGCTTCGCTGGTGGCGGTCGTTATCGCTCCCCGGTCAGTTCTGAAATAATTCCTGGTTCACCACTGCTTCTCATGCGCACTCTCCAGAGCGCCGAGGCTGAGGTTAATGCGAATGGCAGGCGAAAACCGTTCGTTTTGGATGCAACCTATTATTTCGTTGAGATTGACAAACGTGCAATAGAGCAGCTGAGATTCGCCCTGTCTGAGTCGGAGTTGCCAGTTGAGAAGGTTCATGTCCTTCATGGCGACTTCTTGAAGCTTCTGCCAAAAATATGCAGTGATATTAAGAGCAGGAGTAGGAAGCCACGAAATATTTTTATTCTCGATCAGTATGGTTATAAAGATGTACCTCCGTCTGTTTTGAGAAGGCTATTTGAAACATTTCCAGCAGGTACGGAAGTGATTCTTACATTTTCTACAGATAGCCTTATAAACTATATGTCCAATAAGTCGGGTGTTACCAAGACCTTAAAGCGCTTAGATTTGGGTGGGATTCTAAAACATCCCGATTTGCAGGATGCCATAGAGATTAAACAAAGCCGTTTGTTGATTGAGCAGTTGCTTTATAAAGAAATCCAAAGCCAGTGTGGCGCATCATTTTATACGCCATTCTTTATTGTTTCTCGAAAAAGCAATCGTGCATATTGGCTGATTCATCTGTCATCGCATCCCACAGCGCGAAACGAAATGCTATTAACGCACTGGGGAAGCAAAAATGCTTTTGAGCATCATGGGGCGGAAGGGCTTAATATGATGCTCGGTTATGACCCGACGTTTGAAGCCATCAAAGATCAAAATATGTTTGATTTTATTTTTGATGATGACGCAGATAAGCGTGTATTAAACGCATTGACAGAGGAAATTCCCCAATTCCTATCAAGTTCTGAATCGTTTACGGTTCAAGATCTGATATTTAAAACATGCAATAACTCACCTGCTACCTTAAGTCAGTATAAAAGTGCGCTTTTCGGATTGCAGCAATCTAAGGTTCTTAAAATTTTAACGGATAATGGGAATGTGAGGAGGTCGCCCTCTTCTATATCGTTCGAAGATCAGCTTTTGGTAACAAATCAGCTTTATTTTCTTTTGTGAGGGTTTTTGTAGGCTAAAAGTGTGATTTATATTTAATTAAAAACTGAGGTGAGGGTGGAAATTTGGGCACCGATTATTTGGTTGGCCTGAAGAGGGCGACGGGGGTTGAGCTGTGACCTTGGCTTGATGCTGATTATTGTGTGTGAAGACAATTTATTTTGCTCTCGACCTTTGTTCAGGACTTTTGGATTCTAGATTTTTAGGGTGTGGCATGCTCAAAGCTCTAAGTTTATGCGCTCCTCTAGGTATGCACAAATGACTACTCTTCTTTAGGTGTTGGGTAAATCTCCAGCTGCGCTCTTTTTTGGCTGAAAAAAGCCGGAAAATCTATCTTTATCAATAGCCTATACTATTGTTTCTCTATTGCTATCTGTTTCTGGTGAATGGTTGGTTAATTGAGAATTCTTCTAGTTGTTGCAGGCCGGCTTTGAGGTCGGTAATCTCCGCTCATGGTGAACAGCGCTCTGTCATCAGGTTCCAGGCTCGATTCGGGGCTTGGCTTTTATTGACTATCTACATTTATAGGGATGCTGAATGGAGCTGATGAACCAGCCCTTAACCGGGCAGCTTGGGAGCCGTCTGATTGAGTTACTTAAGGTGCCAGATTACCATACTCTTAACATCGTAGTCGCATTCGCAAAGAACAGTGGCGTCCTCAGGATAAAAGATTCACTCGAAAGTTTTAGAGAGCGAGGCGGTATAGTAAATGTCTATGTCGGTGTTGACCTTGGGGGGACATCCTATGAGGCTCTTACTGCTCTGCTGCTTCATACCGATTCGTTGAATGTTGTTCACTCAGAGAAAAGTCAGACGTTTCACTCAAAGATCTACCAATTTCTAGGAAAGGAAGAAGGCCTGGTGGTCGTTGGATCGCACAATCTGACCGCCGGCGGGCTGTGGACGAACTTTGAAAGCTCCGTGATCATTCCTGTAAAAAAAACAGGTGGTAAGTCTGGTCGGTTGTTGCAGGGAATGGACGATTACATCGAAAAGCTTTCCTCGCTTGAAGAGTCACACATGGAGATAGTCGTACAAGAGGATATAGATAAGCTTCTCCATAATGGCTACATCTTTAGAGAAGTCGCCGAGCAAGTAAGGCGTGCTAAATCTGCGACCAAGAACGAAGGCCAGGAGCGTCTATTTGGCAATGGTGCTTCGGCACACTTACCTGGCGTCAATTTGCCGAAGGAAGGGAAGAAAAAGGCGAAAAAGAAGGCGCAAAAGAAGAGTTCACTAGCTTCAGAGGCTCCAGCTAACTCTAGCCATTGCATTCCAAGCGATGCAGATCAGACTATTTGGTTTGAAACTAAGAGTATGACGGGAGGATCAAGAAATATCCTTGATCTATCAAAAAAATCTTTGATAGAGCGTGGAGACCCCAGAGGAACTCCCTTTGATCTTGACGATTCGAGGTTTATGCGTGGTGGGGTAGAGTTTTTCGGATTGAATCCGACAGACACTGACCAGAAAAAAAATATAACTCTCAACTTTGAGGGAATTGACTATACAGGCAATGAAATTCTTTACCCTGATGGAGAGAGCGCCAATGGCACATGGAGGCTGCAAATCAAGGGTAAAAGCTCTTCCGAACAGCGAATCACCGAGGCTTTTAGAGCTAAAGATGAAGGCTATCTATTGGTGAATAAGATAATCACCTTTACCAAAGTCCAAGATGATTACTATTACTTGTCTGTGTTTAAGGATTCTGAGCTTGAAACTTTCAAGGCGGCCTCGCATCTCTTAGCTCGGAACGGATCCACAAGAAATGCTAAGCAGCTTGGGCTTATATTTAAGCCACTGGATACTCCCTAAAAGCGGCTTAACCATTCTTGGTGTTTGCCCTTCCGCACGCCGCTAATACCGCCCTTGGCACCGCCAAATGTGAGCATCGTGGCGTCGTCGCTTAACGGAACTCCTTCTGACACGAACAACGGTGCACGATTGTGTTCACGGAAACGGTTTATGAATGACGTTATATCAAAGTTATACGCGTATTTCGTCGTGTTTTGATATGGAGGGTCAACATATACGACAGCATCGTGGTGAAGAGGTTCATGCAAGACTTCCATTATGTCTATGTTAAGACAAGTCACTCCTCTCATACCGTTCACGAGGGTATCAATTCGGCGGCGCAGCTCGATCGGGGAAGGCTGCATCGGATTTGCAGGACTGCGGCGCGTGCTGGTGGCGGTCGGTTCCCAGTAGTTCCGGAAGCAGGCATTGGCCCAACGTTCACCGTCGCGCCAGATTTGCTTACCTCCGAAGGAGCAAGCTTGGAGCAGGGGGTATAGCTCTACTTCATGATCACCGACTGGGAGTTTTGCTAATTCTGACATATGGGCTTTAAGGTCGTACTTGTTAGCCGGCAGCTCAGACAAAAACCGATCAAACGCGGCCATCTTGAACGTGCCAGCACCAATTGCAGACCAGAAGGCCCCCCAAGAACTGATATCGAGCATCCAAATACGTGATGGGTCGACGCCTCTGTTAACTAGCTCAATAGACACTGCCGCAGAGCCGCAGCATAGGTCGTAGAATCGCGAAGTTGGGCTAGGAGCAGCTTCAAGGAGTCGATCGGCAATCTGAGCTGCCACTCGTTGCTTACCACCCTGATATGAGCAGGGAACGCGCAGTTGACTACTCATAAGGATTTCCTTCGGATCAGAATTCGTGCATAAACGCGCCGACCGTTGATGATGCCGACCCCCCCTCTGTCCTCAGAATGTGGGCGATACCCCACCTCTGCAAGGGTATCGGAAGGTACGTTAGTTCGGGCATTGCCATTGGCAAGCATAATGATCTCAAACTGGTCTGGACTGTATTTATCTAGGAACGTGATCGGGACCCCCATGACTCCTTCATAGTCAATGGGAATATTCTGGGTGCGCCCAACCTCGATAGCGTCGTAGTTTTCGTAACGAGGATATTCTTCCGGATTGTACCGGCGAGTCAATGTTATAGGCTCATGCCTCCTAGGGGCATCCAAATTCGTGAACCAGCGGACCCCCTTCACTTGGATGAATCGTCGGCCATTCGTATCTATGCCGCAACCGGTGGCGTTTAGCGGATAACTGTCGGGAACATAAAATTTGCGGTCCCCGGATCGGATGGATTCTCCATACCAGACTTTGTCATTACAAAAGAGGGGGAAGACCTCTCTGTATGTGGCAGCATTCATGTTTCCAAGAATAATGAAATCTTTTTCATGGCGCTCCAGCTGGCTAATATATTCGCGGAAGAGGCTAAAAGGGGGGTTGGTAGCTACTACATCAGCTTCGTTAAGCAACGCTTCGCATTCGTCTGAACGGAAATCTCCATCGCCAGCGAGATGTACGAGTGAGTTGCCGGGCATAGCAAACAGCAATTCCAAATCCAGGGACCCGTCTGGTCTTACCAAAGGCTCCTCGGGCACTTCGGTTACTACCGCTTTATAGGCCCCAGTCCCTCCCTCTAATGGATATTCCTGTCCCGCTATTGGGGATTCCGCATAACAAGTGGATGTCACCCCTGCGAGCCCGATCTCATTGAAGTGGAGTACAAAAAAACGGAAGAAAGCTGACTCGAAAGGGTCATCACAATTGCAAAGTATGTTCTTCCCTCTCAATTGCTCTCGGTGATTCACCATTTCACTTGCTACGTCCTCGTATCGAGTATAGAACTCGTCTTTTTTGACGATAAAAGCATGATTGAGGGTGGCGTTCCCATGTTTTGAGCGTGGCTTCGGAGACTCTATCTTCATATCAAATGGAATAGAGCCCTCGCGGATTACGGCTTTGAGAAAAGAGTTAATGGCGGCAGACATGCTGATTCCAAGTCCATCAAACACCTCGCAGGCGCCCTTCTTGATATTTTGATCGATGCGTATCGTCGTAGTGGGCTTGGTCGACATATTCTTGCTCCTAGCTGTAGTGAGCTACAATGTAGCACGACGGCTAAAGAAATACAATGTAGCACGTCGCAGGGTTGTCCAACCCAACTTTATGGTGTTGACCGATCACCTTCAGAACGTTAAAGTCGCAGGCGGACTCGACGCCAAAGTTGTGGGTGACTTGAAAGACGAGAGTAATTTGCCAATGTGAATCTCATGCCTTACCAATTAGGCATCTATCAAATCTGGCTATCAAAGATTAAACGCCCGCCTAAATGGATAGCTTTGAGGAGATAGACATGTCTGATTATGCACCCTTCAAGCACGCTGCTGACGAACTGCGTATTCACCACAAGAAGAGTGGCTTCGGCAAGCTGAAAGCTGGCCATGCCCACGAGGTAGTGGCGTCCTTCTATGGATTCAACTCTCAAGCTGCAATGAAAACCTCCGGTTTTGGGCTTGATCGCGATGACCCTGAGAGTTACCGAGAACCGGAAATCACATTTATCCAAGAGCGAGTGGAAGGTTTGGGTCTCAATCCGCTATTCTCGGATGAAGCCGCTAAGGTTATCGCAGGTGCAGTCACTCCGGCTTGTGATTTTTGCAATAGAGAAGCCCCTACCCAGCCTGTTCTGTTATCGAACCCCCAGTTGTGGATTTGTCAGCTATGTACGCACCAGGAAGATGATGTGGGGGTCTGCTGGTGCTGCGGAGATGAATATGTCTATGATATCTCCGTACTAAACTCGGCAAGTGAGTGTCCGGATCATGCTGGAGAGTCTGAGCCTCTTGACGAAGAGGAGGCTGCAGATCGTGAGTCGTTTTTAGAGTACTGGCAGAACCATGATCCATTCTGATGGCATCCAAGTTTTGATTTAGGATTTCCAAGGAGGGCAACAGTATTATGTTGTCCTCCTTGAAGCTTTTGGGACAGCCGTTGCGAAATGTTTGAGAGTACACCGGCTCCATAGAGTCTCCTAATATTAGTTCCATGCCAGAGTTATACCCCGAAGTTTGTTCAAGGGGTCACTCGTCATTCTTTGCGCGTTTCCTTGATTGTGATTGGATATGCTGGAAGCCAATACGCTTTGTCTCCTATATTAACCGTTATGCCCTGACGTGAATGAGTTTCAGTAGATGCTGCCGCCATCCTTCGTGCACTCTGGGCGGGAACGTTGTGGAAATACATCAGTCCTAAGCGGACCCAATCTGAGAGCGTTGATTTGCCTGAAGGGAGTTCTGTCATGATGACCAGTAGCTTTTCCTCGATGTTTCTGCGTTGCTTTTGCAAAGATGCTTTAGGCGGCATATTCATGCCATAGCCACGCTTTTTGTGGAGATAGTGGATGAACCCAGCTATAGCCGCTCGTTGCCCCGGTTTGGCCTCTAGATAACGATTAAGGTGCCTTTGGCCCAGGATTGAATGTCCGGCAGCTTTGAGCAGAGCGATCGCGGGTGTTAACGCAAGCCTGACAGAACGGAGGCTAGTTCTGCCTGCGGCATGACGTTGCTCTAGAACACGAAGGTAGTCCTCTGCGAGCTGACGATAAGAGGAGTTTGCGGGTAGTTGGTCCATCAAGTTTTGAATTTGCCGACTCTCGGCTGCATGCCTAAACGCTTCAGTACTGACAGTCAACGAATGAACTTCTCCAAGCCACTGAGTGAAAAGTCGGTGGCGTCTCATGTATTCAGGACCAAAAGAGCGCACCAGACTGTCTGCCTCCGGGATGCACCTCCATTGACGCTCAATTTCCTGCAAGAAGCAGGCATAGCGATTTAATCGGAGTGCAGCATATTTGTAGCCTGATCTGAGGCTCATCCACGTCCCGAAGCTCTCAAAATCTTGTGTCACCTGCCTGGTCTGGAAAAGCGCAGAATTGATCTCGATCCTTTTCCGAAAGGCACCGCGCCAATAGCAATCTTCACAACGGCTGCCATACCCTGCAGGCATCGTTTTTTTTGCAGCTAGGGCACTCAAGATAGCCGCGCGTGAGGCATTTTCTGCAAAGTTGCTGCTCGGCCGGCCCCTCAAAAAGCTGACGATTGCGTCGGCAAGCGGCACAGGTGCCGCGAAAGGTACCGGCGCAAGCAGGACAAATACGTTTTCCTTCGTGCACTCCGGTAATCCGACTCAATCGCCTGGAAAGAGTGCCGCAAGCTTCACAGGGCTCTTGGACACGAAAGTAAACTGAACACGCATTACAGACTGGCCCGTACTGTGAAATCCGACCAGTTCGATAACGAGTTTTGCCGCACCGAATACATGGCTTGTTTCTCTCGCAGGGCTGGCAAATAGCTTCTGGGTGAGTGCGAGGCAAGCGTGCGGGATTTTGACATTTTGGACAGTCAGATCTGACGAAAACCCGGGCGTAGCAAGTGCCGCAGTAGCGATGACCATGATAGATCCGATGAATTGTGACGGGACGCTTCCCGCATTCGTCACACTCGGTTTGGCGCGGTCGTTTTTTGGGAGCAGTCATCGTTGCCTCATTTCCAGCTTACGCTGGAGTCGGGCCATCATCCGCTCCACCTCTCTGCGAGGTCGAGGTCCAGGCTTGCGCGTAGTCGCCGTTTTCCTCGGCTTACGCTTCGCATCCGGCAGTTGGTGAAGAAGATCCTGAATAGCGGGCGGCACGGAATCTATGTCTTCTGTAAGACCTTGCTTCGATATGCCGGATTCGATCAGTTTTGACTTGAAGTCCTCCTGACTGACGGTGATGAAGCTCCAAACGGTTCTCAGGAGCGCTTGCCGGGAAGCTATGGGGAGCCACTCTGTATTGGTGCCGGAATGGAGAGGGAAGCCATCCGGTACATCAATGTCGAGGAGCTGAAACAGGTGTGACTGGGTATCAGTGTTCGTACAGGCAGACCGACGAATCAGCGACACGAAAAAGTTCAACAGTTGAAACCAGTCGAAGACACTTCCTTCTGCAATTGACTGCTTAAAGAAGCCTGTCACAAGTGCCTGGTCAGTAGTTTGTTGGAGTGCAGCTGCGTAGGGATCAATTCCTTCTGTTAACGCATCAGCAAGAAGTTCACCGCAAGTTGGGCATGTAGTTGCATTAGGTGCGAGCTCTGTCAGACGATGGGGTTCGATTGGAGACTGGCAGTTCCAGCATCGATCTAGCAGCGTGCATTGATGTCGTTGGCATCCAGTGTGCCAGGCAAAACGCCAGTTGAGTCGAAAATACGGTGAGGCGTCCTCGGCCAGGCAAAGAGGGCAATACTGTAAGCCACTTCGACGTTTGACGTTACGAGCGCCAATGGTCAACGCCCAGGGCCAGGTGGCTTTGTTAGTTAAGGGGTTCTGCTGAATTTTGCTAATTGTCGGATGGAGTGTAGCGGCCCGGATCGCGTCCGGATCAATACCAGAACGCATCGAAAGAATCCTGAGCCGATCAAAGGACAGGGAACGGTCCGTGTCTATCGTCCACATTCTCCACCCGGGCCAGATCGTCGCAGCGAGGGTCATTGGACTGCACCCCTGCCTAAGAGCCGTGCGAACCAGCCAGGACGATAAAATCTCGTCCGGTAAAATCGGAGTTGGTACGGGCCATTGTGCCTTTAGAGCATGACTTCCCGAATGCCACGTGTAGGCTGCAGCCATTTATTCTTCCTGATGATCTCTTCTGTGATCTGCTCCTGCCCACTCCGTATGGCGTCTTCGGCACACTGATTGACGAGCCGGCGCAGGTTACCAAGATTGCCTTCAGAAATTGAATATAGGAGCTTTGCGAGCTCTCGCTGGTGAAGCTTGGAGGGATTTCTGAGAGGCAAAACGGCCTCAAAGTCTACGAGCAAGCTTTGGAACTGTTTATTGAGCTCCCAGCGTGGAAGCTCTACAACATCGAATCGGCTGGCATGCTGAGGGTCGGTATGGAGAACTCTCACCGCGTCTCGTGTCCCGATGCCTACGATAGGTATAGCCAACTCATTGCAGAGCATCTTGATCGCATTCATCACCTCTCGTTGCTTTATAGCGGAACCGGTCAGTAGTGAATGGAATTCATCAATGGCCAGTATTCTTACCCGGCATTCCCTGAGAAGGTGAATGACTTGATACAGAAGTTTTGTCGTGGGGTCAGTCGGACGGTAAGGGGCATGGAATCGTTCCAGTATCGAACAGTAGAGTCGTTTTTCATCGGCGTTAGATGATGCTTCTGCAACAATGACCGGTTTGATCGGATCTGCTTCGTCATTGATGTAGGGAGTGCCACACAGTTCGTAAAAACGCCGAATCAGTGTTGTTTTTCCCTGATTCGAGTCGCCCACGATTAACAGGTTTGGCATTCGCGGTTGTTTTGGCTTCCTCATCAGTCCTTGAAGGGTGTCCAGGATCTGTTGTGCTGCCTGATAACCTATCCACCGAGGTTGGTCGAGGAACTCAAGTCGTTCCTCCATGCTCAGGCAGGCTATATGCCTGAATTCGGGGTGGATATGATCATAGAGTTGTTCGCTCATGAAATATCTCCAAAGCCACGAATTTCAGCTGAGTCGTCAAGAAGATCATCATCCCAGGATTCGTTAACAGCCGATTTGGGTGCTTCGGAATGGATCGGTTCAGCGGAACTGATTTTTCGTTCATGCTCTTTGCGGCGCTGCGCCTGCCGGCGAGCTTTTTTGGTTCTGTGCTTGGCGTCGTCTACCTGATTCCGAAGATCTGTAATCGCTTCCAGTACCAGGTGTTCGTTGTACGATGTTTTTCCCTCAGCTTTTAATTTTTCTTTTGCTTGTCGCAGTTCCCACACGCTCATTGGCGGTAAAGACAGGTTCGCGAAGGGTATTTTGAAATACTGCTTTAGATCGGGATCAAAAAACCAGAGGTAACTGATGTCGCGAGGATCCCTGCGAAAAACCAGCTGACGTTTTTTCTTTGAGTTGTCTGGGTCCTTGGCGTTTATCCACGGCCGCAACGCTTCGTCGTAGTAATGCATCCCCTCAACGGTTACCCCGAAGCTTTGCACAGTCCGCCGGAATGCGGGTAGAAAGTTTAGCAATAGTGTCGTCTTGTCTCCTGGCTGGGGTGGGATACCTATACCTGGAGTGAATTTGTCCCCGAAGATGCCAATTTCCCATTGTTTTATTGGTGGGATGCCCAATCCGCTGTGGCGGTCATTATGGTAGTAGCGGGTGATCAGAGTTACCAACCACTTCTCGAACTCCGATCGTGTCATGGTTGCATGCTTTTCTGAGTCGTATTCATCTCTTTCCGGAACCGATGAAAACGTAGTGCCTGGCAGTTCATGTACCTTTTTCATGAAGTTGCCAAGAAGCCGCTCAATGTGACCACCATATCGTGGCGCTCTTACCGGGCGATATTCCAGGTTGATGCCATACATCTGGCAAGATTTCCGGAACGTCTCAGAGCGAAAATCGGCTCCGTTATCGACATGAACCGTTGATGGGATCCCGTAAACAGGCCAATCCGCTTTAACTCCATGCAGGGTTAACCAATCGTCTTTAGGCAAAATTGAGTGCGCCATGCACATCGCTACAGACGTTGTGGAGGGAGGATCATATGAAAGGTAATACCCGGTGACCATGCGACTAAACACATCAATTGCGACCGTAATCCAGGGGCGGCCGGCCGGCAGCCGTAGGTCGTCGTCTACCAAGATGATGTCTACGGGAGTATGGTCAATCTGAACATAAGCCAAGGGGTAGTCCGCATTTGGGAAGCGACCCGGAGTCGCCTGAAATTGGTTGCGGGCTTTTTCACGGTACCCTCTCTTTCGCATTCTGATCCGCTCCGGGATTTTCGCGAGTCTGGAACGGACCGCAGTAGCACTAGGAGCCTTCAGACCCCGCTCATGGCATCGACGTTTGACCTCTAATACGACGGTCTGATCAGTCGGGCGCTGGGGTGTCAGGTATACCTCGTCGATGACTTCTTGAATAACCCTCTCGGCCAAGCCAGAAATTCGTCCCTTGCCGGCTTTCCAGCCTCGCTGTTGGGGAATCAGCGCAGACACCACTCCCATACTTTTGAAGCGATTGAGCCAGCGATATAAAGTCGCGGTGCCAACGCCAACCTCTTGTGCGCGCTCCGCGACAACCGCTCGCCCCGGGCTAAGTTCGTTCACCAGTGGCTTGATCGCCGAATACCGTTTTTCAGCCTCTGCCCAATCGGAGTCTGCGATCTCCTCCAAATCCTGATAGGTGTGATCGCTTTCCTCGCCGGCGTTGTTGGCTGGGCGAAGCTCTTTAATGCGCAGCTGTGAGGATCGTCCTGTCGCCACATTAATCCCAATGGCAGAGTCATAATCCAGCACTTGAGTGATTTTATATACGTCATCACCATGTTGAAGGTAGTTGCCGACGTTCACGCTGATTCGCTGCCGAATCGGTTCAAGGGCTTCATTAGAGGGCTCGTAATTATGCTCTTCACTCATCAGCAGTCACCCATACAGTTGTTGTGTCGTTAAGCAGTCGGCTCATATCGCACTCAAGTTTGTGGGTCGAAAGTAAGTGCCAGATATGGGCCAACCCTTGGGGGCGGTAAATTCCGGGATAATGTCTGCTCAGGAGATAATGGACAGGGGCGCTACCCATTTCGCTAAGGTTTTGGATCAGGTCGCCAGTTTCGGTTTCCGGGAAAGACATGCGACTGAAGCGCTCTAGAAACTTGATATTTCGCAGAGCCTGATCCCGAATTCGGGACTCATCATGAATCTTAAATAGCCACCCTTGCTCTCGTGCATATCGGTAAGCAGCTTTCCATTTCGGCAGCCAGTCTCGCCACCGGGCCTGCCACTCGCTCTCCGGCTTTACCTCCACCAGCATTGGGAGTGGATAATCGAGATAGTCACGTGATCCGAGGCGATAATAGACAAGGAAATCGGGAGTGTAGTGGAAGTTGCGACCATCCCTCGTCTGGAATGGAATGCGGATTGGCTGGGAAACCACATTAAGCACGCTTCGAGAAAAGGCCTTTCTTATCAGGAAGTCGCGCTCCAGAGTTGATTCGAACTGGATGGGAGTTTCGCCTCGGAACATATAAGTGCCTGAGACGCTTCGACGTGTAGTCCCGATTTTCCTTACAGATTCCCTGACCTGAAGACTGTATCGGCTATTTCCGTTCATCTCGGCCTCGTCTCACCAATTCAAAAAATATTGTCTCATTAAAATGTGTTTTTTGCAGGCTAACGTCATGATTCCTCGTTGCCACTGTCTCACTTTTTACAGTATATGACAGAGGCAGCAGCCCGCGCCCCGGGGAAATCTCCCTGGCGCACCGGGGCGTATTGTTCCTGGACGAGCTGCCGGAATTTCAGCGGCGGGTACTGGAAGTACTGAGGGAGCCGATGGAAAGCGGCGAGATTGCCATCAGCCGGGCTGCCCGGCAGGTAACCTTTCCTGCCCGGTTCCAGGTGGTTGCCGCCATGAACCCGTGCCCCTGCGGCTACAGCGGCCATCCCACCATTGAATGCCAGTGCGGGCCGGCGCAGGTGATGCGATACCGCTCGAAGATCTCCGGCCCGTTGCTGGACCGCTTTGACTTGCATGTGGAGGTGCCGGTGCAGACCGGCGAAGTGCTGCTGGGCTCCGGTGAGGCAGGAGAAAGCAGTGCCAGCGTCCGGGAACGGGTGCTGAACGCCCGGGCAGCGCAAACGGAGCGGGGGAGCCTGAATGCCGCCCTGGCAGGTAATCTGCTGCACCAGTCCTGCCAGCTGGATGCCGGCAGCGAAAAACTGTTGTCGGCCGCCATGGAGCGGTTGGGGCTTTCGGCCCGGGCCCTGCACCGGATTCTTCGGGTGGCCCGCACCCTGGCAGACCTGGATGGCGAGCCGGACATCGCCCGCAGCCATCTTATGGAAGCCCTGGGCTACCGTCAGCTTGATCGCCAGCAGAATCAGGGCCCGGTGGTTTCAGCCTGAGTTTCACCTGTCCGGGAGCAGGTCTGGCCCCGCGGAGTCTGTTAAACTGTCGGCAATTTCCTGATAACACATCCGCGAAGGCGCGTGAGGATAACAGATGAGCGACCAGAACGACCCGAAGGACACTTCCGGCGAAAACCCGATTACCACCCGCCGTGGTGTGCGTAGCTTTGTACTGCGTCAGGGCCGGATGACTGAAGGCCAGAAAAAGGCCTTTGACCGCAGCTGGCCCAAGTACGGCCTGAGCCGCGACAACGGCATGATTGACCCCCGCGAGGTGTTCGGCCGCGACAACATGCTGAACCTGGAGATCGGCTTCGGTATGGGCAAGTCGCTGGCGGATATGGCCGAAGCCGCGCCGGAGCAGGATTTTATTGGCGTGGAAGTGCACCTGCCGGGCGTAGGCGCACTGCTTAAGGATGTGGAAGACCGTGGCCTGGAGAACGTGCGGGTCTACAACATCGACGCCAATGACGTGATCGACCTGTGCCTGCCGGATGCATCCCTCGACCGGGTGATGATCTTCTTCCCGGATCCGTGGCACAAGAAGAAGCACCATAAGCGCCGCCTGATCCAGCCCGAGTTTATTCAGCGCATCCGTCACAAATTGCGGGTGGGTGGTGTGCTGCACCTGGCCACAGACTGGGAAAACTACGCGGAACACATGCTGGAAGTGATGAACGATGCCGAAGGCTTCGCCAACACCCAGGAGCAGGGTGGCTACTCCCCGCGCCCGGATGACCGCCCGATCACCAAGTTCGAGAAGCGTGGCGAGAAGCTCGGCCACGGTGTGTGGGACTTGCTGTTCTATCGCACCAACTGATCTGCTGCCCCGGCGTTTCCTCAGCCATGCTGCTTAGCCAGGCTGGCTGAGGGGGTGCCGGCGCGCCGCCCGGATCACCACCAATCCCGCAATACCCAGCATCACTCCGGTAATCTTTACCAGCGCGAGAATCGCAGCGGAGCTGCTCATGGCATCGGTCGGCGTTGCCAGGTTGTTCAGCAGCACCGAGTTTTCCGCTACGTCACACAACCCTGCAATTACAAACAGTACCCGCACCCAGCGCGCCACCTTGCGTTCCCGGATACCCGGCCGGTCCCGGGTAAAGTGCCGGGTCAGCTGAAGCAGGGACGCCAGCCAGGCCACGGTGAACAGCAGCCCGAGCCACAGCGAGAGCTTGGCGAAAGCCAGGTTCTCCTGCCCCCAACTCTGCAGTATGGCACCGCTCTGTTCAGCCGTTGCCGCCAGCTGGAAGCTGAAAATGCCCTGGGGCGCCGCTTCGGTTTTCAGGGACTGGTTGAGCACCGCGATGACCAGAAACAGGCCGACGGCCAGCACCAGGGACGCCTTCATGGGCGAACGCATGGGTTTTACCGGCAGGAACGGTGGACGCTGTACGGTAACCATCAGAGAAATTGCTCCAGCAGGCTGTTCAGATACCTCTGCCCCTGCTCCGTTGCCTGAATCCGGTGCGGGATCAACAAACTCTGTTTTCTTAATGACCCAAGTTGTACCGCAACCGTGCTCAGGGGTAAACCGGTTCGTTCACTGAACAGTTGCTCATCAGCTCCCTGTTTCAGGCGCAGGGCATTCATCATGAACTCCAGTGCCCGGTCCTCCGGCTCGATGGCTTCGGTGCCTGAAGTGCGGCTGCCGATCCGGTTCAGATAGGCGTCCGGCTGCCGGGTTTTCCAGTAACGAATGATGCGCCCGTCTTCGAGGCTGACCTTGCCGTGGGCACCTGCACCCAGGGCCAGGTAATCGCCGAACAACCAGTAATTCAGGTTATGGCGGCTTTCCCGGCCGGGCCGGGACCAGGCGGACACTTCATAGTCGGTAAAGCCGGCAGCATGCAGAAACTCCGAGCCCTGCTGGTAGATCGCCCAAAGCCGGTCGTCATCCGGCAGCGGTGGTGGCCGGGAGAAGAACTCGGTATTGGGCTCAATGGTCAACTGGTACCAGGATAAGTGAGCGGGGTTGTGGCTCAGGGCCTCTCGCAAGTCGCCTGTCGCCTGTTCCGGGGTCTGGCCTGGCAGGCCGTGCATCAGGTCGATATTGAAATTGTCGAAACCGGCGGCCCGGGCCGCTTCGATGGCCTCGTGGGCGGCCTGGGCATTATGGATGCGGCCCAGCGTTTTCAGGTGCTCCGGGTTGAAGCTTTGCACACCGATCGACAGCCGGTTAATGCCGGCTTCCCGAAAGCTCTCAAAGCGGCCGGCTTCCAGGGTGCCGGGGTTGGCCTCAAGGGTAATCTCGGCGTTGTGGCTAAAGTCCATGCGCTGGCGTAAGGCCGTGAACAGCTGCTGGTAGAAGTTGCCGGTCATCAGTGACGGGGTGCCGCCACCGATAAACACAGTTTCGATGGGGCGGCTGCGTAGGTAGGCAAGGTCGGGCTCAAGGTCCTCCAGGATGGCCTGCAGGTACGCCGCTTCCGGGATATCACCCCGGATGGCGTGGGAGTTGAAATCGCAATAGGGGCACTTGCGCACGCACCAGGGTACGTGGATGTACAGGCTCAGGGGCGGGCAGACCGCCACGGGGGAGGTGGCGGTCATGCCGTCAGGCCTCCGCCTTTAACTGTTCCAGCAGGCTGGCCAGGGCGCGGCCACGGTGGCTGACGCTGCCTTTCTGCCCCCGGGTCAGCTCGGCGGCGCTGCAGTCGAATTCGGGCGCGTAGAACACCGGATCGTAGCCAAAGCCGCCTTCACCGCGGGCCTCGGTCAGGATTCTGCCGGGCCAGCGGCCGTGGCAGATAACCGGTGTGGGATCGTCGGCGTGGCGCAGGTACACCAGTACACAGTGGAACTGGGCGCTGCGCTGTGCTTCCGGTACGTCTTTCAGGGCCGTCAGCAGGGCCTGCACGTTGTCGGCATCGGAAGCATTGGCGCCGGCATAGCGGGCAGAGCGCACACCGGGTTGGCCCCCAAGGGCATCCACTGCCAGCCCGCTGTCATCCGCCAGTGCGGGCAAACCGGTTTCCCGGGCGGCATGGCGGGCTTTGAGAATGGCGTTCTCCACGAAGGTGACCGCCGGCTCTTCAGCTTCACCCACGCCCAGCGCGCCCTGGGCAACGGGTTCAAGCCCGAGTGGGCCGAGCAGGTCGGTCAGTTCGGCAATCTTGCCCTTGTTGTTACTGGCGATGACGAGTTTCTGTGACATAGGCTCAGTCGTTAAACAGCGTGTGGGAAAACCGCACCGGCAGGTCCTGCTGGTGGCCGGTGGGGCGGGCGGTAATGTTGAAAGTCATCAGGTCGCCGGACCGGTACTGGTATTGGGCGATGAAGTACACCGCATCGCCTTCCTGGATGCGCCGGAACGCCAGGAAGTTTACCTGCTGGATGTCGTTGGACACCTGGCCTTCAACCTGGCCACCCACAGGCGCAGGCTGGCCGTGTTCGTTCTCGGCCATGATGGAAATGTTGACGATGCCGATGCCCTTGCTGCGCTGCAATTTGTTGGCCTTGGCAACTTCCGGGTCCAGGAAGGTGCTGGGAAAAACGCTCCAGTTAACCTGGTAGTCGCCAAAATCTTTCTCCCCGGCCTGGGCCTGAACGGCTACCAACAGGGCAAAGGCCAGAAACACCAGTTTTGAAACAGTGCGTGTGATCATCATGGGTTCTCCCGTGTGATGCGGTAGATGGCAATTTCTCCCAGCAGGTTCGGCCACAGCCTGGCCAGCCAGCTGTTCTGGTGCTGGCCGTCGACCACCCGCCGGCTCTTGATGCGAATACCTTTCTGGCGGCACAGGGCTTCGAAATCCTTGAAGGTGCACAGCCGGATATTGGGCGTGTTATACCACTTATACGGCAGCGCGTTGGATTCGGGCATGCGGCCGCTCAGCGCCAGGCCCCAGCGCAGTCGCCAGTGGGCAAAGTTGGGGAAGGTAACAATACCTTCCCGGCCTACCCGCAGCATTTCTTCGATGACCTTGTCTGGCCGGCGAACGGCTTGCAGGGCCTGGGTCATCAACACCACATCGAACATGCCGTCATCGAAGTTGTCCAGGCCCTGGGTGTCCAGGTTCTGCTCGATCACGCTGACGCCCTTGCCCATGCAGGTGGTGATGTGGTCCGGGTTGATCTCCAGGCCAAAGCCGCTGGCGCCCCGTTCCCGCTGAAGGAAATCAAGCAGGGTGCCATCGCCGCAGCCGAGGTCCAGCACGTGGTGGCCGGGTTCAACCCATTGCTGGATGATTTCGAGGTCTGGTCTCATGCGCCAACCTCCCTGGCAACACGGTCCATGTAGGCCGTGAAGATGTCGGTGTATCTGGGTGTCGGGATCAGGAACGCATCGTGGCCCCAGGGCGCATCAATTTCCGCGTAGCTGACTTTCTTGCGGGCGGAGATCATGGCATTCACCATCTCTTCCGACCGTTCAGGCGAGAACCGCCAGTCGGTGCTGAATGACAGCACCAGGTATTCGCACTGTGCCGGTGCCAGGGCTTTTGACAGGTCGCCGCCGTGTTCGTAGGCAGGGTCGAAGTAGTCCAGTGCCCGGGTCATCAGCAGGTAGGTGTTGGCATCGAAGCTTTCGGAGAAACGCTCGCCCTGGTAGCGCAGGTAGCTTTCCACCTGGAATTCGGCATCGAAGCCGAACTTATAGGCCTCTTCCCGTAACTCGCGGCCGAATTTTTCGCCCATGGAGGCATCGGACAGGTAGGTGATGTGGCCGACCATGCGCGCCAGCATCAGCCCGCGCCGGGGCAGGGCGTTGTGCTCGTAGTAGCGGCCATCGTGGAATTCCCGGTCCGAGGTGATAGCCTGGCGGGCGACTTCGTTGAAGGCAATGTTCTGTGCGGTGAGCCTGGGGGTCGAGGCAATCACCACTGCATAGCGCACCCGGTCCGGGTAGTCCAGGCTCCACTGCAGGGCCTGCATGCCGCCCAGGGAGCCGCCTACGACGGCAGCCCATTGCTGAATGCCCAGGTGGTCCGCCAGCCGGGCCTGGCTTTTTACCCAGTCGGCCACGGTCACCACCGGAAAATCCGGGCCGTAGAGTTTGCCGGTTGCGGGGTTGACCGAGTTCGGGCCGGTGCTGCCATGACAGCCGCCGAGGTTGTTCAGGCTGACCACAAAGAACCGGCTGGTATCGATCGGTTTGCCGGGGCCGATGCAACTGTCCCACCAGCCGGGTTTGCGGTCGTCCATCGAATGGTAGCCGGCGGCATGGTGGTGCCCGCTCAGGGCATGGCAAATCAGGATCGCGTTGCTCGCATCGGCATTCAGGGTGCCGTAGGTTTCCACCACCAGGTCGTAGTTCTCGAGGGACTGGCCGCAAGCCAGGTCGATCGGGGCGTCAAAATGGATGGTCTGCGGGCTGACAAGGCCAACGGAATCCGAGGGCAGGGAATCGGGCATGGGTGTGTTGAGTTCCTGATCCGGTCCACAAGGTTCTGGCCATAGGCCATGGGGTGCGCGGAAAAAACGCGCCAGCACTGCAGTTTAAAGGCGGGGGGTGGTTGCTGCAACCGGCGCGGTGCAGGCGCGAGCAAGGCCCGGAGCCCCGGGGTGTGCTGCCCGGGCTCCGGTATGTCAGACAGCTCCGGAAATATTGACCACCTTCTGCTGCAACAGGGTGGGGGCCGGTTTGCGGATTTGCCGCATCATGGCATCGGCCAGCTCCAGTTGTTTGCGCAGGTCGGCAATGGTGTGGTCCAGTCGCTCCCGTTCACTCCGGGTGTCGCGGTCTGTTCGCACCATGTCGCGCAGGCGGCGGATCTGGTGCTCCAGCAACTGCTTCTGCTCCATGGAGTACTGCATGATCGGCAGCAGGGCCTCATGGGGCCAGCGCTCCACGTCAGCCCGCACCCGGGCATGCAGGGTGCGGGCTTCACCCACCATCACGTTGAAGAACCGTCGAACCAGCAGGGATTGCTCGGTCAGCAGGTTCTTGGGGCTGACCCTGAACCGCCTGGCTTTCTTGCGCAATTCCCGCACCGCGATCACATGGCGGCCGGCCCTCAGGGGGATAGGCTCCAGGTGCCGTGCCCGGTTATCTTCGTTATAGCGGCGGTAGATGGCGCCAACCATTTTTTCCGCCAGGTGGCCCTCGCTGAGCAGGTTGGTCAGGTCGGTTTCCAGTAGCTCGAAGAAGTGATCCATCGCCGCGTTCATGCCCGCAGTGGTCCAGCTCTTCGACATTTTCAGCCGTACCTTCGCGGCATGGGCTTCAAAACGTTCCTCGCTCACCAGCTTGCGCAACATCTCGCCCTGGGAGTCCATCAGCCGCCGGGATGAGCGCAGCGTTATCAGCTTCTTGTAGTAGAAGTCGTAATCCTTGTGGGCCCGCTCGGCGAGCCGGGCAATGGATGCCTTGTCTACGGTGGCGCCGGTGCAGGCCGTGCGTTCCTCTTCCAGGGCCGACAGCCGGATTTGCATGGCCGCCTGGCTGTTCTGCAGCATTCCCAGGAGGTCGTTGATCAGGTTCTGGGTGATCAGCTCTTCCTTGTGCATCAGGATGCGGCGGACAATCAGTTGCTCGAGCTGGTCGATGTTGGAGCGTTTAAACAGGGCATCGTCATTACGAACACGGCTGATCAGGCCCTGCTTGGCAGACAGCGGAATCACATCCTGCTGGCGGATGCCCAGGTGGTCAGCGGTGTAGCCGCGCACCCGCTCGATGGCATCGTTGGTATTTTGCTCGCCCTGCAGGTCGTCCCAGAGTACGTCGATCTTGTTCAGGACCGCGAAGCGGCCGGCCCGGTGGTCGGCGTACTCGGTGTCGATATGCTCGTTCCAGATCGCCATATCGCTGGCGGTTACACCGGTGTCGGCACTGAGCACAAAGATAATGGCGTGGGCCCGGGGCAGCATGCTGATGGTCAGCTCCGGCTCGGAACCCAGGGCGTTCAGGCCCGGGGTATCGAGAATGCGCAAGCCGCGTTCGAACAGCGGATGGCGAATGCTGATCTGGGCGTTACGCCAGGCCGGTACCAGTACGTTGCCGGGGTTGCTGCGGTCGTGCTCCAGCATGTCTTCATCGAACCCGAGCTTGCGGGCCTGCTGGGGCGTTACGCTCTTGGTGCGGGCAACTTCGGCCAGCACTTCTCGCATCACTTCGGGGTCGTGCTCGTCCAGGTCGTGCCTGACCCAGTGCTCCGGTTGCTTGCGCAGTTGCTGCAGGGAGAGTTCGCCGGTGCGGGTTTCGATCGGCAGCAACAGCAGGTAATTCTGGTTGGCGCTGCGGTCGTAGAACAGCTCGGTGGGGCACATGGTGGTGCGGCCTGCCTGGGACGGTAGCATGCGCTGGCCATAACCGGAGAAGAACAGGGCATTGATCAGCTCGGTCTTGCCACGGGAGTATTCCCCGGCAAAGGCGATGGTCAGCTCATCTTCAATGAGCAGCTCCAGGCCGTTACGGATTCGGGTGCTGACGTCTTCGGAGAAAAGGTCGTTGTCCTGCAGCCACAGCCGGTAGCGGCCGATCTGCCGGATGAGTTCCTTCTTCCAGTTATGATAGGCCTCAACCTGCTGCGACAGAGTTCCCTGCATTTTCATCGGTTTATCCTTCTGCGCGACTTCCGGGTGCTCCCAGATTAAATGCCGTTAATCATAACCGCTTTGCCGGTTTTTGGCGCCTGAACCTGTCGCGGATCAAGGCGGAAGGCACAGAATGACAAAATAAAAAAGCCGGAAAATCAACAGGTTGATCTTCCGGCTCTCAAAAAGTCTGTGTTTCGACTTTTGTGTAAAAAAATGTATTTTCGAGACCTGTTTTACATCCCGAGGCCGATCGAGCCGAGGCCGGCAGCCACCTTCATGTGATCGATCACCACAGTAATCACGTTCAGGATCAGGAACACGATGATCGGAGACAGGTCCAGCCCGCCCATGGATGGCATCATGTTGCGCACAGGCCGCATTACCGGCTCGGTAATCTGCGCCACCAGCTGGATAGCCGGGTGACCGCTCTGGGGCGCAATCCAGCTCACCACAACCACCGCGATAACTGACCAGAAGTAGATCTTCACAATCAGGCTGAGCACGTTCAGCACCGCCCACACCAGCAGGGTGATGGGGTTGATGGCGGGAATGCCACCGTTCAGGGCGACCAGGATCAGGAAGAAGGTGATGGCCTGGATAATGACGGCCAGTACCAGCGCGGCGCCGTCAATGCCGCCCCAGCCGGGAATGAATCGGCGCAGGGGGCGCAGCGGCGGGTTGGTGGCCTTCACCACAAACTGGGAAATGGGGTTGTAGAAATCCGCCCGCGCCAGTTGCAGCAGAAAGCGCAGCAACACGATGGTCATGTAGAAGGTGGACGCGATCAGCAGGATGGTAATGACAATGTCTGCCAGCATGAAGCTGTGTCTCCGTTATCGGTTACTGTTTGTCTGCCAGTTCTTTGGACATTTCTTGCGAGCGTTCGAAGGCGGCATTATAGGCTTTCTGCACCAGGTCTCGCATGCCGCCGTCTTCGAAGGTATTGATCGCCCGCTCCGTGGTGCCGCCGGGCGACATCACATTGCGTTTGAGCTGGGCCGGGTCGTGCTCGCTGCGGGCAGCCATTTCGGCGGCGCCGGCCATGGTCTGGATAGCCAGCTCCCGGGCCGTTTTCGGGGCAATGCCGGCTTCAGTGGCAGCCGCTTCCAGGGCTTCGAGCATCAGGAAGAAATAGGCCGGGCCACTGCCGGACAGCGCGGTTACGCCATGCAGTTGTTCTTCATCGTCTACCCACAGGGCAGAGCCGATGCTTTCAAATACCGACTGCACCATGGTTTTCTGTTCGGCTGTTACAGCCGCATTGGCGAACAGGCCGGCGGCGCCTTTGCCAACCAGTGACGGCGTATTGGGCATCACCCGCACCAGGGGCAGGCCGCCACCGAGCCAGCCGTCCAGAGTGTCAGACGTCAGGCCGGCGGCAATAGACACCATCAGCGGGCGGGTATTCTGCACCACCGGGGCGATATCCCGGCAAACCTCTGCCATCACCTGGGGCTTTACTGCCAGCACCACCATGTCGGCTTGCTGGGCGCAGTAGCGGTTGTCGGTGGTCACGCTTACGCCGAAGCGATCGCGCAGGGCCTGCAGGTGGCTGTCGTCGGGCGCGCTGACCCAGATGTTTCCGGCCTGGTAGCCGTTATCAAGCATGCCGCCAATGATGGCGCTGGCCATATTGCCGGCACCGATAAAGGAAATGGTGGATGAGTTGCTCACGGTAAACTCCGGGCTTGGTCGATGGATTCGTTGATCCGGATGATAGCAGGAACCGGGCCGGTCAGCTCAGGCTCTGTTTCTTCGCCCGGGCTCCGAACAGGGCGGTGCCCACCCGAACCCAGGTGGAGCCTTCGGCAATGGCCAGTTCCAGGTCGTCAGACATGCCCATGGAAAGGGTGTCCAGCGGGCCGGCGTCCGGGTGGTCCTGTTTCAGGTTTTTCAGGGTGCCGGCCAGTTTGCGGAAACTCAGCCGCAGCTCCGATTCCGGCTGGTCCGGGTCCGGAATGGCCATCAGCCCGCGCAGGCTGATGTTTGGCAGGTCACTGATTGCCGACACCAGCTCCGGCAGTTCGTCCAGCGTGCAGCCGGACTTGCTGTCTTCGTTGTTGATGTTCACCTGCAGGCAAATGTTCAGGGCCGGCAAAGACTCCGGCCGCTGTTCGCTCAGCCGGCGGGCAATCTTCAGGCGATCCACGCTGTGTACCCAGGCAAAGGCCTCGGCAATCTGCCGGGTTTTGTTGGACTGGATAGGCCCGATGAAATGCCATTCGATACCATCCAGGTCGTCCAGCGCACCGATCTTGTCGAGCGCTTCCTGAAGGTAGTTTTCACCGAATGCCTTTTGCCCGGCTTCGAATGCGGCGCGCAGGTCTTCCGGTGGCCGGGTCTTGCTGACTGCCAACAGGCGCACACTGCCGGGGTCGCGCCCCGCCTTCAGTGTTGCTTTTTGTATGCGTCGGGTTACGCTCCCGATGTTGTCTGCTATGCTGCTCATAGTGTGAGTTTGCCGCTTCTGGACTAAAAGAAAAAGCCCTCCGAGGAATCCTATGGATATTACTGAACTGCTTGCCTTCTCGGCCAAACAGGGTGCGTCGGATTTGCACCTGTCTTCCGGTTTGCCCCCGATGATTCGTGTTGATGGCGATGTTCGCCGTATCAACCTTCCGCCCATGGAGCACAAAGAAGTGCACGGGCTGATCTACGACATCATGAACGACAAGCAGCGTAAGGATTACGAAGAGTTCCTGGAAACCGACTTCTCGTTCGAGGTGCCCGGCGTGGCCCGTTTCCGGGTTAACGCCTTCAACCAGAACCGCGGTGCCGGCGCAGTGTTCCGGACCATCCCCTCGAAGGTTCTGACCATGGAAGATCTGGGCATGGGCCAGGTTTTCAAGGATATCTCCTCGGTGCCCCGCGGCCTGGTGCTGGTCACCGGCCCCACCGGTTCCGGTAAGTCCACCACCCTGGCGGCGATGATGGACTACATCAACGACACCCGCTACGAGCACATCCTCACCATCGAGGACCCCATCGAATTCGTGCACGAATCCAAGAAGTGCCTGGTGAACCAGCGGGAAGTGCACCGGGACACCCTGGGCTTCAACGAAGCCCTGCGTTCGGCCCTGCGGGAAGACCCCGACATCATCCTGGTGGGCGAATTGCGGGACCTGGAAACCATCCGCCTGGCCCTGACCGCCGCCGAAACCGGCCACCTGGTATTCGGCACTCTGCACACCACCTCCGCGGCCAAGACCATTGACCGGGTGGTTGACGTATTCCCGGCGGAAGAAAAATCCATGGTGCGCTCCATGCTGTCGGAATCCCTGCAGGCGGTTATCTCCCAGACCCTGATGAAGAAAATGGGTGGCGGCCGGATTGCGGCCCACGAAATCATGATCGGTACCCCGGCTATCCGGAACCTGATCCGGGAAGACAAGATCGCCCAGATGTACTCGTCTATCCAGACCGGTGGCTCCATTGGCATGCAGACCCTGGACCAGTGCCTGGAGCGTTTGCTGCAGAAGGGTCTCATTTCTCGCGAACAGGCCCGTGCCAAGGCCAAGATGCCGGATAACTTCTGAGATAAGTAGGTAGCAAGATGGAATTCGAAAAACTGTTGCGGTTGATGGTGGAGAAGGGTGGTTCAGACCTGTTCATTACAGCAGGCGTACCACCCAGCATGAAAGTGAACGGCAAGGTTCTGCCGGTCACCAAGAACGCCCTGACCCCGGAACAGACCCGAGAGCTGGTGTACGGCGCCATGAATGACAAGCAGCGCGCCGAATTCGACGAAAGCCACGAATGCAACTTTGCCATCAGCGCCCGGGGTATCGGCCGTTTCCGTGTGTCCGCCTTCTTCCAGCGCAACCTGTGCGGTATGGTGCTGCGGCGTATCGAAGTGAAGATCCCGCAGATTGACGACCTGGCGCTGCCGGAAATCGTCAAGGACCTGGCCATGACCAAGCGGGGTCTGATCATGTTTGTGGGCGCCACCGGTACCGGTAAGTCCACCTCGCTGGCGGCCATGCTGGGGCACCGTAACCGCAACAGTCGCGGCCATATCATTTCCATCGAAGACCCGATCGAATTTGTGCACCAGCACCAGGGCTGTATCGTTACCCAGCGGGAAGTGGGTATTGATACCGAAAGCTTCGAAGTGGCCCTGAAGAACACCCTGCGCCAGGCGCCGGACGTTATCCTGATCGGTGAGGTGCGTACCCGCCAGACCATGGAATACTCCGTGCAGTTCGCCGAAACCGGCCACCTGTGCCTGGCTACCCTGCACGCCAACAACGCCAACCAGGCCCTGGACCGGATTATCCAGTTCTTCCCGCCTGAGCAGCACAACCAGATCTGGATGGACCTGTCCCTGAACCTGAAGGCTATTGTGGCCCAGCAGCTGGTACCCACACCGGATGGCAAAGGTCGGAAGGCCGTTATCGAGGTGCTGATCAACACCCCGCTGGTGGCTGACCTGATCCGTAAGGCAGAGGTACACAAGCTCAAAGAACTGATGGCGAAGTCGAACGAATCCGGCATGCAGACCTTCGACCAGGCCCTGTACCGTCTATACTCTGAAGGATCGATCACCTACGAAGATGCGCTGGCCCATGCTGACTCCGCCAACGACCTGCGTTTGATGATCAAATTGGGCGCGGATGCCCAGGGGGCTGACAAGCTGTCCTCTACCGTCGACAAACTCTCGATCCAGCACGATTAATTCCGCAGTACAAGGCCCCGGCTCCGGGGCTTTGATTTAAGACAAAAGTCGTAGATGGTTAGCCTGTTGAATCAGTAGCTTTGGCATTTGAGGCCGTTGCCATGTGCTGCGTATACTCCGCGCGAAACTAATAAGGAGACACCATGCACAAGAATACCAATGCACTCGTAAAAGCAATCCGCTTTGCTACCCTGGCCGCTGTTGCGGCACCTGCCAGCGTAATGGCCGGTGGTTTCTCTCTGAACGAACAAAGCGCCAGCCAGATGGGCGTCGCCAACGCCGGCGCTGCTGCCAACCCCGAAAACGCTACCACGGTATTGTTCAACCCGGCGGGCATGAGCCAGCTGTCTGGTACCAATATTTCTTTTGGTGCGGCGGTTTTGGATATTGATGCTGAGGCGAAAAGTGCCTCTGCCAGAAACTTTTTCGGCGAAGGTGTACCAGGCTCCAAGGGTGGGGATATCGCAGATTTAGCGGTGTTGCCTAACTTCTATTTGACTCATGAAGTGAATGATTCCATCGATGTGGGTTTCGGGATTCATGCTCCTTATGGCCTGGCGGCTGATTATGACGACGACTTTGTTGGCCGCTACTTTGCGGATAAAACAGAGCTAACGGCAATATCCTTCTCTCCTTCCATTGCCCTAAACAATGGAAAAGGGCTGTCGATGGGCCTCGGTGTTAATATCATGTATGCCGAAGGACGCTTAACCAAGTTTCAAGATGTTCGGGGAGGCTTCCTGCAGGCCGGTATAGCTCAGGCTATGGCGCAGGCTGGTGTATCAGACCCTTCGTTGCTTCCTCCAGGCACTCTGGCCGCGATTCAAGCGGGAGCTAGTGCCCAAGCTGATGGATACGAGCAAGCTTATGGTAGGCCTTATGCCGATATCGAAGGTGACGATGTCGCAGTAAACTTTCGAGTAGGCTTTTTGTACGAAATGAACGAGCGTACTCAGTTTGGTTTGTCTGCCCAAACTGACACTGAATTCAATCTGGACGGTGATGTGAAAATCACCAAATTCCCGGTTTCTGATGGGCAGGGTGGAGTTTCACCTACGACATTGTCTGAAGACGTAACCGTGCCGCTGGCAATTCCTGAGAGCATCACCGTGGGTGCGAGGCATAAACTGACTGACACTGTTACGGTGTTGGGGGGAGCCACATACGCTCGCTGGGGCCGCTTTGAAGAACTGGACATTAACTCCAGAGAAGGCGCGAGCGGCGACGTTTCGAAAGCAACCGGTCGCACAGGCGACACTCCAATCACTCACATCACTGAGAAGTGGAAAAATACTTGGCAGTTCAACGTAGGTGGTATCTGGCAAGCCACACCTGAGTGGGCTTTCAAAGCAGGCTACGCGTTTGATGAGTCACCTGTGGACCAGTTCGTGACGGCACGTATTCCATCTGAAGATCGCCACTGGCTGACGCTGGGTGCACAGTGGAATGATGTGGCCAGTGGCTGGACCGTTGATGCGGCGGTTGGAACCCTGATCTTTGCGGACGACGTGAAGGTTAATGAGTTCCAATACCAGCACGATGCGCCGTCCCAGAAGGACCCAAATGCTGGTGCGTCTAACTACACTGGCGAATACGACCTCAGCGCCTGGAGTGCTGCCTTCGAAGTCAGCAAGGCGTTCTAATCAGCTGACATCAACCCCGGGCTGACTCCCTTCGGAATCAGCCCACCACCTGCCCCCGGTAGATCACTTTCTTCTGCCGGGGGCAGGGTTCCCCTTCTGAAGACCCCTTTACCTGCCGGCTTTCAGCAATCGGCTGTCCCCGGTACATTCGCGGCGTCACACTTTCCTCTTCCGTTTCCTCATTCAACTCGGGTACCCGCTGTTTCAGGGCTTGCCAGGTATACACCAGGTTCTTTGACCGGCTCTTGCCGGCATAATTGGCCAGGTTCTGCGCCAGGTCGGCTTCGTTAAGGTGGAGCTTCACCCCGAACTCGGACTGGATCAGGCGCCGGCACTGGTGTACCAGTTTTAACAGGGAAGGGTCGAACAGCCAGTTGCGTTCAATGGTTGCGGAATTCATGGGAAGGCCTCGCATGGATGTCACTGCATCGGGTGTTATCCCGGACACCTGGGCCGATGCAGCTTTTATGCCATGCGAGCACCGGGTTAGTGGGCCTGGTCCCAGTTGTCGCCCACCCCGGCTTCCACCAGCAGCGGTACGTCCAGCTTTGCGGCGGCCGACATGCGTTTCACCAGTCCCTCACGGACCTTCTCCACGGCGTCTTCCCGTACTTCGATGATCAGTTCATCGTGCACCTGCATGGTCATGCATGCGTCATTCTGGTGCTCGGCGTGCAGCCACTGGTCCACATCGATCATCGCCCGCTTGATGATGTCGGCGGCGGTGCCCTGCATGGGCGCGTTGATGGCGGTACGCTCGGCAGCCTGTTGCATCTGCTTGTTACGGGCGTTGATCTCCGGCAGGTACAGCCGACGGCCAAACAGGGTTTCCACGTAGCCATCGTCGTGGGCCTGTTTGCGGATGTTGTCCATGTAACGCAGCACGCCCGGGTAACGCTCGAAGTAGCGGTCGATGTATTCCTGGGCCACCTTTCTTTCCACGCCCAGCTGGCGGGCCAGGCCGAAGGCAGACATGCCGTAGATCAGGCCGAAGTTGATGGCCTTGGCGCTGCGGCGCTGGTCGGAGCTGACTTCAATCAGGCTGACGCCGAATACTTCGGCGGCCGTGGCCTTGTGGATGTCTTCGCCATGTTCGAAGGCGGTCAGCAGGCCCTTGTCACCAGACAGGTGCGCCATGATGCGCAGCTCAATCTGGGAATAGTCCGCCGCCAGCAGCTTGTAACCTTCCGGAGCAATAAAAGCCTGGCGGATGCGACGGCCTTCTTCGGTGCGGATGGGGATGTTCTGCAGGTTCGGTTCAGAGGACGACAGGCGCCCGGTGGCGGTGACCGCCTGATGGTACGAGGTATGCACCCGGCCGGTACGATGATGAATCAGCTCCGGCAGGGTGTCGGTGTAGGTGGATTTCAGCTTGCTCAGGCTGCGGTGTTCCACAATCAGCCGGGGCAGTTCGTGCTCGTGGGCCAGTTCCTGCAGCACCGGTTCGGCCGTGGAGGGCGCGCCCTTCGGGGTTTTCTTGATCACCCGCAGGCCGAACTTGTCGTACAGAATCGCCTGCAGTTGCTTGGTGGAGCCCAGGTTGAAGCTTTGGCCGGCTACCTCGTGGGCTTCCTTCTCCAGCTCCGCCATGCGTTCGGCCAGCTCCTGGCTGTGCTGGCGCAGAGTGCTGGCGCTGATCAGGGTGCCACGTTGTTCCATGCGCGACAGTACCGGTACCAGGGGCAGGTCGATGTCGCGGTAGACGGATTCCAGTTTGCCGGTTTCTTTCAGTTTCGGGCTCAGGGCCTGGTGCAGGCGCAGGGTGATGTCGGCGTCTTCGGCGGCGTAGGGCCCGGCCTTTTCCAGGTCAATCTGGTTGAAGGTGAGCTGCTTGGCGCCCTTGCCGGCGATGGATTCGTAAGTGATGGTTTGCTCACCCAGGTACTCCCGGGCCAGGCTGTCCATATCGTGGCGGGTGGCTACTGAATTGAGCACGTAAGACTCCACCATGGTGTCGTCGCTGATGCCTTCCAGGTGGATGTCGTGGTTGGCCAGCACGTTCTTGTCGTACTTCAGGTTCTGGCCGATCTTCTTCTGATTCGGGTCTTCCAGCAGTGGTTTGAGCCGGGCCAGTACGTCGTCGCGGTCCAGCTGGTCCGGTGCACCCATGTAGTCGTGGCCCAGGGGGACATAGGCCGCTTCGCCCGGCTCGATGGCAAAGGATACGCCGACAATTTCAGCGTCCATGTAGCGCAGGCTGGTGGTTTCGGTGTCGAAGGCGAACTGGTCGGCGGCCTTCAGGCGTTCCAGCCATTGGTCGAACTCGGCCTGCTCGGTGATCACCGAGTATTTTTTCTCAACGGCTTTGGCAGGCTCTGGCTCGGAGGCTGCGGCTTTCTTGTCGCTGGCAGAGCCTGCGTTCTCCAGTTCGGCAACCCAACTACGGAATTCGTATTCCTTGAACAGTTCCAGCAGGCTGTCGTCATCCTGCTCCCGCTCGGTGAGGTCTTCCAGCCCGAATTCCAGCTCCACATCCAGGCGGATGGTGGCCAGTTCTCGGCTCAGGGGCAGGGTGTCGATAGCCTCGCGCAGGTATTCACCGATCTTGCCTTTGATTTCGCCGGCGTGTTCGATCAGGTTGTCCAGGTCGTTATAGGCCTGCAGCCATTTCACGGCGGTTTTCGGGCCGCATTTGTTCACGCCCGGGATGTTGTCCACCTTGTCGCCCACCAGGGCCAGGTAGTCGATGATCTGCTCTGGCGTTACGCCGAACTTCTCCACTACGCCGTCACGGTCCATGGCGGTTTCGGTCATGGTGTTGATCAGGGTAACGTGGTCGCTCACCAGCTGGGCCATGTCCTTGTCGCCGGTCGACACCACCACATCAATGCCCTTGCTGGTGGCTTCGTGGGCCAGGGTGCCGATTACATCGTCGGCTTCTACCCCGGGCACAATCAGCAGCGGCAGGCCCATGGCCCGCACAATGTTGTGGATCGGCTCGATCTGCATGGCCAGGTCTTCCGGCATGGGCGGCCGGTTGGCTTTGTACTCTTCGTACCTGTCGTGCCGGAAGGTTTTGCCCTTGGCATCGAACACCACCACGACTTTCGATTCCGGGAAGTCCTGCTCCAGCCGCCGCAGCATGCTCACCACGCCTTTGATGGCGCCGGTGGGATGGTTCTTGCTGGTGGTGAGCGGGGGCAGAGCGTGGTAGGCACGGAACAGGTAGGAAGATCCGTCTACCAGAACCACGGGTGGGGTCTTTTTCTCAGTCATGTCAAAACGGGTCCGGATTCTGATTGAAGCGTGGGTTGGCTTGTGCAACTCTAGCCAGAAAGATGAACCAAAGGGTACCACGAAAATGAAACGAATCGCCTGTTCCGCCCTGTTGCTGGGCTGCTTCTGTGTGCCGGCTGTGGCCCAGGATGAGGGGGCCCTGGATGCCGTCCCGGTGGTCACGCCACAGGAGCCGCTGGTGATTTCCGATTACCAGCCGCCCGAGGGTGGTCCGGAGATTGTCATCCGCCCTGGCGAGAACGAAGTCTTCTACGAGTACCGGGTCAACGGCCAGCTTATGGAGATCAAGGTGGTGCCGGAAACCGGTCCTGAATACTACCTGGTGCCTGCCGATGGCGGCGGCTGGGTGCAGGATACCGATTCAGACCTGCTGGTTCCCAGCTGGGTAATCTTCCGTTGGTGATTACCTGAGCAGTTCTAGTATGAACATTCTAATTTTTGCCCGTAACCTGACCGTGAAAGTTACCAGAAGCCGGCTGCGCTGATCGCTGTAGTGCCGGCCGAAGTTGGAAAATCACGAACGTCTGAAACGTCAGGAGAGTCATCATGGGTAAACTCAAATCTTACCAGGAACAACTGCAGGACATCGTAGAGAAGGGCATCAACGCCGCGGAAGAGCAGCAGAAGAAGCTTGCCTCCAAACCGTTCGACTACGCCGAGAAGCTGGAAGCGGAAGCCCGCGAGTACAGCGTGAAGAGCCTGCGCAAGCGTTATAACGGCTACTCCGAAACCCTGTTCGAGCAACTGCGCTCCCTGAACGGCCGTTTCGGTAACTTCGCAGCTGAGCTGGTTGCCAAGCTGGAGAAAGAAGCGGCTGAAAGTGCTGATGCCGTATCCGAAGCCGCTGAAGATGTGGCCGAGGCGGCCCAGGACGCCAAGAAGTCAGTCACCGCCAAGAAGCCGGCTGCCCGCAAAACTGCGGCGCGTAAGCCTGCGGCCAAGAAAGAAACTGCCTCAGCCTGATTAAGGCCGGTAGTGAAAAAAGCAGAGGGCGCTCATTGAGCGCCCTCTGTTGTTTCCGGATCGGCATTTTCGCTTTCCGGGTTCAGGGGAATGGTTCGTTTATCCCCGGTAATTTCTTCCAGCCTGAGAACGTCTTCCTCGTAGGCCTTGCGCACGGACTCGATGTCTTGCTGCTGGGCTGAGATTTCCCGCTCCACCTCACGAATCTGGGCTTCCAGCCTGCGGATTTTCTCCAGCGTGGCTTCGGGGATTGCACGCCCCGCCCGCTCCATATCGGCGGCGCGGCTTTGTTCGTTATCCAGCTGCCCGGAAATCACGTTGATATTGCCGCGTTTGAGCTGGATCAGGCTGTTCATTTCCTGGATTTTCCGGCGCAGGGCCCGGATGGCCTGGTCCGGATGGCTGAAGCGCTTCAGCAATTGCCGGTCCAGCTCTTGCTGGGCCTCGAGTTGCCGCTGGCGCTCTTCTTCGGCTTGCCTGGCCGCTTCCCGCGCGGCGATTTCCTCGGCCGTCAGCGCCCGGGGTATGGTTTTCACAACCCGGCCGTTGTCGCTCAGGATCTCATAGCCGCGCTTGGTGGCTTCCTGGGGAATGGTATTGCCGATCACCAGTTGTCCGTTTTCGTCCGTGTAACGATACATGGTCGCCTGCGCGCCGGCAGAGGCCAGAAGCCCCAGGGCGACAAGACCGGCGAGAACCGGCGATGCGATCACACGGTGTTGCATTTATCAGACTCCGTAACGGTCCCGGTAGCTGGCTACGCTCTCCGCATGGCCGGCGAATTCCGGGTTGGACTTCAGGTAGTCCAGTACCTGTTCAAGGCGGATGATGCTGACGACTGGAATGCCGAATTCTTTTTCGACTTCCTGGATGGCCGAGAGTTTGCCATTACCTTTTTCCTGGCGGTCCAGGGCAATCAGTACGCCGGCCGGCTCGGCCCCGGCGGCCCGGATAATATCAATGGACTCCCGGATGGCGGTGCCGGCGGTGATCACATCATCCACAATCAGCACTTTACCCTGCAAGGGGGCGCCTACGATATTACCGCCTTCACCGTGATCTTTCTTCTCTTTACGGTTAAAGGCAAAAGGTTTGCTGTTACCGTCTGTTGCAAGGGCCATGGCGGTAACCGTAGCCAACGGAATGCCCTTATAGGCAGGCCCGAAAATGATGTCATAATCCAGTCCACTGCGTTCTATCGCGGCGGCATAGGCTTTGCTTAGTTGTAGCAGGTCGTCGCCGGTATTGAACAGTCCGGCATTGAAAAAGTACGGACTGGTGCGCCCGGATTTGAGGGTGAACTCTCCAAAACGCAGAACGTTCCGCTGGATGGCAAATTCGATAAATTTTTGCTGATAGTCATGCATGGCAAGGCTTCTGGCGGGATAGGATCTTTAATTAAAGCGTAAAACCGGTATCATACTACACAAACCGAATCAGGGAACACGTATGCGCGTAGTATCAATCAGCGTCAATGGCTTGGAGCAGGCTGTTGAGAAGGGCTTTTTTGACTGGCTGGCAGAGCAGGACGCTGATGTTGTCTGTGTTCAGGACCACCGGATGCGTGCCTACGAAGTTGAAGACAAAAACCTGATTCCGGAAGGGTATGAGGCCTACTTCATCGACGGCGAGCTGAACGAGCACGGCGGTGTCGGCATTTATACCCGCCACTTCCCGAAAGCCATCATGTACGGCTTTGCCAACGAGCAGGCGGACCGTGAAGGTCGCTTTATCCAGGCCGACTTCGACAAGGTATCTGTAGCCTGTGTTCTGGCGCCCTGTGCCCTGGGCCGCGAAGAAGAGCTGACTGGTGAAGACGATCTGACTGTTCTCGATCACAAAGACGAGTTCATGGAAGCCTTTGGCGTGCACATGCAGAAAACCCTGCGCAAGCGTCGTCAGTTTATCTTCTGTGCCAACTTGCAGACGGCTCACCATGTAACGGATGCCAGCCCGCTCTACCACAAGACGGATTTTTCCGGCTTCCTGCCCCATGAGCGTGCGTGGCTGGATCGTTTGTTCGATGAGATGGGCTGTATTGATGCATTCCGTGAGATCAACAAGCAGAGCAGCCAGTTTACCTGGTGGCCGGAGCAGACCGAGGGTTCCCGCAAGAAGGCCGGTATCCGGGTGGATTACCATTTGCTGACGCCGGGGATTCGCAAGACCATTCGCGATGGCTGGATTGATGACGGTACGCGGTTTTCTGACCACGCGCCGGTGATCATGGACTACGATATCGAAATCGGTTTTTAAGCCGATCCTTAATCTGGGGGAGGGCGCCGTTGTGGCAAGCCTTCCCCAGAACCGCTACGAGCACATCCATGTGCGCTTCTCTCAGGCCATCCATGGCCTTCGAAATTCTGGGGAAGGCTTGCCACAACGCCACCCCAGACTCCTGAGTTAGCCTTTCAGGGCTTCTTTCTGCAGTTCAAACAACTGATTAATCGCTTTCCTTGCCAGCGTCAGCATGGCGTCCAGCTCTGTTTGTTCGAACGGTGCGCCTTCGGCAGTTCCCTGAATTTCGATGAACCCGCCCTGATCGGTCATGATTACGTTCATGTCGGTTTCGGCTTCGGAGTCTTCCGGGTAGTCCAGGTCGGCTACCGGCATGCCTTTGTATACACCCACTGAAATGGCCGCGACCATTTGCTTGAGCGGGGATCGCTTCAGGCGTTTGTTGGTGACCAGGTGGTTCAGGGCGTCTACCAGGGCAACGCAGCCGCCGGTGATGGCTGCGGTGCGGGTGCCGCCGTCGGCCTGGATGACGTCGCAGTCGATGGTGATGGTGTGTTCGCCCAGGGCTTCGAGGTCTACCGCGGCGCGTAGGCTGCGGCCGATCAGGCGCTGGATTTCTACGGTGCGGCCACCTTGTTTTCCGCGGGCGGCTTCGCGGCCCATGCGGCTGCCGGTGGAGCGGGGCAGCATGCCGTATTCGGCGGTGATCCAGCCTTTGCCTTCGCCGCGCAGGAAGGGCGGTACTTTGTTCTCTACCGAGGCGGTGCAGATAACCTTGGTGTCGCCGAACTCAACCAGCACCGAGCCTTCGGCGTGGCGGGTGTAGTTGCGGGTGATGCGGACGTCTCTGGGTTGCTCGGGCGTTCTGCCGCTTGGTCGCATAGTGTGTCCTGTTTTTGAAGATGAATGTCCGGCTGTTACCGGTCGGGCGTTTTGAAAGGGCTCCGAGTATAGCATTTGGTCGGGTTCGCTGCTCCGGGCGTTTGCCTGTTAAACTCGAAACTCTGTTGAACGCAACTGGAGCCATTATGATCCGCAGCATGACTGCTTTTGCCCGCAAGGATACCCGGGGTGACTGGGGTACTCTCACCTGTGAGATCCGTACCGTAAACCATCGCTACCTGGAGCCGTCTTTCCGCCTGCCGGAGGCTTTCCGTGAACTTGAAAACCGGTTTCGGGAGGAGTTGCGCAAGCAGGGGCTGAAGCGGGGCAAGGTGGATATCTCCATGCGCCTGCAGTCGGTGGAGAGCGAGGTGCAGAGCTTCGAGATCAGCGATGAAATGGCCCAGGCGGTGAATGAAGCAGCCAACCACATTAACCGTATGCTGGATAACCCCGCCCACATCAACGCACTGGATATTCTCCGCTGGCCGGGTGTGATGTCGTTGCCGGAGAAGGATTACAGCGCAGCCAAGGAAGCGGCAGCGGGGCTGTTCGCGGAAACTGTCAAGGAGCTGATGACGGTTCGTGAACGGGAAGGTGAGCGCCTGCGGCCCCTGTTCGAGGACCGTCTGACCACCATGGGCAAGCTGGTGGCGGAGGTTCGGGAGAAAATGCCCCAGCTGCTGGCCGCCCAGGAGCAGAACCTTCGGGATCGCTTTGAGAAAGCCAGGGTAGAGCTGGACCCGGAGCGCGTGGCCCAGGAGATGGTCATGCTGGCCCAGAAAAGTGACGTGGCCGAAGAGCTGGACCGCCTGGATGCCCATATCAGCGAAGTCACCGACACCCTGCAGAACGACGATGCCATCGGCCGGCGCCTGGACTTCCTGATGCAGGAGCTGAACCGGGAAGCCAATACCCTGAGCAGCAAGAGCATCGATGCCGCCGTCACCCGCGCAGCGGTGGACTTAAAGGTGCTGATCGAGCAGATGCGGGAGCAGGTGCAGAACTTGGAGTGATTGACGGGCCGGGTTGAGCCGGCCCGCTTTGTTTTACTCCGCCGGTTTGATAGCCAGCAAATCCGTCCGCAAATGAGTTAGTACCTTCTCGGCGGTATTGCCGATCACCCTGGCGGCCAGTCCGGTCTTGCCGGTGGTGCCGATCACTATCATGTCGGCCTTGATTTTGTTGGCCACGCTGGGGATCACCTTCTGGGCCGGCCCGGATGCGATATGAACCTGCTCTGGCGCCAGGTGCCAGGTGTTACACAGGTGTTCAATGTGGGGCTTCAGTGCCGCCTCCCGTTTGCGGGCGTGGGCAACCGGGTCGATGATGTCCAGGTCTGCCAGAATCACCGAGGTATGCAGGGCGTGCACCAGGTGCAGCTCTGTGCCCAGGGCTTTGGCCAGGTGCCAGGCCTGGTCGATAATCCGGTTGTTGAGGGCTTTTTTGACCGTTTTATCTGAGCTCAGGTCCACCGCAGCCAGGATCGGCCGGGCCTTGTTCCATTTCTGCTCGGCCACCAGCATCACCGGCGCCGGGCATTCCCGCAGCAGGTGCCAGTCCGTCGGGGTGTACAGGAAGGTTTCCGAGCGGTTTCCGGTTTTGACCACGGCGCCGATTTTCTCTTTCTGGCACTGGGCAATGACCCACAGGTGAATCTGCTTTTCCCAGACGGTTCGTGCGCTGATCTTCAGGTCGTTGCAGTCGGCCAGCGCCAGCATCTGTTCCAGCCATTTCTGGCGATGGTCCATCAGCGCCTTCTTGGCCCGGTTCTGTACCTCCGGATCGCCCGGCAGGGCGTCCAGGTAGTCATGCACGAACGCCACCACTTCCACACTGGCACCGGTTGCCCGGGCCAGTTCAACACCGCGGGTCAGTGCGGTCTGGTCTTTGTGTTGGGGGTCCATGATGATCAGCAGTTTGTCCATGTCGGTATCCGTCAGCTAACGTGGAATTTGTTCCAATACTATCAGCAGAAAGTCACCCGGGGTGCGGAGATAAGTCAAACCCCGTATAATTTGCCGCTTTCTGGCCATCCGTAGTGGCCGCAAACTGTTGTTCAGGAGTCATCACGCCATGAGTCAGGCCGGTGAGCAGGGTACCCTGTTTGTGATTTCCGCCCCTTCGGGCGCGGGTAAAACCAGCCTTGTGTCGGAAATGCTCCGCCAGGATTCCCGGCTGGGGGTTTCGGTGTCTCACACAACCCGCCCGATGCGGGAAGGCGAGCAGAACGGGGTGAACTACCACTTCGTCAGCCGGGACGAGTTCGAGGCGATGATTGCCCGGGGTGACTTCCTGGAACACGCAGACGTTTTCGGCAACTACTATGGCACCTCGCAAGTATGGGTGCGGGAAACCCTGGCCACCGGGCAGGACGTCATCCTGGAAATCGACTGGCAGGGCGCTGAACAGGTGCGCCGGCTGATTCCTGAATGTGTGAGCATCTTTATTGTTCCGCCGTCGGCCGAGGTTCTGCGCCAGCGCCTGGTTGGCCGTGGTACGGATGCGCCAGACGTGGTGGAGCGCCGGCTTGCGGAGGCAGAAGAGGAGTGTCGCCACGCGGCAGAATTCGATTACCTGGTGGTGAACGACGATTTCAGTGTGGCGCTGGCTGATCTTCTGGCGATTGCGCGCAGCCACCGGCTGAAGATGGGCGTGCAGCAAGTTCGCCACGCCAGCCTGCTGTCGGGGTTGTCTGGCCGCGGCTGATTGGCGTGCCGGCATGCATAGTGGCTTCCACTGTATACAAATTGAGCCGGTGCCAGTAAACTACGCGGTCTGCTAAATCAGTGATTCTTTTTGTTCGGGGAAGATAATGGCACGAGTTACCGTTGAAGATTGTCTGGAAAACGTAGATAACCGCTTCCAGCTGGTTATGCTGGCCACCAAGCGCGCCCGCCAGATTGCCACCAAGGGTGCTGAGCCGATGGTGCCGGAAGAGAATGACAAGCCCACGGTTATCGCCCTGCGCGAGATTGCCGAAGGCAAAGTGACTCGCGATCTGCTGGCCGAAGACGACGAAGACTAAAATGCCCGCTTGCGGTTGTGCGTAGAATTACTGCCAACCGTTAAGAAGCATTGAAATCTGACCGCGCGGTTTTATAGTGTATCTATAGAAATCCGCCGGAAGGACAACAAAAAAGCCCGGATGCATGCATTCGGGCTTTTTTGTCCCCGGTTTTCAGAGAAGCATTGGAGGCGCGGTGTCGGTAGAGCCAACGGTTGAACATCTGGCCAGAGAGCTTAGCTCGTATCTGGATACCAATCGCATCAATCAGGTGCGACGGGCCTATTATTACGCCGAACAGGCCCACGAAGGGCAGATGCGCAAAAGCGGCGACCGTTACATCACCCACCCCCTGGCCGTAGCCGGCATCCTTGCCAACCTGAGGCTGGACCATCAGAGCCTGATGGCAGCCATGCTGCACGACGTTATCGAAGACACCGGTATCCCGAAAGACGCCCTGAGCGAACAGTTCGGTGAAGACGTGGCCGAACTGGTTGACGGCGTATCGAAACTGACCCAGATTGAATTCCGCTCCCGCGCCGAAGCCCAGGCCGAGAACTTCCAGAAAATGACCCTGGCCATGGCTAAGGACATCCGGGTGATCCTGGTAAAACTGGCAGACCGCCTGCACAACATGCGCACCCTGGGCCCCATGCCCTACGAAAAACGCCAGCGCATTGCCACTGAAACCCTCGATATCTACGCTCCCATTGCCAACCGCCTGGGTATGCATTCTATTTCTACCGAGCTGGAAGACCTGGGCTTTTCCTCGCTGTATCCGATGCGCTCCAAGTACATCTCGAAAGCGGTGGCCAAGCTGCGGGGCAGCCACAAGGAAATTATCGACGATATCCGGGGTAAACTGCAGGAAAAGCTGGAAGAGCGCGGCCTGCCGGGCCGGATACTGGGCCGGGAAAAACACCTGAACTCCATCTACAACAAGATGAAGTTCAAACAGAAATCTTTCCATGAAATCATGGATGTGTACGCCTTCCGCATCATCACCGATACGGAAGACGACTGTTACCGGATCCTGGGCGCCGTACACAGCCTGTACAAGCCCCTGCCGGGCCGTTTCAAAGATTACATAGCCATGCCCAAGGCGAACGGCTACCAGTCGCTGCACACGACGTTGTTCGGCATGCATGTGAACATTGAAATCCAGATCCGTACCGAGGAAATGGAGCACATCGCCAACAATGGTATTGCTGCCCACTGGATGTACAAGAACGAGGAATCCGGCGTTACCAACATCAACCAGTCCCGTGTGGACCGCTGGGTGAAAGGGTTGATGGAAATGCGCGAGCGGGCCGACGACTCCATGGAGTTCATCGAACACGTGAAGGTCGACCTGTTCCCGGACGAAATCTACGTGTTTACTCCCAAGGGCCGGATTATGGAGCTGCCCAGCGGGGCAACGGCGGTGGATTTCGCCTACGCCATTCATACTGATATCGGCAACGCCACGGTAGCCTGTCGTGTTAACCGCAACCTGGCCTCTCTGAGCCAGCCCCTGCAAAGCGGCCAGACGGTGGAAGTTATCACCGCCCCCGGCGCCCGGCCCAACCCGGCCTGGCTCAGTTTTGTGGTAACCGGCAAGGCCCGCAGCAGCATCCGCCACGTACTGAAAACCCGCAAGCGGGCAGAATCCATCGAGCTGGGCCGAACCCTGCTCAAGCGTTCCCTGAAAGGCTTTGGTGCCAAGCTTTCGGACATTACCGAAGTCCAGCGCCAGGCCGTGGTCAGCCATAATCAGGTGAACAGTTTTGATGACCTGGTCAGTGACATCGGCCTGGGTAATCGCATGGCTTACCTGGTGGCGCGGCAGCTGGTCAGTGGCGGTGAAGGGCTGGAAACCACCGCCAACCTGGAAAATGCCCCGGCCGAAAAGCAGGGCGCGGTGACCATTCGCGGAACCGAAGGCATGCTGGTGCGCTTTGCCAGCTGCTGCAAACCCATTCCGGGTGACCCGGTGGTGGGTATTATGGATTCCGGGAACGGGATGGTCATCCACTCCGACACCTGCTCCAGCCTGCCGGAAGACGACGAAGGGTGCGCCCGTCTGACCCACCTGAAGTGGGCCAAGGACATCACCGATGAATTCTCGGTAGAGCTGCGGGTAGAACTGGAGCGCCAGCGCGGTGTGATTGCCGAAGTGGCCAACGCCGTAGCCATGGCCGACGGCAATATCGAACGCATCAATGTGGAAGACCAGAATGCCAGGTTCGGCATTGTCAGCTTGGTGGTGCACGTGAATGGTCGCCGGCACCTGGCCCGGGTGATGCGCCGGGTGCGCAATATCCGTGCGGTTACTCACATCAGCCGGGTTCGCCACTGAGTGCGACTTTAGCGTGGTTGACAGTCGCCACGCTGAAGGGAGAGGATTGGCGTTTTGAACGAGAGGAAAACGCAGGTCATGACCAATAAATCTGTTATCCAGACCGAAAACGCCCCGCAGGCGATTGGTACCTACTCCCAGGCAGTCAAAGCCGGAGATACCGTGTATCTGTCTGGCCAGATTCCCCTGGACCCTGAAACCATGGAAGTGGTGCCCGGTGACTTTGCCGCCAAGACCCGTCAGGTCTTCGAAAACCTGAAGGCTGTGTGCGAAGCCTCTGGTGGTGAACTGAAAGACATCGTAAAACTGAACATCTACATGACCGACCTGGCCAACTTCGCCACGGTGAACGAGATCATGGCCACCTACTTCCAGGAGCCGTACCCGGCCCGCGCCGCCGTAGGCGTGGCAGCGCTGCCGAAAGGCGTGCCGGTGGAAATGGAAGCGGTAATGGTGCTCAGCTGAGGTTGTTGATCATCTCCCGGTATCCCGCCTTGTAGTCGGGGTACCGGAACTCGAAACCGCTGGCCAGCAACCGCTGGTTGTTACACCGCTTACTCCCCGCACGTCCGCCCTTACGGGCACCCTCTACCGGATCTTTGCACGGCACCTGCTGCCGAACCCAGTTCACCACCTCATCCAGTCGCACCGGCTCGCAATCGCTGCCGATATACAGGTTTTCCAGCTCCTGGCCCTGCAATGCCTGCTGGCCCAGGTACGCGATGGCCCCGGCGGCATCCTGTTCGTGAATCCGGTTGCTGAACGGTGCTGGTGGTTGCGGGTTCATCCGGCCTTCCAGCACTTCTTCCAGGAACCGCTGGCGGGTAGGGCCGTAGATGCCGCTGAAGCGCACCACGGTAGCCGGGTGAATGCTGTTCAGTGCCGTTTGCTCGCCCTGCAGAATGTGCTGGCCGGTAAACCGGTCCGGCTCGGCGGGGCTGGTTTCATCCACCCAGCTGTCGTCGTCCTGGGCGTACACGCTGGTGCTGCTGATGAAGAACAGGCGGGTCAGCGGGTTGTTGCCGATGGCATCCAGCAGGTTCTGCAGGCCAGCGACATAGGCGTTGTGGTAGCCCTCGCCATCATAGCTTGAAGGTGTCAGGCAGTAGATCACAATGTCCAGGTTGTCCGGCAGCTTGCCTTGCAGGGTTTCCGGCCGGGTGAGGTCTGCGCCGATCCCGGTAATTCCCGCCGGAACCTTGTCCGGATTGCGGCGTAAACCGTACACCTGGCCGGCGCCGGTCAGGGCCAGGGCAATGTCGCCACCAAGCTTGCCGCAGCCGGCCACCAGAATTCGTGCAGATGGGTTGCGATCTGTCATTGCCATAGACAATTTCAATCCTTATGCTTTGGCTGATAAAGTATGTGAAACTTCGACCTGATCGATCCGACCGGAGCTCACCATGACACTCACCGAGTTACGATACGTTGTTACGCTTGCCCGGGAAAGGCATTTTGGCCGCGCGGCCGAGCGTTGTCACGTCAGCCAGCCCACCCTCAGTGTGGCGGTCAAGAAGCTGGAAGACGAACTCGGTATTCCCCTGTTCGAACGCAGCAAAAGCAGCATCCGGGTAACCGAAACCGGGCAGCGCATCATCGAGCAGGCCCAGCGGGTGCTGGACCAGGTGGGCGTGATCAAAGACATGGCCCAGGACGGCAAAAACCAGCTGAACTCACCGCTGAAAGTGGGGGCCATCTACACCATCGGCCCCTACCTGTTCCCCCACCTGCTGCCGGAACTGCGCCGGGCGGCGCCGGAAATGCCGTTGTATATCGAAGAGAACTACACCGCTAACCTGCGCCAGAAGCTTCGCCATTCAGACCTCGACGCCATCATCATCGCCTTGCCGTTCGAAGAGCCGGAAGTGGTCACCATGCCGCTGTACGACGAACCCTTCGTGGTATTGCTGCCGGCGGATCATCCGCTCACTGCAAAAGACGAGATAACCGCAGACGAACTGTCTCGGGAGCAATTGCTTCTTCTGGGCCCGGGCCACTGCTTCCGGGACCAGGTACTGGAATCCTGCCCGCCGCTGGTGGATGCCATTACCAAGCGGGCCGACGGTGACAAACCGGACCTGGTGACCGAAGGTAGTTCCCTGGAGACCATCCGCCACATGGTGGCATCCGGCCTTGGTATTACCGTGTTGCCGCTGTCTGCGGCCACCGGAATGAAATACCACGAAGATATCCTGACGGTTCGCCCGTTCGCCGCGCCGGTGCCTTTCCGGACCGTGGCTTTGGCTTGGCGGGTAACCTTCCCGCGGCCCAAGGCCATTGATGTGCTGTCGCTGGCGGCCAGCCAGTGCCGGGTGATCGAAAAAGCCAAAACCGAAACGCCGGCGGTTGCCAAGGGCGCCTGAGTGCCACTATGACGTCACTGGAAGACATCTCCGTTACCCAGCTAAAGGGCGTAGGAAACGCCCTGGCGGGAACATTGGCAAAACTCGGCATCCATTCCGTACAGGACTTGCTGTTCCACCTTCCTCACCGCTATGAGGACCGCACCCGGGTAATCCCCATGGGCAGCCTGCGCATTGGCGATGTTGCGGTGGTGGAAGGGGAGGTTATGAAAACCGACCTGGTGATGGGCCGGCGCCGTAGCCTGCAGGTCACCCTGAGGGACAACAGCGGTTTTCTGGTAATGCGGTTTTTCCACTTCAATGCCGCCCAGCGTAACCAGCTGACCGAGGGCTCCCGGGTACGTTGTTTTGGTGAAGTCCGCCCGGGCCGCGCCGGTTACGAGTTTTACCACCCCGAATACCAGGTGAACCCGCCGCCCATGCCGGCGGGTGACGAAGCCACGCTTACCCCGGTGTATCCGCTCACCGAAGGCATACAGCAGCCCCGGGTGCGCGGGTTGTGCCAGCAGGCGCTGCAGTACCTGGACCGTTACCCCATCAAAGACTGGTTGCCACCGGAACTGCTGGCGGACTACCAGCTGCCGGGCATTACCGAAGCCGTAAAACTGGTCCACAAGCCCCCGGCCGGTGCCCCGGTACCCCAGTTGGTGGAAGGCCGGCACCCGGCCCAGCAGCGGCTGGTGATGGAAGAGTTGCTGGCGCACCAGCTCAGCCTACTGCAGGTGCGGGAACAGATACAGGCGCGGCAGGCCTTACCCCTGCTGCCCACCGGTGATCTGACCGAACGTTTTCTGGAAGAATTACCCTTCAGCCTGACCGGCGCCCAGCGCCAGGTGATGAAGGAAATCCGGCAGGACCTGAGCCAGCCATTGCCCATGTTGCGGCTGGTGCAGGGGGATGTTGGTTCCGGTAAAACCGTGGTGGCGGCCCTGGCCGCACTGCAGGCCATCGGAGCCGGTGCCCAGGTGGCCCTGATGGCGCCCACGGAAATCCTTGCCGAACAGCACTACAATAATTTCCGGGGCTGGCTGGAGCCCCTGGGCATCCGGTTGGCGTGGTTGTCTGGCAAGGTCAAAGGCAAGGCCCGGCAGGAGGCCCTGGAGGCGGTTGCCAGCGGCGAAGCCCGGGTAGCTATCGGCACCCACGCCCTGTTTCAGGATGACGTAAAGTTCAACCGGCTGGCCCTGGTGATTGTGGATGAGCAGCATCGTTTCGGGGTTCACCAGCGCCTCGCCCTGCGTGAAAAAGGCGTAGGCGGCTCGCTGGCCCCGCACCAGCTGATCATGACCGCCACACCCATTCCCCGCACCCTGGCCATGAGCGCCTATGCTGACCTGGATACGTCGGTGATCGACGAGCTGCCCCCCGGTCGTAAACCCATAGAGACCATCGTGCTGCCCGACAGCCGGCGTGACGATATTATAGAACGGGTACGAAGTGCCTGCCGGGAGGGACGCCAGGCCTACTGGGTGTGTACACTGATTGAAGAATCCGAAGCCCTGCAGTGCCAGGCAGCCGAAGTGACGGCCCAGGAACTTTCCGAGCGCTTGTCGGATCTTAAAGTGGGCTTGGTGCATGGTCGCCTGAAAGCCCAGGAAAAAGCCGAAGTGATGGAACGCTTCAAGAACGGCGAGCTGGACTTGCTGGTGGCCACAACCGTAATCGAGGTGGGGGTGGATGTGCCCAACGCATCGCTGATAATCATCGAGAACCCCGAACGGCTGGGCCTGGCCCAGCTACACCAGTTGCGTGGCCGGGTAGGCCGGGGCCACCAGGCCAGCTTTTGCGTACTCATGTACCACCCGCCGCTGTCGAATAATGGTAAAGCCCGCCTGCAGGCCCTGCGAGACAGCCAGGACGGCTTTTTTATCGCCGAGAAAGACCTGGAAATCCGTGGCCCCGGCGAAGTGCTGGGCACCCGGCAGACCGGGCTGATGCAGTTCCGCCTGGCCGATTTCGAGCGAGACAGGGGCTGGATAGAGCCGGTCAAGGAAATGGCACCGGCGCTGGTGAAGCGGCCCGGCGTGGCCGAAGCCCTGGTGCGCCGCTGGCTCGGCGAAAACACCCGGTACGGAGAGGTCTGACCATGCAGTTCCTGGCCTCCAGCAAATTCACCAGTCTGCGCATTCTGCAGCGCCTTGAAGATACCCTGGAGCTGCCGCCCTTGCCGGAAACCACCCAGCGCATCATGCGCCTTCGGTCAGACCCGAAAGCCGTCATGGGAGACCTGGTCGACATCGTGGAGAGCGACCCGGGCCTGGCCGCCCAGGTGGTGAGCTGGGCATCGTCTTCCTTTTACGCCTCCGCCGGGCAGGTGCGCTCGGTGCACGATGCCATCTCCCGGGTACTGGGCTTCGATACCGTGATGAACCTGGCCATGGGCCTTGCCCTTGGCCGTACCCTCAAAGCGCCGCTGGATCAGCCCGAAGGCTACCGGGACTACTGGCAGCAAGCCACCTGGCAAGCCCAGTCTGCCGGAATCCTCGCCGGGATGATGCCGAGAACAAAGCGGCCCCTGTTCGGGCTGGCCTACCTGGCCGGTTTGCTGCACAACTTTGGCGACCTGGTGCTGGTGCAGGTGTTCCCGCCCTACCACGAGCAACTGATGCGCTGGCAGGGAGATAACCCGGCCGGTGACCGAGCGGCCCAGGAGCAGAAGCTGATGGGGTTCAGCCGGGAACAGATCGCCGCCCGCCTGTTGGAGAACTGGGGCATGCCCGATGAAGTGACCCTGGCGGTGCGGCACCAGGCGGATGCTGACTACAGCGGCCCGCATCATTACCTGGCCAGAATTGTCTGGCTGGGCCGGCAGTTGCTAACCGCCCGGGGCGTGATGCCGGGCCGGGTAGAGCCGGTGCCCCAGTCTGTTTTTGAAGAACTGGGCCTGAGCCGGCAAAGGGTAGAACAGCAGTTTGATGCGCTGGTTCATAACCGGGACGGCATCATGGCCATGGCCGGAATGATGCCGCTGGCCCGGTAACTTCGGTTCAGTCGAACCGGTAATGGCGAATGGCGGTTGCCGCCTTGCGCACATCCTCGGCGTGCTGCCGTTCTACCGCGAAGCGTTCCTTGTCCATCTTCTGAACCAGCTTGGCATCCGTGGCCTTTCGGGCGCGGTGGGTGGGCATGTGCTGGATCTTGTCGTGCACTTCCTGAAACACCCGGTAGGGCGCCTGGTCCAGCAGTTCCGGGGCCACGTAATCCAGCAGGCCCTTCAGGCGCAGGCAGGCTTCAGAATGTTCCACCTGTCCTTCTTCCACCGCGAGGGCAATAATGCGGATGCTTTCGATCATCTCGTCGCGCCGCTTGGCCTGGAACTCTTCCGCCTTCTTCTGGCGCATCCGGTTTTCGTTCAGCACCCTGGATTGCCGCCAGATGTAGAACAGCAGAATCCCGATCACCACCAGCCCGACAACAATAAACGACAGTTGCAGTCCTCTGGGCATTGTTGAACCTCGTATCAATGAATGGCGAGGCCTGCCCGGTGGGTCAGGCCTGTTTGCTTTGGGCGCCAGTTTGCCAGACTTTCACTTCCACTGCCTGCCCGTTCAGTACCGATGTGCCAGAAACCGGGTCGGTTTCGGTGTCGTCCAGGATATCGTTGATGCTGGCACCGGCGTGGGCGCTGGCAACGGACTGCCCTGTGCCGGGTCGGCTATGGCCCCAGCCGTGGGGAATCGATACCACTCCGGGCATGATATCGTCAGACACCTCCAGCGGCAGCACCACGGCCCTGCCGTCTTTCTGTACCTGCACCTGCGCGCCGTCTTCCAGCTTGCGGTTTTGGGCATCTTCCGGGTGCATGATTACCGTGCAGCGGCTTTTGCCTTTCACCAGTCGCTGGCTGTTGTGCATCCAGGAGTTGTTGCTGCGTACATGGCGACGGCCGATAAGCTGCAGGCTGGCGCTGGCTTCAGGCCGGTCCAGCAGGGCCTGAAGGCGCTCCACATCCGCCAGGTAGCGGCGCGGCGCCAGGTTGATCTTGCCATCCCGGGTAAACAGCCGCTGGGGCAGGGTGGGCTGCAGCGGGCCAAGGTCCACCCCGCTGGGGGATTTCTTCAGGGCGGACAGTGACAGCCCCTTGGGCATGTGCTGCCACTGCGGGTTCAGCGGGCTGAGCCGCGCCAGGCCTTTGAGGGGGTGGCGCTCCGGAAGAATGCCGAGCACCTTGTCCAGCACCGGCTTGATCACACCGCCCACCCGGCCCGGGTTGGCGCCGTAGGGGCCGGTGCGCAGCAGCACATCCAGGATCGGGTCTGGCCCCAGCTTCTTGAACGCCTGCCAGCCCAGTTCCGCCTGCAATGGCAACTTCCCGCCCTTGCGCTGCCGCTCAAGGCGGTGGGCCAGTTCCAGGTTGATCTGCCAGTCGTGACGGCTGTCCGGTGCCGGTTCGAACAGGGCTTCGCTGTACTTGGCCTGGTTGCGAACCGCCATCATGCTGAAAATCAGGTCGTAGTGGCTGCGCTCCAGCGCCGCTGTGGGCGGCAGAATCACATCGGCGTGGCGGGTGGTTTCATTCAGGTAGTAATCCACCGACACCATGAAATCCAGCCTGGCCAGGGCTTCATCCAGGCGCTGACCATTGGGGTTCGACAGCACAGGATTGCCGGCCACGGTTACAAAGGCGTGAATTTGCCCCTCGCCCGGGGTCAGGATTTCATCGGCCATGGTACTGGACGGGTATTCACCGCCAAATTCCGGCAACTTGCGCACCCGGCTGTAACGGTTGCCGAAGTGGCCGGCCTGGCCCACCAGAGCGCCCAGCGCTACCAGGTCCACCGCAGGCTGGGTGAACATCACTCCGCCCGGGGCATCCAGCTTGCCGGTCAGGATATTCAGGCAGTAAGCCAGCCAGGTGGTGGTGCCACCAAAAGCCTGGGTGCTGGTGCCCATACGGGAGTGCAGGGCTGCTTTAGGCGTGGTGGCCAGCTGCCGGGCCAGGTCACGAATGGTGTCGGCGCTGATGCCGGTATGGCTTGCGACGGCTTCCGGGGTAAAGCTCAGGGCAGCCAGCTGCAGCAGGTCCTGGTCTTTCACCAGCCCGGTAGCCGCGCCGGTACTGACCAGGTTCTCTGCAAACAGCGTGTGCACCATGGCCATCAGCAGCAGGGCATCGGTGCCCGGGCGGATAAAATGGAAATCATCGGCAATGCGGGCGGTTTCCGTGCGGCGCGGGTCGATGACGACCAGCTTGCCGCCACGTTTCCTGAGCTCCTTCACCCGCCCCCGGAAATCCGGCACCGTCATCAGGCTGCCGTTGGAGGCCATGGGGTTGCCACCGATGCAGATAAACAGGTCGGTGCGGTCGATATCCGGAATGGGGAACAGCACCTGGTGCCCGAACATCTCCAGGCTGGCCAGCATATGGGGCAGCTGGTCGTTCGAGGTGGCTGAAAAGCGGTTCTGGGTGCCTATGGCCCGCAGCAGCGGCGTAATGGTCATGGTGGCGCCGTGGTTGTGCACATTGGGGTTACCCAGATACACCCCGATACTGTTCCGGCCATGGGCCTTGCGCACCTCATGCAGCCGCCGGGCAACCAGGTCGAAGGCCTCGTCCCAGCTCATTTCTTCCCAGCCGGTGGCGGTTTTGCGAACCGGCCGGCGCAGCCGTTCCGGGTCTTCATGCAGATCCTGCAGCGCCACCGCCTTCGGGCAAATATGGCCCCGGCTGAGAGGGTCGTTTTCGTCGCCTTTGATAGCGGCAACCTTGCCGTTCTGAACCTCGATAGCCACGCCACACATGGCTTCGCAAAGGTGGCAGGTGCGGTAGTGGGTGCCGTTGTGCATAAGGATTCTCCGGAACTCTTGTTTTAGGTTTCAAATTGAAACCAGATTATCAGGAAACGAACCGCGATGGGAAAAGGGTTTTTGTAAATGTGACCCGATAAGCCCGACAAAAAAGGCCAGCCCGAAGGCTGGCCTGAGGAGGGTCCGTATTACCTGGTTAACTTACTGAGCGGTTTGCTGCTCGTATTGGGCCGGCAGGTCTTTTACCGGGTTGGAGATGAAGTTTAGGTAGACGCCTTGCTCGGGGATCTTCAGTGGCAATTGCACTGCTTTCCCGTTTCCGTTGGCTAATTCTTCACAGGCGCCGAAGCCGCCGCCGGTGAAAATGCTGCCCAAGCAGCTCACGAAGCCGAGTAAGCCGGTGGATGCATCACTGGATCCCGCCACGTCGACGGTGATCTCAGGAACGTTCAGGTTGCGCTGTTCAATTTGCATCTGGCCGTTATCAAAGAACGTGATGGGCCCGTCAAGTTCAAGGGTGAACGGATAGCTAAACAGGTTATGCGCAAGCAGACCCTCGATTGGCAGATGAAGGTTTGGCGCATCCAGCATTAGCTCTGCATTGGTTTGGAAGCGAGGGCCACCATCTTCCCCGGTCACGATTCTGCCTTCGACAAGCCCCAGAGGGTTGTCCTCTGTTGGGTCCTGATACCGCATTCTCAGGATTTGAGGTCCGGTATTGGACTCGGAAGGCCCAAGCAGGTTGTACCAGACGATTGCCGGAGATGTAACCAGCATAGTTGGATATAGCAGTACCCTAATGTTCCCCGTTGGCTCTCCGGTAACCGGGTCAACTTCCGGACCCATTACTTCGGTGTTCAGGCCATAAGTCTGGTAAATGAATTTCTCGTCCCAGCACTGAACTTCCTCTTCGTAGGAACAGCCCACCCTTGCATTGGATGTTTCGTTGCCGTCGTTGCCAAGAACTACTGCGTTGCCATTCATGGCGAGGCGGGCGGCATTCGGAGGGGTTACGAAGTGCTCAAGCGTGTTGCCGTTTTCGTCAACAGCGTTCTCGAAATCGAAGGTTTCAAACTCGTCAATAACGTAGTTTGAGTTCGCATCGCGAATCGGGAGATTGCGTAATGGTGTGAAGACACTAGCAACACTTTCCTGACCTCGGAAGAAGATCTCGAGAGGTTCGCCGCCGTTAGCGGTAGGGCTAAGCAGCAGGGAAGCGGTGAATGCCTTTCCGTTTTCACCACAGATGACCTCCGAGCAGTTAGCGGCTGTCTCAGTCTCGTCTTCTGGGTCGCCGAAATTGCTGGAGACCAGTGTGTATCGGTACAGCGTTTCGCCACTTTGGTCCCAGGGCGTATCCGGGTAAAAGCGGATGCGCTGGTTGTTCTTCTCCAGCCGCCCCTCGACCTGGGCGACTTCATTTCCATTTTCGTCAACGGTATGCACCTTGAAGGTGTCATGCAGCCGGATCGATTCAAGGTCTATTGACTGAGAGAATACGACCACAATCGGTCGATCGGCTGGTACGGTTGTGACCGGCAGAAGATCCCGGCTCTGTTCATTGCCATCATTGTCGTTGGGAAGGTTTTCTCCAGCCGCATCCTTACAGTAACCGTGGTTGTTATCTGCAAGGTTTCGGCTGGTTGGTTCCGTTACGCAGGGATAACCAGGGTAGGTGGTCAGGGCGAATGGAGATCTTTGGGTTACTCCGCTGCCATCGTCAGTTTGAGCCAGTGAGAAGGTCAGGTCAGTAAATGAACCGGTATTTCCTGCCAGATCAGTTAGCCCGGGGAGCGATAGTGTGTAATCGACATTGTGCTTGAGGCCGCCGTCAGGGTTTATTGCGAGCGCAGTACCATCGAGCTGATGGTCAAAGCTTACGGCATTTCCGTTCTCGCGGAGGATGACTCCATCGGCAATAGACGCAGGGTCCAGCGGCTCATCAAAGAACAGAATCACCGGGTCACCCGGACGCTGCATGGACTGACGAGTAGCCGGAATGGCATCTTCCGCGCCCGGCATCCAGCTCACCAGTTGTGGCGGCGTGGTGTCCAGGTCACGCAGCCAGTCATCTTCCGCATCCAGTGCCGAGTTTACGTCGGTGGCGGCTTTCAGCTGGAAGGCGATGGTGGAGTCGGTAAACTCCTGGCCCAGCAGGTTGGGTTCAACCATGCCGATGGCGTCGATGGTCAGTACGCCGTCCTGAACCAGGGCGATACCCCGAAGTTCCACGCCCATCAGATCCTGAGACAGCGCAGCGTTCGGCTGTGCTTCCTCGGTGTTCATGGATACATCCATAAACAGGGTGATGTGCCGCGGAGCGTTCAGGTCGTCGGTGTAGGGGTTGGGGCTCATGTAGCCGGAGGCATCCGACAGCATGGTTACCTTGATGGTTCCAGTCTGCTGTTTGCCGCCGGTTGCGGCATCCAGTACCTGTACCTTGCCACCCACTTTTACGTTCAGGCTGGTGCTTTCCAGCACGCTGCCTTTCGGAATCCGCAGGGGCAATGCTTCGTCCGCTTCAAAGCTGGGCGAGTAGGCCAGCTCTGCAAACAGCGAACCTGTCTGCTGGGAGGGGCCAGCCACACCCTGAAGAACCGAATTCAACGTTACGCCGTTTACCGCTTCGTCATTCAGCACAGAAGTGATAGCGCCACCGTTGGAGTCCACGGCTTGCTGCTCCAGCATCACTGTCGGGCCAGTGTCCCGCGGCGTGTAGCTGTACTCAGCGGAGAAGCGGTTGTCTTCTGCGCTGTTGGTCAGGCTGGCCAGGTTGCTGAGCTTCAGGGTGTAGGTTTCACCGGCCGCCAGGATGTCTTCTTTGCTGCCACAGCGCTCGGCCACGCAGGGGTCGACGGTGATGCGGTTACCTTTTACCAGCACGGTGGCCGGCACGGCTTCGCCATTCTGGTCCAGCAGTTCGATACTACCGCTCAGTTGTTCCCACTCCGGATGAACCGGTTGAGTCATGGCCAGTCGGAACGTGGAGAAGTTCATGGCCTGGAAAGCGCTGCCGTTAGCCGGTACCTGCCAGGCTACACCGAACTGGTCGGAAGTGGTGCCCAGGCTTGCAACGCCACTGAACTCGGCACGGGTATTGAACTGTATGCCATCTTCGCCAACGGCATTTGGTGTGCTGATAGCCCGGCCGCCTTCTGCGGTGAGGGATTCACTGAAGCTGACACTGAAGTCGCTGCCGCTTGCCAGGGCAGTTGCGGGTTCCAGCTTAAGGCTTTTGCCACCATCAATGATCTTAACGGTGAAGGCTACGGAAGCGCCGTCAGACTCAACGTTGATTTTTTCAGCCAGTGTGGCTTCGTCATCCACCACGGCATGGGAGAAGCGCAGCACGATATCGGCTTTCGGGCTGACATCGTTCTGGCCATCCATCGGGAAGGAGTACACCATTGCGCCTGGAGTGGTTTTTTCTTTCATGGTCTGGGTGTCACTGTCGCCGCCACAGGCTGCCAGCAGCATGGCGGGAATCAGTGCCAGAGTCTTGAATTGTTTCATGGCCTGCTTCTCCTCAGAACTTCAGCGTGATGGAGCCGCTGATTACGTGCACGTCGCCGTCTGCGGTTACGTCGGTTTCATTGCCGTCGTAGTCCACCAGGGTGAAGTCACGCTCTTGCAGTTGCTGGTACTGGTAGCCGAGGTCCAGGCGAACCGGATAGGCCAGCAGGCGGGTACGGTCGTAGGTGGCGCTGATACCGAGGCCGACCACAATTTTGTCGGTATCCAGGTAGTTAAGGTCCGGATTGCGGGTGGTTTTCAGGGGAGATTCTTCGTAGGCCACACCACCGCGCAGGGCGAAGTGTTCGCTGAGCTGATATTCCGCACCAATACGGGGGATGAGAATGTCGTCGAACTCGATCTTCGGGCCATTCACGCCGTTCTGCATGCGAATGGTGTCGCTATCAAATGCATCGCCGAGCTCGGACCAGTTCTGCTGCTCCACGCTACCACCTACGCGCCATCCGTCACCGGCGTACTGCATACCGGCGACATAGGTTTCCGGCTGGAAGGAATCGATGGTGGAAACCGCCAGGCTCAGGCCCGGGTCAGGAATGGTCTGGGTAACGATGATGTTGGAGTCTACCGTGGTGGAAGCGGAAGACTTGGTGCGGTAAGCAAAGGCCGCTTCCCAGCCGTCCAGGAAACAATCGCTTTCGGGGCAGAAGGTGCTGCCGAAATCTACGGTGGTGCCCAGAATCGTCTTCATGGCGGGCTCTGCGTTCACCGCCAGGCGTTCGCGGCTGGTTTCGCCGCCCAGCGTGGATACTGCATCCAGCTGCGCCGTCGCATCCAGGGTCACCCGCACAGACAGGCCAGCAGAAATGCCGCGCCACAGCGGCGTAGCGCCACCCACGTTCAGGAACAGCGGCTCTTTACCATATTGCAGGAACTGGCCGTTCTCGGAAGTTTGCGAGTTGAACGCCAGCATTTCCTTACCGTACTTCTCCACACCAGCAATAAAGCCCAGGTAAATGGGGTGCTTGAAGCGGGTGAGGGAACCCAGGTTGGTTTTCATGCCGATCAGCACGTGCTGGCTGGGGGAGTTGGCCAGTACATCGCCGTTGGCATTGGGGTTGGCGGAGCGCAGTTCCTGCTCGGCGTGCAGTATGCCGGTAGTCAGCTCACCCCGGGTGTCCTTGGTGAGAGACGCGGGGTTGTAGTAGGTGGCGGATACCTGGTCGTTGAACATGGACAGCGACTGGGCGGTTGCCACATCTATGGGCATTACGCCGTATGTGGTGCCCAGGTTGCCCATGCTCGCCGAGGCGTTCATGGTAAGGCTGGCGGAAACTGCTGCAACTGCTAGGGACACTGCCCGTACGGAAAATCGGGGAGAGGGGACCATTGATACACTCCGTTCGCTCGTTATTGTTGTATTCAAACCTGACACCCTGCGCCGTCGCGGACCTCGGGTTTGGCTACATTGGTTCAGGGGTAAGTGTATTGGGCTTGTTCGATGAGGACTTTGGCATTTTTGACACAGGTCAGTGTCGGTAAAACCACGTAGTGCTAGCCCGTGACTTCAAGTTAGCGCTAAGCCCTTGAAATAACAGGTGTCAGGTGTGATTTTTTGTAGCGTAATGTTTCTTGGGTGGGGTAAAAAGAAAAGGATAAATTGTGTTGTTTGATAAATGTGACGGGGTGTTATGTAGCGTAATAGGCGGGTAAAAACCTGTGCCGGGGTGCTATGTAAAGTTTCCCGACACAGGCTTTTGGTTACTTCTGCAGTTTGCGCCGTGAGGCGATCAGGCCGGCGAGGCCCAAGCCGAACAGGGCGAGGGTGCCAGGCTCGGGGACATCCACTGGAACAGATTTACCGAAGATCGCAACGTGTGAGATTGCGCCTTTGTTGGGATAAAAGCCTTCAAGGTCCAAATTATCCATTCCGCCCCATGAGGCCAGGCCGAAGAGGTACTGAGGCTCTTTCCCGTCTTTTACAACCAGGTAGCATTCCGGGCAAAGTATGTAATCAGGCCCGTCCCAAGTAACGTAGGCGTTATTGGGATCTCCGCTGAAGTTGGTGGAGTAGAAATTGGCGAATGTGCCGCTCTCAGCACCGTTGTCATAGTCGCTCTTGTAAAGCAGGGTCAAGTCAGAGGTGCCGAAGATGCCGGCGACATCGGTCGCATCTAGTGCGCTGGTTTGATTAACTTGGTAGTCCTCATCGCCAGGGCTAAGGGTGAGAGCCATTGCGCTGAGAGAGCAGAGTAAAAGCGTAAAACCGGCTAACGTTGTTGCAATCTGGGTAGTTATTTTTATGTTTCACCTTCCTCAGGGCGATCCCTGATTTTCCTTGGGCCAGGTACTATCCTTGTCTCCTTGAAGGGAAAAAGCATAAGTTATTCCAGTATTAACGTTTTTTGGAAATACATGGGGTTATAGGCAAGATAGCGGGAGGCGTTGCAGCGGGGTTGTAAAGTCATTCGACATTCGAGCCGGCTGAAACGTGGCGGGTGATCGAGGAGAAAGTGGTGGGCCCAGCTGGACTCGAACCAGCGACCAAGGGATTATGAGTCCCAAGATATTGAATTTGCACGAAAATTCACGAAACGTAACGGCATATAAAACAGCTGGTTAGCGTATTTTCGTGTGGTCTTGTTCTGTTGGTTTCTGGCTCGTTTTAGGTGTTAGTGTCCCATGAGTGTCCCATGGGACAGCAGCGTTCTACCTACCAGTTCCGGGTGTCTATTCGGTGACTCAATCGGTTGATGTGCATCCACTCGTTGCGGCTGTATAGCAGGTGTCCGGCCGGACATACCCAGTTGTCTGTCCAGAAGTACAGGCTGTCTCCGGCACTCCAGCTGTCTGTTTTGGCTTTGTCGAAGGTCTCAACATCGGAGCCGCAGGAGGGGCAGTGAACGTTGGCGAGCCCTTGCTCAATCCACTCTCTTATCTCGCGGTCTATCACCTCGTAAGCAACTGAGGGAAACCGGCTCAGTTCGGTGCCGCTTTCTTCAGCGTCTTTTAGCCAGTTTTGAAGCAGTGGAAGGAACACCTGGTCTGTATAGCGAGGCCAGTCTCTCTCGAGTCGGGTGTTGACCCAAGCCAGTAGGTCTTTCGCCGGCATGGTAATGGTTGCCTGGTACTCGCCTTCTCCGTAATCGGGGTTGGCGACGACTACCGTGGCCCGGCACTTGGGTAGCTGAGCGAAGCTTTGTTCTATTTCCCGCAAGGCTTCTGTTTCCCGCCGATACTCTTTGCTGAGCCAATATCTGAGTTTGTGCCGTAGTCCTTTTTGCATCATGGTGGCCTCCCTTCCTGCTGTGTTGCCCTGCTGTCAGGGACAGTGCATTTGCCCGCCAATCATCTGGCACGCGCTTCCGCCCTGATGAATATAGGTTGAGCCGGCACCTCGGTTGTAACGTCCGCCCTGGTTATCCCAGCAGCCACCTTCGTCGCAACTGGTGATGTTGGTTGGGGCTGGCGGTGTGGGAGGTGTTGGCATCGAAGGCGACGGCGTAGGTTGGTAATTACGCTGAGGCACCGATACACCAGAACAACCAGCCAAGGCATTAACTTGAGCTGCAGTGAGCTGGCCATTTTGCGCGCCTTTATGGGGGCGGGCTATTTTTCGACAGGCGTCATCTCGTTTCTCTTGCGCTTGCCGACTGGCCTGGTACTGCTGTAGCTCTTGCATTCGGCGCTGCTGGTCCCGCCGTCTTGCCTCTTCTGCCCGCCTTTCAGCGGCCTGCTCGGCTTCCAGTCGTTGAAGGTCTCGATACACCTGGCGGGAACTTACGGTGTTGCCGCGCTGTATATCCACTTGCTCGGCTTGGCTGGTATCACGGCATGGGGCGTCGGTAAACGAGACGGCACCGGTGGTGGGGTCGGTGCATTTATAGACGCTGCCTGCAGTTGCAGTGGCGGCGCAAAGAGCCAGGATGGCAGTTGCCAGTAGATATTTCATGGTCCCTCCTGTTTATTGTGCTTCCCTGATAAAGTCAGTCTAGGTTAATGGTTTTCTTGGGCAAAGGGCCTATAACTAAGAGAGCGTTCCAACCTGCGTTCCACGGTTTAGGCGTTTCTGGAAAACCAGTGGTTAACAGCAAGGGTTAACACGGTACGCAACACCTGACGCAACACGGTTTGCCCGAGTTTGGAAAATTGGAGCCGATACTGGCTCCGGGCTGAAGTTCCGTAACCAGCTGTTTATATTGCGTTAAATTGAAATCCGGCTATTTGTGGTCCTCACTAATATAGCAACCTATGCAACACGGTGTTGCGTCCAGGCGTTAACAGCTGTTGCGGACTGGTAACCCCTTGTTAACTGCTCAATCACACCCTCACTCGGCCGGCCAATACACCTTCACCAGCGGCAGTAACCGTTGCCCCTCGATATCGAACTGTTCGTAGTTGGCCACCACCAGGTCGGCCAGCATGTCGATGTCGATAAGCGTTACCGGAACGGTTGCTCGCTCGGCTTCGTAGCGAGCTTCCCGGGTGAAACCGCCGGTACTGATGAACAACCCCTGGTCTCCTTCCCGCAGAGCGCCGATGAAGCTGCGAATGGGGTTGGAGCCCATGCTGCCGTTACGGTGTTTCACTTCGGCTTTGATGCGAGGTTGGGTTAAACCAAGTCCATCGGGGGAGGCCAGAACATCCACCCCACGGTCCGGGCCTCTGGCGGAAACCCGTGTCTGGTAGCCCATTGCTCGCAAGAGTGCGGCGGTGAGCTCTTCCATTTCCTCCGGGTCGAGACCCTGGATTTTGTCTTTGATGAGCTCGTGGCCCCGGGAGACGACTTCCTCTCGCAGTAGCTCGAACTCGGCTTCAGCAGTGGGTGTGTCATCTGTTGGTGAGGGCGTCTCAGCCGGCTTTCCGGCCAGCCGGTCTTCTACTTCGCTGATGACCGGGCCAGAGAGTGAAAACACGGTGAGTACAGAGCCCAGACTATTGCGGGTCGATTGGGTGAACTGGTCCCGGGAAATACGGCCCCGCCACTTCACTTTGCGGATGTGCTGGAACTCGCCTACCTGTTGCTCCGGCTCCGAGCGGAACTCGTACTGGCCCAGGTCTTCACCTACCAGATACTCCCGGTGCTCCTGGCTGTAGGTGACCAGCAGGTCACCCGGCTGGATGTCGTCCCGGAACTTGCGAATCATGGCAAGGGCATTGGCCGTGCGCCCCGGCTTGGCATTGCCGAAGTGCTCTATATAGGATTCCTTGAGCGCTTCCGGGCTATTGTAATAGCGTAAGTCGCCCAGCTCGTTCCAGCCAATGGCTACGCAATCCTTGTCCTTGAAGTCGTCGAAGTACCGCCCGCCATTACCGGCGCGAATCATCCAGCCGTTTTTCATACTCCTTTTATCCCCTTTAAGTCTCGCTGTCGCCGTTTCGCATGGCTTCCACTTTCTCTTTTGGCAGCCATTCGATGGACAGCTTGCCTTTGTCCATATAAACGACGCCCTGGCTGGCGTTTGGCTGATTATGCTGGGCACGGTACGTCAGTAAAATACCCATTAGCTCCATCAACTGCAGCTTGAAGTCAGAGCCTTTGACTGCCTCGTAATCCTCATCGTTATCAAACTGCCAAGTTGCAAGGTCTAACCAGCCATCCTCTGGGTTGGCGAAGAAGAGTATCCTTGCGGTCATACTTGAGTTTTTGAGGTGTTGCCCGGCCAGCTGGTCCAGCCGGGTTTGGTCAAAAGAGTCGTCGTAACTCATTTCAGTCTCCCTGATGAGCGATTGCCTAAAGTAGCAATGAAGGCGCTGTCGATAGGCCAAGCCGATTGAGTGTTATCTGGGATAGTTGGTCAGCGCGTTCCACTACCCATTCGACGAAACGCTCTCCGTCCATAACGCCAATGCCCTGGCCTTCAGCTTCTTCGACCAATTCCTGCTGGACATCTCCGGTAGTGATTAGCCATCTCTGAACATCCTCTTCATTGTCGAGCTGTTGCAGTTGGCGCAATGCATGTTGGCCGGTGTTGCCATTGTGATGCTTTACCTGAATCAGCAACTTATTTGAGGTGAAACGGTCTTCACGGAATGCTTCGATATCCGCATCAGCGCTCCCTTCGAATGCGGTTTTGGCCAGGATCTTTGCCGCATAGCCCTCGGTGCGTAGAAGTTCAGCGACCAGCTTTTCGAGCCCGATGCCACCACTCTCAAGGGTCGTTTTGCCGGCACGGATATTATTCAGCAGTTGTTCCCGAAGGGTGGCGAGTCCGTCTGCCTCCAGCTGCTGGATATGGGAGTCGAAACTTGCAGCGCCTTTGTCCTGGATCTGGTTAATAATGCGGATGATGTCGTCTTTGAACTCTTCCAGAGAGACAACCGACATACGAATCTTGAGCCGGGTAGAAAGCGCTTCCGGCAGTTGTGAACGAGGCACCCGGACTACAGAGCCGTCCTCATGACGGAAGTATTCCACGCCGATGCGGTTTTCCCCGTAACCAATGCCCTTGGCGTAAGAGCGTTTGCCAGTGGCAATACCAAAGGCAGCGGCACGGTGTAGGGGGACAACCACAATGTCGCCTTCCTGAATCGAAAAGAAACGCTTTATCTGGTTGCGCTGACGCCCCGGATTAATGCCTTTGTCGGCAAACAGCGCCATGAGGCTGGCGGTGTCTTCCGCCTCTGAAAAGTTAACCTGTGGCCATCCGTAGCCAGCCAAGTTCTCAGCAATGAGTTTGCTGGGACTGCGCACGAGATATACTCTTGAATTCTTCATGTATAGCTTCCTTGGTTTGGTCGAAAATCGACTGATTTACTCTGCCTCAGCGGTTAGCTGCTGTTCTCGTTTTGGTTTACCGTTGCTTGACAATGGTTGGTTGAGCCCCTAATCTTTTGGGCAACACGACCCCGGCCTCTTGGTTGCTTGCAATTTACGCTGGGGTTTTTATTTTCTGGCTACCACCAGTCCTTCCAGTCTTCTGTAATCCCCATCCCGCTCAAATCCAGCTTCCTTGATGAGTGCTGCTCTGGAAACTGTTCCAGGTGTTCCGCCAACCGGTTGTGCCACTGGGTATTCGGGCATATCGACTTCACCAGCATGCGTGTAATGGCCAGCAGCAGAAATGGCTTGAAACGGGTGTCTTCGTTGTCGATGAACGCATCACACCAGGCTATCTCGCCCCGCTTGGGGAGCATGGGCTTGGAGGTGATGTTCCGGTTCCACAGGCGGCTGTGGTGGGCTACCAGGTTGCGCAGGTAGCTCAAGCTGAACAGCCAGCTCTTGAACACCTTCCAGTCGTTCACGCCGTAGCGGTTGGCAATGGCCAGCTGGTCTTTGACGTTGAGCATGCTGAACAGCTGGGAGATGGCACCGAAGTCGAGCACCTCGACGGCGACCCATATCGGTAGCTCGGCACCATGGTTGGCATGGTAATGCCGCACGAAGTCTTCTTTGGACCGGCTGACCAGCCCTCGGTATTTGTTCAGCCAGGCATCAAAGGCGGATTGGGCGCTGCCTTTGTGGAAAGACCGGCTGGCGAAGCCCGGGTGGAAGTGAGCCTTGGTGTTCTCGATGTGGGCGAAGGGGCTGCGTTTGCCCAGCAGGTACGACAGGTCTACCCGCAGGGAAATCTCAATACGTTCCAGGGCATCGGCCAGGTACAGGCGCAGCTGCTTGTCGAACAGGTACAGGTGAACTGCATCCACGAACTGGGTGCCCGGCTGGAACTCGTCCACAGCCTTTGTGGCTAGCTTTCCGGTGTTGTTGTCCTGCACCACCTCGAACTTGCGAAACGGATACCAGTAGGCGCTGAGGCGGTAGTAGCCCACGCGCTGCAGGTAATCCAGGGCGGCGGCTTCGTCGGTGACCACCATGCCTCGGGACTTGAGCAGTTCCAGTTGCTCGGGGAAGGACTTCCATGGCCTGTTGTACCCCATTAGGTCAGGGCTCCTTCCACCACGGCTTCGGCCAGCTGACAGCGGGTTTCGCTAGCCAGGTTCAGGCGTTCTGTGAGTTGGTCGCAGAGGGTCATGAGTTCATCGACTTTTTGGACGATGCGGTGCTGTTCTTTTGCAGGCGGGAGGGCGACTGGCATTTTCTTCAAAATGCCATGGTTCAAGTTTGTCATGGTCGTTCCAACTGAGTTGCCGCTTAGGTATTCCCTGACGGTGTTGGTTGAAAACAGCAGCAGGATGAACTGCCTGTTGATGGCTGGATGAAATCGCAATACGAAACTGCCCGTGCCACATAGCCATCCAGACTCTCTGTCTGTTACTACTGCGCACCGTCCGACTTCACCTCGCCTGGCCATCACAATGTCACCCTTGACCAATTTATAGCCTGATAATTCCTCCGCTTTAGGCGGGGAGACACTTACTGATGAGTCTTCGTTGATTTTTCCATTGGCCATGTGAGACGGATTAATCAGAGGAATCCCGCCTTCAACATAATCATGTTTGTGAATCATGGAACCAAACGGTCCGGTCGAAATCTCGTCGGCCACATCTTGAAATGAGGCCCAGGCCCAATGTGCTGGCGCGGTGTAGCTGTATTGCGCATCGTCCAGTTGAGCCAGAGGCCTGGGCTGTTTGATTCTTCTGTCACCTGCGAGTGAGACTTTTCTTGTATGGATTTGAGTTAGCAAATCGACGGCGGGCTCATCTTCTGCGTCCTTCTCCACCAACCGCCCCATCACCGCCAGTTGCAGAATGGTCTGCTTGAGCTTGTCGATGCTCTGTTCGGTGGTGAACAGAGTGTCGAAGTGGGCGGCGAGGCGGGCCCAGTTGTCGGCCAGTTCGGTGGCGCTTTCTGATTGGGTGAGGGTGCTGAGCAGGGTGTCCACGAGGGTTTCGTGGGCTTCGAGCTGGTCGCTGGTTTGCTGTTCCAGCCGGTCGCAGAGGGCCATGAGTTCATCGACTTTTTGGACGATGCGGTGTTGTTCTTGTTCGGGGGCTAGCGGAATCATGGCTAACCTAGCCTTGTCGGTTCCCAGTCGGGGTAGGTTCATGCCATGCGTGGAATCATTGGCGTAAAGCTTAAAACTAGGCGACTTGAGTGCCAGGCGGAGGAATTCTGGCAGTAGTCCCAAGTAGCCACGAATTGGGATGATTTCAGTCGTACAGACCCCAGGCTCATCTGCAACCAGTACTTTGTCGAGGTAGGGGCGGAGTTTTCCGTAAAGCACATCGCCTCGCTCAAACCGGTTCTTCGAACTCTTGAATTGGCGCTCCGTGTAGCGAACTTTGTTGAGAAGCCTAGAGCTCTCCTTTTCAATGTCCTCCAGTTCCAGCACCCAAGTATTGTCAGCAACCTGTTTGGGTTCTGCTTTGTCAGTTGTTCCGTAGTTGGTTACGCTTCCCAACTGAACCCAGCACCAATGAGGCGGAAGTGAATATGGTTGTGAATCACCAGCTTCAGCCAGCTTCTTGGGCTTCTTAATAAGACCCTGTGCGGTTAAGCGAGCTTTCTCCGCTTCAATTTTGGCAAGCAAGCTTTGAGCGGGCTCTTCATCAGGTTCTGGTTCAACCAGCCTTCCCGACAGCGCCAACTCCAGAATCAACTCTCGCAGCTTCTTAACCCCAGTCAGCTCAGCCTTGCCATTACTCCCCCGGCCACTGCTGGATTTCTTCTTCACCGCCCCGGTCCACAAATCCAGATGCTCGGTAATCAGCTCCCGCGCGCTCACGCCGCACCCCCGTCCGCTTTCTCACTGGCATTGTGAGAAAGCGCATCGGCCAGGATGTCCCGTAGCTGATGGCGGATTTCCTGGATTTCGGCCTGTTGCTGTTCGTATTTGGCCAGCAGTTCGTCCGGGTCATGGTTGACCTCTTCACTCTGCCAGGGGTTCTTGATGTCCAGGTTGTAGTTGCGGGCCTTGATGTCGTCGATGGACACTTTCCAGGCCTGCTCGGTTTCCACGCGGCTGGCGAACCCGTCCGTCTCGGTGCCCCACCAGTCGATTTCGGTCTGGAACTCCGAGAACTTCATGGGCTTGGTTTTGCTGTAGCTCTTGTAGCCTTCCGGGTAGGGGTGTTCGTAGTACCACACGGTTTCCGTGGGCTTGCCCTTGGTGAAGAACAGCAGGTTGGTCTTGATGCCGGTGTAGGGGTTAAACACGCCGTTGGGCAGGCGCACGATGGTGTGCAGGTTGCACTCTTCCAGCAGCTTTTCCTTGAGCCGGGTTTTCATGCCTTCGCCGAACAGGAAGCCGTCTGGCAGCACCACGGCGGCGCGGCCACCGTCCCGCAGCAGATGGATGAACAGGGTCATGAACAGGTCGGCGGTTTCCCGGGTGCGGAAGGCGCTGGGAAAGTTAGTTTCGATGCCGTCTTCTTCCATGCCGCCAAAGGGCGGGTTGGCCACGATAACGTCTACCCGTTCTTTCGGGCCCCAGCTGATGAGCGGGCGGGCCAGCGTGTTGTCATGCTTGATCTGGTCCGGCACTTCGATGCCGTGCAGTATCAGGTTGGTGGTGGCCAGCAGGTGGGGCAGAGGCTTTTTCTCAACACCGTGGATGCTCTTCTGCAGGGTTTGTTCGTCCTGCGGGGTGCTGACGTAGTGCTTGCGCTTGTGCTCGATGGTGCAGGTGAGGAAGCCGCCGGTGCCGCAGGCCGGGTCCATCACTTTCTCGTCCAGCTTCGGGTCTACCCGGTTAACCATGAACTCGGTCACCGCCCGCGGTGTGTAGAACTCACCGGCGTTGCCGGCGCTTTGCAGGTCTTTGAGGATTTGTTCGTACATGTCGCCCAGCTCGTGGCGCTCGGCGGATTTGTTGAAGTTGATGCCGTCCTGCAGCTTGTTGATGACCTGGCGCATGAGCTGGCCGGACTTCATGTAGTTGTAGGCATCCTCGAACACGTTTCGGATAACCACGCCCCGGTAGTCATCACCGGCCGGCTCCAGGTTCTGCAGGCCAGGGAACAGGATGTTGTCGATGAAGTTTTTGAGCTCGTCGCCGGTCATGCCTTCCGGGTCGGCGGCCCAGTTACGCCAGCGCAGGTGTTCGGGAATCGGGGATTTGTATTCGTCGTGGGTGATGTCCCACTCATCTTCTTTGTCGTCAAAGATTTTCAGGAACAGCATCCAGACCAACTGGCCGATGCGCTGGGCGTCACCGTCCACGCCCACGTCTTTGCGCATGATGTCCTGGATGGATTTGATGGTAGTGCTTATGGCCATGGGTGTTCCTGTGATTCTGAGTTAGGCGTTAATTCAGCCCCCTCTCCCTGCCCCTCTCCCTGCCCCTCTCCCACTGGGGGAGAGGGAATGTTCGCCGTAAACTTTGGCGCTAGAGGCAGGGGTCAGGAGGTTTGTTGGTAGAGTTCGTCTTCCAGGTCTTTGACGGCTTCGGTGTAGCCGGGTTTGCCGCCGAAGGCGCTGACCAATTCGATGACTGAACCCATTTCGCTGAATGGCGCGGTGTTGAGCACCGCGACCTTTTCGATGGGCTCGATGCCGGCATCGGTGTATTTCTTCAGCAAGGCGTCCATAACCTGTTTGGTGGCGCCTTCGTATTTGCTGAAGTAGTCGTGCCTGCGCACTTGTTCGGCCCGTTCCTTGCGGCTCAGGGGCGGCTGGTCGTAGACGATGTGACAGATAACGTCGAAGGGGTCGGGCTCTTCGCCTAGCTTCTTGCTGACATCCCGGGTCAGGTCGTCCCAGATAACGCCTTGTTCGGCCAGTTCGTCGATGATGGCCTGCTTCCGGTCGGCTTCGTTCCAGCGGCGCAGGAAGTCGTCCAGGGTGGCGTACTGCTCTTTCACTTTCTTGCGGGTGAAGTCTTTCAGGCTTTCGGTAATGAGCTTGCCGTCGGGGCCCAGGTATTGGACGCGTTCTGCAATCACGCTGACTTCCACATCGCCTACCACGTACTTCACCCGCTTGGTCTTTTCCTGGTCGTCGGACGGCCAGGCCGGTTCGCTGTCGTCGCGGTGCCAGGTTTCGCCGGGCTCGATTTCGTAACCTTCGGCTTCCTCACTTAACGGCAGTTCAGTGGCATCGGGTTCCAGCGTTTCCTGTTCGTCGTCTGGTACGACTGATTCGCCGGCCTTGGGCTCATAGACTTTCACCGGGTCGCCGTCGAACGCCGGGTCTGCGAACAGCTCGGTGGCTTTCTTGAAGTCGAGAATGGTGAACCAGTGTTTGTTGTAGTCGTCGTTGATGCGGGTGCCACGGCCGATGATTTGCTTGAACTCGGTCATGGACTGGATGCGCTGGTCCAGCACGATAAGTTTGCAGGTTTGGGCGTCTACACCGGTGGTCATCAGTTTGCTGGTGGTGGCGATGACGGGATAACGCTCTTCCGGGTTTATGAAGTTGTCCAGTTCGGCCTTGCCTTCCTGTTCGTCACCGGTAATGCGCATGACGTACTTGCGGTTCTCTTTTACCCGCTCGGGGTTCAGGTTCACCAGGGCCTGACGCATGCGTTCGGCGTGGTCGATGTCTTCGCAGAACACGATGGTTTTCTGGTACGGGTCGGTTTGTTCGAGGAACTCGGTCACTTTCCTGGCGACCACTTCGGTGCGCTTCTCCAGAACCAGCTGGCGGTCGAAGTCTTTCTGGTTGTAGATGCGGTCTTCGATGAGCTCGCCGTGCTTGTCGGTTTGCCCCTTGCTCGGGCGCCAGCCTTGCAGGTCGCGGTCCAGGTCGATGCGCACGACTTTGTAGGGTGCCAGGAAGCCGTCTTCGATGCCTTGCTTCAGGGAGTAGGTGTAAACCGGCTCTCCGAAGTAGTCGATGTTGGAGACTTCTTTCGTTTCCTTCGGTGTGGCGGTCAGGCCGATGTGGGTGGCGGCGGAGAAGTAGTCCAGAATCTGGCGCCAGGCGGAGTCCACGGAGGCGCTGCCCCGGTGGCACTCGTCGATAACCACGAGGTCGAAGAAATCCGGGGAGAACTGTTTGTAGATGTTCTGCTCGTCTTCGCTGCCGGTAACGGCCTGATACAGCGACAAGTAAATCTCGTAGGAAGGGTCTACCGTTCGGTTGGTGACCTTGGTCATGGCCTGGCCGAAGGGCTTAAAGTCGTTGTTCTTGGTCTGGTCTACCAGAATGTTGCGGTCGGCCAGGAACAGGATGCGCTTCTTCTGTTTGGACTTCCACAGCCGCCAGATTATCTGGAAGGCGGTGAAGGTCTTGCCGGTGCCGGTGGCCATCACCAGCAGGATGCGGTTCTGCCCGCGGGCCACAGCTTCTACGGTGCGGTTAATGGCGACGGTCTGGTAATAGCGGGGCGTTCGGCCGCTGCCGTCATCGTAGTAGGGCTGTTCGACCGTTTGCCGGGCGTTCTGGTGAATGCCTTTGTGCTGGCAGTAAAGCTCCCAGAGGGTTTCCGGGGAGGGGAATTCGTCCAGGGTGAGGGTGGTTTCCGTCTGGCCGAAGAGCCCGGTGCGGTCGTGGAACAGGAAGCCGTCGCCGTTACTGCTGAACACGAAAGGGGCATCCAGGGCATCGCTGTAGGCCAGGGCCTGCTGCATGCCATCGCCCAGGCTGTGCTTGTTGTCCTTGGCTTCGATGATGGCGAGAGGCATGTTCTTTTTGTAGTTCAGAACGTAATCGGCACGGCGAGGGCGGGCCCGGGTGTGCATGCGGCCACGGACAATGATGCGCCCGTTGGTCACGGGAAACTCTTCGCGTACCTGGCTCTGGATATCCCAGCCGGCTTGCTTGAGGGCCGGGTTGATGAACTTGGTGCAGATATCCCGTTCTGTGAGCTTTTTCTTGTCCATGCGCTCTCGCCGTTACGTCCGGTTTGCAACTGTCTGGATTTGCGTGGTTTTGTGTCGCTCAGGGTAGCCCAAAATGGCGTTGGTCAGAAGGGGCTGAGGCCTGATTGTGGTAGGGGAGCATATGGGAGCGACAGGTGGTGTCGTATGACGTGGATGGTTTACTTGCCTGCATGGCCCCCGTGAGCTGAAGGTCTGCAGTAGCTGATGACAACAGTAGTCGTCTCGGCCTCTAGCCTTGGTAATCTATAAAGGAGTACACATAGAGGGTAATGGCGGGGGCAAAATAGGGCAGACTGGAACTCATAGCGGGTAATCCTATGGAGGGCTACGGTTGCCAGTCTCAGACTGCCCCGTATAGCGGGTAGTGCTGTACGTATTGCGGGTAAGGATTTTATTTTTCATGCGTCACTTCGGGTAAGTTGAGGTACAAAGCGCTTGGAGCTTTTGTCGGGCGTACATCCAGTTTGCCCGAGCATTCGTCGATGTTTCTCCAGGTAACGGCGTAGAGAGAACATCGATTTTTGCCGCCTTGCCGGGTTTGCTGTATTAACCCTGCTGATAAGAGTGCCTTCAGTGCTTTGTGCAGAGTACCTTTTGACCTCCAGCCTCTCTTATTCATTTGTGACCAAGCTGCGTTCAGGTCGCCATTGTTGTAACCCTTGAATTGTCCGGCGATGTCTACCAGGAGCCGGACGGCCCAGCCGTCCAACTGTTGGTAGGCCTCACTGTTAATTACATCGTGTGGAATGTGTAGGAAGGGCGCATTGCCCTTCCTTCCAGTGTGTTTGGCTCTCTTGTCCCGAGCCATGATTAACTCTCTTCGTCGGAGGGTGGTTCAGTTCCATACAAAAGGGCTCTTGCCAGCTCAATGGATTCTCTCTCCAGGACGTAGAGGCCTGGGTGTGTGACAAAACCATCGCGGTCAACCTGAGCTGGTCTGTGGGTCGTTATGTGGAGGTCATTGTCATTTTTGAGCCGCCGAATGATGTCAGGGCTGTTACTGGCTCCCGCTATTCGGTCTGCTGACTCACGATATACCGGCCCTTTCAATAGTGCCTCGAGTAACCGGCGCTTGCGAGGTGACAGCAGTTTGGGTTTTCCGTTTTGTGTGGCGAAGTTCAGCTTTGTCATTTGGCATCCCTCCCGCTGATGTTGGCGGTATGGCCTTGCTTGATGCCTTCCATGAACTCGACGCGGTCAAACAAGAGCTTCCTGCCAAAGCGATAGACGCCGGGTAGGTCGTGGCCTTTGGTGAACAGCAGGTGGCGGACGCCGCCGGCAGTGAGTGCCGGTTCCGCCTTGCAGAGTTGCTGCAGGTTCAGCAGCGTGGCGGCGAAGATTGTATTTTGGGTTGTCGGACGGTCTTTTGTGTCATGCATTTAAATGCCCTCGTGTTTTGGGAGTGACCGCGATTTGCGGTTGAGAACATTTCAGCAAGCGGCGTGGTTCCTCATAAGTGGGGAGGTTTCACAAAACCTACCCCGGCAAAGGGGGTAATGCCGGGGGTGGGTTGTCTTGTGG
>Ga0208180_1000152_pt1 | contig 67613 bp, 58 predicted proteins | sample MalvireepMed_s16_FD_184241 | JGI IMG/M metagenome (GOLD analysis project Ga0208180, IMG submission 184241) | Marine viral communities from the Global Malaspina Expedition - Malaspina viral metaG DeepMed_s16 (SPAdes) (version 2) | ecosystem: Environmental > Aquatic > Marine > Oceanic | place...
ATATTACCAGAACCAGGAGCTAAATAAACACGAGCAACGGCGGTCTTTCTACGACCAATTTTGTGAATTACTTCCATTTACTTGAGTTCGTTAATGTTAATTGCTTTAGGTTTTTGCGCTTCCTGCCCGTGTTCTGCACCGGCATAAACCTTTAAATTGCGATAGATCGCACTACCTAATTTGTTTTTAGGCAACATTCCTTTTACTGCATTCTCAACAAGACGCGCAGGGTCTTTGCTGTACAATTCTTTTGCAGTAAGGCTTCTTTGACCACCAGGATAACCCGTATGACGGATGTAAGACTTCGCGTCCCACTTTTTACCTGTTAAGTTGATTTTAGAGGCGTTGATAACAACAACATTGTCTCCGCAATCAACGTGTGGTGTGTAGTTAGGCTTGTACTTCCCGCGCAACAATTTTGCCACGATGGTAGACATACGACCTAACGTTTGTCCTTCAGCATCAACAACAACCCACTCTTTGTTTACGGTGTTTTTGTTGGCAGATACTGTTTTGTAACTTAATGTGTCCACACTGTTTTATTTAATTATTAAACATTCCATTTCCTGCCTTCAAGCACTCGCGCGTGAAAACAGGGGTGCAAATGTACAATTATATATTTATATAGCAAACGGTGGTTTACGAATAATTTTTAGCCTTAACATTCAGCTAGATAAGCGCTTAAGGAAGCCGTACTGAAAACTCTGGTTAACGTTCATTCGTATCGGACTCACCCCTCCTTAAACATGCTTGTTTCTATTTAAGTAAATCTTTAAAGGTTTCTCTCTTAAATCTGGATTTTAAGTCAAACAAAGCAACTGTCTCAATACTTATTTTCATCAAACACTTGCGCTTTTATAAGACCTCCTATTATAAAAAGCTTAAAATCAACACATCTGGTAGTTTTTTGAATTATCAACAATTACAAAGACTCTAATTATCTATCTCACAAATAAGCCAACACAAAAAAGTGGTTATTTGTGAAATTGTCAATTTCCATAGGATAACTACACTCATAAAAACTTGATTATCAACATGTAAAATACCCTTTATTAGGTATTTCTTAACAAAAAAGCACCTTCTACTTTTGAAAGAGAATCAACTACTCACTTAAAAAACAGACCGTGAAAAAACTATTATTAACCTTGCTGCTATGCATCCCGCTATTTACTAATGCTCAAATGAGTATAGCCTTATTAGACCCTAGCGCTTCTGAATTTGAACCCCGGTATGCATTAGCAATAAATGGGTCGAGCTTAGGAGGTGGATTAGAAGTTGCCCGCTCCATTTCTGAAAAATTCAATCTTAGAATACGCGCTAATAGCTTTAATTTTAAAAATCTAGACTATTCTGTAGACATTGGCAATACAGGTACATTAGACCTTAGTGGGAATGCCCGTATGTTAGAGACAGACTTGTCTTTAGAATTTCTTCCTTTTAAAAAAGCCAGTTTCAAACTTGTAGGTGGACTAGGCTATTTTTTTAATGCGCTCGGCTCGGTAAATGCCTTATACGCCCAGCCTGTAAATTTTGGTCAAATTACAATCACACCTGACCAGTTTGGCACCGCTGACCTCAAACTGGATTACAGTGGTCTATCTCCATATCTGGGTTTAGGATTTGGGAGAGCTGTACCTAAAAACCGAGTTGGCTTAAGCGTTGAGCTAGGCACATTTTATTTATCTGAGCCGGACCTCATTATAGATGCTACAAAAATGTTATCGCCTCTTGCCGATCAAGCACCCAGCATAGAACTAAACATCTCCGACTATCGCTGGTATCCATTTTTAAACTTAAAACTTGCTGTAAAAATTTAAATCATGAAGTACATTAAACTACTCTTACTCACTCTCACTCTAAGTCATATCATCTCTTCTTGTGAAAAATCACCCGAGGAAATTTTTGATGATATCACAGTTACCATCAATCCTGATTTTATAGAATATTCTTTACAGATTCAATTTATTGATGCTGCTGACCCTGCAAAAACAATTGAAGACCTCTCAATTACTATTTTAGGTGCTAATAAAGACGCTATTTTAGAATCTTCTGGAGAACAAAACTTTCAAGTAATTGACGGCAGAACGTTTCTAACCCTAAAACCTGAGCTCGCTCCCAGTGGACCTGATGCACAAATATTCTTCCAAATTCTAGCTGAAGCACCGGGATACTTACCCGTAAACACTGACGCATTTTTTGATTATGACGAAAAAGATAAAAACCTAATCGTTACTATGATCAATACCGAAAATCCGCCAGAAGGTGTTGGATATATAAGCACACAGGTTACATTAGAAGGAAACGCGCTACCTGAAGATTTTGACCTTACTCTTGATCCAGGTAGCTCTAAAGCAACTGGCGCCACACTTGTACTTGAAGAAGGCACTCAATTTAAGGATGCATCCGGATCTGTGCTTTCAGGCAGTAATCTACAAATACAACTCACCCATTTTGATCCTTTTGGAGATGCAGCTTTAAATGCTTATCCCGGTGGTTTTACTCCCGAATCAGTCATAGGGCCAAGCGGATCATCAGAAGATATCGTTTTTGATACCGCCGGTTTTGCATCAATCAATATGCAGGTGGACGGAACCAAAGTCAAAGAATTTACAAAGCCTTTAAAAATTATAATGGACATAGACGAGGAACTGAATATGTTCAACACAGACACACCTCTTAAAACCGGAGACCAAATCCCTGTATGGAGTTATGAGATTGAAGATAACACTTGGCAATTTGAAAAGAACACTACAATACAGGAGGATTCAGGAAAATTAAGCGCAACATTCACTACTACGCATTTATCGTGGTATAATCTTGATTTTTATGGAAGCAGATGTAGATATGCAAATCCTATCAAAATAAATGCTCCTAATCTTTCTAGCACGTATTTTTATATCGAATTAGTCTCTCCATACACTCAGCGTACCATAAAAGCAAGATCAGTATATTTGAGAGATGGACAGAATCTTAACTTTAGGAATTGTCCCAATTTCCCAGTTATTTATAAGGTTTACTCACGAAACGGATGGTACAACAAAGGGGACCTCTTATTTGAAAGTGATGCCACCAATTTATGTGCACAAGAGCTTACCATAACTATTCCTCCGGAATCAATTCCTACTCCAGTAAGCATCGATCTCACCTTCACCTGCAGTGATAAAAACTTTGCGATTAAACCTTCCTATGGGTTTTATTACAAAGAGGTGGGGACACGGTACTGGAACTACGCTTATATGACTAATGGGAAAGCATCAAGTTCACTTATCAAAAAAGGAGATGTCGTTGAGTTTTGGATCTATATTGCAGGGCGCGTTGTGCGCTTTGAGCAAACAGTTGGAGAAGAAAATACTATTATCAATCACGAAATAGACGCAGCAATTTGTGATCAATACCTATAAGTATTGTAGTTGTTTTATATTTGGAGTGCTTCAAATAAGTACTCCAAATTTTAAATTCTCTATATTATTTTTGTCAGACAAGGGTGAACATAAATTAAAATCTGAAGCTCAAAACATTTTCAAATATTAATTCATTTACTTCAAACTAGATATTTTATACTGTTTGCTGCTGCTGAATCATTTCTTTAAAAAGTTCCGGATCGATAAGCAAGGTGAGAACCACAACAGCCACGCTTATTACCACATACAGCACCAAGAGCAACAGTAAGAAGAAAAGCGTTCTCAAAATAATTCCCTTAATGCTTAATTGATATAGCCTTTTATAAACATAAGCATTGTAGCCAATGTAAATAAGCACCGTAAACAGTCCAAATGACAAGTAATCTCCTCCAGCAATCAAAACGGTAAGTCCTATCAGGGTGGTTACAATAGAAAGATGCGAATACGTGTATAACTGAATGATTAAATGCTCGGTATAATTATGTTTACGCAAAGTCAAAAACGCTACAAATCCCATTAAAGCAAGAAAGGGTATCGTAGCAAACATAATCAAAGGCTGGTACTCCATGGTAGAGTCTTGAATCGCCTGAGAAATAGCATTGGGGTTACCTCCTATAGCACCCATTTGCTCAACCACTTCAGGGTAAAACTTTTTAAGTACAAAGACCTGTAATCCTGAAATAGTAATCGCTATTGTAAAATAGCTGAAGGCATTAAAATATCTTTTACGCAATCCGGCTAAAAACCCATCGATCACTTTTTCCGGTCTTACAAACAAGTCTTTGAAGGTACGCAGAAAGGTATTATCAATATTGAAAACCCGTTCCCCGGCTTCTTTCACAATACGCTTTGGAGTAAACCGTTCTTCAATTTTTTTGGCACCACAAATATTACAGAAGAAGTCTTTATCAGTTAAAGGGTTCCCACAATTCAAACAAGAAGTAACAGGCGTAAACGTGACGTTTTTTTCGGGCAGCATGAGTTCTGTATTATTTTAGAAAATTATTAAAATTTCCTAACACTCACTATACTTAATTAATGCGCATCCAACCAGTTATCGCCAAGACCTACTTCCACATCAAGAGGAACATCTAGTTTGAATGCATGTTCCATTTCAGATTTTATAAGTTCCTGTACTTCCTCCAATTCTGATTTGTAAACATCAAATACCAATTCATCATGAACCTGAAGTAACATTTTGGTTCTTAATCCTTTATCCTTGAGTTTATGGTGTATTTTGATCATTGCGATTTTAATGATATCTGCAGCGCTCCCTTGAATAGGTGCATTTACCGCATTACGCTCTGCAGCACCACGTACCACAGCATTGCTACTATTAATATCTTTTAAATAACGACGACGACCTAAAACCGTAGACACATAACCATTCTCGCGTGCAAAGTCTACTTGCTCGCTCATATAATTGCGCAATTTAGGGTAGGTCTTATAATAGGTATCTATAAGCTCTTTACTTTCGCTACGGGTAAGATCGGTTTGATTGCTCAACCCAAAAGCTGAAACACCATAAATAATCCCAAAATTCACGGTTTTTGCATTACTACGTTGTTCTCGCGTCACCTCATCAATAGGCACATTAAAGACTTTTGCAGCAGTAGATGCGTGAATATCTTCTCCTTCTTGAAAGGCCTTCATCATCGTTTCTTCCTGACTCAACGCAGCGATAATGCGCAATTCAATTTGTGAGTAATCGGCAGCAAGTAGAACGTAGTCTTCATTGCGCGGCACAAAAGCCTTACGCACCTGACGCCCGCGTTCGGTACGGATAGGAATATTCTGCAAGTTTGGATTGTTTGAACTCAGTCGGCCGGTTGCTGCTACGGTCTGCATATAATCGGTGTGTACGCGGCCGGTTTTTGCATTTACCTGTGCAGGCAGCGCATCAACATAGGTACTCTTAAGCTTAGAAAGTCCGCGGTAATCAAGTACGTGCTGCACGATCTCGTGGTCTGGAGCTAAATAAGACAGCACATCTTCTGCAGTAGAATATTGCCCCGTACGGGTTTTCTTCGGTTTATCTACCAACTTTAATTTGTCAAATAAAATTTCACCCAATTGCTTTGGCGAACCAATATTGAATTCTTCTCCCGCTTCTTCATAAATGCTTTTCTCCAGCGAAGCGATATCATTATTAAGCGCTTCAGAAAGACTGCCTAAAAATTCTTGATCCAGATTGATTCCCTCTAATTCCATATCTGCTAAAACCTGCACTAACGGAATTTCGATCTCGTCAAACAGCTTTTGCGTATTGGCCTCACCCAATTCTTTTTGAAAATGCTCTTTCAGCTGAAGCGTTACATCTGCATCTTCAACGGCATATTCAGTTTGCTGATCAACAGGTACGTCGGCCATCGACTTTTGATTCTTCCCTTTTTTACCGATCAATTCTTCAATAGAAACCGGCGTGTAATTGAGATAGGTTTCTGCAAGCACGTCCATATTGTGACGCATATCAGGATTGATCAGGTAATGCGCGATCATCGTATCAAAGAGCTTCCCTTTAACCTCAACATCATATTTGGCCAACACTTTGATGTCATACTTAAGGTTTTGCCCTATTTTCTCGATTTCTTCCGCCTCAAAAAACGGACGCAGCGCTTCGATCAGTTTTTGAACTTCTTCTTTTTCTGATGGAAACGGAACATAAAATCCCTTCGTTTTTTCCCAACTAAAAGCGATCCCGACCAATTCTGCCTGCAACGGATCTAGATCTGTAGTTTCAGTATCAAAACATACCGAAGTTTGCTTCATCAAGTTTTTGATGAATAAATTCATCGCCATTCCGGGAGCTACACTTTGGTAAAAATGCTCGGTATCCTTTATGGTTTTCCGGGTATTGCGCTCTTCTATAGCAGGCTCATCACCTCCAAAAAGATTGTATTGCCCCGCTCCCGCGTTCGCTGCTTTTTCAGCAGAACTCACTAGTTTTTTGGCGGTTTCCGTTCCGCTTACTGCGGCTCCGGTATCGCTATCGGCTTCACCGGAAAATATCTTGATAAACTGATCTTTAAGCCTACGGAATTCGAGTTCGTCAAAAATCTCCTGAACTTTGTCGGCGTCCGGCTGCGAAAGTTCGTACTGCTCAGCATCAAATTTCACATCGCAGTCGGTCATTATCGTTGCCAACTTTCTGGATAGACGTCCCAGCTCGGCGTTTTCGATCACCTTCTCTTTCATCTTCCCTTTGAGCTGATCTGTATTTTCTAACAAACCTTCTAAGCCACCGTACTGTTTGATAAACTTCTTAGCCGTTTTATCTCCCACTCCCGGCAATCCCGGAATATTATCAGACGCGTCACCCATCATTCCTAAATAATCGATCACCTGTTCCGGACGCTCCACTTCAAAACGTTTTTGCACTTCAGGAATTCCCCAGATCTCGATCCCATTACCCATTCGTGCCGGTTTGTACATAAAAATATTTTCCGAAACCAGCTGTGCATAATCCTTGTCTGGCGTCACCATAAAAACCTGATAATCCTCTTTTTCTGCCTGCTTGGCCAGCGTACCGATCAAATCATCTGCTTCCACGCCTTCGATCTCAATACACGGCACGTGCATCGCTTTAAGAATCTCTTGAATAATAGGCACCGCAATACGTATCGCCTCTGGAGTTTCATCACGATTAGCCTTATAATCCTCATACATTTCAACCCGTTCAGAACTTCCACCTTTATCAAAAGCTACCGCAAGATGATCTGGCTTTTCGCGCTTGATCACATCAAAAAGCGAATTAACAAAACCCATTATTGCAGAAGTATCCTGCCCTTTTGAGTTCACTCGAGGATTTTTGATCAATGCATAATAACCGCGAAAAATCAATGCATAAGCATCTAAAAGGAATAAGCGCTTTTGAACAGCCATATTGGGAATTTTTTAATCAATAAAAGAAGTATCAAAAATAGGAATTAGTCTTATGATAAAAGTTTTTAGCCGGAGACATTTTGACAAAAACAGTACAACCTATTTTAAACCGGATTACTTATCTTTCTTAAAACTGAAACTTAAATTCTATGAGCACGCCGCAATCCTATACGGAGTTTGAAGCCACACTAGACCAAAGCAATCCGCCGTCACATTGGCCCCAAGCCTTGCAAGCGCTTTGGCACCAAACGAAAGGCAATTGGGAAGCTTCACATAATATCGCACAAGACCTACATAGTGAAATGGGAAGTTTGATTCACGCACATTTACATCGCGATGAAGGTGATGATTGGAATGCAAAATACTGGTATCGCCAAGCCGGAAGAGCTTTTCCTCAAGTTTCACTAGCCGAAGAATTAAAACAATTGGTAAACGAAGTCATCACTTAAAATAACGCCAATAAAAAACCCGCTGAACATCAGCGGGTTTTTTGCTTATCTATATCTTGTACTAATTACAATTCTAAAGCTTTAAGCACATTGTTATCCATCAATAATTCTTCAGGATTTTCTAGTGCTTCTTTAACCGCTACTAAGAATCCTACAGATTCTTTACCATCAATGATACGGTGATCGTAAGAGAGTGCCACATACATAATAGGCGCAATAGCGATTCCGCCGTCGCGTACGATAGGACGCTCTACAATGTTGTGCATTCCTAAGATCGCAGACTGAGGAGGGTTGATGATAGGTGTAGAAAGCATACTTCCAAACACACCACCGTTTGTGATGGTGAAAGTTCCACCGGTCATTTCATCAACAGTAATCTGACCATCACGCGCTCTTAGCGCCAGACGCTTCACTTCAGACTCTACACCGCGGAAACTTAAGTTTTCAGCATTTCTAATAACAGGAACCATCAATCCTTTAGGCCCAGAAACAGCAATAGAAATATCTTTAAAGTCATAAGAAACCATCTCCTTACCATCGATCATCGAGTTTACCGCCGGGTACATTTCTAAAGCACGCACACAAGCCAACGTAAAGAATGACATAAACCCAAGGCTCACCCCGTGTTTTGCTTTGAAATCTTCTTTGTACTTACTACGTAGATCAAAAATTGGCGTCATATCAACCTCGTTAAAGGTGGTAAGCATTGCAGTTTCATTCTTTACAGAAACCAAACGCTCTGCTACTTTACGACGTAACATAGACATTTTAGAACGGCTTTCTCCACGACTTCCGGTTCCCGGAGTTCCCATAGAAGGCTGCGCATTTACTGCATCTTCTTTAGTAATACGACCGTCACGACCAGTACCTTTTACATCTTTAGCATCGATTCCCTTTTCATCCAAGGTCTTTTTTGCTGCCGGAGAAGGTGATCCTGAAGCATAGGTCTTTTTATCTTGAGCTTGCTCAGGAGTGCTCGATTTTGAAGGTGCTTCTTTTTTAGGTTCGGCTTTTTCTTCTTTTTGCTCTTCTTTGTCGCCACTGCTATCGCCTTCTGGTTTTGCAGCGTCGGTATCGATTAAACAAACAACTTCGCCTACAGCAACAGCATCACCTTCTTCTGCTTTAAGCGTAATAATTCCGCTCGCTTCAGCAGGCAATTCAAGGGTTGCTTTATCACTATCAACTTCGGCAATCGCCTGATCTTTTTCTACATAATCCCCATCTTCAACAAGCCATTGGGCGATTTCAACTTCGGTGATCGATTCTCCCGGCGAAGGGACTTTCATTTCTAAAGCCATAATTCTCTATTGTTAACTTTTATTCTTTAGTTAAAACTAAAATGTTTTTTATTGGTTATTTGAATTTTTATCAAAAACATCATCAATAACACGCTGATGTCTTCTTTTGAATCGTACAGAACTACCTGCGGCCGGCGCCCCGTAGAACTTACGACTGCACACTCTGAATTTTTGCGCTTCGGGAAGATGCATCAATAAGTGCCCGTAAGCTCCCATATTGCGTGGCTCTTCCTGAGCCCAAACCACATCGTCTGCATTTTTATATTTGTCAAGCGCTGCTCTGATTTCCTTTTTAGGAAGCGGGAACAATTGTTCAACACGTACAAGCGCCACATCTTCACAACCTAATTCTTCACGCTGCGCAAGCAAGTCGTAATAAAACTTACCGGTCACAAATACCAGTGTTTTTACCTGATCTGCTTTTACACTGTCATCATCAATCGTCATCTGGAAGCTGCCGTTTGCCAATTCTTCTTTGGTCGAAATTACTTTAGGATGTCTCAACAAACTTTTTGGCGTAAAAACGATAAGCGGTTTTCTAAAATTGGTCTTTAATTGACGACGCAATAAATGGTAGAAATTGGCAGGTGTAGTACAATCTGCAACATACATATTATCTACTGCACAAAGCTGTAAATAACGCTCCATACGCGCCGAAGAGTGCTCTGCTCCCTGACCTTCATACCCATGTGGCAATAACATTACCAGACCGTTTTGAAGCTTCCATTTATCTTCTGCTGCCGAAATATACTGGTCAAGCATAATCTGCGCTCCGTTACTGAAATCTCCAAACTGCGCTTCCCAGATAGGAAGTGTTTTAGGACTCGCCATCGCGTAACCATAGTCAAACCCAACAACACCATACTCTGAAAGCAGCGAGTTGAAGATATACATATGCCCTTGCTCTCCTTTAAGATTGTTAAGCAATACGATCTCTTCTTCACTCTCTTCAACTTTGGTCACTGCGTGACGGTGTGAGAACGTACCACGTTCTACATCCTGACCGGTCATACGCACATCAAAACCTTCTTTGAGCAATGAGCCATACGCCAGTAATTCGGCAAGACCCCAATCTATCTTATTATCATCAAAATACATCGCGCGACGCCCTTCAATGATCTTATTTATTTTTCTTAAGAACTTTTTCCCTTCCGGAAGCTTGGTGATCGCTTCAGCGATTTCAGTTAAGGCATCCAAATCAAAAGTTGTATCTACCGGCTGCATCATCTCATCTTCGGTAGCCGGTTCAAAACCTTCCCACTCATCCTGCATAATTGCAGTAATACGGGTAGTTTCTTCCTCTCTCGACTTTTCTAATTTTTCTTCAAGCTTCTCTTTATATTCGTTTTCCAGTTGCTTTACATAACTGTCATCGATCACGCCTTCTTCGATAAGCTTTTTAGCATAAATATCTCTTGCGTTATCGTGTTTTGCGATCGCTTTATACAATTTAGGCTGTGTAAAACGCGGCTCGTCACCTTCGTTGTGACCATACTTACGATATCCTAAAAGATCGATAAATACATCGCGACCAAAAGTCATTCTAAAATCTAAAGCAAATAAAGCTGCGTGCACTACCGCCTCGGCATCATCTGCATTCACGTGCAATACCGGAGACAATGTGGTTTTAGCCACATCGGTACAGTAGGTTGAAGAACGCGCGTCGAGATAATTGGTCGTAAACCCGATTTGGTTATTGATCACAATATGAATGGTACCCTTGGTGGTATAGCCATCTAATTGCGCCATCTGGATCACCTCGTATACGACACCTTGACCAGCAATTGCCGCATCTCCGTGCACTACAATAGGAAGCACCTCCTGCGGATTGTCAAAGTAATGACGATCTTGTTTTGCACGCGAGATCCCTTCTACCACGGCTCCCACAGTTTCTAAGTGAGACGGGTTGGGAGCAATATTGATATTGATCTCTTTTCCGCTGTCTGTGAGTCGGCTTGAGGTCCATCCCAAGTGATATTTAACGTCTCCGTCAAACACCTCCTGATCGTAGTCTTTGCCATCAAACTCGCTAAAGATATCTTTAGCATTTTTTCCGAAGATATTGGTCAGGGTATTCAGACGGCCGCGGTGTGCCATTCCCATCACAAAATCTTTTACGCCTCGATCTGCAGCCGCCTCAATTATAGCGTCTACTGCCGGAATAAAACTTTCTCCTCCTTCGAGAGAGAAACGCTTTTGACCAACGTACTTGGTATGTAAAAAGGTTTCAAAAGAAACCGCTTCGTTTAATTTTCTAAGGATTTTCTTCTTTTCGTCTCCAGAAAAGTTAGGGTGATTATCATTGATATTCAGTTTATCTTGAATCCACTGAATTTCTTCAGGCTTTCTTATAAACATATATTCAACACCAATCGAATCACAGTAGATTTTCTCAAGGTGGGTAATGATATCCCGCAACGTGTTGGAGCCTATTCCTAGAATTTCACCTGCGGTAAATGTCGTATCAAGGTCTTTTTCACTAAGACCGAAGTTCTCTAAAGCCAGGGTCGGCTCGTATTTTCTACGTTCACGTACCGGGTTGGTTTTTGTAAACAAATGACCTCGTGTACGGTAACCATCAATAAGTTTAACAACCTGAAATTCTTTCTGTAAGTTTTCAGGTACGGCAGCATTGGTATTTCCGCCGGTTACTACAGTAGCATCAGGCTCAATACCTAGCTCTTCTAAACCAAAATCAAAACCTTGAAAAAAAGCTCTCCAACTGGGTTCTACGCTATCAGGATGCTGTAAGTATTTATCGTAAAGTTCTGCGAAGTATGCAGTGTTTGCTGCATTGAGAAATGAAAATCTATCCATTTTATAAGTTAAATCTGTCGATTTTTTAAGCAATAATTTGTCAAAAATACAATAATTACTGCGCACCAACTGTGTGCATTCACAATTTTATGGTTATCATTAACATTTTAAAATAAGTATTTAACACCTTGCTAACAAAGTAAGTGCAATCCTAAACTATCTTATTATGAAATCGATTGTTTCCACACTCATCCTCACCGTAATTTTTACGTGTTTTACAGCTCAAAGTCATGCGCAATTTCGTTCGAGTTCCTTTTGGGACCGTGTGAGTTTTGGAGGCGGTCTCGGACTCAATTTTGGTGATGATTATTTTGCTGCAAATATCGCTCCCAGTGCGGTTTACAATTTCAACCCGTATTTTGCATTAGGCCCCGGGCTGAGTTATTCTTATGTGAAAAACGGAAGTTTAAGATCTTCGGTAGCCGGGGGAAGTATAATTGCCCTTGCAAACCCATTACCCATCATTCAACTTTCGGCGGAGTTTGAGGAGCTGTACGTATCTCAACGCGCCGATTGGGATGGTGGCACAGTCACAAATGATTTTTGGAATTCTGCTTTATTTCTTGGAGCCGGTTATCGCAGCGGCCCTGTAACTATTGGCGCGCGCTACAACGTGCTCTATAATGACAACGATGCGATTTACACCAGCGCCATTATGCCTTTTGTCAGGTTCTATTTTTAAACTGCACCTTTTTAAATTCGCGCTCCAAAATAAGTACGCTTACGCGTTGCACAAATTCGTGTACTTCACTATCAGGCAAGGCTTTGATCTTAGCTTCAGAAACATCAATCGCGTACAACAAGGTAAGGTAGTTTTCAAAATCGGAGAGCACCAGTTCGTACAAAGCAGCTTCCAGATCTCTCAGTAATTTCTCTGACGAACTCACTTGATCAAATGTGCTGTCTAAGCCGGCACGCTTAAAGTCTTTATTAAGCTGTGACACCAGAAATGCATACAATTTCTGCTCACGTGCCGCTTCTAAAACTTGCGTGCCATTGGTCATAATTGAGTTATACTTTTCTACGCATTAAGGCTTGCGCAAACTCCTTCAAAATTGTTTTGTTCTCTTCCTTTACATCAAGACAGTCTAAATGCTCCAATGCAGTGTTAGTATATTTCTCGATCTCCTGCTGGGTAGCTTCGGCTGCGCCGGAATCTATAAACAGTTGCTTTACCGTTTCTATTTTTTCTGAAGGATCTTGCGGATTGATACTGAATAAATGCTGAAGCTGTTTGCTATGTACCGCATCTAAACGTTCAAGCGCCGTAAGATATAAGAAGGTTTTTTTGTTTTCAATAATATCACCTCCTACTTGCTTTCCAAAGGTTTTAGGATCACCAAAAGCATCTAAATAATCATCCTGAAGCTGAAACGCGATTCCTAAATCACGCCCGTATTCATAAATACGGTTTGCATTTTCAGCAGAAGCATTGGCCACAATAGCACCCATCTTTAAAGCAGCACCTACCAAAACGGCAGTTTTGTATTCGATCATTTTAAGATATTCGGGGATCGTGACATCATCACGGGTTTCAAAATCTACATCGTACTGCTGCCCTTCACACACCTCGATCGCAGTTTTACTGAAGAGTTTTGCCAGCGCTCTAAACGTCTCTCCTTCATAATTCTCAAAAAGCTGATAGGCTCGTATGAGCATAGCATCACCAGAAAGTATCCCGGTGTTTACATCCCATTTCTCGTGTACGGTTTCCTCACCGCGACGCAACGGCGCATCGTCCATAATATCGTCATGCACCAGCGAAAAATTATGAAACACTTCTACGGCCAACGCCGCATCTAAAGCTTTTTGATGATCAGATTCAAAAATATCGGTTGCCATTAGGGTCAATACCGGTCGCAACCGCTTGCCTCCCAATTGTAAAATATAATGAATGGGCTCATAGAGATTTGCAGGCTCTTTTATAGCAAGCTTATCATTTAAATAAGCAACAAAAACTTCAGTGTATTGATCAATGCGCAGCATACTTCAAAATTTTCGGCTAAAATAAGACACTATTTCTGAACATAAGGCTCCAAGCGTCAGAAGCTGAGCTCAGGATCGCATGTTATGTCAATATTAAATATGCTAAAAACTTTGGAAACTTTTTTCGTTTTTAAAGTTTCCGTCTTATATTCGCCGCGCTTTATGAAAACCGAAATATTAAATAACGCCACACAACTTTTTTTAAATCAAGGATTTAAAAGCGTTACTATGGATGATATCGCCACGCATATGGGGATATCAAAAAAGACCATTTATGCCAATTATGCGCATAAAACCGAATTGGTAGAAGCGGTAGGCCATCATTTATTGAACAACGTGCAATGCGCTGTGAAAGACATGGTTGATGAACATATGAACCCTATCGAAGAGCTTTATGAGATCAAAAAGTATGTGATTCAACATTTACAGGGAGAGAAAACCTCATCCATTCAACAAATGATGAAATACTACCCAAAGATCTTTACCAAGCTGCGCGCATCGCAAAACGAGTTTATGCGCGGCTGTATGGAGAAAAACATTTCCCGTGGTATAGAACTCGGACTTTTTAGAGACAATCTCGATGTTGAATTTGTTTCTAGAATGTATCAAATTGGCATCACCAACATTAAAGATGAAACCATTTTTCCTTCAGATAAGTTTCCGCAGATCGCCCTGTATGAGACCTATTTGGAGTATCATTTACGTGGGATCGTCACTCCGGAAGGAAGAAAAATTCTCAATCAAATAATTCATTCAAATCAAGACTAATGCGAAAAACAATTTTCCTCTTAATATGCGTTTTAGGCTCTCTAAACACAAGCAAAGCCCAAGACAGTACAGAGGTACAATCTTATGCACTAAGCCTTCAGGAAGCCATAACTTATGGTCTCGAGAATAGCTATGATGCAAAAAACGCGTACACCGATGTAGAGATCGCTCTTAAACAAAAATGGGAGATCATTGCACAGGGACTTCCTCAGATTTCTGGAGAGGTGACGTACCAAAATCAGTTTATTCAACCTACCTCATTTATTCCGGCGGTGGTTTTTGACCCCAGCGCAGACCCCGGTGATTTCATCCCGGTGCAGTTTAGCCAGAAGCAAAATGCTTCGGCCGTAGCCACCTGGAATCAGTTGATCTTTGACGGCTCGTATATCGTAGGCGTACAATCGGCAAAAACCTTGCTTCAGATTTCTGAGAACGCCAAGGTTAAAACCGATCTTGAAGTAAAACAAGCAATCATTGAGGCCTATGGCAATGTATTGCTTGCTCAGGAAAGTGTTGCCATTCTTCAGAAAAACATAGAAACCGTAAACAAAAATCTAAACGACACCCAGAAGATTTTTGAAAACGGACTAGGAGAAGAAGAAGATGTAGAACAACTTCAAATCACTGCTTTAAATCTTGAAAGCCAACTCAACAGCACCGTGCGTCAATTGGCGATTGCATACGATATGCTCAAATTAACCTTAGGCATCCCGATTGACAGTAAACTCGTGGTAACAGATGCGCTTGAAGATTTGACGATGCAGTATTATGATCTCAATTTGCTTGCAAGAGATATCGACCCCGAGAACAACATAGATTATCGCATTGCCGAAGATCAAGCCAATCTTGCCGAAACCGAAGTAAAACTTGAAAAAAGTAAAGCCTTACCAACCTTAAGCGCCTATGTGAATTATGGAGCAGCAGGAGCGAGTAACTCCTTCACCTTCTTAAGTGATGAGCAACGTTATTTTGAGCAATCTATCTTAGGCGTTTCCTTGAGCGTGCCCATTTTCAGCAGTGGGATGCGCGCAGCGCGAACTGCTCAAAAAGAGCTGGCTTACAAACAGAGTCTCGAAGATCTTGAGCGCGCCCGCAATCAGGTAAAGCTAGAGATCGCTTCTGCACGTAATGATTATCAATTTGCGCTTGACAACTTTGCCACGCAAGAAAAAAACCTCGACCTGGCAGAGCGTATTGAAAATAAAAACTCCATCAAATTTTTTGAAGGTATCGCCAGCAGTTTTGAGTTGAGTGAAGCACAAACACAACTTTACCAGGCACAACAAGATTATTTACAAGCTATGTATGAAGTGATTGCCAACAAAGCAGCACTTGAAAAAGTGCTTGACACTTCAGTTTATAAACCAAAAGAAGACTAACATCCAGACATATCCTACACGCATTATGAAAAATATAATAACCCTAATAGCCGCAGCATTCCTAATCATTTCCTGCGGAAACAAAGAAGAATCTGTTGAGAGCGTCATTGAAAGTGGTGATCTAACCGCGATTCGCGCAAAGAAGACCGAACTGGTAAATGCTCAAAACGAACTTAAGACCGAGATCGATTCGCTTAACGCTGCTATAGATAAATTAGACGTTAAGAAAAAGGCAGCCTTAGTTACTGCTGAAACTTTACAAGACACCTTGTTCAAACATTATTTTGAAGTACAAGGAAATGTAAACACAGACCAAAACATTGTGCTGTATGCAGAATATACCGGCGTACTGACTCAGCTTTATGTCAAAGAAGGGCAGCGCGTTGCAAAAGGACAACGTCTTGCTAAAATTGATGATGGTGGTTTAGGAAGTGAACTTGCCCGCCAGGAAGCGCAAACGGCTTTAGCAAAAACAACTTATGAGCGTCAAAAACGCCTTTGGGATCAAAAAATTGGTTCAGAGATCAATTATCTGGAAGCAAAGACCAACTACGAAGCGATGCAGGCTGCAACAGATCAGTTGCGTTCTCGTGTGGGAAAAACGGTGATCACTGCGCCGTTCTCAGGAATTGTAGACAATACCTTAGCAGATCAAGGACAAGTGGTAAATGCAGGACAAACCGGAGTGTTACGTCTGGTAAACCTGAGCGATATGTATGTAGAAGCTTCTATTCCTGAAGCCTTTTTAGGTAAAGTTTCTGAAGGTACCGATGTTAAAATTAGACTGGCTTCAATAGGCAAAACCTACGACGGAAAGATCAGACAAGTAGGCAACTTCGTAAGTCCTGACAGCAGAACCTTTGATGTAAAAATTTCGATACCAAACCCAGACAACACCATCAAGCCCAACTTGATCGCTACGGTTATGGTTAATGATTATACTTCAGAAAACGCCATTGTCGTACCTGAAAATGTGGTTCAGCAGAATGCGTTGGGCAACAGCATCACCTATGTTTATGAAGAACAAGCTGACGGGACCGCAATTGCAAAACAAGTACAAATAAAAGAAGGTTACAGCGATGATCAGCGTATAGAGATCACTTCTGGACTTAGTGCCGGAGACCGACTGATCATTGAAGGAGCGCGCTCTCTTAGAGACGGTCAAGCTGTAGAATTAAAAGAATCTTCAAACAACCAATAAGATGGCCAAAAACACTTATAAAGAATTTAGCATATCGTCTTGGGCAATAGACAATAAGATGACGGTGTATGTGATCACCGCGATCATCTTACTCAGCGGTCTGTTTGCCTACTACAGTATGCCGCGTGAAGCATTCCCAGAGATCATAGAAACCAAGATCTATGTGAGCTCTGTAAATCCCGGGAATGCTGCAGAAGACGTAGAAAAATTTATTACCGAGCCGCTCGAAGAAGAATTCAACGACATCGCCGGGATCAAAGAGATCACTTCTACCACGCTTCAGGACTACAGTATTATCATTGTAGAATTTGAAGAGGATATCGATGTGAACGTTGCAAAAACCAAGGTTAAAGATAAAGTTGACTTGGTAAAGGCAGAAACAACCTGGCCTACGCTAGACAACGGTGCCAAGGTAGAACCCAACATTTTTGATCTTAACATTTCTGAAGAGCAGCCTATCTTAAACATCAACCTTACCGGAGATTTTCAGGTACAGCAGTTGAAAGATTATGCCGAGCATCTTCAGGATAAGATCGAATTGCTTCCGCAGATCAAAGAAGCGACCATTCGTGGTGCTGAAGAACAAGAGGTAGAAGTCGCTGTCGACATTTATAAGATGACTGCTTCTAAAGTGAGTTTTGACAACATCATCAACGCGATACGCTCAGAGAACAACACGATCTCTGCAGGTAACGTGATCACCGATGGTTTGCGTAAAAACATCCGAGTTTTAGGAGAAATTCAAGACCCTAAAGAGCTAAATAATATAGTAGTAAAACGCGATGGCGGAAACATTTTTCTTAAAGACATCGCAACAGTACGCTTTAAAGAAAAAGATCCTACCACTTTTGCCCGCGAATACGGTCAACCGGTGGTGATGCTTGACGTTAAAAAACGGGCAGGTAAAAATATGATCGAAGCGGTAGAGTCGATCAAAAAGATCGTTGCCGAAGAAGAAGCCAATTACTATCCAGAGTCGTTACACATCAGCCTTACCAATGACCAGTCGATCAAAACGGCAAATCAGGTAGACGACTTGGTAAATAACATCATATTTGGTGTTATTCTGGTGGTTGTGGTTTTGATGTTCTTCTTAGGATTTAGAAATGCACTATTTGTAGGTTTTGCGATTCCGCTTTCAATGTTTATGTCGCTTACCATTTTATCTAGTTTAGGTTTCACCCTGAATACGATGGTACTTTTTGGTCTTGTAATGGGACTGGGAATGCTGGTAGATAATGGTATCGTGGTGGTTGAAAACGTATACTCCTTGATGGATCAAGGAATGCCGCGCATCAAAGCTGCAAAGCAAGGTCTGGGTGAAATCGCCTGGCCTATTATCGCTTCTACAGCGACCACACTTGCTGCCTTTTTCCCCTTAGGATTGTGGCCGGGAACCATTGGTAAGTTTATGATCTATTTCCCGATCACACTTTCGGTGGTATTGAGTTCGTCTTTATTTGTGGCGCTCATCATCAACTCGATGTTGACCTCACGCTTTATGAAGACCGAAGAGGAAGATATGAGCAAAAAGAGCCTTATACGCAACAGCCTTATCCTCTCAATTATTGGGGTAATAATGCTCATTGTAGGTTTTGTGATAGATTCCGGAGGTTTTAGAGGTATTGGTAACTTGCTGTTATTGCTCGCGATTATGCTTTGGGCCTATAAATATTTCTTAGCAGGAGCCGTGCGTTATTTCCAGTTTGAATCACTTCGAAAATTAGAGAACACCTACGAGCGTTTCTTAAAGTACGCGCTGCGCGGAAAAAAAGCGTATGCCTTTTTCTTCGGGACCGTAATTATGCTGTTCTTATCCTTTGTTCTGGTAGGTATTGCACAGCCTAACGTGCTGTTTTTCCCGGAAAACCAGCCCAATCAGATCATTACTTATATAGAATATCCTGAAGGGACGGCGATCGAAAAAACCAATCAGCTTACTAAGCAAATCGAGCAACGCATCTTTGACGCGATCAAGAAATATGAAGATGCAGACGGATATAACTTTATGGTAGAGAGTGCCATCTCTCAGGTAGGTCAAGGTGCCGGAAACCCACAAACCGATGGTGGCCAGAGTAATGAAATGCCGCATAAAGGAAAGGTCACCTTATCTATGCGCGATTTTAAACTGCGCCGTGGCGTAAAAAGTAGCACCGTACTTTCTGAAGTGCGTGAGGCTGTTAAAGGCTTTCCGGGAGCTTCGGTAATTGTTGAGAAAGATGCTGCCGGTCCTCCGGTAGGTTATCCTATCAATATCGAGATCAGTGGTGAAGATTATGAAGAAATGCTTCTTGCCGCAGAGAATATGCGTACCTATATCGAAGGCTTAGGCATTGGCGGTATTGAAGAACTCAAACTTGACGTCAACAAATCTAAAGCAGAACTTGGTGTTACGGTAAGCCGTGAAAAAGCAGGTCAGTTAGGTATTTCTACTGTAGCTGTTGGGCAGACCTTGAGACGTTCGGTTTATGGTGAAGAAGCTTCTACTTACAAAGAAGGCGATGATGACTATGAGATCAATGTGCGTTTTAATGAAGATTACCGTTATGACGAGAATGCATTATTCAATCAACCGGTAACCTTTAGAAACAATCAAGGTCAGATCATCCAAGTGCCTATTTCGGCTTTGGTAGATAAAAAATCTTCTTCCGCTTTTAGCGCAATAAAACGTAAAGACCTTAAACGGGTAATCACACTGTATTCAAACGTGCTTACCGAGCAAGGTTTTAACGCCACAGAAATTGTAGGGCAATTGAAGAACGAACTTGCAGGCTACGATTTGCCTAGCGGAATTTCATATAGTTTTACCGGTGAACAAGAAGAACAAGCAGACAATATGAGCTTCCTGTTGATGGCATTAGGTATTGCGATGGGTTCTATCCTACTTATTCTGGTAGCACAATTCAACTCGCTTTCTAAGCCGGTGATCATTCTTATGGCGGTAGTCTTAAGTTTGGTAGGTGTGTTCTTAGGTTTGATCATCTTCCAGATGGACTTTGTGATCCTGATGACGATGATGGGTATTATTTCGCTTGCGGGTATTGTGGTAAACAATGCGATCGTTCTTATCGATTACACGCAGATCCTGATCGATCGTAAGAAAGAAGAATTAGGTGTTGAAGACGATGACTATCTTACTAAAGAAGAATACTTTAAACTTACCGTTGCCGGTGGTAAATCGCGCTTAAGACCGGTATTGCTTACGGCGATCACTACGGTTCTTGGTTTGATTCCGTTAGCAGTAGGACTTAATATTGACTTCTTTGGATTGTTTACAGATTATGATCCTGCGATTTACATTGGTGGGGATAACGTGATCTTCTGGGGACCGCTGGCGTGGACGGTGATCTTCGGGTTGGTATTTGCTACCTTCCTTACCTTAGTGATCGTACCGGTGATGTTTTACTTAACCAACCGTGCTAAAGTAAAATTTGCCGATAAACGCAAAGCACGTGAAGAGCAAAAGAAACAAGCTAAACTAGCCGCAGCTTCTGAAACTTCAGAAAGCTAGAAAAGCTTTTCATTTTAATTAGACTTAAAAGCAGAAGGACAACCTTCTGCTTTTTTGTTTTTCTAGGGTTGAATCCCATAAAAACGGAAAGCTTTACGCCTAAGTAAACTACCTCTTGGCAAGCCTCGGAGTATTTAACCCTTTGGCGGTGCCAATAAAATAACCTCAAAACAATAGGTGGTGACTTGCTTTAACTTCTTAAATTTGCACCTCAAATAATCAAGCATGTACAGAACGCATAATAACGGAGCTTTACGCGCCGAACATATAAACGAAACGGTTACTCTTGCCGGCTGGGTTCAAAAATCCAGAGACAAAGGTTTTATGATCTGGGTAGATCTACGCGATCGCTACGGCATCACCCAACTTATTTTTGACGAAGAACGCACCCCTAAAGCGGTGATGGATCTTGCCAAAACTATGGGGCGTGAGTTTGTGATTCAGGTTACCGGAAAGGTAATCGAGCGTGAATCTAAAAACCCAAAAATGCCTACCGGGGATGTAGAGCTTTTGGTTGAAAAATTAGAGATCTTGAACGAGGCCAAAACGCCTCCGTTTACTATTGAAGATGCAACCGATGGCGGTGAAGATCTCCGTATGAAATACCGTTATCTGGACATCAGAAGAAATCCGGTGAAGGAGAAACTCATCTTTAGACATAAAGTGAGTATTGCCGTGCGCAACTATTTATCGGAGCAAGGTTTTATTGAAGTGGAAACGCCCTATTTGATCAAATCTACTCCGGAAGGTGCCCGTGATTTTGTGGTGCCTAGCCGAATGAACGAAGGTCAATTTTACGCGCTTCCACAATCGCCACAAACGTTTAAGCAATTGCTTATGGTGGGCGGTATGGATAAGTATTTTCAGATTGTAAAGTGTTTTAGAGATGAAGATCTACGTGCAGACCGCCAGCCGGAATTCACACAGATCGACTGCGAGATGGCTTTTGTAGAACAAGAAGACATTCTGAACATTTTTGAAGGCTTGACCAAGCATCTTTTAAAAGAAGTGGTAGGTTTTGAGATCGAAAGTTTCCCAAGAATGACCTATGACGAGGCGATGGCAAAATACGGTAACGACAAGCCAGACATTCGCTTTGGGATGGAGTTTGGCGAACTCAACGCAGTAGCGCAGCACAAGGACTTTAAAGTATTCAATAGTGCTGAGTTGGTTGTAGGTATCGCGGTTCCGGGAGGAGCGAGTTATACCCGAAAAGAGATCGATAAGCTTATCGATTGGGTGAAGCGACCACAAGTTGGTGCTTTAGGAATGGTGTATGTAAAATGCAATGAAGATGGAAGTTTTAAATCTTCAGTAGATAAATTTTACGATCAGGAAGATCTTGCTAAATGGGCAGAAGCTACCGGCGCACAACCCGGAGATCTGATCTGTGTACTTTCTGGAGAAACATCAAAAACCCGCGCGCAATTGAGCGCGCTGCGTATGGAATTGGCCACACAATTAGGCTTGCGCAAGTCAGACGAATTTGCGCCGCTTTGGGTAGTTGACTTCCCGCTTTTAGAATGGGATGAAGAAACCGAGCGTTACCACGCGATGCACCACCCGTTTACTTCTCCTAAACCCGGACAAATGGAATTGCTAGACACCAAGCCCGGCGAAGTAAAAGCAAATGCTTACGACCTTGTATTGAACGGAAACGAAATAGGCGGTGGTTCTATACGTATTCACGATAAAGAGATACAATCTAAGATGTTTGATTATCTAGGCTTTACCAAAGAAGAAGCACAGGCACAGTTTGGCTTCCTGATGGATGCGTTTCAATACGGTGCGCCACCACACGGTGGTTTGGCCTTTGGTCTAGACCGTTTGGTAGCGATTTTAGGCGGACAAGAAACGATAAGAGACTTTATTGCATTCCCTAAAAACAATGCCGGCCGTGATGTAATGATCGATGCGCCTGCAACAATTGATGCAGCACAATTAGAAGAATTGAATTTGAAAGTTACTTTATAAGTCTCAGTCTTTATAAATTAAGAAAGCAGCCCGATGTGGCTGTTTTTTTATGGCTCCTACCGAAAGGCTTACTTTTAAGTAGTTTATTCCACAGGTATGAAAACAAAAAAAGGTCCGGACAATGTCCAGACCTTTTTTTATCGCTAATTCAAAATAAACTTATTCAACAGTCCAGCCTGCTTTCCAAGTATCATAATCTGTACCGGTAGCATCACCTTCATTCATAATGAAGTCACTTTCGTCAAATTCGTAACCTGTATCGTTCTTCATTTTTAAAGTAACATCATCAAAGTTTACAGTGTCTACAAATAACAATCCGTCTAAAACACCTTGACCTGTTGGGCTGTCTCCAGAATCACCATCAAGATCAAAACCTTCTTCGTATCCTTGAATAATTACGTTGTTGAACTCCCCTTGAGTACCCGCTCTTAAACGTACAGCTTCAGTACCTTCAGTATTTCCTTGTCCTACGATCAATACGTTGTTAAGGGTTGGAGCAGAGAAATAAACAGGGTTAGAGTTGTTACCTATATCGGTGTTAAATCCGTCAGCTTCAATAGCTTTATCGTGAGACACACCTTGTTTGATGTATACGTTGGTTAAAGTTCCTGAGTATCCTTCTGTCCAGTCTACAGAATCATCCTGAGCATTTACTACAGAAAGGTAACTAGCATTTACAGTACCTCCAAAAAACTCGATACCATCATCTTTACCTTCAAATGCTTGAATGTGATCTACAGTAGTACCATTACCTACACCGTAGAAAGAGAAACCGTTGTTTTCAGATTGTCCATCTGCTGCTCCACCTGAATACTCTACACGTACATAACGAATAACACCTGAGAAGTCAGATACATCGCTACCACCGTAAGGAAGACCACCAATTTCTGAAGTTGAAGTTGCAGAACCTCCGGTTGTAGAGTTGATAGGTGCACGTCCTAATAAGATAAGACCACCCCAGTCTCCAGCTGCAGGAGAAGAAGCTGCAGAAGTAAGTACGATTGGGTTTGTAGAAGTACCCTGAGCATCAATTACCGCATCCTGAGAAATTGCGATGTAAACATTAGCACCACTAGCAGCTCTGATAGTCATACCTGCAGGGATCGTAAGTTTTGTGTTAGGAGCCATTACTAAAGGTCCTGTCAATGTATATGTATTGTTGCTATCTAATACTAAATCACTTGTCATAGTACCTTGTAGATCAATAGCCTCTCCTGTTGGTTCTTCAGGCTCATTGGTTCCACCATTATTAGTCACGCTGTTGTCAACACTGTTATCAGTATTGTTAATTACAATTTCTGCAGTATCATCAGCTTCACAAGAGGCAAATAAAAGTGCCGCCGCAGTCAAGCCAGTAAGTAAATAATTTGTCTTCATTGCATTTAAAGTATTTAATTAATTTTCTATCGTTTTTATTAAAATTTATATTTTACGTTTAATCCTACGTTAATCCCTCTACGGTAGATAGAGGTGGTATAGTCTCCAAAAGAAGTACCTTCACGCACATACTCAATATCTGGATCAAGCAAGTTCTTTGCACTGGCGTTGATCTCCCAGTTATCTCCAAACTCGTTTCTCCAAACAAAGTCAAGCGTACCGTATCCTTTCTCGACTATATTTCCTAATTGACCAGATCCTAAAGCATCGATACGGTCTGCGAAATAAGAATAGATCAAGTTGGCTACAGGTTTATAATTTTCAAAAGAGGTCGGGCTATAGTTGATGTCTGCATTGATCAAGAACGGTGAAGCACCTTGCAACTCATCATCACGATCTAATGTAGAAGAGAACAGCCCGTTTGAACTTCTTAAGTCTTGTTGCGTATGCATATAAGTCCCGTTAATTCCCGCAGAAACTACGGCGTTCTCATCTGCATCGGTTACCAAGTTTTTACGTACTTCTAATTCAACTCCGTAAACATTAGCTTTCTCACCGGTTCTAAAATAACGTCGGGTACCGGTTGCGTCATTTGCGATCACAAGGTTAACAGGGTTTCTGATCTCCTTTGCAAAACCTGCGATCGATAGCAATTCAGATTTACCAAAGAACCACTCGTATTTAAGATCAATGTTATAAACGTCTGAGAATGATGGATCATTTAAAAGGTCTGGGTTACCTCCTACACGCTTGGTTACATCTTCGTAAACAAACGGCGCTACCTCTTTGAATTCTGGGAAAGAAACCGTTTTTGCAAAAGAGAATCTCAAGTTAGAATCGTCATTAAGCGCATAGCGTACGTTTAAACTTGGTAAGTAAAAGTTCTCGTAGCTTTCTGCATAGCCGCTCGCATCCGGAGGAAGGTTAATCACATCATAAGTGATCGACTGGTTAAAAGATTCTACTCTAAACCCGGGAACAAACAACCAGTTCCCTGTGGTGATCTCTGCATTGATGTATCCTGCGTGAATATCAAGATTACCGGTATATCGGTTCTCATCAAGACCTGGATAGTTACGGTTATCAATACCTAGCTCAGGAGCAATCGCTCTAAAAACGAACGTATCATAAACCGTCCCTAGGTTAGGTACATTAAAAATACTATCAAGATTGTTTATATCTTCAACCGGAGTGTTTGGCGCGATAAGGTCATATCCATAACGGATGTTCTTAAAGAAACGCTCCTTAGTTCTTCCGTTGTATCCAAAATTCAATTTGAAATTATCAGAAACGGTGTATTCCAGATTTAAACGGCTGTTAAGCTCTTCATCTTCGATATTCTGAAAATAACGCTGATTGTCAAAGTTGGTGTTGTTATAAAAAGAGGGATTCGTAGAAGGATCGTTATCTAAAGCTAAATTGTAATTCTCTAAAGCAAAACGCTTACGGTCTGGCTGATTAGAAAACACTTTATTATATCCTACACCCCAAGTCAATTCAAACTCCTCATCAAAAGTATGTAAGCCAGACAATTGATTTACAAAGATCATATCCTGATTAAACTGAATGTTCTTAGTAAAAAAGCCGCTGTCTGTATTTAAGATCGCATCACGGTTTCTACCATTACCATCAATACCAAAATTCCCAACCTCATCAGAAGAGCTGTTAAGGAATAAAGAGTTGAAGGTGATCTTATGTCCAGAATTTAAGCTGTAGATCGCGTTAAGCATCGCTGTAGTTGTTGTTGAATATTCAAACTCTTCAACATCGTCGTATACTTGCTTTTCTACCGTAGTAAAATCTGCTGCAGATCCTCTGCGATACTCATAATCGTTTGCAAAAGAAGCCGTAGCAAAAAGGCTTAATCTACCGCCTTCTCCCATTTCAAAAGACTTTCCGCCAGAAATAGATCCGTTTACATTAATAGGTGTTCCTCCATCTACAGGATCTACAGGATGCGATAAGATCACCGCAAACGGGTTGTTGTCATATCTATTATAAAAACCGAAATATCCGGTACCTTCACTACGGGTAAAATCCTGACCGATCGCTCTGGTATTGATACTAGAACCCAATTGAATATCTAAGAAGAATTTCCCCTTATAATCTTTAGAGATCACATCGATATTACTCGCTGCGAAATCTCCGTAAAACTTAGTAGAATAAGCTTTACTTACCGCTACATTCTGAATAATGTCTGAAGGAAAAAGGTCAAGATCCATGTTCTTTTTCTCAATATCATTTGAAGGAAGCGTCAATCCATTATAGGTGGTATTCAAATAACGGTCACCAAGACCACGCACATATACATTACCTGCTCCGCCTGACTGTTTTGAAACTCCAGAAATCTTAGCGATCGCTGCTGCTGCATCACTTACCCCTTTTCGGGCAAGTTCATCTGCTCCAATGCTCTGCTGGATACTTACTGCTTTCTTTTGTTCTAATAATAAGGCTACTTCAGATTCGCGAGAAACGGTAGTTGTGATCACCACCTCATCGAGTGCGGCTGCTGTAGCTCCTAATCCTGCGTTTATCGTGGTTACTTTATCTGCCTCAACAACAACATTGGGGACTTCTACAGTTTCATAACCCACAAAGCTAAAAACCAAGGTATACGTCCCGGCTTCTACATTTGAGATCTCATAAAGACCATCAAAATCTGTAGTCGTTCCTTTGCTCGTATTCTTGATCTGAACCGTTGCAAAAGGTAAAGGTTCATTATTAACTTCTTTATCACTTAACACTCCAACAATACTACCGGTTCCTTGTGCCCAAGTAGCTGCTGAAAATATAATACCTATTAAAAACAGATAAAATTGTCTCATTTGCTTGCATTTATTTTACGCTGCAAATATGTTGCGAAAGAACTGCTAGCCGGTTAATCCAATGTTATGAATTCGTAACCCAAGGGTTACTTCATGGTTACCTTAATGTTAACAGATTTTTGAGTCAGCTGGGTTTCATTAGATTAAAATTTGGCAAAGATGTATCTTGCCAAAAATTGCACGTCATGATGAATTGGGAGCATTTACTATCCTTAAAAAGACAAGGCGATACCGCCAAAAGACTACGTATAGAACAGGACGACACGCGCCTGGGTTTTGAAGTTGATTATGACCGTATTATCTTTTCGGCGCCTTTTAGAAGCTTGCAAGACAAGACCCAAGTCATCCCACTTTCTAAAACCGATTTTGTTCACACGCGCTTAACACACAGTCTCGAAGTCTCAGTTGTGGGACGCTCGTTAGGACGTATGGTGGGCAAAAAACTGTTAGAAAAATACCCGCACCTCGAACAAGTCTATGGTTACAAATTCAATGATTTTGGTGCCATTGTAGCTGCGGCAGCGCTGGCACACGACATTGGGAATCCGCCTTTTGGACACAGCGGCGAGAAAGCCATAGGCGAATTCTTTAAAAACGGCTACGGAAAACGCTATAAAGACAGCCTCACGGCGAAAGAGTATCAAGACCTCATCAAGTTTGAAGGTAATGCCAATGGTTTTAAGGTGCTTTCTCAAAGCAAACCGGGAGCGCAGGGCGGCTTGCGTTTATCCTATGCTACTTTAGGCGCTTTTATGAAGTATCCTAAAGAATCGCTTCCGCACAAACCTTCTGATCATATTGCCGATAAAAAATATGGCTTCTTTCAGTCTGAACGAGCGCTCTTTGAAGATGTCGCTCAAGAACTGGGACTTTTAAAGCGCAGCACTACAGATGATGTAAGTTGGTCAAGGCATCCGCTTGCCTATCTCGTTGAAGCTGCAGACGATATTTGCTACACCATCATCGATTTTGAAGACGGTATAAACCTGGGGCTCATCCCTGAAGAATATGCCTTAGAATATATGGTAAAGCTCGTAGGGCAAACCATAGACCGCAATAAATACAATGCGCTTCAAGAGACTTCAGACCGCGTGAGTTACTTGCGCGCACTGGCGATAGGCACGCTTATTAATGAGAGTGTGGATACTTTTATGAAATACGAAGAAGAGATCCTTGCAGGTACTTTTGACCAATCGCTTATCGACAAAAGCAACTATCAGGCGCAAATAACAGACATCATTAACTTAAGCATTGAACGTATTTACAACAGCCGCGAAGTGATCGAAAAAGAGATCGCCGGCTATGAGATTCTGTCTACCTTATTAGAAGCGCGTTGTCGTGCTTTAGACAATAACGACACGCATTACAATCAATTGATTCAGCAATTGCTCGCGCCCAATGATCATTCTGAAAAGAGCTTGTATGAAAACCTCATCCAGATCTGCGCCGAAGTTTCTACCATGACCGATGGTAAAGCCTTACGTAATTATAAAAAGATTAAAGGGCTCGATATTAAATAAGCGTTAAGTATGACGCTAATTGAGCTTTCAAGCTTTCAAAATCCAGACCCACCGAAGCCTTCAGTTCTTCGGTGGTTCCTTGTTCAATAAAGCGATCGGGAATTCCCAGAAGTTCGAGTTTGCCTGTATAGTTTTGGCGTATTGCTTCTTCAGCAATTGCGCTACCAAAACCTCCGGAAACGACACCATCTTCAAGGGTAATTACTGTAGAATAGTTACTGAAAACTTCTTGCAGCGCTTCAAGATCCAGCGGTTTGACAAAACCAAAATAATATACTGCAACCGCTTCGGGATAAACTTCAGCAAGCTGTAACGCTGTTTCCGTCAGGCTACCGGTTACTAAAAGTGCGATTGTATCACCTTCGGTTAACTTTTCAGCTTTACCGATTTGTATCTCCTGAAACGAAGTTTTCCAGTCGATCGTAGTACCCCGACCGCGCGGATAGCGAATGGCAATAGGTTGTTCTAAACCAAGTTGTGCGGTATACATAATATTCCGCAGACTTTCCTCATTCCGCGGAGCGAAAAGGATAAGATTAGGAATGCAGCGTAAATACGCCAGATCAAAAACTCCATGATGCGTCGCCCCGTCAGCACCTACCAATCCGGCGCGATCCACACAAAAAATAACCGGAAGCTTTTGCAAGGCCACATCGTGAATCAGTTGGTCATACGCCCGCTGCAAAAAGGTAGAATAGATCGCACAAAAAACGACTCCGCCTGCTGCTGCTATTCCGGCGGAAAGCGTAACCGCGTGTTGCTCGGCGATCCCCACGTCAAAAGCCCGCTCCGGGAACTCCTGCATCATATACTTTAACGAACTCCCGGTAGGCATCGCCGGCGTGATGCCCACGATCTTCTCGTTCTTTTTAGTCAACTCTACTAAAGTCAGCCCAAATACATCCTGATATTTTGGAGGTTGGGGAGTGGTACTTTTAGGATTGAGTTCTCCGGTTGCCGCATCAAACTTCCCCGGTGCGTGATAGAGTACCTGCTCCTTTTCGGCTTGCTTTAGTCCTTTACCTTTGGTGGTGATCACGTGTAAAAACTTAGGGCCTTTGATCTTTTTCAGCGTTTTAATGATCTCCAGAAGCTTGTCGATATCGTGCCCGTCAACCGGACCAAAATACTTAAAGTTTAAGGCCTCAAAAATATTCTCCTGCCGCTGACTCCCGGTCTTTACATTGGTCAGGTAATTTTTCAAGGCGCCCACACTCGGGTCGATTCCTATCGCATTGTCATTCAGGATCACGAGTAAATTGGCATCACTATCACCGGCGTGATTCAAAGCTTCAAAGGCCATCCCGCTTGCAATAGACGCATCGCCGATGACCGCGATATGCTGGCGCCGGGTGTTTCCTTGAATCTTTGCTGCGATCGCCATACCCAAAGCCGCAGAGATCGACGTGCTCGAGTGCCCGGTCCCAAAAGCATCATAAACACTTTCTTCCCGCTTAGGGAATCCGCTCAATCCTCCTAACTGGCGGTTGGTCTCAAAAATGTCCCGTCTTCCGGTAATGATCTTGTGACCATACGCCTGATGTCCCACATCCCAGATGAGTTGATCATCGGGAGTATTGAATGCATAATGCAGGGCCAGCGTGAGTTCTACCACACCCAGGCTTGCTCCCAAATGCCCTTCTTTGGTAGCGACAATAGCAATGATAAAACGGCGCAATTCTGCAGCAAGCGTATTCAGTTCTGCTACCTGAAGTTTACGTAAATCCTGAGGGTCATTAATGGTTTCTAAAAGCGGGTAACTCATAAAACAAAGGTAGCCGAACTTCCAGAAATAATTAGTTGGTCTTTTAAAAATGATACTGCAAAAAACTTTTTATCTTCAAGCTTTAAAACCAACCGCATGGCGCTTATCGAACCTTTTGACGATCACTATTTTATGAAAAAAGCCTTGCAGGAAGCCGAGACTGCTTTTGAGCTGGGTGAGATTCCCGTAGGCGCTGTTGTTACGGTAAACAACAGGATCATCGCACGGGCACATAATTTAACCGAACGTTTACACGATGTGACCGCCCACGCCGAAATGCAAGCCATTACTGCCGCAGCCAATTTTTTAGGCGGAAAATACCTAACCGATTCCACGCTGTATGTTACGCTTGAGCCTTGCCAGATGTGTGCTGGCGCCTTGTATTGGAGCCAAATCAGTCGAATCGTTTTTGGGGCGGCAGATACTACCCGCGGCTATCAAAAAATGGGAACGCAACTGCACCCTAAAACGCAGGTAACTTCAGGCATTATGGAAACTGAAGCTGCTCAATTACTGAAGCGCTTTTTTATCGAGCGCCGCAACCTCAACTAACGCTAAACACTAAACCTTTGAAAAATACCATTGCAGAACGTGTAGCCGACTTTTTAAAACGCTATCCTCCTTTTCAGTTTTTGGCCGCCGACAGCCTATTGCAAATCGCCGCACAGGTTCAAGTGCTTTATTTTGAAAAAGACAAGGCCATCTTTAAAGAAAAAGATACCAACCACAGCATGTTTTATGTGGTTAAAGATGGTGCCGTACGCGTTTTTAGAACGGTAGACAATCAACCCAAGATCGCCGATATCTGTGATGAAGGAGACATTTTTGGTTTACGCCCGCTTATTACGAAGGAAGATTATGAACTTTCAGCTTCTGCCAATGAAGAGTCTATTATTTACGGGATTCCTATCGATCTGTTTTTACCCATCGCATTAGCGCATAAAGAGGTGAGTAATTTTCTTATTGCCAGTTTTGCATCTAATGTAAGCGATCCCTACTCGCTAGAAGAAAGCGGCAAGCTGTTTACCGAATATTCTGTAGAGCGCAACAGTGAGATTTTTGACCTGCAAAAAGCACGGTATTCTAAAAATATACTCACCTGCTCCCCCGATACGACGATCAAGGTGGCTGCAAAAAAGATGAGTCACCGCGATGTAGGTTCTATTGTGGTAACGCACGAAGAAAAACCGGTGGGAATCATTACCAATCGGGATCTGCGTGACCGCATTGCGACAGGTGATTTTGACATTTCAGATTCGGTGGATAAGATTATGAGCAAGCCGGTGAAGTGTTTTCAGAAAGATCCCACGGTGGCGCAAGCCCAACTGATTATGCTGAAAAACGAGGTCAATCACTTGTGCATAACCGAAGACGGTACGCCAGACACCAAGCTTCTCGGACTCATCACTGAGCACGATATTGTGGTTTCGTTTGCAAACAACCCGGTGGTCTTACTGAAAGAAGTAAAACTCGCCAAACGTACTAAACGCCTGCGCGATGTGCGACTTAAGGTTTCGCGATTACTCAAAAAGTATTTAGATCAAAACCTTCCGGTATCTCAGATCCTCAACATTCTTAACGAGATCAACTATGCCATCGCCGTACGCGCTTTGGAGCTTTCGCTCTTAAAAATGGAAACACCGCCGCCGTGTAAATTTGCCTGGCTGGCTTTGGGAAGTCAGGGACGTAAAGAACAATTGTTGTTCACCGATCAAGATAACGCCATTGTTTTTGACAACGTGCCTGAAGAAGAATATGAAGCGACCCAAGCCTATTTTATAAAGCTGGCGCGCATCACCACGCGTGCGATGCATAAAGTAGGTTATGCCTACTGCCCTGCCGATATGATGGCGAGCAATCCCCGCTGGTGCCAGTCGCTTTCTGAATGGAAAAAACAATACCACATCTGGATCACCGATCCTTCCCCGGAAACCCAGCTGCTCTCTGCGATCTTCTTTGACTACAGTTATGTTTTTGGCGATACACAATTGGTGACCAAACTTTCAGACAGTATTCTAGACACCTTAGATGCCAACCCGATGTTTTACCGGGTGATGGCCAAAGATGCTATTAGGAGTCCGTCGCCTTTAGGGTTCTTTAGACAGTTTCTTGTAGAAGAAGGTGGTGACCATAAAGATTTCTTTGATATCAAAGCACGGGCTTTAATGCCGCTTATTGACGCAGCCCGGGTACTGAGTCTTAATCATAAGCTGCGCAACATCAACAATACCGCAGGCCGTTTTGAACGCCTTGCCGAACTGGAACAGAACAACAAAGAGATCTATGAGAACTGCTCGTATGCCTTTAAAGCCTTACTGAAATTCAGAACCAAGCAGGGAATTTTACACGATGACTCCGGAAGGTTTATTGAACTGGCAACTTTAAGCAAAGCAGAAAAGCTGAAGCTGAAGCGTTGCTTCAAATCGATTCACGATATTCAAGAATTGCTCACCCTTCGATACAACCTCAAATAGCTATGCACATTCCATTTTTCAGTAAAACGCCTGAGCCGCCAGAATTCTACAAGCAGTATGCTGCGCAATTCGCAAGCAAAAGCCTTCCCGAACTTGAGGAGGCGCGTTTTGTGGTTTTTGATACTGAAACTACAGGAACCAACGCGCGTGAAGATCGTATGCTAAGCATCGGCGCTTTAGAACTTAAGGGAAACAAAATAAGCTTGTCAAGCAGTTTTGAACTTTACGTGAAGCAAGAGGTGTTTAATGAAGAGGCCGTGGCCATTCACGGTATTTTAAGGGAGAACCGCAAGTATAAAAAAGTAAGTGAAGAAGAAGCCGTAAAAGCCTTTTTAGAATTTATAGGAGACGCTATTCTGGTTGGGCATCACGTAGGCTTTGACATTGGTATCATCAATTATGCGCTCAAACGCCTGGGTGCTCCTAAACTGAAAAATAAATTTACAGACACCGGAGTATTGTACAAACGCACGGTACATCTGGTCAATATCACAGATCCCAATAAGGTCTACACGCTGGATGATCTTTGCGAAGAATTGAATATAGCCAAGACCGACCGACATAAAGCCATGGGCGATGCGTATATCACTGCGCTGGCATTTCTAAAGGTTATGTCTAAACTAAAGACCAATAAGAAGTTAAAGCTGAAACAGATCCTGCTCAATTAAAGTTCCCTGCATTCTTCAGCTGATGCGCTAATCGGTCTACATCATCAAAATATTTATAGTCAAACAACTCCGACTCGTTAAGCATTTTAATGATCTTTTTGGTGTACGGAACTTCAGCATCGGTGATCAATTCCTGCAAGTGCGATTCAAAGGTGCTGTAGAGCAACTGCAATAAGCGTGTCTTGATCATCGCATCTTTATAATACTGCATAAACTTCTTGCAACAGGATAAAAACAACTGTGGGTGAGAGATCAAACTATCTACAACCGTGTTGAAATAATCGAGTACTTCAGGTCCGTGCATTGCTGCCACAAAATGCCGCTCGGTAACGATATCGTTTGCGGGTTTAAACAACCAAAGGTTGCTCTTTATGAATTCGGTATAATCTTGCGTACTGCTATAGTACACATCCAGTCCCAGACCGGTGCTTATGACAAAAACATCATGTCCGATAGCGTTGATCAAGAAACGGTTGAATTGGCGCTCGGCCTGTGGATACAGTACCGGCTTGCGCTTAAAACCAACGTTTCTAAATCGTACCGAATGTAAGTTCTGTACTACTTTAGGGTGTAGCATGCTTTAGAAGGTTTTCTATTTGATCAAGACCTTGCATACGCGCATGGTCTTCGGCTTTCAGATCTCTTGAATCTCTAAGATCAGGATTGGCACCACGCTCCAGCAACAGCTCTACGAGCTCTTTTTGGTTAAAGGTTGCTGCATAGATCAATGCAGTAGCCCCGTTAAAATTCTGCACATTCACATCGGCGCCCTCATCGATCAACAGCTTGGCTACTTCTACATAACCTTTAAAGCACACGCCCATCAAAGCCGTATTGCCCGAAGCATCTTTTGCATTAAGATCTGCCCCGGCAGCAATGATCTTTTTACTGATTCCCAAATGCCCGTAATAGGTCGCCAGCAATAAAGGCGTAGAACCACGCTGGTCTTTTTCATTAAGCAGTTCGGGGTGCTCTGCCAGTAAACTGGCTACGGTTTGCTCGTCTTCAGAGCGAATGGCATTAAATAGAGATTCTGATTTCATCTAGTTAAAATACTATATTTTTTCAAAAAAAAGCGAGGCAGCCTAAATTTTAATCTGCCTCGCATTATCAATTTTCAATTACTTAAACTTCCTCCGGAAGCACGTTAGAGTTGGGATCAACGCCGGTTTTATTAGCTTCAATAGCATCTTCTACACCTTTTCCATACGCAGGATCTGCCTTGTAAAAATGTGCTAATTGACGCTGTACGATCTCTTCTGAAACACCATCGAGTGCCGTAGCGATCGTTACAAACATACGCTCCTTCTCATCCTGTGGCATCAAACGAAACAGATCTCCCGGTTGCTTATAAATACCATAAGTGTCGTTCTCTTCATAGCGTTTTACGTCACCACTGATGCGCATAGGCGGTTCTTCAACTTCTGGAACTTCAACTGCACCGCCTTTGGAGTTCGGTTCATAATAAGCATCAGGATTACCAAAGTCGTTAGTAAAGAAACGCATCGGCCCGTCCTTGTGATAATGATTCACCATCGCATTTTTAGGCGCATTGGCCGGTAAAGCTTCATAGTGCGTTCCCAAACGATAACGGTGTGCATCGGCATAAGAGAAAATGCGCGCTTGCAATACCTTGTCTGGTGAAAAACCAATTCCCGGCACTACATTAGATGGAGAGTAGGCTGCATTCTCAATATACTGAAAGTAATTCTCCGGATTCTCGTTCAGCTCTAGTTCGCCGACTTCGATCAACGGATAATCATCATGCGACCATACTTTGGTCAGGTCAAACGGATTGAACGGCAGATTTTCTGCTTCGGCCTCCGGCATCACCTGAATTTTCAATGTCCATTTAGGGTAGTTTCCTTCGTCAATGGCTTTATACAGCTCTTCCTGATATTTTTCCCGAGTTTGCCCGATAATGTCCGCAGCTTCGTCGTTAGTATAATTCTTAATTCCTTGTTGGGTTTTGAAGTGAAATTTCACCCAAAAACGTTCTCCGTCCTTATTCCAAAGACTGAAGGTATGCGATCCATAACCATTCATGTGCATTGGCGTCATTGGGATCCCGCGGTCAGACATCAAGATGGTAACCTGATGTAAACTTTCCGGAGAAAGCGACCAGTAGTCCCACATCGCTTCCGGAGAACGCAGGTTGGTTTTAGGATGACGCTTTTGTGTATGTATAAAGTCGGGGAATTTATACCCATCACGAATAAAGAACACCGGGGTATTGTTTCCTACCATATCCCAGTTTCCATCTTCAGTATAAAATTTTAAAGAGAATCCGCGCACGTCACGCTCGGTATCTGCAGCGCCGCGCTCCCCGGCCACGGTAGAAAAACGAGACAACACCGGTGTTTGCTTGCCTACCTCAGAGAACAATTTGGCACAGGTATATTTGGTGATATCATGCGTTACCGTAAACGTACCTTTGGCGCCCCAACCGTTGGCATGCACCGTACGCTCAGGAACGCGCTCGCGATTTTGATGCGCCAATTTTTCAAATAATTTATAGTCCTGCATTACTACAGGTCCGCGCTCACCGGCCGTTTGCGACTTTTGATTGTTTGCAACCGGAGCTCCGGCTGTGGTGGTCATTTTCTTTTTCTCTGCCATGATATCACTATTTTTTTGGTAATTTTCCTCTCAAAGGTATCTAATGAGAATCCTGATTTTGTTAGAAAAGGATTAAAAGATCGCATCAAAGCATTATCAAAAGCTATTTAACTTTTGTTTACCATAATTTTTAACAATAATATTAACAACCTTAATGAAAAAGCACTACCCCTTCGTTCTCTTTGTTTCTTGCTTCCTTATTTTAGTACTGCCTAAGCTCACAGCGCAGGAGGTTTATTTTCCCGAATATCAAGCCGAATGGAAAACCACATCCGAAACTTCCGGGAAGTTCACCAAAGCTTCGCTACAGGCTGCTGTTGATTTTGCACTGGAACATGAATACACCGGCTCTCGTGATCTGCGCCAGGCGATCCTTAAAGGATTTGAGCGCGAACCCTTTCACCACATCGCCGGACCTACCAAAAAACGGGGCGGACCTGCAGGAATGATCTTAAAGAATGGCTATCTCGTGACCAGCTGGGGCGATACGCAACGGGTAGATATGACCTTTAGTGTGACCAAAAGTTTTCTTTCTACCACTGCCGGACTCGCAGTAGACGCCGGGATCATCACCGATGTTAATGACCCTGTTGGAAATTACATTTGGGACGGAACCTTTGACGGTGCACACAACAGCCAGGTGACCTGGAAGCACCTGCTGGAACAAAACTCCGATTGGAGCGGCGAACTCTGGGGCGGAAAGGACTGGGCAGACCGTCCACCTCGTGAGGGCGGACTTGACGACTGGAAAAACCGCGAACTGCGTACCCCAGGAACCTTTTTTGAATACAACGATGTGCGCGTAAATGTATTGGCTTATGCCTTGACGCATACATGGCGTAAACCGCTTCCTCAGGTATTGAAAGAACACATTATGGATCCTATAGGCGCTTCTACCTCGTGGCGCTGGTTTGGTTACGACAATGCGTGGAGCACCATAGACGGACTCCAAATGCAAAGCGTGACCGGCGGCGGACATTCCGGTGGTGGGATGTTCATTAGTGCAGAAGATATGGCGCGTTTTGGTCTTTTATTTCTTAATGATGGTGTTTGGGACGGCAAGCGCCTGCTTTCTGAATCCTGGGTGCAAGCCGTGCAACAACCTTCTACACCTAACCCCAATTATGGCTATATGTGGTGGCTGAATCAACAAGGTGCACGTCATTGGGAAAACCTCCCCGAGCATTTATACTATGCTGCCGGCTTTGGCGGAAACTTTATCGTCATCGACCAAGAGAACGACCTGGTCATCGTACTCCGCTGGCTAGAACCCAGTCAGATCGAAGCCTTTTTAGAGTTGGTTTATGGAGTGGAGTAAGACTTGAGACTTGAGATAAGAGACAAGAGACAAGAGACAAGAGAATAAAGACGAGTTTCAAATACGAAAGTAGAAATACGAAATACGTAGCACACTGTCCTTTCGAGCGCATACTAAAAGTCGGCAGTAGCAGTCTTCAGTTTGTGGTTTGCAGTATTAATTACTCATACCCGAAGGGTTTAGTTCCCTTTTGGTCAGTATAGCAAGCGTATCCCGCTAAAAATTTCAGAAGCCTTGGAAGAAATTTAGGGATGCGCTTGCGGTTTTTGCGATAGCAAAAAACACCTATCCAAAAGGCATCGTTTCTTTTGATTTAATGAATACTTATTCTCTTTTAAAAATCCATCGTGCAGAATCTTTAGTTTTAGGTTCAAAAGAGGTGCAGGTTGCACCCTGACAAAATCCTAAAGTCCATCCCGAAGGCAACGGAATAAAATAGCCAAAACCTGGTTCTTTATACATTAATTCTCTGTAAGAATTCTGAACCATTCCTATTGAATCTCCTATGCTATACCCTTCAGGAGTTTCAAATGCTGAATCCCGCGTACCTCTATAGATCGTATCCCCTTGCTGATCTTGAACTATATTAAAAGTTATACCATTCAAGATTACAGCCGTTGAGGGCTTTAAGGACCCGCTACTCGTCATCACGAAACGTGATGCTTTTGCGCCACTTCTAACAAACTCTGATTCCATCAAAGCATCTTGAGAAACATTATCCTTTGGAGCAGACTCTCGATTACAAGAAGTTAGTATTAGTAAAACCAGAGCTAAGCTAGTGTTTTTCATAAGTACAGATCAATATCGAATGGCACTAAAAAAAGTATCAACTAGTACTTTTTTTGAATCTTGATCACAAATCACAAACACTTCATTAGGCTTCTCTTTATACAGAAACTGTATTGCATAGACCACATCGCCTACAGCCATATTTTTACTAAGGCTCACCTGAGCGGTAAGTCGTTGGTTGTGCAACTGCGCTAAGAGGATGCGTTGTTGCGCTTCAAGAGGTAATTCTTCTAATGCTTTTTTTTCGGTGACAAACACCTGAATATAATCCTCCGACAACGGACCTAAGGCATAGGTCTCAAAATTCTTCTGCGCCCTACCCTTTATGTAGTTAGGTGAACCATCAGACGAATATCCTTTTTGCTCAGTAAACTCTTCTTTTTGCATACTGCTGTGATACGTAAGTTCTAAAGTATCAATATTAAAATCTTGATCTACTAATTTTACAACAGCATCCTTGAAGGCTGGAGTATACCACTCCGGTTTAGGGTCTACATTTAAAATAGGGTCATAGGTATACTCGGGCAAAAGCGTCATACGCACTTTTGCTTTTTCGCCATTTGCAGAAGACCTAGAGGACTTCCTCATATTCATACCTAAGCTTTGATTGCTGGTAAAATAGTTACGGTACCTGTTCAAGGCAGCACGATCTTCAATCACTTCTTTAAAGGAATAGCCTTTCAGTTTAAAGTCAGCGGCATTAACTATTGGTGCTGTGTCCCAGTTCTGAAAGAGATTCTTAAAATTGGTTTCAAAATCACGTATGGAATCCCCTTTTTCATAAATAGTACGTTCGGGTGGTGAAATACGCTCCGGTGTACTGGGAGTTGTTGGATAATATTGAGCCTGATCCTTTCTCGAGTGTTCTTCATGCTTACAAGAAGCACAACACAATACTGCACAAACCAAAAGCACAACTGCGTGTATTATAGGGCGCACCCTAAAAGACCACCAACCAAAATTTGACCGGCAACTCGTTAAACTCCCTGATTTGATTAGGTTTAGCATCTTTACAAACTTAATCAAAAAAGAATGAAGTCGCTTTATTAATCTGATAATCATTTCTTTGGCCTCAGATTCTCGATTCAGAATTGCTGAAGGAAGCTTGTGATTAAGTCGGCAGTAGCAGTTTACAGTGAGCAAAGTTTGTTTTGAGACTTGAGACTTGAGACTTGAGACTTGAGATATAAGAGAATAGACAAAAGATCAGAGAGAAAAGACGAGTTTCAAATACGAAATACCTAGCACCCTGTCACCGTTGCTGCGCTGCCTGTCCCAATATATATAGGAAATTGTACTACCGTTGCCGCGCGATTGTATCGCGTGCTCAAGCATAATTTTAAAATTCCCTTTTGTAACTCAATAGTAACGCCCTTAGAAGGAGGGGTTGCGGATGGATGTTTTCAGAAGAAACCTCAACATCCCTCTAAATCTCCCTTCAAAGGGAGATTTAAGATGATAGACAAGAGAACAATGACAAATTCCCCATACCCGAAGGGTTAAACGAATCTAATATTCCCTCGGTTCAGAATAGCTGTAGGAAGCTTTGGAGTAAGTCGGCAGTAGCAGTTTACAGTATTCAGTTTTCTGTTTGCGGTATTGAATATTCATACCCCAAGGGTTTCCGCTTCTTTTTCTTCAGTATAGCGAGAAGGCTCCGTTAAGAATTTCTGAAGCCTTGGAAGAAATTTAGGAGCCTTCTTGCGGTTTGCCTGATAAGGCAAAATACCTAAGAAAAAGGCTCTTTTCTTTTGTTACTTTTCTTTGGAGAGGCAAAGAAAAGTAAGGAACAAGAATTGAAAAAAATAATCTTCTATTCATCTACTAAAGCTTCTAATTCTGCTAATCTATTTTGCCAGTAGGCCTCATTTTCAGCATCGGTGTTTGCAGCATAGGTTTGTGCTTCAGCCAAGGCTTCCTCTAGTTTCCCTTGCATTTGTAAAGCATAGACTTGCACGGTTTGTAAGGCGAATAAGGTATTGGAATCTGAGGTTTGCGCTTCCATATAATCGGCTACTTGCAGTATTTCGGTGGCTAGAGAATCTTGTACCAGCTCCGTCAGCAGTCCCATATAGATCAGGTCAACATCGGTATGAAAAGAACCCTGCGCTGCCTTATCGCGTTCCTCCTCATAAAAACGCAATGCGTCATCCACCTTTTGGGTCTTTATGATTTGCACCAGCGTATCGGTGATGTCTTCCTTTTTTGGAGTTACTTTCTTCACCACATAAGGATCATACACTAAGGTAGAGCCTCCCGGGAGTCCGTTGTGATCTTCTTTTCCGTAAGCGATAGAATCGGGCAACACGGCCACCACCTCATCGCCTTCAACGAGATAGGAGTTCAATTCGGTAAAGCCTTTGATCATCGTTTCTTTCTCCTGAATGAATTTAAAAACCGAATCATGCATCGTGCTGGTCGTCCATAATAACGAGTCGAGCTCTTTGATGTACAAATCGGTATAACTCACTACCATAGAACCCATTTCTATTTTCTGGCCGTTACCTTTTTTAAGATACAGGTACTTCAACCCGCTGGAAGTGGTAATGGTATCTCCCAGAGCGGTAGCATCGTCTGCTGTAGTTGGTTTTTCTTTACAGGAAGCAAGAAGTATAAAAATACTGAGTAGTGTAAATCGAAGCGTGTATTTCATGGTTGTTGGTTTAGGTGTTCTAAAGATACTTCTTTTCAGGCACCAAAAAAATATAATCAACTGTTTTTCAGTATTTTAATATATAAACTTTATTATACCCATAGCTATAACGATTGATCCTAAAGAACCACCCCTGCCCAGCTACGCGGGCTTTCCCCTCCTTCAAAAGGAGGGGAGCTTTTTCAAAGTCAGCGGTCGCACGCTGCAGTATACGGTTTTTAGCACTTCATATTCATACCCGAAGGGTTTCCGTTTCTTTTTCTTCAGTATAGCGAGAAGGCTTCGTTAAGAATTTCTGAAGCCTTGGAAGAAATTTAGGAGCCTCCTTGCGGTTTGCCTGATAAGGCAAAATACCTAAGAAAAAGGCTCTTTTCTTTTGTTACTTTTCTTTGGAGAGGCAAAGAAAAGTAAGGAACATGAATTGAAAAGACAAACTTCAATTTATACTCCTGTTCTTTTGCCTTGATGCCAAAGAACCAAAAAATCAAGGCTTATTTTTAGATCCTTGAAAACTATGCAAACGCCTTTGCCTGCGGATAGCAAACCGCTGCGCTAAGCTATCCTCCACTGCCCAACGCTGCGGCGCCTGCTTGTTTTACTACAGATCTAAAAAGTAGGCCGGTGCTGACGTCAAAATAGACTTCAGATTTTAGAAGTGAGACAAAGGACAAAGAACAAATTACTCATACCCGAAGGGTTTTCACTTCTTTTTCTTCAGTATAGCGAGAAGGCTCCGTTAAGAATTTCAGAAGCCATAAAAAAGTCGGCAGTAGCAGCTTACAGTAAGCAAGGGTTGTTTTTAGACTGGAGACTTGAGACTTGAGATTTGAGATTTGAGACTTGAGATAAAAGAACAGAGAGAAAAGACGTTGAAATACGAAAGTAGAAATACGAAATACGCAGCACCCTGTCACCGTTGTCGCGCTGCCTGTCCCAATATATATAGGAAATTGTACTACCGTTCTCGCGCGATTGTATCGCGTGTTTAAGCATAATTTAAAAGGTTCCTTTTGTAACTCAATAGTAACACCCTTCCTTAGAAGGAAGGGTTGGGGATGGATGTTTTCAGAAGAAACCTTAACATCCCTCTAAATCTCCCTTCAAAGGGAGACTTAAGATAATAGAACAAAGAAAAATTACCCAAACCCGAAGGGTTACCACTTCTTTTTCTTCAGTATAGCGAGAAGGCTCCGTTAAGAATTTCTGAAGCCTTGGAAGAAATTTAGGAGCCTTCTTGCGGTTTGCCTGATAAGGCAAAATACCTAAGAAAAAGGGTCTTTTCTTTTGTTACTTTTCTTTGGACAAGCAAAGAAAAGTAAGGAACATTGTTAATAAATAAAATTTCTCATTCCAAGTATTCAAAGCCGATAAAAACATTTAAACCAGTCTTACTCCCCAAGGTCAATTAAACTCCACTTACTCCCAACGCCGGCACAATTAGACTTATAAATAAATTCATAATTAGTACATCTTAAATCCTATAGTACTGACTGTTTTATTAAAAAAAATCAAAGACTACTTCCCATTCTATTTAAATATGCTCGTGCATCCCGTAAATTCAGTGCATTATCATCTGCTGCACGACTGCTTCGTGTTCTAGGAAATACCGGTTCATCCAAACGGTCAAGAGCAACTAAGAGCTGAAAAAGTACAGTGTCACAGTTTGCAGCCACTTCGCTACGCAACCAACGCCTAAATACCGGTATAAGCTTCCTGTTGTTGCTTTTTGATAATGCCCAATACACACCAACCCGTTCCTCATCATTTGTATACACGCCAGCATCCACACCCTTGATGAGCAGCTGTTCTAATTTGGCAGGCGGGTAGTCCTTAAATTTGGAGAATGCGATGAGGTCGTTTTCATAATCACCGTGCCTAACACCATTATGGCGTTCAAAGATAAATGCAGCTTCTAAAACTTGATTGTTATTCAAAAACATACCCTTCTTGAGTATTCCTTCCTCTTTTAAGACACACTCAAATTAAGCAAACTCCCCAAAACGATCAAACACAGCATAAGCACATAACTTCTAAGAATGGCTAGTCTTCCGGTTAATACGCGGTAGCCCAAATACGTATTGAGCAAACCGAGGCCTATGTTTAAAAAGAGCACCCAATCGGGATACCTAAAAGCAAAAAGAAGATCGGTATAGTGGTACTGGTAATACAACCAACCCATCCTAAAAACCCAAACCTCCGACAACAGCATTTGAACAAAACATAGGATAAGTTGTACTTTTCTTTGGAGTAGCATGGGTATATTATGAAGTTAAGATCTGTTATTTTAAAAAGCTAGCACCAAATGCTGTGATAAATAAGCTAATAAAACAAGCTCTTGCAATCGCAAAGAGCGGCCTGCCCTATGACCCAAATTATGCAACAAAATTGAACTAAATGCTCTTGGATTTTAACTCAATTCCTCATTGTATGCAGTTATTTTATCCAAATTGATAGGTCTAAAGTCTCTCCAGTTTTTCTTCTAAAATTTGCATGAGCAATTGATATTCCAACTCCACTTAATTCAAATTTTTTCAATGAAGAATTGTTCCATAAATCAAATAAACTTTCCATTTTAGGGTCTATTGAAATGATATATTTTCTTATCTCATTATTATTCATTGTAGTTTTATTAAAGAAGGCCTTTAATTTGTTTTTATCCTGCTGATTAATATTTCTATTTGTCATTTGCTCTTCTAATACTGTATCACTTAAAGTATTCATTTGGAATTTACTTCTGTCATGAAGGCAAGGCATTATAAAAGTCTTTGAATTTTCAAAATCTCCAACTTCATTTTCAAAATCTTCTAAAGAGAATCCTTTTGAAAACATAGCTTTATATTGCCTTTTAAAACTTTCTTCAAGTTGACCATAATCACCAACTCTTATATGACCACAACCTAAATATTCTAAATGATTAAAAGTGGTTCTTTCATTTCTTAAATCATCTGCAAATGGGATAATATGTTTCTTTATGTATATTGTAAATGATTCGAGGTTTCTAATTCGTTGGTTAACTGTTTGAGCAAGTAAAAAATTAAGTGTTAAAAGGTCAAAGTGCTCAACTGTAAGTTTTGGTGCTACCAATAGCGATTCATCGAGAACCAATTGAAGCATATTTCTTTCTTGAGTTTTTGCTCTATCTACCAAAATATCAACAAGTAAATTGCCAAGTTCTTCATCACCACTTTTTGCATATTCTTTTTGGGTTTGAAATAAGGCGTCTTGCATTGCAGGATTTTTGAATTCTTCTAATGATTCTGGGCTTTTTTCGTTCAGTTCTTTTACTATCTTTTCTGTTATTTCTTCCGCTCTTTCTGCTGCAATTTGTGCAGCCTCACTTTTTAGCCTTATAAAATTAGAGTTGAATACATCTAAGGCTATCTCTTTGGCATCTTTGTATGTTATACCGTTGTAAACATTAACGTTTTCTGCTTGAATATTGGATGAGCCGTCTCCTCCTTCTTGTTTTTTATCTTTCATCATAATTGGTAATGTTAATGTCTCCCTTCGATTGATAGTTTTTAGAATTTTTACCTCCTTTTTGAATCATTTTAGTATTCGAAAAAATTGGCGAACCATTTCTTTCAAAAAAGTCTAAAATTAAAAGGACAACACATAGAACAATTAGACTAATATTTAAAATTGACGAAGTTGTACCTATACTCGCTTCAATATCATTAATAGAATTTTCGGTAAAAAAATTTGATACAAATTTCAATGACATTGAATTAAGAGTTATCAAAAGAGAAAACACGGACCAAAAAGCTTTCATGTATCGTCTTATCGGATTTAAACTTAATGTGATTAAACCACTAATAACTGCTACAATTAATGAAACTTTCCAATATCCCAATAATAACCAAGATATTATAAAAGCTATTGTTGCTATTCCTAGAGAAATTAATATCCAACTATTCTTTTTACTCATTTTTTTTTAATTGCATACTACTTATAACATCAACATTAAACGTATTTATATCTTCCAAAAACTCACGGTATATCAACATAATAACAGTTCTGTATAAATCTACCCCAAAATCCCCACACTATTTTACGCAATTCCATAATTATCAATAATCAACCTGCAATTAGGGGGTATTTCCCCTCGGGGATGCTTCGGGCTTTATCCATTGTTTGACCATAGTTTATCCGTTGTTTTACCATTAAACCCCAGTGTTTATGGGCAAACTATGGTTAATTAACGGATAATCTATGCATTATCCCCCTGTCAAACCCGTTTAACGCCCCTGCCACAGGTGTCAAAAAGCTGTTAAACCCAAAGGCCTTTTTTTACATACTTGTTACCTTTAAACCAAACATCCTATTATGAGCAACAGCCTTGAAGCCTGGTTAGAAAAAGACAGCCTCACCTCTAATGTAAGCCGCGGTTTGATCTCCGGTGTCCTGGGCGGTATTGCCGGTACGCTGGTAAAGACCGCGATCGAGAAAGTACTTCCGGTACGCAAGCCCAATACCCGTTCGGCACAAGTGAAGATGATAGACGACCTCTCGATGAAGATCACCGGGGAGCGCATCAGCGAGAGCAACCACGAGCTGGCAGAGCAGTTGGTCAATGTACCTTTTGGCGCCAGTCTGGGAGCAACCTACGGCTATGCCAAACGCGATAAGCTGGATACCAATGTGTTTGAAGGCGCGGCCTATGGTGCGACCACCTGGGTGGGGACGCACGAAACCTCGTTGCCGCTTTTAGGGCTTAAAGACAATCCTACCGAGATCCCTGCAAAAATTCAGATCAACGAACTCCTGGCACACGTGGCTTTTGGGGTTACGACCGAGCTGGTACGTGGCTATGTAGCCAAAAAATTACGCGAATAAGCGCTCCAAGACAACACCCGGCTTCTGTTTGAAGCTCTTTTATACCTTAGGGCGATCTGCAGCGCATGCAAGCTCGATCATCGCGTAACCGCCGCGCTTTGGGTAAAAAGCCGCACCTTTACCGTGCGGGAGACCGGCTTCCCGTACCAAATTGTTTACCGTGAACCTCAGGCAGTACCATACCCAAACGACCCGGTTTTTTAACAGTACCGATTTTGCTAAGGCTGTACTCATCACCTTTGGGGTGGTGACGCCTATGCTTGCGGGGTATCTTCTGGGCGCGCTCAACATCGGGCTGGCACTGGGCACCGGCGTATTGTTCGTTTCGCCCAGTACCGTATCGGGTAGTCTTAAAAACAAACGCATCGGGATCTTGCTTTCGGCAGCTCTGGGCGGGGTCATCAGTCTGCTGGGGGCCTACATTCCAGATACGCTTTGGGTGCAATTGCCCTATCTGGGCATCACTGTATTTTTACTGTCCATGCTTTCGGTCTATGGGTTTCGGGCTTCGCTGATCGGCTTTGCGGGCTTGTTTGCCGTAGTGCTCAGCTTTGCCAATCTTTCGGCATCCGGGCTCTTACCTTACGAACGCAGTGGCCTTATCGTTTTGGGCGGCATCTGGTATTTGCTGCTGACTATGCTCTACGACCTGCTGGCGCCGAAGAAGCAGATCGAAGAACTCTTTGAGACCGCGCTCAACCTGAGTGCCGATTATATCGCCGCCCGCCGCGAATTTCTACAACAAACGACCGACCGGGATACGGGGCTGACAAAGCTGTTCAGTATTCAAAGCGAATTCAACGAGCATCTGGAAAAACTGCGCGAGATCTTGTTGCAGGCGCGTCACGCTTCGGGCACCTCAAGTTATTACCGCAAGCGCTTTCTGGTACTTGCCGAACTGGTAGACCTTTCAGAACTTTCGTTAACGAGCCCCGTACCGCCCGGAACCATGCACGAAGTCTTGCAGCGTTATCCCGAGCAGCTGGAGGCGTTTATTCAGCTGAATATGGCGCAAAGCGAAAGCCTGAAACGCATTGTCACCACCAACCTGCAAAAGCATGACCTCGACCTTAATACGCTCGACCGCCGCTTGCAAAGCGCCAAAAGCAAATTGCAACTGCTGAAGCAGGAAACCAGCCCTTCAGACCGTATGGTGCTGCACAACCTGTATGAACTGCAGGAAAAACAGGCGCAGCGTATTTTGAGTATCGCTGCCCTGCTCGACCGCAAGCAAAGCATCAAAGACACCAATACCGATTCGCCTAAGGAGCTGGAAGGTTTTATCACCAAGCAGGATTACAGCAGCCGGCTCCTGCTGGAGCATCTTAACCCGGATTCACCCATCTTCAGGCACGCGTTGCGCCTTGCCGTGACCGCGGTTGCCGGGATCGCACTTGGCAATCTATTTTCGGTACAAAACCCGTACTGGATCTTGCTCACCATCGTGGTGATTATGCGACCGGGCTACGGCCTTACCAAAGAGCGTTCTAAACAGCGTATTCTGGGGACCTTGATAGGTGCCCTAGTAGCGGGTGGGATCGTATACTTTTTTGAGAATGACAAGATGCTTTTTAGGGTGCTGGCGATTTTCAGTTTTATCGGGGCACAAGCCTCCCTGCAAAAGAACTACCGCACCGGTGCCTTATTCATTACCCTGAGTATCATTTTTGCCTATGCCCTGCTGCGTCCCGATGTGCTGGCGGTGATCCAATTCCGCGTCATCGATACCGCCGTAGGTGCAGCCCTGGCCGCCCTCGCCAATGCGGTGCTCTGGCCTACCCGCGAAGCCAAAACCCTCAAACAGAATTTAGCCGACAGCCTGCGGGCACACCGCAATTACCTCGAGGCGATCGAGCGGCATTATGATACCAAAGAGGAGCTGGCGCTCGCCTATAAGCTGGCGCGAAAGAAAGCCTTTATCGCCACCGCCGGACTCAACAGCGGGGTGCAGCGCTTGTTGCAGGAGCCTAAAGGCAACGACAAGCTTACCGGAAAGCTGTACGAACTCGCCGTACTCAATCACGCGTTTTTAGGAGCGCTGGCCTCTATAGGTGCTTATTTGCGCACGCATAACGTGACCCGCCGTAGCGAAGCCTTTCATCAGGTGACCGCGCCTATTTTTAAGAATATTGACAATGCCTTGTTGTTGCTGGAAGCGCAAACCCCACAAACAGTTTTAGAGGAAAGCGAGATCCTTCCTTTTGAAACCCAAACGGCTGAAGAGCCTGACGAAGCCTTGCTGGAAACCCATATTTTAAGCGAGCAACTCACCTCCCTCAAACGCCTGAGCGAACAATTCAACAAGCAGTTGAAAAGTCTGCATACTTAGCCGAAGAAGGCTTAACTTTAGCTAAAACCCCCGTGTATGTCTGATCTAAAACTGAGTTCGAGTTCGTCTAAAGGCGATTTTAAAGTGCTTGAGGGTACGCGCGTGATCTGCGAGGTGGTGTATAAAAACTGGTTTTCGAGCAAAGCCACCACAAACCTGAATCAGGCGGTGCTTGAGATCCAACCGAAGAACATCTGGACGAGTAAAGTAGACTTGTTTAAAAACGACCGCAATGTGGGCGACATCACCTTCAACCTTAAAGGGCAGATGGTGATCCGTTACATCAACCCCGATCGTACCGAAGTGAATTATATTCTGAAAAATACCTCCGGTCTAAAGCTGAAGTTTGAGGTGTTTAATGCGGAAAAAGCACTGCAGTTTAAACTGGTATGCACCAGCAAATGGCATCAGCTGCGTTACCATTACGACGTGGAGCTTGCAGCATTTGACGGGCAAACCGAGCTGCACGAACTCCTCGTCTATTGCGGGTATGCGGCCAACCTCTACCTTTCGATCATCAGCGCAGCGGCGCTTTAAAGGCTATTGAGAATGGCTGCGGCTTGCAGTAGGGTGTCTTCATTTTTGGCAAAGCAAAAACGCAAGAGTTGGTCATCGCGTTTATCCTTATTGAACACCGATACCGGAATGCTCGCCAGGCCTTTTTCTTGGGTGAGGTATTCGGCAAAGGCAACATCGTTCAGGTCACTGATCGCGCTATAGTCCAGCATTTGAAAATAGGTACCTTCTGAAGGCGTAAATTGAAAGCGCGAATCTTTGATCGCGTTTAAGAACACATCCCGCTTCTGCTGATAAAAACCACCCAGATCTAAATAATGTTTGGGTTCCTTTAAATATTCGGCGAGGGCGACTTGGGTAGGATGATGCACACAAAACACGGTATTTTGATGCACTTTGTTAAACTCCGCCATCAGCGCCTTAGGCGCAAGGCAGTAGCCCATTTTCCATCCGGTGGTGTGAAAGGTTTTTCCAAAAGAAGCCGTCACCAGCGCACGTTCTTTCAATCCGGGATAGGATGCGACGCTGCGGTGTTGCTGCGCATCAAAAATAATATGCTCATACACCTCATCGCTCAGGATCAGGATATCGGTATCCTTTACCAATTCCTCCAGACGTTTAAGATCGGCATCCTTCAGCACCATTCCGCTGGGATTATGCGGGTTGTTGAGAATAAGCATCCTCGTTTTGGGCGTGATCGCTGCGGCTACTGCATCCCAGTCTACTGCGGTATAGGGGGCGTCAAGTTGTACCGGTACGGGAATTCCGCCTTGCAATTCGATCGTAGGCTCATAAGTATCATACGCCGGTTTCAAGACGATGACTTCGTCCTCCCGATGTACAAAAGCCGTAATCGCCACAAATAAAGCTTCCGAAGCGCCTACCGTAACACAGATCTCCTGCTCGGGATCGTAAGTAGCACCGCGCAAGTCCTGTACCAATGCTGCAATGTTTTCGCGTAGCGGAAGATGCCCCGCCAGCGGCGCATATTGATTGGCCCCGTTGTGCATGGCTTGCGTTACCAGATCGATCAGCTTAGGATCGGTATTGAAATCAGGGAAGCCCTGCGATAAGTTGATGGCGTTGTACTGTGCCGCCATTTTGCTCATCACAGCAAAAATAGAGAGTTTGTTTTGAGGCAGTTTACTTCGCATCACCCTTTTTATATAGCTCGGCTACATCTTCCAGTTCCTGATACCACTGCTCCCCGAATTTACGAATGAGCGCATCCTTTGTAAACTTGTACACGGGCACTTGCAGTTCTTTCCCGAGGCTGCAGGCATCATCACAAATAGGCCAGCGCTCGTAGTTTACCGCGGTAAACTTGGAGTACTTCTGCAAGCGCACCGGATATAAGTGACACGAGATGGGTTTTCTAAAAGCTACCTCGCCCGCGTTGTACGCATCCTCGATCCCACAAGAAGCCACCCCGTCTTTAGTAAAGGTCACATACGCACACTCGGCACCATTCACCAAAGGCGTTTCCAGTTGGTCCAGATCGGTTTTAATGTGTGTGCCTTGGGCTTCGATCGCAGCGACACCTTCAGGGCGTAAAAAAGGCTTTACTTTAGGATAAATTTCCTTTAAGATCTCAACTTCCTGAGGTTCTACCGGCGCTCCTGCCTCTCCGGCAATACAACATTCTCCTTTACACGCAGACAAATTACATACAAAATCTTTGTTGATAACGTCTTCTGAAACTATGGTTTGGTCTATTTGAAACATAGCGCAAAGATACATGTTCTGCCGCTGAGCACCGAGTATTTCTGCGTTCATGTTTCTTATGGATTCTTTGTGATTTACAATGTTTATGGCTGTGTTTCGACAGGGTTTTCTGCAGATTATCTAATCGTTAAATTTTGGGGTTTTATTGCTTATAAATCAAAGAAATAGACGTAGTTTTGCGCCCTCTTAAAAAAAAGCATAGTTATGGCATTTGATATTAAGGAAATCGTAACGGCAACGATGATCTTATTTGCGATTATAGACATCATCGGCAACATCCCCATCATCATTGGGCTGCGCGAAAAGGTAGGGCATATTCAAAGTGAAAAAGCCTCGATCGTAGCAGCGCTTTTAATGGTGGTATTTCTCTTTATAGGTAAAGAGATCCTGAACCTCATCGGTATCGACGTCAACTCGTTTGCGGTGGCCGGTTCGTTCATTCTCTTTTTCCTCGCTTTGGAAATGATCCTGGGCATCTCCTTGTACAAAGACGACGCACCTGAGACCGCCAGTGTGGTACCGCTTGCCTTCCCGCTCATCGCAGGAGCAGGGACCATGACCTCGTTGCTGTCGCTACGTGCAGAATATGCTGTGGAGAATATCATCGTGGCGATCTTTATCAATATCGTGATCGTCTATGCGGTATTGAAAGCTTCGGGTAAAATCGGAAAAATCCTAGGAAAACAGGGAATTAACATCATACGCAAAATCTTTGGCGTAATTTTGTTGGCCATGGCAGTAAAGCTGTTTACTACAAATATTCAAGGACTCTTTTAAAACCCACTCATGAAAGTTGCATTGTATATCATACTCGCCCTTGCCGGCGCCCTTTTTATCTTTAACCTCACGCAAGTAGATTATAGTGCACCCTTGACCGGTGACAGTACGGTAGCGGTTATTTCGGTAGTGGCATGTTTGTGTGCGATCCTTTTGGTGCTCATCTTAATGATCTCCAGAAAAATTGCTGAAAAGAGTAAAGGGAAGCAAAAGCAAACCAAGCGCCAGCTTTAAGCAGCTTGGGTCAGGTTCACCTGCTATTAGAGTAATTTGATCAGGCTGGGATTGTAAAACTCATAAACGATCCCGGCAATAAAGGTAAAGATCGCCAGTACCAAAAAGATCTTGTGCAGCTTTTGAAAGATCAGGGTGCGTTTTAGTTTTTTGCGCAGCTGACGGTCTTTGATCTGGTCCATCTGCTCTTTGATCTCAGCATCCTTGAGGTAAAACGGACTTACCGATATCCCATTAGAGATCAACAGCCCGGCAGAATTGTCTAGCAGACGAAATACTGCGGCAATGCAAAAAACAAATATGGAAGCTATTATTACCATAACTATTCTTCTCGGCTCAAGGCTTTAATTTTAATGATGGCGGGGTCTTCTTCGTTGACCAACTTTTCAAAGATGGTATTCCCAAAAAGCTGTTGCGCCATGACGGCCTTAAGATAACGCTTTAAATCGGCTTTATAATCGCGTATTCTAATTTTTAGATTACGTGCATTGAGGTAAGCTACAAAGTCGTTCATCTGTGCATCGCTAATGCTTACCTCTTCCTGAAATTGCTCGTACGACAAGCTGTTGAAATACGGCCTGCGCTGCTCGATGATCTCAAAGATAAACCGGCTCATATAACCTGCACGCAAGGCATAGGTAATGGCTTCTTTCTCATAATTGGTATCCTTAGGGATAAACACATCAGGAATGATCCCACCACCGCCGTAAACTACGTTTCCGCCCGGCGTTACATAACGCAGACTGTCGGCTACCGCGATACTGTCGGCACTTTGCATTTCTCCATTCTTATAGCGTGACAGGTAATCTTCATAATAAGCTTTGTTACCTGCATCATAAGGGCGTTGTATGCTTCTACCCGTAGGCGTATAATAGCGCGCAATGGTCAAGCGCACCGCGCTCCCGTCACCCAGTTGCATCTCCCGTTGAACCAGACCTTTCCCAAACGAACGGCGTCCTACGATGACCCCACGGTCGTTATCCTGAATGGCCCCGGCTACGATCTCACTGGCAGAAGCCGAATTCTCATTGATCAACACATACAGCTTTCCGCTTTCAAAGTTGCCTTCATCGGTAGCATAGGCGTTCTCGATCTTTCCGGTTTTGTTTTTGGTGAAGAGGATGAGTTGGTCTTCTTTCAAAAACTGATCGGCGATCTGCTCTGCCGCCGAAATATAACCGCCGGGATTGCCGCGCAGGTCGAGTACCAACTGACGCGCGCCCTTCCGCTTTAAAGACAATAAAGCCTTTTCAAATTCTTCAGGCGTACTTTCGGCAAAACGGTTGATCTTGATATAGCCCAGCGTATCGGTTGCCATATACGACGCATCTACACTTTTAAGCGGCACCACCGAGCGGGTGACTTTAAAGTCGAGCAAGCCGTCTACCCCGGGACGTTTTACCTTAAGAGCTACTTTGGTATTGATCTGGCCTTTGAGTTGGTTGGTGATCGAGTCGTCAAGCACATCGGCACCGGTAAGCGACTGGTCGTCTGCTGCAACGATGCGATCGCCCCCGCGTATTCCCGCCTTTTCACTTGGTCCGCCGGGAATGGCCTGAATGACGGCAATGGTGTCGTTAAAGTTGTAAAAGCTGATCCCGATACCTACAAAATCACCCTTCATACTCTCACTCACCTCCTGCAATTCACTAGGCGGAATATACACCGAGTGCGGATCGAGATTCTCCAGGATTCCGTTTACGGTCACTTCAACAATACTATCGGTATTGATGGGATCTACATATTCATAATCGATATAATCGATAAGGCGGTTGAGCTTTTCCTTTTTGGCATTGCCTCCCAACAGGTTGGTGGGATTGCTGCTGTAGTTGAGGGTACTCCCAATAAAAATACCCAGGGCTACTGCCACACAGAAAAAGATAGGAAGGTATTTTTTTTGGTAACCGGCCATTTATTCGTCAATAGTTTCTATACAATCTACGCTTACGCCGGCACGACGTAAAAAATCAATTCCGCTAGGGTCTTTATAGGCTTTATTAAAAACCACGCGTTTGATGCCGGCTTGATGTATCAATTTACTGCATTCGGTACACGGAGACAAGGTGATGTATAAAGTAGCACCTACACAGGATTGTGTAGAGGCCGCTACCTTTAAGATCGCGTTAGCCTCTGCGTGAAGCACATACCACTTGGTATAGCCTTCGTCATCTTCACAGATATTTTCAAAACCTGTAGGCGTGCCGTTATAGCCGTCTGAAATGATCATCTTATCCTTAACGATCAAAGCGCCAACTTGTTTTCTTTGACAATACGAAAGTTTTGCCCATTCCCGCGCCATGCGTAAATAAGCGATATCATAAACCCGCTGTTTATCTGATGAGATCTTAGACATACTCTTGAATACTGTAGCTGAGCTACAAGCTGTTAAGTTTGCGAAGATAAAAAACTTGGCTCGCTTCTCATCCTATAAAACGTGCTTTACCACGGATAATTTTCTATAAGCATCGGAATTACCATACCAATAACGACTGCAGATATGAACATCATCCAGTCTCTGCGAGAGAACCTGAAAATGGTTTGGCAAATGAAGCCTATGATCAATACGATAAGCGTGATGATGATCTGCGCTGCTTCAATACCCAAAGCAAATTCGGCCAGCGGCAACAGCTTGTTAGACGTATGCGCGGTCAATTGCTCAAAAAAGCCGGAAAAGCCCAACCCGTGTATGAGTCCGAAGAATAAGGCGGTGATCAACAGTACGCCCAGTTTGTCTTTATTGGCTCCTCTCCCTGCGGTAAACACATTGTACAAAGCGGCGATAAAAATGGTCACCGGTATGAGCCACTCGACCAGTCCCCGGTTGATGCGCACCACCCCATATACCGCAAGCAGCAGCGAGGTCGTGTGTCCCAGGGTAAACAGGGTCACCATCAACAATACCCGGCGCCAATCTTTAAAGACATAAGGAACCGAAAGTACAATGAGAAATAAAACGTGGTCGTAAGCAGTGTAATCTAAAACGTGATCTAAACCAATTTTGAAGTAGAACCAAAAATCTGACATAAGGGGAACTTAGTATTTTCTCAAAACTACAATTATTTCCCAAAGTTGTACTGTTAAACGTTAAACTATGTCTAAACAGAATTCGCAAAAATGCCGGCTTTTGTAATTTAAACCTTAAAAGAATTGACTATGCCTCGTATTGCCGCTGTTCTTGTTGCTTTTTTAATGCTTAGCCTGAGTGTAGGTTGTAAAACCGTACCCGCGTTGACCACTACCAAAACTACACTTCCCAACGCCCCGCAGTACACCTATATCGATACCCGTGGCAACACCTATAATTTGAGTACTAAAAAGCTGATCTACGATCCGGTTTCGGCAGATAATACCATTGACGGACTCGACGATGAAGGCCGGCATCTGGAACTGAATATCGAACTCAACGATTATACTAAAATGGCTGCGGAGTGTGAGCGTCAATTCAACACCACCCAAAAAGAATTACCGGCCAACTATTCCGGCTACGTGATCCCTACGCTTACCCGAAAAGACAGCATTGAAACCCGCAGTATCGACCTGAGCATAAAAGCGGTAGACGAACTCGACTATGTCATTAGACCCTTTCTAGGAGATGAATAGTCCTAAAAATCCCATACTCAAGCAAGGCTACAGGCTGTTTATCTTTTTAAAAAACACCTACCTCGCTTGGGACCGTAACGATCCCTTTGCCAAGAGCGCCATTATTGCCTATTACACCTTATTCTCACTGCCTTCACTGCTGATGATCGTCACCAGTATCGCTAGTGCTTTTGTTGGCCCGGAAGCCGTACAGGGACGTATTCACGATGAGATCGCGCGTTTCATCTCGCCCGAAGTAGCTGTTGCTATTGAACAAATGATAGGAAAGGTCACAGTAGAGAACGACAACTGGATCACCTTGATCATCAGCATTGCTGCCCTGATCTATGGTGCGACAGGAGTATTCTTTCAGATGAAGAAAACCATGAATACCATCTGGAACGTTACCGAAAAGAAATCAAACTTTAAGCGGATGCTCATCAACCGCGCCATTGCTTTTGGGATGGTGCTCGTGCTGGGCTTTATGCTGCTTGTGGCCTTTGTGATCACCGTACTACTGAATTTACTAACCGATTACCTCTCTCAATTTGCGCCGTCGATCACCGTAGTCTTTGCCGATGTCTTGCGTTTTCTCATCTCGTTTCTCTTTATCGCCTCGCTGTTTGCCGCGATATTTAAAATACTGCCCGATGTCAAAATGGGGTATAAGACCACCGTCTTGGGCGCCAGCATAACTGCGATCCTGTTTCTTATAGGGGAAAGCATTTTGGGCTATTACTTTGCCAGCAGCAATCCCGCCTCGGTATATGGGGGCGCTGCTTCTATCGTGTTGATCTTGCTTTGGGTGAATTACACCTGCCTGATCCTGTTCTTTGGTGCTGAGATCACCGTGCAATATGCGATCGCAAAAAAACATAAGATCGTTCCCAACAGCCACGCCAAGCTTGCCCATACCGAAGAGATGGAAGCCTTGCGCAAAAAACAAAAGCAAGTAGAAGCCGATAAAAAAAAAGCGATAAAATTAGCCACCAATCCTGAAGAGTCTAACACCCCTTAATCGGCTTTACGCAACAAACACACATAAACCGGAAAGTGGTCGCTATAACCGCCGGTATACTTTCCGTTAGCAAAACTTCTAAAGGGATAGCCTTTGTAGGGACCTTCGGGTGTTTGTAAAAAGCGCTTATTAAAGATCCCGGCTTTATAGTATTGAAAGTGTTCATAATCCCGTTGTAACCAAGCTGCAGAAAGCAAGACCTGATCAAAAAGATTCCAGCTGTCGCGATAGGCCAGCGTACCCTGACCGCGTTTGGCCATGCGTTCCATCGGGTTGTAGATCTCTTGAAGCCCTACCTGCTCCGGGCGGGCTTTAGTCTTTAAGATCTTTTTGAGGCTTTTATCTTTAGGGTCGTCATTAAGATCACCCATACTGATGATCTTGGCATACGGCTCTTCACTCAAAATAGAATCGATAATGCGTTTGTTAAGCGCCGCTGCAGCCATACGTCGCGGTCGCGTAAGCGCTTCTCCTCCACTGCGCGACGGCCAGTGATTGACCAGAATATGCATACGCTCTCCCGCAAGATTTCCGCTTACTAAGAGTTGGTCGCGGGTATAGATCCGTCGGTTTTCACGTTCCGGATCGTAAAGTTTGAGTGCGTATACCTTACTGCTCACCACCTGAAAAAGCTTAGGGTCATACAAGAGTCCCACATCGATCCCGCGCCGGTCTGGCGAGTCATAATGCACGATCCCGTAGCGGCTTTGCTTCAGTGGAGTTTGATTGACCAAATCTTCTAAGACCTTTCGGTTTTCGATCTCTGCCACCCCCACAAGGACCGGGGCGGTGGTCGCTTCCGGCGGACCGATTTGCGCGATCACCGAGGCCATTTTCAGCAGCTTATCGGCATAGATCTCCTGCGTCCAATGGTCCTTGCCTTCGGGCGTACGGTCGTCATCAAAGGTGATGGGATCGTTTTCGGTATCAAACAGGTTTTCCAGATTGTAAAAGGCTACCGTAACCAATTGGTATTCTTGCTTTTGCATCGCAAAAACGCACAGCATCGGGTTAACTATGAGCACCCACAATACCTTTAATCGAATATTTTGCATAACACACCTAAAATCAGATCGTTAAGTTACATTAAATTCTAATTTAGAACATCCCTCCCCCGTAAAACTAGTTCTAAACCTGCTGCTATGAAGAAGTTTACGCTCTTTATCTGGATGCTGGGGAGTGCCTCGCACCTGATCGCACAACAGGTGAGCATCCGTGGGACGGTAAAAGATGTGTCTACGGCTGCCCCGCTTCCGCAGGTGGAGGTACGCATCCTCACCACGCCACTGCAAACCACTACCGATGAGACCGGAAGCTTTACCTTATCTCCGGAACTCGCACCGGGCAGCTACCAGCTCGAACTGCGTAAATCGGGTTACCTCGAGCTACACCTTCCCATCACGATCACGCCCAATACACCCATCGTTTTTGATTTTATCCCGATGGAAATCGATCTGGCAGAAGCCAATGAAAACCTAACGCGCATCAGCCTCTCTGATGTACAACTGAACAGCGATGACGCACTACAGGATAATGTGATTTCGGGATTGCTCGGCGCCACCAATGATGTATTTAGCAATGCGGCAGCTTTTGATTTTAGCGCTACCTTTTTTAGACCGCGTGGGCTGGACAGCAAATACAGCCGGGTACTCATCAACGGAATCACCCTCAACAAACTCAACAGCGGGAGACCGCAGTGGAGCAATTGGGGCGGACTCAACGATGCGATGCGGAATCGGGAATTCAGTATGGGGTTTACGCCTTCGGCCTATAGCTTTGGCGCGCCTGCCGGAGCCTTGCATTTTAACATGCGCGCTACCGCCTACAGACCCGGGGGTCGCATTTCGTATGCAACAGCAAACCGCACCTACACCGGCAGGGTGATGGGCAGCTACAACACCGGGATGACCAAATCTAATTGGGCCTTTGCGGTTTTGGCTTCCCGACGTTTTGGGCAGGAAGGCGCTATCGCCGGGACCTTCTATGATGCCAACAGTCTGTTTATCGCTGCTGAAAAACTGCTTTCGGAAACGCACAGCATCAATCTCGCACTGCTTTACACCCCCAACCGCCGCGGAAGAAGTACCGCACTCACCCAGGAAGTGATCGACCTGAAAGGAGCAGACTACAATCCCAACTGGGGCTACCAGAACGACACACCCCGTAACGCCCGCAACCGGGAGATCGAAGAACCCCTGGCAATCGTATCGCACTATTGGAAGTGGAACGACCACAGCAGTCTCAATACCAATCTTGCCTACCAGTGGGGAACTACAAAAAATTCGCGCATCGACTATACCGGCAATACGCTGGTCATCAATCCCAATGGCCAGGAAAGTTTTATAGGCGGCGCCCGCAATCCCGCACCTAACTATTATCAAAAATTACCTAGTTATTTTCTCAGGTTTGAGAATCCCACGGCAGCCCAATACCAGCAAGCCTATCTCGCCGAACAGGCATTCATGGAAGATGGCCAACTCGACTGGCAGGCCCTGTACCGCGCCAATCAAACCGCCACGGCAAGCGGACTCAACAGCATTTATGCCGTGCAGAACGATGTCACTAAAGACCACCTGTTTAAAGCTTCAAGCCTGTTGAAAAGCCGATGGTCTGAAAACTACGATTTTCATGCAGGGGTTAGCTTCACCCACCTCAACAGTGAGAACTACGCAGCATTAGACGATTTATTGGGCGGAACGGCCTGGTTGGATATCGACAGCTTTGCTGAGGATGACAACACCACCGGTGGTGACCTCGCTCAGAGCGACCTTCAACACCGAAATCGCCTCGTGGGTATTGGCGATACCTATAAATACCGCTACAGCATAGTGACCCGGGAAGCTTCTGCCTTTGCACAACTTGAAGCTACCCACAAACATCTGGATTGGTATTTAGGGTTGCAGATACAAAACACAACCCATCGCCGCGAAGGCTATTATGAAAACGGATACTACCCCGGTGACGCTTCTTTGGGACGCAGCGCACCGGTACACTTTACGACCTATGGTGCCAAAGCCGGCCTTACCTACAAGCTCAACAGCAAGCATTTTCTGCAGGTCAATTCGGCAGTGCTTACCCAGCCCTTACCCACACAAACCGTGTTTACCAATGCCCGGCAAAACAACGCAAGCATCGCAAGTCCCGAAGCAGAGCGCATCCTCAATCTGGATGCCAGCTATATCTTTAGAGGTAATGCCTTCAAAGCGCGGCTCACGGGATATTATCTCAACTTCTCCAACGGAAGTGAAGTCTCCTATTTCTATACCCAATCGATGCAAACCTCTTTGATCGATCAAGGCAATGCACTGGTGCAGGAGATCACAACCGGAATCGGCAGACAAAATCTGGGTATTGAATTAGGTGCTTCGTATCAGGTGCATCCTACGCTAACTTTTAAAGCGGCAGCAGCTGTAGGACAGTATCAGTATACCAGCGATCCACAAGTGTATTACACAACCACTTTAGCCCCGGAGCCTATACGCTTTGGGGATGGTGCTGTACAACTCACCAACTACCGGGTTGCGGGAGGTCCCGAGCAAGCCTATCAATTAGGCTTTGATTACAGAGATCCTGATTTCTGGTGGTTGGGCGCAAGCGTGAATCGGTTTTCAAACGCGTATGTAGATGTGAGTTATTTGAGGCGTTCGGGGGCATTTGCAAAAGCCGGAGACGGGCAGCCTTTAACCACCTACAACACCGATACAGCACGTGAGCTGTTACAGCAAGAACAGTTACCGTCCTATTACCTGGTCAATCTGGTAGGCGGTAAATCCTGGCGGGTCAAGCAGTATACCTTTGGATTCTTCGGGCTGATCAACAACGCGCTCAACACCCGCTATAAAACCGGTGGTTTTGAAGATTCCCGTATCGGGGATTATCAAAAACTCACCGAAGAACGCTCCCGGCAAACTCCGCTTTTTGGAAACCGGTATTTTCTGGGATACGGCACCACCTTTTATCTCAATTGCTATGTACGCTTTTAAACCGTTCGCTTTCGCGAAAGCAAAAAAATAAGTCTTATGAATGCAAAACCTATACTTCTCGGTCTTTACGCATGTTGCCTCTGCGGATGTATCACTCAGGAATTTGAAGTTCCAGAAACCGAAGCGACTACCGTAACTCCCACCGGCACCGAAATAGCACTCAACGCCGTACTCAACAGCTTAAGACAAAGCAGCGAACCTGTGGTAAGCTTTGAAGCCACAGACACCTATTTTACCGGTTATGTGATAAGCAGTGATGTGGCCGGTAACTTTTATCACGAACTCCTCTTGCAGGATGCACCAGAAAACCCAAGTAGTGGCATTACGCTGCAACTCAATGAAAATGCCTTGTACACTACCTATGAGCCGGGCAGAAAAGTCTACGTGTATGTAGACGGGCTAGCCATCACTACAGAAAATGGCGTCATGCAACTGGGGATTAGAGATGGCAATGGCATCACCGATATTCCGGGCAGTCTTATCAACAGTCACGTTGTGCGGGACGCTGAAGTAGCCGAACTGGTTCCGTTACCGCTTTCCATTTCGCAGTTTTCTGAAGCTTATGAGAACATATTGATTCAGCTCGATCAGGCGCAGTTTAGTCAAAGCGAGGTTCTGGGTGCCTTTCCCAAAACCTTTGCAGGAGAAGTCACCGATGCGTTTGATGGCATTCGCCTTTTAGAAACCTGCGACCCCCGTGGCAGAACTTTGGTAAGCACCAGCACCTTTGCCAGTTTTAAGTCGGTTGCACTTCCGTCAGGAAAGGGAAGTATTAGCGGTATTCTGAGCAGAGACTTTTATGACGATTTCTACATCCTACGCATCAACACCACTCAGGCGATCGACTTTTCAAGTGACGACCGCTGCGATCCCGAGGTATATGGATGCGGACAAGCAACAACCGAAGGGGAAACACTTCTCTTTACTGAAGATTTCAGTGAACAATCCCGCAACAATCCTATTGAAGGCAACGGCTGGACCAATTATATAGAATATGGGGTACAAGCTTGGGAAGCCTACACCGCCAGCGGCACCAATGCCTCACAGGGCGTTTCTGCGCGTATCGATTCGTACCAGTCGGGAGACGCCTTGAGTGTGTGCTGGTTGATTACTCCGGCTATTGATCTGGCCAACAATACACAGGTGCGACTGCGTTTTGAAACCAGCAGCAGCTTTGCAGATGGCAGTGACCTTGAGGTGCTTTTCAGTACCGATTGGGATGGAGACCCAACGACCGTTACGCAAGCCCGGTGGCAGTTGTTGCGCGACGCCTTTGTGATACGCGATCAGGATTTCTTTGGCGATTGGTACAGCAGCGGAATCGTGAACCTTTCCTGTACTCCAACAGAAACAGGTTATGTTGCCTTCAAATACACCGGCAGTACGCAGGAAGCCTTTGACGGCACTTACCAACTGGACAACATCAGCATTACCGCCGACTAAATAATAAAATGCTATTTTTAGGAAACTAAAATTTACACCTCTTGATCAAAACTACCCTACTCAGTTTGCTATTGATTTGTTTAATCGCCTGTAGCTCTAAAAATGAAAAAGCAACACCTCAAGCGCAATTCACCGATGAGCAAGCCCAGTTGATTATGGCTGCAGATTCTGCCACGCCCATGCGTGTTTTTAAGATCACTAAAGAAAGTGACTCGCTTTTACTGCGCACGCCCAGTGAAGCAGTAACTGTAGATCCTAAAGATACGGTGCTGATGAACCTCATCGACCGCATGTATACCACGGTGCGCGACAGCCTCTCGCTGGGTGCGGGCATTGCCGCTCCTCAGGTAGGTATCTTAAAACGCATTGCTTGGGTACAGCGCTTTGACAAAGAAGGCTTCCCTTTTGAGGTGATCATCAATCCTGTGATCAAGCAATACTCTAAGAAAAAACAAGATTGTCCTGAAGGTTGTTTGTCGATTCCCGGTAGACGCGACACCCTCTCTACACGGGCGTATGCCATTCTTGTGGAATATGATAAACCCGACGCCTCGCACGAGATCGAAATGGTAGAAGACTTTACAGCGGTGGTGTTTCAACATGAGATCGACCATTTAAATGGGATTCTCTATCTCGATCACTTAAAACAAGAGATCAAAGACGCCGAAGGCCTGATGACCTTAGATACGCTTAGCAATTAAAATACCGGGTATTAGGTATTTACAGCAACTCAAATTAATCCTAATATCACCTAAACTAATCAAACTTATAACTTATGGAAACTCAAACACGATTTAGTCCGTTAGAAGCGGCTCCAGGACTAATTTACCTTGGATCTAAAGCTAAAAATTACAGACAGGTTGTTTACGCCTCACAGATCTACGGTAGCTTTTTCTTAGTTAATGGAACCTTCAGTACCGAACCCAGTAGCGAAGAAGGATATCAAACAATAACAACAGTTGAATTTGAACTGGTCAATTACAAAGGGCTTTTCAACATAGGACTTGAAGATGTAAGCTTTGACGAAGCTAAGAATTGCTTTCATTTACATCTTGAAGCCCTTTCAAATGCTACAAAAAAGACCGTAAAAAATATCAAAGTTGATTGTAGCAAAGATTTATACTTTATTCGTGAGTTAGCTGAAATTAAAGATGCACTCAAAAAAGGCGTTCACGACGATGAGTTTTTCTACAGAGATGGTGCGTATACGGCCAGACGCATTCCACATCATACTTTAGAAATGGACCAAGCTGAAGATATCGTTAAATGTATTGAAGGCACTTCTTCTACTACAAGCTCTGAGAAAGCAGGCTTTGCTCCGGGAAAACGCTGTATGATGTCTGAACTGAAAATCTTGATTTAATGCGCATAAGGCTGCCCGGACTTCTGTTGCTCTTTTGGTGTAGCCTGGTGCTTGGGCAGCACACCGATCTTTCAGCGTACGATGCATATTTTCAAGCATTAAAAGCTTTGGAGCATCAAGAAGCGCTGTCGCATTTGGAGCGCATCGACGACCCACAATATACGCAGCCGCTTGAGGTTTTTGCCCAACTCACCTACGAAGGTTTTTTGGGCAATTCTAAACGCTATCAAGCCGATTGTGTCGTGCGCACCAGTGACGATCCCTTTCTAAATGCGGTGTATCAACTGAATACCGGGTATTATAAATTTTACTTTTTACAAGACCGTACGGCAGCCTATCCGCATTTTTATTCAGCACTAGAAAGTGCTAATGAAACAGCGTATGCTCCCTTGCAGCGTCGTGCCCTGCGTGCCATCTTACAGTATTTTCATCATGAGATCGCGCGCAACAACAACAACTATGAGGTGTTTCTGGATCAATACCAGAAGTTGATCGCAGACATTCACGATCAGGTGTATTTTCAGATCTATGAGGTTATTTTCTATTCTTCAGAGATCGACATCAAATCGGTTTATCATACCAAAGCCGCCCTGCTTGAAGGCTTGATCGCCCAGCTGGAGCCCGACTGTAAGCTCCTGCCTAAACTCTATCTGGAAGTAGCCTTGTTTTATGAATTGCGCGAACAGTACGATCAGGCAGCACTGTATTATCAAAAGGTCTTTGACGAAGGAAAAGACCTCCCGTATTACAACGACAACAGGTTTTCTGCCATTACCAAATTGGCTTACATCCAACATCTCAAGGGCAACTCTGAACAAGCGCTTGAAAAACTGAAAGAGATCACCTGCTGTTTCAATCCGCAAGATGCGTTAAAGAACACCTTTTTTGTAGAGTACTATACTTCTATGTTTTATGAAGGTATGGGAGCAGACTCGCTGGCACTGGCGCATTATAAAACCTATGTAGAAGCCGGGCACAATATCAACTTTAGAGACAACTCACTAGAGATCTCCCGACTTCAGGTAGAATTAAAAGCTGAAAAAAATGCTAACGCACTTCTTGAAGAAAGACAAGCTAAAAAACGCTTTCTGTTCATCGCCGGAGGTTTAAGTATCCTCTTGATCATAGCAATTGTAATCGCCTATTTAATACTCAACAACAGTAAAAAAAGACGCAAACTAGCCGAGCAGGAAAGCGAGTTGGAGAAAGAACGCGTAGCCAATCTTTTAAAAGATCAGGAACTCGCCAGTATCGACGCAATGATCGCGGGACAAGAAAAAGAACGTACCCGTATTGCCGGAGAACTCCACGACGATCTTGGCGCTTTGATGACCAATGTGCGTATGCATTTTGAATCTTTAAAAGCCTCTCAGGCACCTGACCTGTTTGATAAAACCGACACCTTGCTGCACGAAGCCTATCAAAAAGTACGCAGTATTGCCCACGCAAAAAACTCCGGAGTGATTGCCAACCAAGGCTTATTGAAAGCGGTTAAAGATCTGGCTCAAAAAGTATCGCAGCTCAACGGGCTCGAAATACAAGTGGTACATCACGGCATGACCAACCGACTTGAAAACAGTCTTGAACTGAGTATTTTCAGGATCATTCAAGAGCTCATTACCAATATTATAAAACACGCACAGGCCAAAACGGCAACCATACACTTGATCAATCACGGAGATTCGCTCAACATCATGGTTGAGGACGATGGTCTAGGATTTAATCCACAACACATAAGTGCGCGTAGCCAGGGAATGGGCATCAGCAGCATAGACAAACGTGTAAATCACCTTGACGGCAGCTTGACTATTGAGTCGGCACCCGGCGAAGGCGCCACCGTCATCATAGACATACCCATATGATACGTATCGCAATAGGAGAAGATCATCAATCCTTAATCGACGGCATTGCGCTTTTGATTCAGGATATAGCACATATTCAACTGGTGTGCAGCGCTACAGACGGTTTAGAACTGGTAGAAGCCGTACGCAAACATCAACCGGATGTGATCATTACAGACATTAGAATGCCCAAGATGGATGGCATTCAGGCTACCGAAATCATTAAGAAAGAGTTCCCTAAGATCGCCGTGATCGCCTTTACTATGTTTGACCAGCAAGATGCAGTACAGCAAATGCTTGATGCCGGAGCTTCGGGATATATTCTAAAAAACTCCAGTTTACAGACCTTAAAAAATGCTATAGAAACTGTAGCTGAAGGCACACCCTTTTTTGATTCTCAAATTGATCTAAGTGCTTTTGAAGAAGATCACAGCGCAACCTCAAAAAGCGGTTTACTTACCAAGCGCCAACTCGAGATCCTACGCCTTATCGCTCAGGGAAAAACCTCTCGTGAGATCGCAGACGAGTTGTTTATCGGGGTGCATACCGTAGACACACACCGTAAAAACATGATGCGCATTCTCGAACTCAAAGGAAAAGGCGAACTGCTTCGGTATGCCTTAGACCGAAAGTATGATTTTTAAAATCCCGGTCAAACGTAGCTGATGCTACTTAAGAATACCCCTTATCCGGTATTTAATTCGGTTTTTCGTTTTACTAGCTTTGAGCCTATTAATCTTAAAACTAGTCCGTTGAAAAACATTACATTTCTTTTTTTAACTGCTTTCAGCAGTCTTTCGCTTACTGCACAAAACTATATTGGGCATCGCATAGACAACTATTCTGGTATACATGGCGTGATGTACAATCCGGCTTCGGTTTTTGACTCAAGGATGCGCGCAGATATCAACCTGATCTCTTTTGGCGTTTCCGCAGGAAACGATTATGCCGGTCTCAATCTAACGGAGTTAGGCTCTGGGGAAGAAGGTTTTGATTTTGAAGAAGAAGTGAATCAAAACCCAACCGATGCCAATAACTTCTATATCAATACTGATGTGATGGGACCTTCATTTATGTTCAATCTTTCTCCTAAAAGCAGCATTGGCCTGATTACCCGTGTGCGTGGAATGTTCAACATCAACAACATTAGCGGGACACTATATGAGAACGTCACCAATGATTTTGACACCGAGCAGGATTTTGATTTTGCTATTGAAAACTTAAGCGGAACCGCTCATATTTTTGCAGAAATAGGAGTCGCCTATGGAAGACAATTACTGAATAAGGAACAACACTTTTTAAAAGGTGGAGTCACCTTGAAATACCTCAACGGCGCCGGCGGACTCTTTATTCATAGTCCTAATTTAAATGGAAGCTATAATGCTGCTCAGGAAACACTCCCTACAACAGGGAGCTTAAACTATGGCACTACTGTAGATTTTGACAACGAAGACATCAGTTTTGAAAGTCTGTCTTCAGGCTTTGGGGCCGATGTAGGTTTCATTTATGAATTCCGTCCTGAAACTCAGGATATGAGTTTGCGCAGTCAAAACAAATACAAACTGAAACTGGGCGTGTCTATTACAGACTTAGGTGCTTTACGTTATGATGAGAGTACCATCAATCACTATGAAGTCACCGGAACGGTAAACACGCAAGAGTTTGAAGACGAAGATGTAGAAACCGTTTTAGATGAAAACTATACAGGCACCGAAACCCTGGAAACGGTTAAACTGAGCCTGCCTACCGCCTTGCACCTGATGGCCGATTATCATTTGAAGAATAAATTTTACGTAAACCTACAAACTTCCTTATCGATGATCTCTAACACGCAAGAGCGCGCAAATCGTATTACCAATAGCCTCACGCTTTCTCCAAGAATCGAGACCAAGTGGTTTAGCGCCTATATGCCGCTAAGTATACGTCAATATGCCGGTTTTTCGTGGGGTGTAGGGCTACGTGCCGGTCCTTTTACTCTAGGTTCTGCTTCTGCTTTAAGCAATTTGATGTCAAGCAACTCTAAAGCTGCAGACGTCTATTTAGGTTTAAAAATTCCAATATATCAATAATTAAAATTAAATTCATGAAAACAAGTACTCAAAAACTAGGCGTAATGCTAATGGTATTTGCGTTGATTTACAGCTTACAATCCTGTTCAACATCTGATGACTCCACTGAGGAAGAATCTATAGAAGAAACTCAGGAAGAACAAGCGAGCATACCTCTGGCTGATTTAGAGTCTGGCATCTCTATCCCAGATGCAGCATACATTGCTGGTGCTCCTCCCAGCCCAAACAGCTCTATTCTTTTTAAAATTAATACCGATGGACAATCTGGGTATTTGAATACCGGCTATACAGTTCCTTTTACAGCAAATGATGACATCGCGGGAGCTTACTTAAGAATCCTTGAAAAAGATGGTGAGACTGCAGGTGGTTATTTTGACATACCCGCTTCTTCATTTGAAGAAAAGAGACCCTTAAGAACTAAGAAAGAAAATGAATTTGCTCAGCATAAATTACTTGAAGAGAATGACTATGAGATAAACGTAAAATTTTCAAACACGATTCCCGTAGGTACCTTTTGCTATGAGATTTGTATTTATGATTCTGATAATAATATAAGTCAGCCAAGTACTGTATGCGTAACGGTAGAAGAATGGGGTGGCCCTGAGAGCTTGACTGGAAGTTGGTTGTTTGACCGCTATGATCCTGCAAATCTTGATGAAGACCGTACCACCATCAATTGTAATACCGGAGGCTCTTTTGAAGCCGATTATCAATTAAATGAAAAAGAGGATTGGGTTTTAACTCTTGAGAGTAACGGAAACTACAATGAAGTCTACGATGATGTTTATAGAACGATAGACTACGATGCATCAGCAGCTGACTGTGAAGCAGTATATGGAGATACAGAAAGTTATAAGGAGCAATATTTGGGAAAATGGACCTACAACGCTAGCCAAAAAACCATCAGCATCGTAGACTTTGAGTATAAAAACTTACTGGATTCATCTGAAAACGAGACTTATGAAAACGGGATATTATATGTAGAAAATGCTTTGGTAGAAGTTATCTCTGGAGAACTTGTACTAACGGAAACCTATATAGAAGATGGTAGAGAAGTAACCGTAAAAGGGATTTTTAAAAAGCAATAGAATTTACTTGAATTAGTCATTCTTATAAAAAACGCTTCGGTAGTTCTGAAGCGTTTTTTATTTCTAACTTTACCCCCTAATTTTCTACTATGGCTTTATCTAACAACGACATCTTTAAAAAACTACGTGTAGCGC
>Ga0208180_1000160_pt1 | contig 65793 bp, 86 predicted proteins | sample MalvireepMed_s16_FD_184241 | JGI IMG/M metagenome (GOLD analysis project Ga0208180, IMG submission 184241) | Marine viral communities from the Global Malaspina Expedition - Malaspina viral metaG DeepMed_s16 (SPAdes) (version 2) | ecosystem: Environmental > Aquatic > Marine > Oceanic | place...
GATCAGGGCGATTGCGAATATGTCATCGATGCCGAACATCTCATAACAAGCAGCGGCACCTGCGGAGCTAGCGATGGGGTGTCAAAGAAATTCTTCAACGAACTTGTCTTCAATTCGGGCTTGACGGTAACCGATCAGGGCGATTGCGAATATGTCATCGATGCCGATCATTATATCATAGACGAACCCTATTGCGACTGGGAGCCGCCGGAACATCTTGCCAGTAGCCAAAAGTTTTTCAATAGAATCAGTGTTGGAACCGGGCTTTGGGTAAACCAAGGAGACGCTGGGGATTGTGATTGGAGAATAAATGCCGATCATCAAATAACAGACAGCGGGACATGCGGGGTCACCGCTACGGTGGACAACAAGTTCTTTAACCAGCTAATCTTTAACTCCGGTTTGAATGTGATTGAGCAGAGTGGTTGTGTCTATAGCATCGACGCCGACCACCTCATAACAAGCAGCGGCACCTGCGGAGCTAGCGATGGGGTGTCAAAGGGTTTTTTCAAGGAGCTTGTCTTTAATTCGGGCTTGAAGGTCAGCGATCAAGGGGATTGCGAATATGTTATCGATGCTGACCATTATATTAGCTCCACTGGAACTACGGCTGCATGCCACGCAAATGAGACAGACATAAACAAGGAATTCTTCAACCACTTGAGCTTTACCTCCGGTATGGGCGTTAAAGACATGGGGGATTGCAAATACGAAATTTGGTCATGCCCAACACAAGTAAGGGATTCTGGATATTGTAACTGGACTCCTTCTGTTGCCACCGCATGCGCTGACATAGACTGTGTCGTCTTTGGAACAGGAATGAAGGTAACATCGCTTGTCGATGGAGACGCCGTAGTAGAGGCAGACCATTACCTTAAGGACACCTCAACCTGCAATCACCCATCTGTCGTTCCGAACTATAAGTTCTTCAACAAACTAAATTTTCAAAGTGGCTTATACTTGGCTGACAATGGAAATTGCGAATACAGCTTACAGGCGGACCATTACATTAGTTCTACCGGAACCACATGCACCGTAACCGAGACGGATATAAACAAGGAATTCTTTACCCACCTGAGCTTTACCTCCGGTATGGGAGTTAAAGACATAGGGGATTGCAAATACGAAATTTGGTCATGCGCACCAACACACCAAGTAAGGGATTCCGGGTATTGCGATTGGACTCCTATTGTTGGGGCGGAATGCACTGGCGTTGACTGCACCGTTTTTGGGACGGGCTTGAAGATAATGTCCATTGAAGGTGGAAACGCCGTAGTAGAGGCAGACCATTATATACATGATAGTGGATATTGTAACCACGTTCCGTCAGACCCTCTAGAAGGCGAAGGCAGATTCTTCAATAAGCTCATAGCAGGAACAGGCCTAAAGGTCATTGAAAGTGGTAGTTGTGCTTATAGAATTGATGCCGACCATTACATAACGGACAGCGGTCGCTGTGGCCATACTGCCACCGTATCAAATAAGTTTTTTAATCGACTAGTCTTTAATTCCGGTTTGAATGTAATTGATCAAGGCGAGTGTGAGTTTATCATCGATGCCGATCACCGTATAACAGACTTAGCCTATTGCGATGAGGTGCCTACTGTAACTAATCAATTCTTTAGTCATCTTCAGTTTGGGGCGGGGCTGTGGGTTAAGGATAACGGCAATTGTGATTACACTATCCATGCCGACCACTATATATATGATAGCGGATACTGCGATTACATACCGTCTGATCCTACGCAAGGCGAAGGCAGATTTTTTGATGCCCTCATATTTGGATCAGGGCTAAAGGTTATTGAGAGCGGTAATGGATTGTGCAATTATAGGATTGATGCAGACCATTATATTAGCTCTACTGGAACGACATGTGCTGAAACCGAAAGCATAAACAATAAGTTCTTTACCCACCTTAGTTTTACCTCCGGCATTGGCGTTAAGGCCGTTGAGGACACGGTAGGGGATTGTAAGTATGAGGTTTGGGCATGTCCGGTACAGGTGCAGGACTCTGGGTATTGCGACTGGTCGCCTACTGTCGCTACCGCATGTTCCGACGTAGAATGCATTGTCTTTGGGACAGGATTGAAGGCAACGTCCCTTGTTGGCGGGGATATTGTCGTAGGAGCAGACCATTACATCAGCGCTACTGGATCTACGGCACTTGGCGGCACTTCTGGAATTAACCCAACCGATGCAGGTATAGACCATAAGTTCTTTACCCATCTCAGCTTTACTGATCGCATGGGTGTTAAGGCCGTTGAGGACGCGGCAGGGGATTGTAAATACGAGGTCTGGTCACAGGGCGTAGAGGCCATGGATTTAAGCTGCTACGGTTCATCGGCCTACTGCAACAACAATAACCTGATGGTGCTTACCCGTCCTTACCAGTCCCCATCCATGACGGGGCTAGTGGGAGGTCGGGGGCTTGGTTTGTATTATATCACTGGGGCCACCGCCGAGCAAGGTATGCATTATATAGAATCAACTCTCAGCGTAAGTTCTGGAAGCGTTCACACCGGCTGTGGGCAGGAGGCTAGCACCACTTATGTAACCTCGCTAGAATTCATTGACCTCGGGCGTGGCCTTGAGGGAATTCCCGGCCATAGCTGTGGTGCTGAATCTGACTGTGATATGACTATTAGGGTGAATCGTTATATAACAGACAGTGGACGCTGCAACCCGATACCGGCTGCCACGGTGTCAAATAAGTTCTTCAATGAACTGATCTTTAACTCCGGATTGAGGGTCGCGCAGGAAGGTTCGGGTTGTAATTATGTCATCGATGCGGACCACTATATTAGCTCCACTGCATCTAATGCGATAGGCACCGAGACAGATATAGATAGAGAGTTCTTTACCCATATCAGCTTTAGTGACACGATGGGGGTCAAGGATTTAGGGGATTGCAAATATGAGGTTTGGTCTCAGTGCTTGCAGGGTGTCGATATAAGCTGTACGACCGCACAGTCCGATTACTGCGGAAACCTTAACCTTGGGGGTGACTTAGGCGAAGTATTATGCATGACGGGCCTAGTGGCAGGTCCCGGACTTGATTTATATAAAATCACCGGAGACGTGGACTATCAAGGGATGCATTATATAGAAACAAACCTTAGGATAAGTTCTGGATGCAGCACCACGGGCTACATACGGGGCCTAGAAACTATTACTCTTGGATGTGGCCTTAGCGGAACACCGGAGGATACATGCACTGACAGTATGACAGGTGAGAAGATTGGTTCTTGTGAGATGACCCTTAACCTTAACCCTCTTGCGTGTCCCGGAACGGTTACATCCGTTAGGTATGTAGATGATATTTGTTGTACCGGAGGAGGAATAGAGATAATTTATAAACATTTAAGGTTTAGTTCATGTGGATTATTTACGGGTGTTACAGGAACAGACTCCTGTAGTTAGTAGGGATAATAATGACAACAAAAGATATTCCCATGGGGGTGGTAACAAATAATGAATGTTGCATATGTTGCGATAAGTGCTGGGACAACAAGCCTCTAGACGCAAATAGCGGTTGCCCAAGAAGCTGCTGTACGTGCCCTCCCCTTAACGATCTTTGCATGACTCTTCATTGTGATCAGTGCCCTACCGTTGATGGAATGGAGCTTACCCTCTCAAAGAGCGTGGGGGTTGCTCTTTGTAGCGGAGAAAACCCAACAACGCGGGATGGTCAAATTAAATGCTATGAATATAATCCGATATCCACCTTACAAAGCGGAATACAAGGGTACTATAATGAATATGAAAAATGGGGCTATACGGGAATTATTTGTAATGGATTGACTGTGGCGGGGTGCGGCACAGCAACGGCGGGGGAAAAACTAAAGGTCTCTTTATGCTGTTGCAATGAGCCTGACGAACACATCAACGCCACTATTCTCACTCCAGCCGACTGCCATACGTGTAGCTATCGTTTAACTTTTGAGTGGGAGCGCCATGTAGACAATTCATCATCAGATACGGACGATTTCTGTTCGTGCCCTGAGCCGGATGCTTATGGTGCAACAGAACAGATAATTCCTACTTGTGAGACGGCGGGGCCTCCTATTGACTGTGCCATAACATATTTGGACCTTACGTTCGAAAGCGGGACATGCCCCACCGGCAATCCAAGTCCCGGCTCTCCCTTTTTTCTTCATTATGAGCTGAGAACAAATGGTTCAGACAGAAGGGGTTGGTGGAATTGCGACTGTTGCCAAAATGGGGTCGGAGCTTCCGATAATGACGTATTGCTTGAGGTTAGTATTGTTGAAGGTGGCGGAACTGACGGGGCTTGCTCTTAATGCGCGACTTTATAAAGACAGATGAGTTAATTCGTTTGTGTTGCGACGACTTGATTCCTCAAATTTCTGGCCATAACATTAGCGGAGTGATCGGAATCCCACGTTCGGGCATTATGTTAGCTTCCGTGATATCTAATCTTCTCCATATTCCTCTTTATTCTGTTGCAGAAAGTGGCCTTATTCTTCTTTCAGGAATGTCCAAGTGGGGAGGGGGGAGAATGGTTGATTTTAAAGAAAGAGAAGGAAAGTTTCTCGTCATAGATGATACTGTGTGGCATGGCGCTGAAATGAAACGCATAAAGGGAATATTAAAGAAGAAGCATCCCGAAAAAAGTTTTATTTTTTCTGCAATTTATGTGCCCGAAGATGAAATGAGGCATGTTGATTTTTATTCCAAGGCTTTTGAGAGATCCGAAGTTCCCTATCTCGAATGGAACTTTATGAGCAATGTCAATATACAAGAAACAATTTTGGATCTTGACGGGCTTATATGTAACGACGCCCCCCTTCCCATTTTAAAAAATCACCATGAATACACTGAATTTATTAATAAAGACGTTCCCACTAGCTACGTTCCGCGCAGGCTTCCATGTCATTGTATCCTTACAGGAAGATCTGAAAAATATCGAGAGGTTACCGAAAGGTGGCTCTTAAAGAACAGGGTACTCTATAAAGAGCTACACATGCATCCTAGGACGACAGGAGAAATATTGAGTTTATCTGAGTTATGTGAATATAAATCTAACTTTTTTTCTTCTTCCGACGCTAAATTACTTGTAGAAAGCCACTGCGGAATAGCCGAGTGCGTTAATGGAAAAACAGGAAAGCCCACTCTGTGTTTGCCCGAAGGAAAAATATTTGATATAAAGTATAGTAAAAAAAAATGCCATGAAGAAGAGCCCGTAGCTATGAATAGAGAAGAACACCCCAACCGAGAACATTTTTTAGAAAATGGGTTGCCAGAATGTCAATGTGAATCTGCTGGCTATTGCCCTATTTTCAAAAAAACTTTTGGCCCAACCCTTCATTCTATGTGTCAAAACAATCAGGCCTTTCGCAACAGCTATTTGGGAATGGTTAAAGACAGAGAAGCGGACCCTATTCGCCAAGAAAGACTAAAAGAAATAGAAGAACGAAACTCTCAGGCCGTGGCATTTGATAGAGCTATTGAGGAATTAAAAGATGAAGGAATTTCTCTAAAGGAAGTTAGGGAATCCTCATCTGAGGGGCTTGGGGATACGATAGAAAAGGTTTTATCTAGGTTCGGGATAACAAAAAAACTGATGGAGAATGTCGCCGGAATAGGAGGGTGTAGGTGCGACGAAAGAAAGAAATGGCTTAATAGAATATTCCCCTATGGCAAAAAGAAAAAGGGGAAGTAGACATGGGCAGCAAAGGATTTGGTGATACAATAAAAAAAATCCTCAGCAAGATAGGCCTTACCGAGGAAAGATTTAAACAACTTTTTGGTAAAGAGGATTGTGGCTGCGACGAAAGAAAGGGCTTTTTAAACAGAATCTTTCCATATAAGAGGAAGAAAAAGAAGTAATCTATCCAACAAAGCTATCCCAATAGCTCTGTTCTTCCTCTGTGTAGTGATTGCCATACTTGTCTCTTCCCTTTAAGTCTGCCACTTCCTTCCACACGCCTTCCCAGCCCTCTTCGTTGTTTCCTCTCACTCTGGCAGCCTTGTCATCAATATAGAGAATTCCCGCTGGCTTTCCCATGTATGCGTGAGTGTACTTTACTCCATACTTTTCAAGCCACTCCAGCCACTCCTTATATCCTCGTTCGTATTGCAAGTGAATGTTCCCATTGGCACGGTCACCATAGCGAGCGGTATACAAAACTATATCATAGCCCATCTCATAAAGCTTATTAACCTGATCTATGCCGTATTGCAAGGGCGTTGCCTTGGAGTATTCTCCGTTCACCCCGGTTTTGTCTGCTATAACTCCGTCGCAATCCACTATTAATGTTTTGGATGAGTCTCCCATAGTTTTCTCCATAATTAAGAGTCTTTTGAAACAGCGCTAGGCTTGTAAATAAACCATCCGCCCGATGGCAAGTATCCTCTATTTTTGTCAGCGTGGGTTTTTTCGTTTATTCTCTGTTCTTTCTGCTTCTCAGAAAGCTGATCCCATCTGATTTTTGGATAGATTTGACCACCCTTTTTTGTTCTCCCAAAAACAACCTTGGCTCGACACTCTTGACACACTACCTCAATCCAGTCATTCTCTGAGCTATCAAATCTACAAACAAACTTTACGTTTGGCGAACCACATTGTCCACAAGATTCATGCTGAAATACTTCCTGTATCCTTGCGGTTTGCTTAAAAAGATCTTCTTCTGTTTCTGCGTCTACCTCAAACCATAAATCGTTTGATGCTTTAATTCTAGCTTTCATTTTCGCCTCCAGAGTCAAAGGATTTGCGCCAGTTGGAATCATAGCCGATCAGTTCGTCTTTAATGGATTCTGGCTTGCGCTGATATTCAGATAGTGACGAAAGAAGCATTCTTCCCTGTAGATTGCTTACGGATTTTATAGAGTTCACCCCAGAACAAACCTCTTTCACAAAACTAACCAAGTCAACATTCAGCCTTTTGCACATTTGATTAATGGCAAGTATCTGCTGATCCGTAATGTCTTCCTCGGACGCCATAACGTCATCTTCTGCCGAATTGTTCATCTCTTCGGCAGTTATAACTCTCAGCTTTAACGCCCTGCGTAACGCCTTGCCTTCGGCTCGGGTATCGGCAGTTGCCACCAAGTGATCATTAAACGGAAACGGCACCTTGTCATATCTAACATCGACACATCCGTCTACAGTGACTATAGCGTCAGTTTCATACTTCCGTATCTTTATAGTATGCTTCATTGTACATCTGCGTCCAGCGGCAGAGGGTAGCTCCAAAACGTCGCTGCGTGACTCAAGAATCTCACCGTAAATTTTTTCGGTTACACGCCTAAGGCCATCTACAGTAGGATTACCTTCCCTAAGCTCTGTGTCGTGAAGGTTGTCTAGAACGTATTCGCTCCATTCTGGATCGGCGTCAGTGTATACTTTACGCTCTTCGTTGCTATCGTCTTCTTTAAATCCCTCATCCTCGTTAATAACAGAAACCATATCTTCAAACTCATTAAGGGCTTTGTCTGCTTTAGTATTCATAGTTCTATGTACCTTTTATTTTCCTTTGGAAATTCCTTACCAATCTGATCCAAAATATTAAGTAAATCCTCTAAAATTTTTCTTAAATACCTCTGGGAAATCCTTTTTGTTTGTCGTATTCTAATCAAAACGAGACCCTGTCCCAAGATAAGACCCGTCTTCTCTAAATCGGTTTGTTGGTTCTTCGTTAGATTTTTTTCTCCCCACACCGGAGAAAAGTGAGATGGGCCATCAACCTCTATGGCGGTTCGTAAGTCCTCTACGAAAAGATCTGTTTCTAACCTCTGATTTTTTAGCCAATGTTCCTTATGGAATTGTACCCTATAGTTTCTTGCTGTTAGTTCTTCAAGCAGAAATCTTTCCAGCTTTGATCCGGTTCTAGCGGCTTCCCTGATGGCGTCACTTCCTTTTCTAATTACTTCTTGCTTTTCTTTTTCTGTCTTTTTATTCCAAGATTCCTTCCCTGCCTCAGATCTTTTGGCTCTCTCTTCTTCACTAAGACTGTCCCATATTAATCCCTGACTTTCGCTAATTTTTAGTTTAGTGTTCTCATTAAGCTTCTTTCCCTTTGTGGGATGAAGGGACCTTCCTTTTTTGAGGGCCTCTTTTTGCGCCCCGCTTTTACTTCTGGATAGGATACCAAGCTTTTTTGCTTCCCTCCTAACCTTATTGGGATATGTATTTAGCATTTCAGCTATTTGAATCCAACTTAGCTTTTTATTACAATAAGCCTCTTTCAAAAGAGATCGTTTTTCATTTTCTTGAAGGCTCCAATAGTCTGAGAATTTATTTTTAATGTTCATTTAAAAGCTCCCTAAAATCCCAGTCTTCAATAATTCTGGTCGGCTTTTTGAATAAATTAGAAATGATTTCGTAGTCTTTAGAATTGGAAACAAGCAAATCCATGTCGTCGTTTAAGTATATCCTTTTAAGGCTATCATACATTAAGTCAGATGCCTGTGTCCATTCCATAGAAGTTATGTAAAAAAACTTTCTTTTGGGTGCCGCCAGAACACGGGAAAATTCCGCAGTTCTAATGTCAGTGGCTATTAGGGTTCCTCCAAAACTGTAGGCTCGCAACGGTTGCAGTTGGGGGATTTGTTTAGTATCTTCCGGGAGTACCCGAGAACTAAAAACGCAATAGTCGATATTGGCATCGCCCAAGGCAGATATTTTTTCTATTTGTTCTTTTGAAGGATTGGAAAGTAATATACCTAGCATTAAATCTCTCTTTTCTTTTCTGTAAGTTGATTCCTCTGTTCCACCAGACCAAAGAATGACAATATTTCATTTGTTAGCTCAAAATATGTTCTGTTTTTCATCAACAACTTTATTTCATCAGAATGGTTTTCTCCCGATTCTAAAGCTTCGTCTACAGCTACCTGAAGTTCTTTAATGTTATTAAAATTTCTGAAACAGGATTTTGATATGCTAACACACTGTTTGCCTAGCCATGCCGCATCATACCAAGAATCTCCATCTAAATCAATATATACTATGGTTGATGCTAGCGCTTGAGACTGTGTGGTTCCGTCTATTTGTCCGAGGTAATGAGGGAAATTTACTTTTTGCTTTCCGAAGATTTTTATGTTATAGTTGTCACAAAGAAAACCTAAAATTGAATTGGCTCTATCTTGATCGCTAATATAGTCTGTTATACAAAGAAGGTCTGTTTGTAGATGGTCCTGTCTCACGGGAAGCCCAACACTTCCAATCATGGCCCCTCCTTCAAACTGTATGGACGGCACGTCGGGGACTCCCCGCATAGAAATACTTAGGTGCGGCTTTGTTTTAAATTCAACTTCTGAGTCTCCAAGGGAAATCACTTTTGTATGGGGGTATCTAGAGGTTGCTATTTCCATTTCTGGTGTTGCAAGCTTTGCAGATTCTGCTATTACAATATCTGGCTTTGTTTCATCAAACATATCCATCGTTGGCTTTGTATCGGAAAGCCACATAACCACTTCCATGTCTGAAATCCAAAAAAGAGAAGAGGCTATTCCTTCTCCGTCTCTATTGCAGGCAACATCAATTAATACTTTCATATTATCTCCCTAGCCTTCTGTATGTCCTTAGACGTATCAACGTCAACAATTTTAATATCTTCGATATAATCGCACCTAAACTGTCCTCCTTTTTCAATTACCTGATTGATAATTTCAAAACCAAATAGCTTATTATTGTTTCTATTCCAGACAACTTCCTTTAGATAAGAAAGTTCTTTTCCTTGGAAGTAAGATATTTGCGCCCATTTATGGGGTAGATCATACATCATATGCTCAAGATTTCCTTTATCGTTAATGACACACCCCACTTCCTCCTCTCCGATGAATTTCCCTAGGGCAAAAATGGCGGAGGTATTGTAGTCTAAGACTTCTAACGCTCGCTGGTCGAAAACAAGGTCTCCATAGATTATTAGTACTCTTTCGACGGCGCTGATGACCCTCAGTGCAATACCAATACTTCTAGCTACATTGGTATCCTCATAAAATTCGTTTTCCACTTTGACAAGGCTTGAAGGGGCAGCGTTCATTAGTTTATCGGCCTCGAAGCCGCATACCAGAACAACCTTATGGTTAACAAAAGAGTCTTGTATGTTTTTAATTTGATTTTGTAATATGGTTATATTTCCTGTGATTTTTATAAGTGGCTTTGGTCCGCGAGACTTCATACGCTTTCCAAGGCCTGCTGCCGGAATAATAATTCCTATCTCCTCTTCTTTGCCGAAGAAGTTTGTTGCTTTAATGTTACGAACCGTCATAAATAAATATTTCTTCCGAGGCTTGCCTAGCCTCTAAACCGTGTTCTTTTATAAGCGACAACATGTCTGATAAATTCTGTATGGGCTTTATTATATTTAATATTCTTTTGTTAATAAAATAGGGACATTCTTGTTTAAGAGAAGAAGGAAACATTATAAGGGCTATAGCTTCAGGACTTTCATTAAATGCGTTTACAATTCTCTCTATCGTTTTTTCATCTTTAAAGTCAAATCCCTTTGGTAAAACGCCGAACAAATCAAACCTATCATCATTTAATACTTCCGTTACCTTATTAGAATCATTATATAGATTAAAAAAAGTAATTAAATGCTCATAGTCTTGCTGTGGAATTTTAAGAGAATTAATTACAATTCCTACATTTTTAAGCTCGGACATATCTCTTCTATGTTCTTAAAATATTGTTCTGCCCCCGGCTCAAATTCTTTTAGCTTATCTTCTATATGGATACCAAAACAATTTCCAGCATGCTTTTTATGAAACATGGAATTGACCAACAATCCATTACCATCTTTGCGGGGATAGGCAAATATGGCATGTTTCATTTCGTCAACGAAATAGCTTTGCACTTCGTCGCTAAATACAGATGGCACCCGCAACGGAGACTCAAATACAATATAAAACATTGGGTAGGCGATATACTTAGAAGAATCAATGACAATATCAATCGCTCCCCTGTCCGTTAAGTCATTATCAAAAAAGGTCTGAAGCCTCCAAAGAGATTTCGGGTCTGGCTCACCTTCAATTTCTTTTATAAGTTCTGTGGGGACAAGTTTGGATCGATTTATTATCGTCAAAAGACATGGTGGTGTTCTTTGACTATTTAGACTTCCTATTGTCCCTAAAAGGCCTTCGATGGTATCGTTTTCTCTGAACATGACCATGGCATGATACTTTATCTTTAGTTGTTCTTCAACCATAGGTTTCCATTGATTTTTTGTATAGTCCTTGGCCCACTCTTTAGTCCTTTTATGCAAACAGACATGGTTGTTGATAACGAAAAATTCATTACCGAATTTATCATATGCCTCAATTACGTCACTGTCACCTTTGCTTTTATAAGATTCAATTTTATTGAAACTGCATCCGATTTGGGTTTGCGTTCTCTTGTCTTTTTCGGAAAAAATGCAATCTCCACAGGATGTGTGAAGAGGATGTATCGTTCGAGTCTCTTTATCTTTCATTGTCTTCGGGCCTCCACCAAATACCTAAAGCCTCCAATAGCAATCGTAGTTACACTCATCTCCATAGAAGCTAATTTATGTTTTAAATCATGGGCCGACGTAAGCCTCAGTCTGCCCCCCAATAAGTGCTCAGAAGCCCCAGAGAGATCCACCCTTCCTCCATCTGTCTCCCTTATGACTTGTATGGCGTCCGTTCCTGCTATTCTAATAAGGCCTCCGTGCCTAAGTTTTTGTAGAGCAACCGAGAGAATGTTGGGGTTCTCGTCAAACTCTAAAACGTCTACAAGTTCTATTTCTTCATAAACAGCAGACGCTAACGATTCTAGGTCACTGCTTTTTATACATTCTATACCATGCGCTCCGTCTGAAAACGGAGAAGAAGATTTGCCTTCAACGTAGATAAGTGCTCGCATTTTAATTCCTTAAGAAAAATGTTTCTGATATGTATCCTAAAATTTGATTCCACCTTTTGACAAAAGACTTTTCATCGATGGAATTTTCTTTTAGCGTCTCACTTGCTTCGTCCAGTATCTTATCGTAAACTCCTGCCTCGCACTTACTTAATATTTCAGGTAGCTCGCTAACGTCTGAAAATAAAAGTCCGTTCTTCTTGTCTTCTATAATTGTCTCGACTTCGGGGGTACGTGGAGAAACCGTAATGCATCCTAGGGCCATTGCTTCTAGCGTTTTAATATCTATGTTATTCCATGTGTTGACATATACTTTAGCCTTCTTTGTATTCTCGAAGGACGCTTCTGGGAAACGTGGGGTGAAATTAAATTCAGATAAATGTGCCGCTATGATATTCATTATCTCTGAGGGAATGTTGTTATCAATTACAATGCCCTCTTTGGGCTGTTTTTTGTCAAAGCTTGGAGTATCAAGGCAAGGAGGTATTACAATTGAAATGCCTTGCGAGTTTGTGTTCCACGATTTTTTTATGCTTTCACTTAAGCACACGTTGATATTACCAACTCTTTGTTCGAGCGGTTCACTTACGGTAATCTTGGAAGCTGCCGGAAGCTTTTGTATGGCTGCGCTGCCAACGTGATCAACCGTTATGATGGGAATATGGAGGGACTGCGATAGAGAAAACGACATATCGAACTCTTGTACCCGGTCATTGACAATAATACAATCAAAGAACGGTCGGGCAGTGAAGAGGGAATTTTCGTCCTTGAAAATAAAAATATCTTCTGGAACTTCTGCCACTCTAGGCTTCCAGTCCGAGTGACCGGGCTTGGGGATTACATAAAGCTCACAATTGCACCTCGATAGCAGTCTCAAATATCTCTCGTTTTCTCGACAAAAGGTCAGACATCTTAGCGTGTCTCCCTTTTTCCTAGTAGCAGATCGTATAACATTATTTATTAGAGACATAATATCTCCTTAATCACGCCAGACTGCCTTTCTATAGAAAGCGACGCAGAAGATGTTTTCCCGCTGGCTGATTTTTTTGTGTATAATGAATGGTTGTCAAAGGCGATTCTCATACATTCTCTTAAAGAAAGTTTGTCTGGGACTAAGCACGATTCTCTAGCTGTAAAAGCGTTAGGGAGAGGTCTATCGGGGCAAACCAAAAGACTTTCGCTAGACTTGACAATCCAGCCGTTCGAATCGTCTATGTATTCATCCATTCCGGAGTTCTCTAGTATGATTGGAGTTTTTCCATACAGCAAACCTTTTGCTATTTCTTCCTTGAATCCTCTCGTGACCCCCATGTCCACTAGGCACTGACAGCCCCTATGGAGGGAATCGTCTGGGTTTTCTGCCACAATGTGTATGTGTGGATAATATTGTTTGCTATAGATTCCCAAGCTTTCTACCGTTGCGCTAATTAATTCTTGGGCTGCCTGTACGTTGGCTGTATGGATAATCAGGGACACATTTTCATTTATGTGAAATTCTGATAAATAGGATTGCAAAAGGGACAATATGCCCGATTTAGTTTCTATGTGGCCCCCAAATACATAAAAAGAAAACCTGTCGGGCAATTCTTGCGTGGGAAGGGTGTCATTTGCAACCACCCCTCCTATGGTACGAATTCTACTTTGTAAGCTCAGAGATGCGCATTTTTTTTCTGCCTCTGTTGGAACTAATATTTTATCAAGTAAGCGTAAGTGGTTATCCCACTGCACATTCCCTTTGGTCTCAAAGCTTGTGACCCCAATGTTTAAACTAAAATTTTCGCTTCCTACCATAAAATTTGGGAGAGAATGCTGAATTAGAACATCGTAATTGTCTTGTTTGTTAGATTCGCATTTAAAGATGCTTGGGTCGACTCGCAGCTCTACCTCCGGAGACCTTGCCAGAAAGATTGGTCGTGCCGTGAGGCTTATTTCTTCTATTGATAGCAATGAAGACATTATAGACCTACTAAAAGACCCCCATCCATCTGGTTGTCTATAGGGCCCTATAAATAATACCCTGAGCTTCTTCTTATCTCCCAAGGAGACTTTATCTTCTATGTTCATTACTTAAGCCTCCCATAAGCGTCTTCTATAAACTTCTCAGGGGGCAATTGTTGCTGTCCGCACCTTATCGCCTCCACTGTGGCCTTGTGCTTAAATTTTGACACCATAATTTCCCAGAACATTTCTGGAGAAAAGTTTCCGTTTCCATTGACATTAGCCCCAAAATTAAGAGATTGTATAAATTCATTAGCCTCATATGAGTATGCCCTCTCGGGCTCTTGAAGCATTTCTGCATATGACCACCTAACAAAATCTTCATGATTGTCAAACTCTGGCCGCGCAGAAGGGAGGTTTAGTTGGGCAGGAGGAGAGTCCCACTTTCCTTGCAAATTAACTGGCTTGTGGGATTCTATGCACCTATCCCAAACCTGTGCTGTTTGATCCCAGCCATATCTTGTCATAGCTCCCTTGCGAGACTCAAAGCATTTTCTATTCCTCTCTTTCTGGGGAAGGGAAAAGTGTTTTGAGATTATGCGTGCCAAGTGGTCATTGTCTGGATGGGCCCTGTCTGCTCCGGTTTCAAGCTCCCGGTAAAAACACTTGACTTCAATGGGATATCCTTTTGTAAATTTAATTACATCTGACATAGCACTATAATCAACGGCTGCGACAGGAACCCCGCAACTTGCAGCTTCAACTTGGGGCATTCCAAAGCCTTCGCAGATAGCATACTGAACATATAGGTCAAAGAGATTGTATACCTGTATAAGATCTGGAATAGATAGTCCGCTGCCTACGCTTGGCATAACGGCACTTCTATTTTTACAATATTTACATGCCGTTATTGCGTCTTGGAAAATTGAAACAAAAAATTTATTGCAATGGCGACAAATATAAGTAGTAAGCACTTTTGAAGTAAGGCCATGTTCCAAAATGCCTTCTGCAATGTTCCATCCCTGTGGTTCCGGGTAGCTTGTATGCAAATAAAGGAATGTTTTTTTTGCAATAGCAGGTGGTGATTCGTCTAGGAAGATCCTAAAGGACTTCATGAGTTCTATAAATAGCTTACGCTTTTGGTTTCGCATCACGGTTCCAACTATATTTATATCTGGGTCCAGACCAAAAGACGATTTATGCTGTGCTTTGCTGGCAACAGGCTTGTATACATTAGGGTCTATGGCGGGAGACGCACAACCCAGAATATTTAAGGTGTCATTTGATTGTTCTCGAAGAGTTTCCTCTCCAAATTCTGAGTATGCCAAAAGAGCATCGCACTCAGAAAATGTTTGAAGCCATTTTCTTTGTTGCGGAGCAGAATCTACTGTTGGCATCCATATCCAATGAAAATAAGGCCTTAAGGGGGAGTTGGAAATCCAATCATCCATCCAAGGGTCTCGGTAGGTTAAAACAACATCGGGCTTAAAGCTTAATACCACCTTATCAAATCTCCAGAACCCAAAATGGTTGGCTGGATTTTGAGAAAATTGCGCTTGCTCTTCTTCATTGGTAGGGGAATTAGAGAAATATAACCAGCTTACGTCATCCAGTTTGTCTGGATTTCCATAGCTCGCAAACTCTGCCAACTCATATTTGTTGGTTTTTGCTAGTCGCGGTAGTACCTGTTTGGCGTATGTTCCGAAGCCCGAAGCGAGGTTGTGGCATTCTGTTACGAACAGAACTCTTTTCTTAGGCATAATATTCCTTTAGTTTTTTAATGGCTTTATAAAATACGCGCTTAACATAAGAGCTTTTTCTTCCAGATATTTCCGCCATTTCCGCAAGCTTATAACCCATCCGACGAAGGTCTAGGAGAAGCACCTCTTCTTCTGAAAAAGAGGGGGGTATTATTTCCCAGAACTCCTCTGAGTTAAGATAAGAGGGCACTTGTGCGTGAGGGAGAGGCTTATACCGATTCTTTTTTAGGGACTTGATTTCTTTTATAATTTCCCACCGTATTGGATTCCATGCGTATGTTGACAATACAGCTCCCTTTGTGCTGTCGTATTTTTTAAGGGCTTTCCATAGACCTATGCGTCCTGCCTGAACGTAGTCTTCTCTTTCTGTTGGATTCTGTGGCTTAAAGGAGTTGACTACAGCAACCACAAGGCCCATGTTTTCCTCTATTAATTCATTCATTCTCACCTTTATTATAGCGTCCTTTCCAAGCTAACTTGTTAGCTGTTCAACTTTTTTTATCAAAAAACTTCCTCGTTTTTTATCTCTGATGCCCCTAAGAAGCACAGTGTTTCCTTCGTAAAGCATTTTTTTAAATTTATCCCACTCTTCCGAGAACGCAGTTACATTGTCCAAAGAGCAGGAGATGTCACTTACAGTAATAAATCCCATTTGCATTCCCGCAGACCTACCCTTTTTTATAGTCCACTCTCGAACAGAGTCTATCTGGACTCCCATAGCAATGCCATTCTGAGAATTAAAGCCATCTATAAATTCCTTACAGGTGCAGGTTGCTTTGCTGGTATCGTATTCGTCCACCTTGTTGCATGTAAGCGAAATGCCGAGAAGCTCCTCTTCCTTTTTTGCAACCCATGAGGGGGAATCGTACAGTTCGTATCCCGGATTATTATAGGCTGCCAAAAGGCCCTCCACGTTTGGTATACGGGATTGCCTGAATATGGGGCGATCTCTAGAAGTAGCTTTTGATGCCTCGACCATCTGCTTAATGGCATCCTTGACACTCACTGCTGGATGGGCTACCTTGTAATCTCTCAGCCATTCTGTCTCTCTTTTGGTAAACTCTTTAATAGTGCTAAAATGGTGTTGCATCCTAGATCGTGAAATTTTAAAGCAATCAAAAGAACCGGATAATATTAGTGACTCAAAGGCTTTTTTGTTAACGAAAGGAGACACCCTCAACAGAAAGCAGTCCCAATCGCACTTATGTAAATCAATATTGTTTTCATTTATGTCCCTTAACATTTTTTTAAAAACAGAAGAGCCGACATGTTTAATGTTAGTAATCCCATAGGTTGGGTGCTTCCCTATTAGCTGGAACTCTTCATTCATATGTAATATGTTGGGCGGCATAATTTCTATTCCCATAATCTTTGCGTTATTAACAAGCTCATGAACTTCCCAATATGTGTCGGGCTTTCCGATGGCATGCTTAAGGTACGAAGTGAAAAATTCGTGAGGGAAGTGTGCTTTCGTGTAGGCGGTTAGATATGCGTTGTAGGCATAGCTAATAGCATGCGACTTGTTGAAGGAATATCTTTGAGATTTTTCGATCCAACTAAATATCTCTTCGGCTTGCTCTCTAGTAACGATTCCTTTACTAGCTGATTTCTCTAGGAAAGATTTTTTTACTTGGGCCATTACCCCGGCCTTCTTCTTTCCAATAGCCTTGCGTAGAATGTCAGCTTCCTGTAGATCAAATCCCGCTATTTCTGTGGCAATCAAAATGGCCTGTTCTTGATAAACCAAGATCCCGTAGGTGCTTTTGAGAATGGGTTCTAGTGAATCGTGAAAATATTCAACATTCTCCTCCCCTGATTTCCTGTCAATATAATGCTGCGTAAGACTTTTCCCTCTTACCATTGCTTCAAGGCAGCCGGGCCTCATGATTGCGACAAGATCAGAAAGTTCTTCAATATTTTTAGGTTTCGCTTGGCTAGCTAAAGATCGTCCGAGCTGTGATTCTAGTTGAAAGACCCCCTTGGTATTTCCTTCACATATAAGATCCCATGTTGCGTAACAATCAAGGGGAAGTTTAGTAATGTCTGGATTATATATGGTGTGCCCATCAGGAGACATATCAAATGAGCATCCGCACTTAAAATCTCTGGTCATTTAGAGAATGCCCCTTTGAACTTATCCACGCTAGACTGACGACGATGGAATTTCATAAATTTTACCATAAGCTCTGCTTCGTCGATTGTATCAGAAAGGGCTTCATGGGCTTGTGCTGATCGCATTCCAAAAAACTTTCTGAAAGCATCAAGCTTCATGCTGCTTGGCTCCGATAAATTTTCAAACCACATAAAAAGAATATCCATCATGTCAATTTTACTTACTTCAGAGAAAGGAAGTTTTGTGTCATACTTTTTTGCAAGCCTCCTTGCAATCGGTAAGTCAAAATTAACGATATTGTAGCCAGACGGTATTGGTTCAACAAACCACTGTCCGGCTTTCTTGTCAACTTCATATTTAGAACAATAGCTACAAAAGTTCTTCCAAACAATCTTTTCGCTTTGGCCTTCTTTCCATGCTGCCACTATTTCTTTTGTATCAACCCCACGCTGCTTGGCGTGCCATGCTATTGTATCTTGTCGTTCCTTTGTAAAATATTCTTCATCATCTATGCCGTCAGGCTTAATGGTTGCCTGAAACGCCTGCTCTGTTTTGATTTCAAGAGTGCGAGGGTCTACAGGAACAGCCGCGAGTTCAACGGGATTACATTCGTTTGGATTGGGACTATCTGTTTCCCAGTCAAATACCATTATCCATCTGTTATTCATAACGATTCCCTTGTCTGTCTGTGTAGCGAACTAACCCTAAGTCTAGAAGAGATGCCTCCGCGAGGTCTAAATTCTACTTCTATGGAAAGCTCTAATGGTTTATAAATTTCCATAACATGGTCGTATATTATATTTATGAATCTTTCATACGATAAAAAGGAGTTTCGAAAGCTGTAAACATATTTCTTAAACGACTTGAGTTCAATTACCGTATCAGAAGGAACCATAAATAGATCTACACACCCGAAGTCAGGTTGCTCTTCTTCTCCCAGAAAGGTAAGCTCTGGACAGGTAATGCTAATTTCATATCTTTTATCTGACGGATTTCTAATAGACTTTAGCGTTTGCTTATCGCCCCACTTCTTATTCATGGTATTATACCCCCGCTAGTATAGAAGGGACTTCCATAATCTTGTCAAGCATTTTAATACCAAGCACATCGAGCTTTAAAAGCCCTACGTCCTCACAGCTTGGGCCTTCAAAGCCAGCTAAAAGATCCTTTTCTTCTCGGTCAAGCACCATTGGGCAAACGTTGCGAATGGGCTGCGGTGAGATAACTATGCCAGCGGCATGCTTAGACTGAATTATTTTTGTGCCCTCTAGTCTCATTGCTTGCTCAAACACACGAGCAAAGGGCCCCTCCAGCTTTCCGTCAGTTCCTATTTCACACCATTCCTTTAGCTTGTCGGCCTTGTTTTCCAACGCCCACCATACAATAGAAGAAGTCCCAAGCTCGTCTTTCATGTCCTGTAGTTCGTCAGTAATTTTTGATTCATCTAAAATGTGAGATGTGATGGCATTTTGTTCATCGAAACCGATATTGCCTCTGGCTGACATCACTCTTTTGAGAGAGGCCCTGCCTTTTAGCGTCTGGAAAGTGACAATCTGGGCAACGTTATCGTTCCCGTAGCGATCCCTGATGTATTCCATAATGTTCGCCCGAGCGTGCTTTGGGACATCAATGTCTATATCAGGCATTGAAACGTGCCCTCCTGCATTACGACCCGCATTGTAAAACCTTTCAAAGATTAAACTGTGTGGAATAGGATCAATTTGCGTTATATCCATTAGATATGAAACCATACAGCCAGCGGCACTCCCACGCCCCGGACCAGTTAGATAGCCTGATTCTTTTGAATACCGCAAGATATCTTGTACGATAAGAAAGTAGCTAGAAAGTCCTGCTTCTGTAATGGTGGAAATTTCTTTATCGACCCTTTCCCCATATTCAGAAAATCTCTCGTGCCCCTTTCCTATGTGGCCCATTTTGCGTGTCCAGCCTTCCCGACATATATGTCTCAGGTGGTCGTTGGGAGGGATGTCTTTTGGACAGCCAAAGACGGGGGGATTGGGAGGGCCCAGTATGTCATAAGAATTGCATGCTTCCGATATCAATACAGTATTGTGAAGCTCTTCTTCCGTATGAAACTCCTTCATCTCTTCATAGGTTGGAATGTGATAATTGTTTGATTCGAAAAACGACTTTAGCGAAACACATTTTCCTTCTTTTATTTCTCCTTGAACCTGTGACACGCTTTTCCGAAGTGCTGTGCAAAGAAGCACCCTTTGATCGTGAGCATCTTCTTTCCTACAATAATGTGCGTCGGGGGTAGCAACACAGGGAATTCCTGTAATTTTAGAAATCTCTCGTAGTTTTTCTGCCACTTCTTTTGCCAATGTATTTTGCAGAGAATCAATTAACTGTATTTCAATAAAGAAATTTCCGTTGCCAAATATTTCCTGCATGTATTCGGCCTCTTTGGTAGCGTCTTTTTGCCAGTCTGGATTATCCACAACCGCAGAGGCAAGGCGTGATCCCAAATGCCCACTAAAAGATATAAGATCAGACGTTTCGTGAGACGAAATCTGCTCTACATCAAGCCGGGGCTTATGGTAAAAATTGTTTGGATGGTTGGCTTGAGAAACCAGAGATAGTAGATTCTTCCATCCCTTTAAATTTTTTGCTAAAACGACCTGATGCCTGAGCTTCCTATTTGAGGGGTCTTTGATAGAAGCAGAATCGTCGCACAGATAAAGCTCGCACCCTATTATAGACTTAAAGGAAGCGCCAACCGTTTTTTGAAAATCAACAGCCCCAGACACTGTTCCATGATCAGTTAATGCACAGGCAGGGCTTTCAATTTCTTCAAGACGACCCGCTATATGCTTTGTCTGAGAAAGGCCGTCTAATAAAGAGTATTCACTGTGTACGTGAAGAGGAACATAGAAGCCCATTACCTTCTCCTAAATTTTCGCAACTCCGAAATAGCAACATTGTGGCAGTCAGCGCGCACAATAAAGCCATTAGAGGGATCGATCTGTCCTTTGGTAAGTTTTTTTGATTTCTGAAAATATTCTTCATGCGTTAGCCATCCTAAGAGCCAAGCCCTTCCCCACCTTCCGTTTTTAAATTCTACCCTAACAAATGCGTACCTGTCGCACTTTTGTTTGGTATTAAAGTTGGCAACAGAGCACTCATAGTTGGGCTTCGGGGCAGATGTACACCTTTTAGTTTTCACATCATACTTAATTCCGCTTTTGGAAGTTATGTCATAGTCATAGGTGTTATTTACTGTCCCGTCTATCAGGGAGTTTGCAATCTCTTCTCCTATAAAGCCTGCTATATTGCCCCCACCCTTCATAATAGAATTGTGTATGACGCCCATCTCGCGTGCCTTCCTCCACGCCCGATTTTTCATTTCTTTAGTTATTTCAATTTCTATCATGGCAGTTCTCCGGGGGCCTTGTATTCCCCTATAATGTGATCAGGCTCCATTAAATTTTCTGTTGCCCATTCAATTCCGTGCTTTTCAATGAGGTATTTAGTTTGCTCGCATTTGGTCATATATTCTCCATACTTAGTGACCGCACCAAACCTTCTTTCAATAAGGGGCTTTACATAAGTGTCCTCAAACGTGCTCATTCCGGCAGGACAAAACTTTCTGCATTTCCAGCTTTTATTAAGCTGAGGAATTTCCGTAGCTTTAATTAATTCGTATTTCTTGCGTAGCATTTCTATTGTTTTGGGGATGTCGCTGTCTTGGAAGTGTACCGTGAAGGGCCCTCCATCATTTATGAAGTGGATGGTTACTAAGAAGGTTTTTACATCAGGAAACATGTGTTTCGCAGCCAAATGATACATTCTAAGCTGTGCATCTTTTTGCAGTTTTGCTTGTGTCTTTTCTTCTCCTGTGGCCCAGTCCAGCCTACGTCCGCTCTTCCAGTCAATAATCTCATAGACACCGTCTCCTATGTCGGTTATAAGATCAATGGTCCCCTTGAGGGAGAGGTTTCCTTTCAGTTCTGTTCCATCTGCAAGCTTATAGTCGTAGGCTGCCCATTCTTCCTCTATTTCAAAATCAAAGTGTGGCTCCGCAGCCACTACGTTTCTGTTTTTGGGATCAAACATGCCGTCATCATCATCAAAAACTTTCCACACCCACTTATGGATGTCTTTTTTGTCTCGCGGGAACCACTTATGGTGAGGTGTCCCTTCTGTATAATATTTGTATACGCGGTCAATGATTTCATCTAAATATTCTGGATCGTAATTGCCTGTTTCTACAGATCCAATATCTTTATCTTCTATGACATCAAGGCCCCCTTGCAATGCTTTCTTAGCCAAAGCAGAAATCTCCAGCACCTTGTGGCACATGGTTCCTTTGTCGGCTTTCTTTCCAGACTTTCCCCGCCATCCCAACGTATACTCTGCATAGTATTTCATCGGGCACATTCTATGGCAATTGAATGAGCTACTGCGGAAGTAAACAATGGGAATCCCCATATTATTCCTTTGCTGTAATTATATCTTCTTGATATGCAAGGCGAGGCATTACATCGTCAAGATGCTCCAAAGCGTAATAAATTTTTTCATTTTGCTCTGGAATAGTTAAAGAAGAGTTATCAACTATAATGTCACATGCCTCAAGGCACTTCTCTATCTCAGATTCGCTAGAGTGCCTGTCTGTTTGCTCATATGGGTCTCTTGTAAGGCCTACGACAAAGCCTTTATTCTTTTGGATAGCCTCAATCTCATTTTCAAATCTAACATCTGAAATAAGAGCAAGCTCTGGTGAACTCGATTCAATCTTATTCAAGAGACTGTTTAACCATACATCCGAATTCATACTTCTAAATACGTCTGTTCCGACGTATTGTAAGACCTCGCGGGCTGTCATAGCGCCCCTTGCGTGAACAATCATTCCAAGCTTTTCCGCATCTTTTCTTGAAACCCCTCTCTTTTTAAGTTCTGAGGGGGATATAACTGCGGGCATATTTTCCCATTTTAGTTTGGTCTTGCTATTTTTGTCGCTATCCGTTCCAAAAACCTGTTGATAATCAAGGCCCAAAATAGAGACAGACATTTCCTTGAGAGAGTCTGCTAGACCATACATTTTTACGAAAGCACTAAGCTCGTTATTGAAAAGAGCTTCGGTGTCAATATAAGGGTCTCTAAATGGAATCCATTCCATTTTGGGGTGAGTCTCTCCCAAAATGTCAGAAACTTCAATCTCTCCACTCTTAGATAGGCGAGCAGCCTTGCAAGTAGCAAGCTCTGCCAGCTTCATTGCTAAAATAAAGTTGCAAGCGGTGTTTTTTCCGCTTTGTTTCTTTCCTGCAAAAGCAATTATTTGAGTCATGACTACCCTTAAGTTAATCGTCGTGATGTAAAGCGGCGCAATCTCTGGCAGCGATGGCGTTTGGATTGCTGTGATATAGATTGTATAGCATTTGAAGGCTTTCTTTCAGTGAGCTGTTGATGGTTTCTGCACCAACCTCAGACACAAGTCGCTTTGTTAATTCTCTGGCCGCACGGAGACCGAGGTAATCGTTAACAATATTATATATTTTTCTAGCTTCCTCTTGGTTCGTCGGCATCCTTTTCCCCTTCTTTAGATTTTGAATTGAAGGGATCGAAGTGTCTGGTTATGCATTCAAGTCGATCCTCTGCATCTACTAACAAGTCCAGCGACTCATCTAAGTTGTTATGAAAATCTCCAGTTGAGTGGTCTCCAATTCCTGCGGCATTGTTCATTAGCAGTTCCAAGGACAGCTTCGCTTTCTCTTGATCGGAAACGGCCTTATGGAACAGATAACTTACCGCATACTCTTTTACATTACTCATCTCAAAGCCCTTTATATAATTGTTTGGCCTTGTCAATCCAAGGTTTAATGTCTTCTGTTATTTTATCCACATTTAGTTCAGCAATATCATTAGTATTAAAGTTTGGAAAATATAGTCTGTAGAGCATTGCACACTGCTGTTCGATTTTTTGAGCCGCCTTCTTTCCTGCTTCATCATTATCCATCAGGCAAATCAGGGAGAGAGCCCCCGACTCGTCAAGTAAATGCTTTTGATCATTGTTAAATGCCGTTCCAAAAATTGCCACAACATTATGAATGCCAGCCTCGGCCAGACGCCAAACATTTCCGGGGGATTCTACAAGGATGGCAGTCCCACTGTCCAATATCTGGTCCTTGGCTCGCCAATAATTATACAACCACTTTTCCTTTTGGAAACCCTTGCTGTGCAACCATTTGGGAAAATGTCTACATTTACTATCGGGACTATGGTAATTATTGCACTGCGAACATTTTTCAAATATACTTCTTCCTGTGCATCCTACAATATATTTATGATCATTGTCGTAGATGGGCACAACAGCCCTGCGATACATGGGTTTTCTAGGATTGTCGCAATATCCAACGTCATATTCCTCAAGAACTTCTTTGGAAAACCCTCTTTCTATATAATATTGAGAGGGAACTTGAACCTTTTGCCTGTAGGTTTCCTGTGTAACACCAATCCCGCGCCCTTCCTTAACGGAAAGACTATTAATGAGACCACCAAACTTCATCTTCTCGATGTTTATGTTTTCGCTGCTAAGAGAATTGAAGTCTTGATCTAAAAGTTTTAACAGAAATTCTACTGCCTCACTAAAGGTGGCCTCTTTGTCTCCTTCGTGTTCCCAATTATACCTAAAGCGAGAGAGGGCCCCTTTAATAAAGTGTATAAAGCTATTCCCAAATGTTTCTTCGCATTGGTGAGTTCTGCACTTATAGTGAACCTTATAGTCCCCATTATAGTACATGTTGAGGGCCGTTGGATTGTCTCCCCCATGGATGGGACACACTGACTTTATTAAGATTTCATTCTTATAAGACTTTCGTATCCCAAAATATTCATATATTTGATCTATGTATTGCACCGCCATCTGGGAAAGTGCTTTCAGCTTGCCATAGTCGCCGTATTTATACGAAGGGGATGTCGTCATCATCTGAGTAGGATTCATCGTTGTCGTTTGTGTTAATTCCATCTTCTAATTCAAAAGCTGTATGTCCTTCTATTATTTTACCGCAAGCTCCATTCATACTAATGTTAATGTAGTCCCTGTCTTCAAGCCCCTCTCCATGCCTAGCGATAACAGGAACGAGCTTTCTGTTTCCGTGTTCTGGGCCGTCCTTGGCTATTTCCTCATCGGATTTTGTCTTATAGATACTAAAGTTGGAACATAACCAAATAATTCGATCTGATCCAGATGCTGTATCTGTTGTCTCTTTATTTATTCCGTCTCGATTAAGCTGAACAAAAGAAAGAATAGGAACTTCATATCTTAATGCAAAGTTGTGGAGGGCGGTCATCATAAACCCAAGAACCTGAAATTCCTTCATGTCTCCTTTTATTTGAGAAGAGTCCATGAGTTTTAGATAATCATAAATGATAACACAGTCTTTTGCTTTGCCCTTATCGTTTAGCCCAACGATTTTTGCGAGCCATCTGCGCATGATTGAGACTTGGTCTTCAAAAGGAGTGCCTCCAATTGATTTGAAATAATAGGGAAGGCCTTTGATTTCTTCTGCTGCATCAAATACTTTTTTCTTTGAGGCTGCATTTTCTGCAAACTTTCCCGTTTCAATATCATTAATTTCCACCCCGGTAAGCATTGCCATAAGGCGATTTTGGTGGTCTTCCTTTCTCATTTCGGTATCTAGGTTCAATACGGGAATGCCTGATCTGGCCATATGAACCCCCATATTGTCTGCAAGCAGTGTTTTTCCTACCTTCGGGCGAGCCCCAATTACGTTAACGGTTCCTCTCCTCAAGCCCCCTCCTATTGCAAAATCATAACGGGGATATCCTGTGGAAATTCCTATTTGATCAACAGGATCTTCTGAAAGCTCGGTTAAGTATTCTTCTATATCATTAAATATTTTTATGGGAGCGTCGTCGCTGTCCGACAAAAGAGATGTGAACTCGAAGATGGACTCTTCTGCAATTCCTAGAATGGTTGAAATTGGCTCATCCCCTTTGATGTCTATATACCTTTCCTTCGTCAGTTCTAGCTGATCGTACATCATTCTTGCTATTTGTAGCTTTCTAATTTTGCCCGCAAATTGTCGGACATTTTTCAGCAGAACTGGAAATTTCATTATGGAGGCTAAATGGGAGACTTCTTGATTATTGAAAAAGCCCGTTAGCCCTATCTCTTTGGCGGCAGAAAGAATAGAAGGCACATCTATTTCGGCCGAATCATTTTTTTCTATAATATGATTCAGGCATGAGTAAATAGCGATATTAGATTCTATGGTAAAGCTATTGTCATCAATAATATCAGCAACATCGAAGAGCGCGCTCGATCCGTAGCGACATATTCCAGACAATATAGCTCGTTCGGCAGGAAGGTCTTGTAAAATCATATCTTTAATCACACGCTTGGGAGGAACAGTTGTTGCATTTCCATCTATTTATATCATGTATGACTGACGCAGAAATCATTTCTTGGGTGCCGCATGATCGACATTCCACTTCTACAAGGTTGGAACTTCGTGTTCTGGGAGTGAGTGGCACGTCTTTATTCTCGTTGTCAGACCTTGAAGCCTCTTCTAGCTCACTTTTTTCGGTTGCGGTGAGCATCGTATCCTTCATGAAGTCATCAAACCTGTTGGGTCTTTGTGCCGCAGTATCAATGCTGCCAGTCCTGCAAGGGTTTCCCTTGTTTTTGCCGTATACCTTGGTAGATCGCCCTCCCGAATTCTGTTGGGTCTGTTTCCCCTTTCTTCGGGTTCCCTTTCCGCGCCGTCTTTTTTTCTTATTGCTATCAATCTTATGAAAGGAGGGGGCTTCTTCGGAATCTCCCATGATTTCCATAAGCTCATCTTTGGTGAACTCTTTCAGTAGCTTTTTCAATTCTTCTTTTTTATTCATGTCGCCTACCGGCCTTGGCCTTTTGTAGATTTATAAAAAGGTCTGCCAGATTTTTAATCGAGCTTGCTATATAGGTAAGCCTATCGGCTCTTTGCTGGGCATACTTTTTGATGGATAAAAGCTTTCGGGTGTAATCGTTGTCTTTAATGGCTTGATAGTATTGGCTATCCCACGAACCGGAGTATTGATTCTCTCTTCCGGAGGTTGTAGATTTTATTGAAGTTTCTGCCCACCGAACGCGAGCAAGTTCGCGGTTGTGAGATCGTTGAATATGAAAAGAGAGACTGCCCAAGAGAAGGGATGCCTCGGCGCACTCTTCAAGAGTTAGCTTTTCTATGGACGTTCGATCCATTTGCATGTATTTATGAACAGACGGATCATGAAAGTCGGCAGAATAAAGGGGAAGCCCAACGCTGGATTCGTATTCGTCTAAGATGGAGTCCAGTTTGACTAATTGTTCCGTTGCAGCACTCGGCTTTTCCACTCTTCTACCTTTTCATCAAAAGGAAGCTCCACACATGTAATATTATTATACTCGCACCATTCCCTTTTGCGAGCATCTCTTTTTTTTTGATGAGCAAAGTCCTGTGCGGATGTGTGAAATAAGGGATTAAATTTATAGTGTTGCTCTCCGTGAACTTCTACTACTAATTTGAGGGTGTTAATATAAAAATCAAAAAAGAGTTTCTCGTTTCTTGTAATTGGTACGGTCACCTCTTCTAAAATCTGAACTGTGGGAAAAAGCCCAATGAGTAGGTCTTTTGCTGCCAGATGTAGCTTGGAGCGGGGCCTTCTATCGTTTGCTTTTGTCACATACCCCTGTAGCTTCCAGTTATGGATTTCATTGTTCAAGTCTCTGATCTTCACTTTTCAATTCCAACCATTGTAAATATTTCTTGCTCAAAGTTTTTGTATTCTTCTGGGTTCTCTTCTAGATAAATGGCAAGGTTTGCTTTACCTTGAATTTTTTCATCGTTAGGAAGCTTAAGCCATGATCCTGATTTGACAACAAGGCCGAAGTCAACCATCAGGTCAGCTAATTCCATTTCTTTCCAAATTCCTCGCCCATATTTAATATGGCTTGCAACCTTCTGCCCCGGAGGGCCGATGGCCGAGGTTATCACCTGCCAGTTTACTGTTTGTCCTATCTGCGTCTCTCCTTGCATAATAGGCTGTGCGTGTGTCGCATGCAATTTAACGTCCACTTGGTACTTTAAGGCACTTCCTGACTTTTCAATTTTAGACTTGCCCCTCCCAAACTTTTGAATATTTGCCATTAGATGAGTAACCCCTACTACTGTTACCCTATTGATGGGTAGCGCATTGGATATACGCCTACAGAACTTTGCGAGTATTTTTTGTACACTCATAACCTGAACGTCTTCGAGGTTCCCGGTTAATTCTGATTCGCTTGACAGGGCAGAAAAGGAATCAACAACGGCTATGGAACCCGGCTTTGTATGCACTATATTATCTATAATGCTCAGATATTTTTCTGCCGAAAGGATATTTCCTTCTGTTGAGGAAATAATTTGCATTTTTTCTGCGTCAAGGTCAAGTCCGGAAATTCCTTCCAGATCACGCTTTCGCAACCTTCCTTCTATATTGGCATAATAGACAACTCTTTCATGCTTCTGAGCATTAGCACAAAATGCCAACGCAGTTACCGTCTTTCCCACCTTTTCCGGGCCCGTCATGATAAACAAAGAGCCCTCAGGAACACCCCCACCCAGCGCAATGTCGATCTTTGGGCTTACTGAAATAACTTTGAGGGGTCGGTCTGTTATTATTGAAGGATCATGAAGAACATTTCCATACTCTTTAATAATGTCCTTATTCATCTAGCTCTCTTAGCCTTGACAGGATAGACTTCTGGTTATTGGCGCTTCTGTGCTTGATATCCTCTTTGTCAGGCACATCATAGCTTGTCTCGGACTCTCGACTTACTATCTCACCGCTCTTCTCTTTAATTATACCATGCAACATGGGAGCGCGAAGGGAATATGTTTTCCAGCATCTCTTGTCTTTTAGTGCAGCTATGATGGAATCCGCTGAAAATTCCTTAAGGAGTTTGTTGGCAAGCGTAATTTGATATCTATAATAATTACGCCATTCTTTAATCTCCCAAAACTTTATCGGAAGTTCCTTTTGTTCCTTCTGAGCCTTCTTTTCACAAATGAGTTCTGTGATGTATTGGGGCGCAGACACCCATCCCCCCGGCGAGTAACGAGAGGGGTACTGACTTTTGTCTGTTCTTTTCTTAGTCATGGATAGAGTGAATGGTATTGGCATTGTTGCGTGGGGGTGGCGGAGTTTCTCTTGCTTCGTCCACCCTTTGAGATCCTGCCGGTGTCATAATCGCCACCCCCCTTTTGCCCCCTTCGGTCTCGTTTATAATTAAGGAGGCGTCTTCGCGGTCCAATTTTTCCGTATGTTTTTCCACTTCCGCAAGGTCTCTTCCGAGCGTCTTGGAAATCTCTTCAGCACTCATGTTGTTCCAATGCATCCCTTGGATGCAATACTTTTCTGCGTCAGTCATCGCTTTTGCCTTAGATAGTTTACCCATCGTACTATGTCCTTTCTGCGTTACTTAACCAAGCACTGTTTTTGGTTTTTAGGAATTGAATATAAAAATTAAAAGTTTTTTCTGTTGCTTCCCTGAACTCCCACTCTGGTTTCCCGGCATGCCTTAGCTGTTTATTCGCGGTTCCTTCGCTATATAGGCCTATGGGGTTGTAAATCCTACCATGCCTCCCTCGCTTTACAAAAAATTTGGTTTTCTCATTACCGGTTATCGACTTAGCATACGTGTCTGTACCTTCGGCATCCAGTCGAGGAAAACCCCCCTCATCTAACCAGTCGTGCTTTCCAAAGACTGTGTAGAAAAAGGTCTGCTGCCCTTGCAGCTCTTCTTCCGCTGGCTTCTGAACGTCTCTTTCTTTATGTATTCTAAACATGTTCATCGATTCTTTTTTCTCCTTTTTTTCTTTGCCGGTGTTCCGGGCCAGAGGGGGGCATCAGTAGGCTTTTCCATTCTGCTCATGCCATCGGGAAGCTCCCGGTTACTCTCTATTTTCTTTGTCTTAAAATCACGAACCATGTCCTCGCATTTCCATTTCCCGTATTTTTTTGTTTGTTTGTCTGCATAGTGACCCAATGTCTTAATTTCTGAGAGAGAAAGGGTCACAGACGTATGCACTTGATCTTCTGTAAAGTCTCTGAAAACTGTTTTTCTTTTTCGACAAGAAGGACAGCTTTGTTTCTCTGTATATTTGCTCCTGCTGCATACAATTGACCATTTGTGTGCGCAGCCTTCGCACCTATAGGAATATTCCGGCATTGTTGTTATCCATAAAGCGTAGCCTGTTACATTATTTTACCATCGGAATCGATATCTTCGTTCAATTTTTCCAAAATTCTTGCAACAACATCGCTTCTTACGATGTCACAATATGTTAGTTCGCACACAGATACCCCTTCTGTTTCCCTCAGTTTATTCATGCAAGTCAATAGCCCCCCCTTATCGTGACCCAGATCTGACTGTCTAAGATCTCCATTGATAACCGCTTTTGATCCTCTTCCCAATCGAGTGATGAACATTTTTATTTGTTCAAAGGTTGCGTTTTGCGCCTCATCCAAAATAATGAAACACCCATGAAAATTTCTTCCCCTCATATATTCAAGGGGGCAAATTTCGATTATTCCCTCCTTCCTGTAATGCTCTACGTTCGGGGCGCTTAAATAGATGTTCATTTCTTCTATTATTGGGATCAGATAAGGATTGATCTTTTCAACTAATGTTCCGGGCAGGTATCCAAGCCCCCTGCCCGATTCAACAACGGGCCTTGTTATAATAATCTTTTTAATTTTTTCTTGCAAAAGATATTCGCAAGCTAACCCAACAGAAACACTTGTTTTTCCCGACCCTGCTGGTCCTGAGCAAAAGGTTACATCGGAGGCATCGATGGCAGAGATATAGCTAGCCTGATTTTCTGTCTTTGCCTTAAGCTTTTTCCTTCTCGGAACCGATTGGTATCCGCTAGTTCTTTTTTTTTGTGCCATTTATTTTAATTAATGCCCATGCTTTGGTTAGTTTTATTTATACTTTCGTGAGCTGGCCCTAGGCCGGATACGGCCCTTATCGCATCAATATTTTCTGGAACAACATCACTTTCCTGATGAATGGCTTGTATATACATCAGTTTGTTGCCCCATACTCCAATGGTGTCGCTCCAAACGCACACTTCTGGCATGTCACCCCTGCTCCGGCCAAGGTCTTTGGCGTATTCCATAATCTCGGCTGTCGATCTTATGCCGTCAACATTATGTACAACGCGAACTCTTGTTGTGTTCTTGAATAGACTTACAATCTCGTCAATAGTAGGTGTGGTTTGGAGATCAACAGTAATGCTGTGCATATGCATTAATGTGGTGGGAACAGATATAGAGGTAGTAAATATCTCCAAGCTGGGCATTACCGTTCTTACGTCTGGACCATGATGAGACGGAACCACCAAGTGCGGCACAAGGGCATTAATGGGTCCATGATATATGTCCCAAGGGTCAGCGGCCCTTCTGATCATTGTGGCGTGTACTTTGTCTATTAAATAATTATCATCTAAAGCTTTCAGTGTTCTGCATAGTCCCGTTGTATTACAGCTAACCACACGGAGGAATTTAGAACAGGCAACGTCAGCATAGTTGCATTGGGCAACAAAACTAGGGGCCACCTCTGGCTTTTCTCCTCCTTGAAAGACGGCCTTTATATCCATGTCTTCATATGTTCTTTTGTTACTCGCCCCGATTCCTTTGGGAGTGCAATCCACGACTACATCAATTTTATCGAGAAGGTGATGCAGCTTTTTTATCGGAAATATAGGAATGTCTTTTCTTTCAGCGGCTTCTATCTTATAATTATAGGTATTTGCAGTAACACCTATTAGCTCCATATCGTCTTGTAGCAATACAGCGTCGGCTACACGCTTTCCTATTGTTCCATACCCAACCACTCCGACTTTAATCATACATGTCTCACGATTTAAGAGGCCAAAAAACATGACCGCACAGAACACCAATTGCAAAAGATATTATAGGGTGTTCACAGGATATTGCATATATTGCATAACTAATTGTGGCATTTAAATCTTTAGCAAAAAACATAACCGCAACATCCCATATGAAGATGGTGCAAAAGACAAGGATAACTAAAAATTTAGTAACATTTAAAAAGTCCATTAGTCTACCCCCATAGTGAAGGTGATATTGTCCTTTTCTTCTTCGAGAATCCTTTGCTTTTCTTTCTGGCATTCCGGGCAAGCATCGTAAAACTTATCAACATGCGGTGCCACGAAATGATGAACTCTTAAAATACCCACATTTAAATCGTTTTGATTTATGGCGAGCCGGGACTGCCCAGACATCAACATTGACATCGCGCTGTACATGTTTTTCTTAAACTTTTCGTTTTCTGCTACTGCTGCGGTATCCTTCTTGGGGATATTTGTATACACAGTGTATCCCACAACCAAAGTAGTAACTAAATTTAACAATAAAAGAAAAATAATTATTCTGCTTTTCATTTGATGTGTGCCTCCCTAAGAAATGTTTTACACAGAGACTTCTAATTCTTTATCGAACGAACATTGGGCATCATGCGCCACCTTGCAAGCCTCATAGGATTCAGCGTTAAGGGCCCTGTATTCGCCCGTGTGCCACTTCTTATTGTTGCTTCCATCGAATGTCATACAATTACATGCGAATTTAACTTGAACATAGTCTTTTTCTTTTTGCACAACCTGCGCAATAGAGAAATCGTGTCAGTCAAAGGGCTGTTTTCCTTCAAGGGGCTTCTCAGTTCTTCGTAACCAGTCTCCAATATTAGCCATTTCTTTCTCCTTTTAGTTATATAATGTAGGTATTTGTCAATAAGTACCTACTAAACCTGAAAACTACTTCCGCACCCACAGCTTTTTGTCGCGCTAGGATTATCAAAAGTAAAGCCCCGTCTGGAAATATCATTATAATAGTCCAGTACAGTTCCCTCTAAGTAGAGAGCACTCTTTTTATCTACAATAACGTCTACTCCGTGCTGATGAGATAGCGTGTCTTTTTGTTCATCGTATTCACTACCTACCGTTAGGTCATACTGAAAACCAGAACAACCGCCTCCTTGAACAGCAATTCTTAAATATTTTTCTTCGGTGTCCTCAAGATACTTTTTAGCCTCGGCTGCTGCGGTTTCTGTTAGTTTAATTGTCATCAGAGCCTCTTGCTGGCACAAGAATTCGTCCATTCTTTCTATACAAACCTTTTCTTTTATAATAATAAATCTCCCCAGTCTTGGGGTCTTCATACGCATAGTAACGCTTAGATTTTACATATTCAAAAATAGCTTTTATATATTTATTCATTATAAAATTACCTTCGCTTCACCTTCTAGTAAGTATCGTGGACGACCACCATTGTCTACTCTTTGAATATTCTTAGAAATTCCAAAGTGATCAAACATGGTGGCAGCTACGTCGATAGGCCCAAAGGGACTTTCAGATGGGGTATAGGACTTGTCGGCCTTCCCTACAACCCTGCCGCTGTCATATCTTCCACCCGACATAAGCATTGTGGAAATCGAGGGCCAATGATCGCGGCCCGCATTGGCGTTAAGTTTGGTACGGCCAAATTCACCAGTGACAATCAAGAGAATCTTTTCATTAAGACCTCTTTGCTGCACGTCTTCTACAAAAGCCGCAAGAGCTTTGTCTATAGGGGGAACTCTTCCCTTAAGTGCGTTTGCGATGTTGCTATGCATGTCCCAACCACCATAATTGATAGTAACAAACCTTGTGCCAAACTGACATAAGCGGCGAGCCAATAGCAACTGCTTTCCAATCGCCGTATCTCCATAGGCTTCTTTTGTTTTGGGGTCTTCTTTATCCAAATTGAATGCGTCTTTGGCTGTTCCAAGGATTACGTCAAATGCCTGCTGATTGAATTTTGTAACAGAGTCTGCTGATGGACTAGGAATATTAACACCTTCAAGTGATTTTAATAGTTCATTCCTATTTGCGAATCTCTCAATGTCTACTCTGGGCGTTAGGTTATCTTTGTTTGAAGGGTCGAAGGGTTTGTATGCTCCGCCCAACCACGCTGGATCTTCACCTTCTATCCTGCCCTGTTTAACATATGTAGGAACTCCGTTTTTGGGGTTGTTGGCACCATAGACAGCAGACACGATAGACCCATGAGATGGGAACATAGAGTTAGATGTTTGACTTCGTTCTTTGTTGTGATGGGAAGTCATGACCCAGTGCGTAGCCTGTCTGTGAGAAGAGTCTCCGTGAGTAAAGGAGTCTACAACGTTGAGGCTGGGAGCTTGCTTGATTAGATTTTGCCAATGAGAACCAAAAGCCATTCCGGTTGGCTTGTCCACCAAAGCGCCACCCACAGACCTGTATTCAGAAGGAACGCTATCCTCTTTTGGGGCGTGGAATGTTTCAAATTGTGTCGGACCTCCCCCCAGCCATACCCACACGACAGAGCTATCTTTAAGTTCTTGCGCCTCTTCCTGACCCATAGCAATATCAGAAAGCCCTAGAGAGGACATCCCTGCCCCAATACTGCCTATCCTTAGAAAGTCACGTCTGTTTGAATAAAAGTCAAGCATTTTCACTCTCCTCGGTAAATGTTATTCTAAATGAGTTCGCAAACCCCTCCGCTGCAAGCCCACTCTTGTTCTGGTTCTACATTGTCTTTTTCTTCGATTATCTGCGTATAATCTACTTTATTATATTCTCTTTTTAAATCAACCCATTCTTTCCAGTTGTAAACATCTTTCATACAATAGGTTAAATTCTTAACATCTGAATCCATATATTTTCTAGCAAATTTCTTGCATCTTGCTATCCAGTCTCTCTTTGATGCCCCTTTTATTCTTGACCCAACGCCAAGAAGGGCATCGCATGCAGCCCATAGGTTGTCTTCCCATAAGTCAAGGGCCACTTCGATGAGACCGCTAACAAACATGGCACCATCTCCGTAGTATGCTACCTGTTCGCTGGGCAAGTAAATTGTTGTGAAGGGGGCTTGAGGGTAATCTTTATCCCCACTTACTGGCAAAAGAGAGATCCCACAAAAATATTTTTTATTTTTATATATAAATTTCTCTATCTCGTCCCATTCATCCGGTTTAACATTAATAGTATTGGAAACATTATGGTTCAACCAAGGCTTTGTGCATAGGGCATCTGTTTTTCCAACCATAACCCAATTCTGTTGCGTCCCTTTTACATACCCCAAAAGGGTTAGTGCATCAATCTGATTTTTGGTTTTAGAACCCGGAGGAACCTCTATGCAGAAAGAAATTACGTCGTCGCTGTCATTGGCAGACCATACCGATTCTTCGCAAGCCCTCGGATTTATTTTTTTGAAGTATCCATAAATTTCTTCCATCTTATTAGCCTGTACGCGTCGTATATAGCGCTTGGCATGATGAGGATGAATACCAGAGCTAGTACCAAGGATACAACTAGAAGTTCCTTCAGGCTTGACACAAGTAGTCCTAGCTGCCTGATTAATTCCGACCTTCTTCGCCAGCTCTTTATTGGTTTGTTTGACAATCCGGGCCCCCTTTTTCTGTACAGCTCCGTTAAGACATATCTCATGTTGTTCCATAACGCCTGTCATGGAAACCCCCAAGAGTGCCTCTCGCTGCAAAATTCTTTCGCTTACCTCTCCTAGATATGGAAGGTCTGTAAAGCCAGCTTGAAGGGTTCCTATTATAGCTGCTGCTCGGCACGCCTCATAAAAGTCTTCCTCTGTTTTTACTTTAGCGCAATTAATAGTGCTTAAATTGCAGGCTTGCCACCCAGTTTTTCCAGTTTTTTCATCTACCGGGTACATTCCAATTTCTACACAGGGGTTAACTATGAGTTCGGTAGAGTCTGACCACACAAAACCCGGCTCTCCAAACTCTCTCACGGACTCCATCAAGGAATGGAACTGCTCTGGGGTTGTCTTATCTCTTACTAAAAGGGCTGAGTTATTTGATCTTCCTCTTTGAGGGTTTTCGTGAAACCAGTTTCCGGTTTTTGCCGTTGCCATCTCTTCGTCGTCGGGACTGAACAAACAAATCGTTGCACTGCGTCGAACTCCCCCTGATATTACCGCGTCCGCAGAATGCATTATAATATCATAGGCTTCAATGGGGGTTAGTCTGCGAAGGGATTTAGCAGCGAATGTAGAATTCTCAATCGCACGATCAAGAATTTTTTTAATGTTACGCAATGCCTTCTTTAGGGGTGCTGCTCCGGGAGCTTTTCCGGAACTGGAACTCAATTCGGTCCCCGCTGCTCTGATTTGAGAGAAGTCAAACGCCACATTCCTTCCCGAATATTCAGGAAAGATTTCATTTTGATCAAAATAACTACTTATCAGAACCCCGACCGCATCTGACCAGCCTTCGATGCTGTCTTCAATAATGAACTTTTTATTAGCCCTTTTGGAAATGGGCGCAAAGTAAGGAAGCTGGTCTATGTGATGCTTTTGCACAGAGAATCCGGTGCCACAGCCACACAATAGTAGATACATGCATTCTTGAAAGAATCTTAATCTATCGCAGTAAGAAGAAATGCAGTTATAGATTCTAGCATTATGCTTAAAGGTGGGCCCTCCTCCGAATTGCAAAGCTCTTTGAGACCCAAGGATACGCTTTTTAAACATCATGTCATAGGCCCAAGCAATGTCTCCATTGACTTCTGGGTATTTTTCATACATCATACCCATGACCCTATCGACGGACTCCCTCCATGTCTCCCTTCTCTTCTTTTCGGGAATCCAACGGGCATACCTGCCAACAAAAGTATAGTTTTGGAGTTCCGAAACCGACATTAGGAGGGCTTTCCTCCCGAAGATGGCTTCCTGCCTTTCTTTCCTTTCCTCCCTTTTCCTTTCTTTGTCTGTGTGTGCTTGTTAAAGAAGTTTGACATATCCTCTGCCGAATTGGAAGCAAATGTTTTTCGTTTTGAGGTCGCCTTTCCGGATTTGTCTCTTACTATGAAATTTACTTCAAATTTAGTGGACTTCTTTTTGTTCCCCCCTATTCCTTCGTTAAGCATCAGAAAACCTTTTGAAATATCTTTGTTAGAGGGCGGCAGCGAGATAGAGCGTGACTGCCTTGACTTTCTTTCCTTGTATACTATTATACACCCTCAAGAGACCAAGGGCCTACTGCTATCCGTATTTTTTGATGTTTTTCTCTGCGCAGGAACAATAAGAATGGTTCTCTTCTCCAGCCGGGGTGATATACTTGTGATATCCTCTTCCTTGGCATTTCTTACAGGAGCCTTTTGCATACATGCGAGCCACATCAAAATAGATGGTTCGCGTGCAGTTAATTTTAAGTGGCTTTTTATTTTTCATTGAATTCCTTTGAGATTAAAATCTGAATTGAAAGAAGAAAAATCTTTGTTGATTAAGCTGCCGCTGATAGAGTATTCTTCTTTGGTTGCAAATGTAGCAATTGCAATATGCAAAGTGTCCGTAGCCATATGTTGGCTGATAATACGGATAGTAAAATATCTGAGGCCGCATCTGGGGAGCCGCCTGTCTTTGTGGGCCGTTCCACCAACTGGCCTTGCCAGTTCCATACCTAAAGTTTTGCAGGCGCGGGTTTGGTTCATCTCCCCTCAGAGGGATTGCAAAAAATATTAAAGCAAAAAGAATAAAAACTAGATTTTTCATATTTAGATGTCTCCTTAACTATTATATACTGCAAATAAAAAAAGGGACAACCGGAGTTGCCCCTTTTCAAATCCGTTTAATTTGAACTTAAGTTATTCCTTGAGGTTGCTGAAAACATCGGCCAAGAGGTTTGGCCACCAGCCCATAAACACCCCGAGAAAATATATGCCCCCACCCAAAAGTAAAATACGCACCGGTTTCTTTCTGAGGGGACTAGTAATACCATGAAGAAGAGTCTTCAATAAGTTCATAATTCTCCCTTTCTTTAAAAACTACTCGGTAACTCTCAAGCTGTCACCAACAATCCACGCGGCTGCCAATAAGACAACATACTGAACTGTTTCGGGGGTTACTGTGCCTTCTCCAAAAAGGGTATTTGCAGCCACAACGACTACACCAGACACGGCGACCCAGAAGCGACGAGACTTAAACATCGTCTTCACTTTCTCGAACATACTTAATTCTCCTTTAATTGGTTAATTTTATCACTCAGAATCTCAATAGACTGTGCCAAGGACGCCACCTGTAATTTAAGATCAACAATAGCGTCTGTATTAGCTTTGAGGACTGTCCTGAGTTGCTCTTCTAACTTATCTGCTCTGTCGTCAATGCGGTCGAGCCTACTTTTTACATCGTTAATTTCCTTTTCAACTTTCTGCGATCCTTCGGTTACTAAAATCCGGGCTTCTGCTCTCGTTACGAGATCCTTCCCATAGGAAAGCCAAAAGCCACCCATGCTAATTATTATAGCGACACAAATGGTTGCTGAGTATTTAAGAAATGGAATAATTTGTGCTGATTGTTGCGATGCCATGCATTGTCTCCAAAAAATAGGGCTCCGGCCCCCCGAAGGGGACCTTTGCCCTTAATTTGATTACCACACGCTTCGTGAGGAATATAGGCCAGTTTTTGGCAACCCAAGATTACCTCCCATGTAAGCAAGGTGTCCCGGCTCCAGTTGACTAGGATTAGCAGCCTTGTCTGTCTGATTGCCAACCAAGTTGGACGACTGATCAACACCACCAATAATATTCCATCCGCCAGCATCTGTAACTGTTAGTGCTGGGCTGAATGCTCCACTAAAGACATTCCAGTTGCCAGCAACCACGGAGGTCTTGTAGTCAAGGCTTCTAATTATTGCCTCTTGGTTAATAGAGACAATTCCAGAGCTTCCAGCCGACCGAATGGCCTGCGTAAGATTGGTAACGCCAGCGATGTCGGTAGTGTACTTGACAATCACTTGGCCCGGCTGATTGTTAAACGTGCTTGATGTAGAGGGAGCTATAATTCCTGTGTTATTAACGCCCGAAGAAATCAGAACAAGACGCTCTTCTTCTCCGAGGGAATTTTGACTCCATAGATTCTCATCCATTCCAGCCAGAGTCCCGGAAGGGCCTTGGCCGCGAATATTGCCTTGGTCGTTGTCGACGCCACTGGGATAGCCATTGACGTACTGGTTGTACCTAAGCGTGCCTGCAAGATTAGTAACAAAACCCATAATATTTACCTCTTTTTCTATATAGAGGTCATTTGTATCCCGTTGTTCCAAACAATATTAATCCTGTCCTGTCTATGATTACACCTAACGGACATCATTAAGGTGCATTTTCCCCAATTTCTTCTGATGAATCAAAGTCATTTTGGCTCTCTTGAATGTAATCAACCATATTCTTTCTCACTTGCGACATTACTGTCCTGTCTTTGAATAGTTTGGCTATTCCTATGCGAAATCGATAAGGGGTGAAGACATCAATAGACTCTACGCCCTCAACATTAGACATTATGCGATGAAATTTTGGGGTTATTTTGAAGTTGGTATGGCCCACCCAAAATTTAAAATAGGAACTCGCAAGAGATTGCTCTGTGAGAGGAAGCACTCCAAACGGAGTAAAGATAGTTTGAATATTTTTAAATTTTTTAAATTCTACTCCAAGCTCTTCCTCAAAGGATATGCCCTGATCTTCTTCGAGGGACTCTTCGTCTAGTAGAACGACTTCCGTTTCTTCTGGAGTATAGGCATCTATCCACTTTTCCCAATAAACATCATAGCCGCTAGGAACTGGTATTTGTTCATGCATTATCTATCCTTCCATGTCGAGTAATGTAAGCTACTTCATCAATATCAGGATCAATATCTACCATATAAAGACACCGTTTGCACACATAAAGATTGTAGTTTTCCTTTTTAATTGCAAATTCAACATCTCTATTGCAAACATTCCCCTTTCCGTCGTCATAATCACAAAATTCAATTACCATTCTCGCTGCCTTTAAATCTAAACACATCGGACGGGGCAATCAAGGGGGCGTCTTCCTCTCTCCTACGCTCTTCCTCCTGTAATTCGCGCATGACATTCCACATCTTGAGGGTGTTTGTATAAAACTTCATTTTCTCTGGGGAGTCACACCAATATCTTAGACTGTCCGTGAGGAATTGAGTCATCTGCCCGTCGCTAATGTAGCACATAAGCATTCCCAGAACTTCAGCAGATGTGTTTGTCTCTTCATCTACGTCTAAAATTACATTAAAATCTCCTGTTTCTGAATCCCAGAAAAAATTGATGCATCCAGAAATATGATCAAGGTCTGAAGAAACTGACGCAGGAGGGGGTTCCTTCTTTGGTTTTATGAAGCTTTTAAAATATCTTAATAGATCTTTCATGCTATATTATACCCCCTTTTTGCACAAAAAAAGCCGCCCAAGGGCAGCCATAAGTTGTCTTTTCTTGTGCTGTTTATTTAAACGGCCTGTAGTTTGGACTGGTCAAAAAAGAACCACCTCTTGTAATGCTCTGTCTTATCGGCTGAATTTACATGCTCTAAATAGTCGATAAGATCCTCTAAAGAACCGAATATATGCTCGTGAGGAAGCATGAAGAATAGCCAGTTGGGGGCGCTCTCTTTTCCTTGCTGGCACCATATTAATACAGGCTTTTTTTGGCTATTGGCAGTGGAGATTTCTTCATATGTGCCACAGGCATGAACGTCAATGTCTATGCTTGCGACAATAAAATCAGAAATATCTATACAGCGAAGGTCTAAGGTTCTTATGACGCCGTATTCTTTTCTTATTCTATCAAATTGACCAGTGTTTTTATAGTGGTCAATTAAATCTCTGCTTCCTTTGCCTTCAATGCCTATTTCTATAGGCTTATTGCAGGGGTCTAAGACAGTAACCCCTAAGTCTTGAAGGATAGGGGTCATCTTGTTTCTCCATCCTGATCCTCCGTCAGGAACCCTGTCCATAGCTCCAGCTAAATAGGCTCTCATCCCGTTAAGACGGTTCATTTGCCAGTGCTCCCAAAGCCCCCAGAATCTCTTGGGCTTTCGCTCAACTCTTTTGCTTCTTCAAGACAAAGAGGGGACACTTCTTGAAAAATAATCTGAGCAATCCTATCATGTCTGTTTATAATAAAATCCTCATCGCCAGAATTGTACAAACAAACTTTAATGGGGCCTCTGTATCCTGCATCTATAACACCAGCAAACACATCAATCCCTCCTTTTACGGCGGACCCTGAGCGAGGCCATATTAGTCCCACATGCCCTTCTGGTATCTCCACTTTAATTCCCGTGTCTACTAGGCGTCGTGTGCCTGCTGAAATGGAACAGTCCTCATTGGCGTAGAGATCCCATCCTGCATCGGACGGATGTCCTCTTGAGGGAAGCGGAATATCTGGGCAAACCTTTTGTACCTTAATCGTCATATAATATATCCTCTATTTTTTTAGCCGTAGCTTCCCAAGAAAATTCTTTGGCAGTTTTGACACCCTCTTCGTTGACAATTCTTTGCTTGCCATTATTCTTCCATTCTTGATAAATATTTTTCATGTGGGCAACAAATTTGTCTTCTACTCCTTGGAGAGATGCCCATTCAGCAAAGCCGTTGAAAAATATCCCGTCTGTTGCAGGTTCATTTTGAAGAGGCGTTACCAGCATACTATTTTTATCATTGCAAAATTCTGTATGGGCAGAATAGTTCGTAGTAATAACGTGCTTGCCCGCGCCCATTAGCTCTAAAATTTCTAAGTTCCAGCCTTCTGCTCGGCTTGGAAATATTCCACAGTCTACGGCATTCATTATGGAGGCGACCTCCGGCTGAGATTGTACTCTGTCGATAAACCTTACTCTTGGGTCTTGCCTGTAAAGGTTTCTCCATTGGGCATCCTGTTCTGGGGAGAGGAAGGTATTGTGGCACATCATCCACAGCTCAACATCTGCTTCATTCTTGAACGCTTCTTTAAAAAGGAATATAAGGAGGTCATGTCCTTTTCTTTTTTCCCATTTGCCGCAGTTGAAAAAAATAAATTTGTCGGAAGGGGGAGGGGTTGCAACAGAGAATATGGAGGTGTCTACCCCAAGTGGAACCGTGTGGACTACAGAAGAAGGAACCTCCCTTTCTACAATCTCCTTAGCCCACTCTGAGGCAACAATAATTTCATCGCAGGAAGAAAGGTGGGTCTTTCGCGGGGCATCAAATTTATTTACTTCAAAAAATGGAAATCCAATAAACTTGCCTTTCCCAATCCTCTCTCCCATCAAATGCTCATGCCATATCTTTAGGCAAGGGGCTGTGCAGTCAAAGCTACCTTGTGCCTGAATTAACGGAGATATTGAGTCTGCTTCCTGCTGGGAAGAAAAGGAGGGTTGTCCTATTGGGAAAAGAGATATGTTGGCCCCTCGCCTTGAGAGAGAGCTGCATATATTAATAGAGGCTACCCCGTAACCTAAGTTATTAATAGGAGCCAGTATATTAATATTCCTCGTCATAGTCCTCTTCTTCTAATTCTAATTCTAATTCTGTTTCTATGGCAGACCACCAGAACAAAGATTCTAGAAGGATGTCCAACATGTCAATACTTAAAAAAAAAATGGAAGGGCAGGGATTACATTTAGATTACCTGCAACGTTTCACGGACTGATATGTTAATCCCTTGCGGGATGCCGTTACTTTGTACCACTCACTAAGCCCTCAGTCAGTTGACCCTTGATCCTAGTGCCGTGTGCCTTGTCCGCTCAGTCTTGCTCGGACTCGTTTTCAGCCACCTTCCTAAACGGGGAGCTACCCCGTTAATAATTTTCTTTAAAACGGAGTGTCGTCTTCCGTTTCCGTAGAAGCCCCTACCGCCACGGGAGCTGCTGCGGTAGCTTGCTCTGCATTCCTCTGTGGGTTGGGATTAGAAGGAGTAAGATTAACACTTTCTGCAACCACGGTAAGCTTACTACGCTTAAGACCCTCTTCAGTTTCCCAACTGTTCAACTTGAGTCGCCCCTCAATCATAACATGGCGGCCCTTTGTAAGCATGGGACTGAGCGTGGCAGCTTGCTTTCCCCAAATAGTAACATCGACAAAAGTAGCGTCTTCCTGACGGTCTCCATCCTTTGTCCAAATGCGGTTGGAAACCACACTAATGTCTGTAACGGGGGTTCCCGTGGGGGTCTCGCGTAGCTCGCTATTTCTAGTAACCCTACCGGTGATAATAACTTTGTTTACGTCGCTCATTTAATAAGCTCCTTTAAAATTTTTAGACAGACAGCCCACGGTAACGGAGGGCCTTCCGAGTGAGACGCCGTGCATAAGTAGCGCCATGGTTTCTAACAAGCTGCCTAAACTCACCAGCACCCTCAGAGAATGCAAGTGCTTTGGTGGTTGCGCTAACAGAGGCCTTACCAACAGCAAAGTTGTAAAGTGTCCTCTGAGACTTTCTCGTCGCCAGCAACGTTGTCCAATTAGTAGTTTCCGCAGTTTTCATCAGTCTTCCTTTATAAAAATCCACAAGTAAATAAAAAAGCCGCTTGACTAAAGGTATTATACCTCGCAAGCGGCGAAAGAGAAAAGAAAAAAATGGAAATTACTATTTTTTACCATAAAGGAGTTGGATTTTTTCAATGTCGTCTGCCCGTGGCTTTAAGGCATCATTGATATAGGGGTGCATAAGAGCTGTTTCATCTTCGGAATGGTACAACCCTAGCAAATGCCCTATTTCGTGGGCAGCAACTGTTCTTAGGATTATTCCACGCTTTTCCTCCGGGAGTATCCAGTTCTCCGCTAAATCAAAGACGGTGAGTAGCTGTCCGTCAAAGTTAAGGTACGGCGGCATTTGGGCCCATGCCAAAATATCTCCGCTTTTGCCAAATCCTAATTTGCGGCGGCGACTAACGCCAATTATAAAGTCTGCTTCCCTTTGGGAATCAACTTGCGAAAAGGCGAGGGGGCATACCTCCGACCAAGACTCGAACGCTAGCTTAAATTGGGAGTCCCAAATTTCTGAATCCATGTCGTGAGTGTCACGACCCAACATAAAATATGTTAAATGGTTTTTGCCCCACTTATAGGGTTGGATTAGTTTTTTGTTATGGCCCCCCACACCACACCAACAGCGGGGGATTCTTGTGGCTCCGTTAGTGGTCTCTGTGGAAAAACCAAGGGCGCTTGCTGCCGCCCCATACAATAAAACATTTCGTCGAGATATAAGATTCATGGTGACACCTTGCCTTTCTTAGCTCAAGATATCAGTAGTCCTTTTATTTAAAATCCCTAGCGCACCACCCTTATATACACAGAAAAAAATGGACTATTGGCAAAATAAAAACCCCCCACTGTGTGGAGGGCTCTATCTTGACTCACAGATTTCTTTATGTTATTCTTTATTTTCTTCCTTAAATCTGAAATAGTCTTCTAGCATATCTTCAACTTGATCGGCTGCGGTATCAAACGATTCGTAGCTAATCTCATCAACAATACGTTCTGCTAAATCGCGGTATTCCATTATTCACCGACCTCTATACCAAACTTCTTTGCTGCGCTCTTGATTTTTTGCAACGCCGACTTCTTAGCGGAAGCAGGAATGTCGGTTTGTGAAAGTCTTGCGAGGGCATTTCTTACGTGAGCTGCGTCATGAATGGGAAGGTGTCGAAGGCTGCGGGGAGTTGTCTTGCCCGAAGAATCTTTTTCGCCTCCCGGTGAAATGTAAGCAAAATCAGAGTCGGGTAAGTCGTTGATCTTTTTTCTGGTCATTTCTTTTGCTTCAATGTCTGTATCGACAGGCACGCACTTCCCGCCCTTTTCTTCGTAGCCGGGGTTGCAATTGGGGGGATATCCGGCTTCTTTGTCGGCTCTTGAAAGGGTATCTCTTATGGTAGCTATGACCGCCACTATAGAGGACAGGGGATGTCCGTCGTCATACATAGCATACGAGATGAGGGGGATATCATTTTCAGAAATCTCAACTTCTCCCGCAGACGCCATCCTCTGAAATTTCTCTGGGCCCTCAATGGAAATTCCTTGTTGGATAGCCCTTTTCTTGCCGTCTGGACCAGTATAACACTTACCACTTTTTCCCCACCGCCAACCAGACTTGCCAGAGTCGGTACAGTTTTGTAGGGGCATCTCTAGTCTTCCTTTTTATTTCCAAAGAAGGATTTCTTTTCAGGAGACTTTTTTATTACCCTAGGAGTAAGTTCCCCGGTTTGTGTATCATAATCGTGGGTAGGGTGAGGGGTATATTTCCTTCCGGCCGCGACTCTCTTGGCTAAGTCTGCCAGAAGAAGATTCGCGTCTGGAATATGGTCGGGGGGGCCATCGTATTCAGGTGTGCTTTTATGCTTATCAACCATTTTTATCTTCCTTTATATATTTAATTTTCTTTTCTGCCTTGGGTTTTGTAGGTTTTGGTGAGGGGGCAGCCTTACCCTTTCTGGAGGTTTGTCCGGGCATTTTAATTCTCCTTTTGAATTTATGATTTAGGAAAAAGAAGGGGCAAAGAATATGTTTCGAGGCCCTCCATAATTTTAACATACACCGAAAAGTGACCTACATATGAATTAATTTCTAGAGCCTTTGACTATAAGGCAAGACTATAATAAAGCTGGAGGTTCTATTGGATTATAGAGTTAAAATGAAGTCCTTAGATAAAATTTTTGAAAAAATTCTGCGTGCTCCTCTTCAAGATTTACATGATGACGTATATCTGCTCGATATTATGTGCGAAATTGGCATCCACAGCACTAAGAAATCGGAGGATTCTTTTATAGAATCGTATCATAGCATTTATGACCGAGGATGCGTAAGCCCAGAGGGGCTTATGATGCAAAAGAGAATGGAGGCTTTGGAGTTTATAAAATATATTAGAAATAAAAAAATTCAAAGCTACTGTGAGATTGGCGTAGGGAAGGGGGGTCTTTTTATTCTGATGGTAGCTCTTTTGATGAGATACAACAAAGACTTTCGGTTGTCCGTCGCGGTAGAGCCAAAAGATATAGATCTTGATTTTATAAGTAGTCATTGTGAACTAGATTATTTTTGTACGTCTGAGGGTGTGGGTGAGGATGAGGAATTTGATCTATGCTTTATAGACGGAGAGCATACCTACGATTGGGTAAAGAGGGATTGGAAGGGGGTGGGACTTAAGTCAAAGATTGTCGCTTTTCATGACATCAATCATGAAGCTCTTCCGGGGGTTGTTGGGGGGTGGACAGAGATATCCAGAGAACTCCCCTCTCTTGAGATAGCCCATCCCCCCTTGGGTGTGATGGGGATAGGTATAGTAATTAATAGAGGGTCTATTTAATAATCGAAGGGGTCTTGAGTTCTTTTTCTTTTATTTTTTAATCTCTTCATCTGTGGATGGAGGGACTTTACTGAAATAATCTTAATGTTTTTCTTGGGATTTTCCCACTCAAGACTATTTTCCATCATTGACTTCGCCTCTTCTGCGCTGGAAGCCAGCATTTCTTCTTCCTCAGTTTTATTTCCAACCCTGTATTTTACCAAAAACGGATGCACTAATTTCTCCTTAATGAATATCTATTAGGGTCTGATAGGCCATTGTCTAAACGGCTTCTTTCGGTTATGTAATAGCCCTTGTCATCTTTACAAACTGCTTCAGAATGGTGGAGATGAGCAAGATATAGCTCATCACTTGGTTCCACTTCTTCGGGTTCTACAACCATGCTGGCATGACTACCAAACCAACTCTCAGTAGTTACTATGTTACCAGCCTCATGCCCTTTTGGCTTTGGTCTATATTTTACCATTTGGATTTCCTTTTTTTATAAGTGGAGGCGGCGGGATTCGAACCCGCGTGCTGCCATGCTTCCATAACCGCTTCTACATGGTTAGTTTATTGTATTTGCACAACAAACAAAGCTATCCGATTATCGGAGTCAGGGTTGCATACAACCATCAGAGATATAGATCGAGTATCTCCTTTCTCTATTCGAGTTATCGAAGTCAACACAATTTGGTAAAAGGGCTTGTGTGGCCCCCGCAGCTTAAGCTGCCATTGCTAAACTAGGTTCGGCAAGTAAAAATTTAGTCAACTTTTATAGTGGCCCGTTGACCAACCACTCCATGCAACTATTATTTCCACATTCAGTCGATGCCAAATTCGCCCCCCCCTTGTTAGGTACTGTTGCCTTTCATAAAGTCGCCAACCCATATGTAGGCTAAATTTGCTATAGCATAGCACAGGAAAACCACAGCTAGAGCATAACTCTTTTTATTTATAGCAAGATCTAGGGCCACTATTAAATATAATATGAATGCCAATACTAGCGCCATAGCTCCCATCATTTCATCTCCTGTGGACTATTCTTTATTTAGCGTGAGAGGGATGGTGGATACTTCGTCTGGACTACAACATCCTTCTTCTGAATTTCCGCTCTCGCACGACGCTTGTTCTGGCTGCTTCGGAATATCTAAGATTGGCGAAGGGCTTGCAAGCTGAACCTCGGTTTCGCACTCTTCAAGGTGCTGCTTCAGCCTATTCAACTGTTCTTCGGCTTCTTGCACTCTATATCTTAGCTGTTCTGTGTACCCTAGGGCCATTTGTTCGAGACTTACCATATTAAATACTCCTAATTTGAGATTTTCTTAATAGTTCACTGGAGGAATTAGTTTTGCTTCCTCCCACACCGTATACTGTTTTAATTTTTCTCCATTTGCAGTAGGCTTCTTCTGGGGAATCTTCTTCTGTTCTGTCTCCACCGTTTGCAAATGTCATGCCGTCAAAAAAATAGTCAGTGGCATAATCATTATAGATTTCTTCCAGTGTTTTTGTTACTGATTCATCTTTGTCGATTGACAAATGCACATGGTCAACTGCTCGGAGGGCTGCTATTATACGCAATCTATCTGCTTCTCCCATGAATTGCACGGAGCCTTTGGCTTCAACTTGTTTATCGCTGTTAACAATAACAACAAGCTTATCTCCGAGCTTTGCTGCTCCTTCGATATAGTCGAGATGGCCGCAATGCAATGGATTGAAATATCCTGATATGACAACAACCCTACTCATATTTCAATGTCTCCGAGTCCATCGTCCCTGCCAACATTTATTGCAAAGGCTGTGTCGTCTCCGTTGGGGCGTCTATCATTAATAACAATGCGATTTCCTTTGCTAAGACCCATTACAAGCTGATCGTAGGGAATACCCAATCTACCCAGTTGCAATTCAGTTGTCTTTCTCATGCTCTCTCGTCGTCCCGTCGTCAAGATTATTTTGTATTCTTTAGAACACCACTCGTTCAAACGATCCCTTGCATCGGGAAGAAGGGTTGCCTCCTTCATCGATATATCGCTAAAGGTTCCTTGATGCTTAAGGATAGTTCCGTCGATATCAATAAATAATGTTTTCATTTTTACTCCAGTATGCTTTCGGCTCCATTAAATTCTACCTTCAAGTCTAGAACGGGGCATCTTTTTTCTATAGATTCAACAAGGGATTTTTTAGATTTACTATCACATAAGGCAGCAATAAATCCACTTCCACCGCTTCCGAGTAATTTAAGGCCATATATTTTGTTTTGCAATAAAAAATCTTCAAGGTCGTTTATTTCTGGGGTACAAATAGATCGAGATATTCTTTTCTTTTGGTTCCAGCTATCCATCATTAGCCTCCCAACCAACCGTAGGTCTTGTGAGCAAAAGGCCCTATATGCTTCCTTGGAAATATCTTTTATGGCGAGCTTTATGTTCTCGGATTTTTCTGAGTCATGGCTTGCTGCTATCTTGCTTGTATCTCTTTGGATGTTTGTGTAAACAAGAAAAATTGAAGATTCAAATTCTTCCACAAACTCTTTACTTACCGGCAATGGCTTGACATTAAAAGATCCATCCTTTTTAATTTCTATGGAATTAAATCCCCCATAAGATGACCAAATTTGATCCTGAATTCCTCCCGCTTCCTTCAAAATATTTCTTTCAATATCAATTGCATCTAAGGCTATCTCCTTTTTGTCGGTAGGGAGCCCTAACAGCTTACGAATAGAATAGCATAGACCAACACAGCATGCCGAAGAACCGCCCAGCCCCGTTCTACTTGGGATGTCTGCGAAAAGATGCAAGTCCACAGCCCTCCTAACATTAAATTTTATTAGGGCTTCTCGAATAAGGGGGTTTTCTATGAGGGAATGGTCAGAAATTCTTTCTAGCTGTGAATAGGCTATGACGCTTTCATGGTCTACTACCTTGGGGCGGAACCTCAGAGATGTGTATACATATTTGTCTATGGTAGCTCCAATGCAAAGAGACTCATGCTCACTAAAGAATGAGCTATAATCGGTAGACCCTCCAAAGAGAGAGACTCTAAAAGGAGCCCTGCTAATAATCATAAATAATTAAACATGTGAGAGGTTTGTAACTGGCGTGCCGCCTTGTTCAGAGATATATACTCAAGAAAATCCACTATTTCATTGATCCCTTTTTCTACACTAAAGGCAGTATAATAACCTAAGTCATAGAGCTTTTGGCTGCTTACTATATAATCTCGCTTGTCCGGGTCAGTTCGGCTAGCAACCTCTGAGAAGGAAGCTCCCGTTATTCTACAAACCAACTCTACCAATTCCTTTTTGGTCATGTTGGCCTCGTCGTTTCCCAGATTATATACTTGACCCCTCATTTTATCAGAATTCCGTATAGCAAACTTAAATGCCCTGCATATATCTTGCACATGAATATAGTTTCTTCTAAAGTGTCCGTCGAAAACATCAATATGCTTGTTAAACTTAGCCTCGTATGTTAGGTTGTTTACTAATAAGTCAAGACGTGGTCTGTAAGACCAACCAAAAACCGTAGCCAAACGAAAGCAAACAGTGTTGGGGTGGTTCTTTAACAAGAAATCTTCTGTGTCCTGCTTAGTTTCTCCGTAAAGAGAGAGGGGGTGGGACGGCGTTTCTTCGGTGCAGATTTCCTCTCCGGTAGACCCATATCCAGAATTTGTGTTGGGATAAATAATTAATTTTTCTGCAATGTTTTCTTCCAAAAGCCTTTCGTACCACTCATAATTAATGCTTCTTGCGTATTTTGGTATTTTGTCACACGCAGGAGCACCCACTATTGCGGCAAGCGGGATTATAACATCGGCTTCTTGTATGCAACGTCTTAAGTCGTCGCTAAAATATCGAACATCTTCTTGGTAGAATTTAGATTTGTTTGTCAGCAAATGATAAAGCTGAGGCCCCTGACCATACATAAAATTATCAAAGGCAAAAACCTGAGAGTCTGTAATAATAGACTTGAGATACCAAGTAAGCATAGATCCTATGTAGCCGCCTGCTCCAGTTATTAATATCTTCATCGTAAACTATTGCCTTCAAAGGGGATAATAAATTCCACACCACGATCAACCAAATCCCCACACTTGGAAATAATTTCATCAGCAAAGTTCCAACTAAGCAGCAACGCATAGCTATCGTCTTCGACTATGGAGTGGTCTTCTTTCACGATTGGTATATGGGTGTAGGGTGTGTAGAGGCCACATTTCATGGGGTTTACTTCAAACAAGCACTCTAACACATTGTTGTCAAGACCACAATAGGTTAAGAGGGTATTACCTTTTGCCGGAGCCCCAAATCCATAAATTTTCTTACCCTCCTCCCTTATGTCATTTATCTTTGCATTAAATTTTGACCTCCACTTAACAACCTTTTTGCCAAATCCCTTAAGGTTTTGGTAAGTTACGAACCTTGCTTCCTTTGCTGCAAGTTCTTTGTATCTCCTTCGACCGGATATTGCTGCCTCCTTGTGGGTGATCTTTGCAATAATACTTCCCCCATGAATGTCTGAGCGATAGGCGTCGAATATGGTAAGACCATGAGGCTTTAGTAGATTTGCTATAGATTGAAGGGAGTAGTAGCAAAGGTGCTCATGATAGATTCCGTCAAACGACATTTTTTCTATCATGTCACCCAGATACATGAACTGCACTACAAAAATTCCATCTCTAGTCAGTGCCTTTTTAATGCCCCTTATCACCGAATGCAATTCCTCTAGATGGAAGAAGACGCCGCTAGCATTGATAAGCTTTACCTTTCCGGCAAGGTCGTGCTTATCGACAGAAGCCTCGTTAAAAAATTCGGGGATCGTGCGAATGCCTGCTTCCTTGGATAGTTTGGCGATATTGAAAGCCGATTCTATATTTAGTACGTTGTCGCATCCAATTCCCTTGTACTGTAAAAGTTGGGTGCCATCATTTCCGCCTATGTCAAGTATGAGATCCTTTTCGGTGAGACCGAATTGCTTCTTGTTTTCTGATGCTACCTTGAAGAAGTGGAGACCTAGGGTTTCGGTGGTGCCACTTACATAGGAGTGATCAGCAAACATCACTTCTTTTTTTACAGTATAGTCCAGTTGTGCCAGCGAGCAGTTATGGCAATATACCATTCTGAGGGGATATAGAGGCTCTCTGCCCCTTTCTTTTAGTGTGATGAAGTGGTTGCACCATGCGTGCTTACCCAAGTCGAGGATTGTTTCAAGGCTACAGCCTCCGCAAGATCTACATTCCATACTTTATATTCCTATAATAGTCTATTGTTTCTTTAAGGCCATTTGCAAGAGAGGTATGGTTGCAAGCCCCGACCAGAGGACTTGCCTCCAGCTTCTTTGATTTTACTCCTTCAAATGCGGTGGCATCAAACTCAATATCCTCATAATTATACTCTATATAATCACAGATTAGTTTAGCATACTCTTTGATGCTAAGCTCACTACCGGTCCCCAGATTTATCACCTCGTTCTCAAGCTTGTCAAGGGAGTCTAGGACGACATTGATGGTGTCTTTAATATAAATAAGCTCTCGACACTGGTTGCCGCTGCCCCATAAAGTTACCGGTGTTTTGCCTTCATATTTTGCAGAGCAAATCTTTTTAATAAGATCAAAAATAAAATGGGAGTCGTCAATATCGAAGCTGGGGCCAAAGAGGGTATTGGGAATAAAGTATAAAAATTTCATATCATACTGCTTAGAAAGAGCTTTCATTCCAGTGAGAAGCATTCTTTTTGTCATAGCATATGTAAATAAATCTTTATCTGGAGTGCCATTGAAATAATTATCTTCTGACTTTATCTTGTCTGGAGGATAAGCGCAGCTTGTTCCAAAGGCAATTAGCTTTGCCTGTGGCTGATGCTCCTTCCAATAGCAAAGCATGTTGGTATTAATCTTTTGGTTATTTATCCACTGCTCTCCGGGGTGATGAAGACAAAAATCTCCCGCCTTTGTCCAAGCGGCTAAATGAAAAATATAATCGAGGGGACAGTTTATTATCGATGGGTCAATGGGCTCCAACAAATTCATTCTGGACGTATCGGATACAAAAATTTTAGAATGAGGATACTCTTCCAAAACGCCAGACTTAAGGTGTCTTCCAACAAAGCCCCTGTGTCCAGTTATTAATATCTTCATGGCTTCCTTATTAAATATAGCATATCATTTCTTATGTCGTCAAAAAGAGGTGTGTTTAATACGTGAAACTCCATTGCTTGTTGTATGACTGGATATTTGCCCTCACGCATCACCGCGCTTGAATAGCTGTCATCGCCACTTGCCTCCTTGACCGATAGGGTATCCCGAATAGTGTGCCAGCCATACTTCAAGGCTATCGCGTGTAGAGGAAACCAGTCGCATTTAAAGGAGAACTCTTCTATAAATTTACCAAACTCAAGAAGGGCTCCTCTCTCAAACGAAGTGCAATGCCCCGGAATGTAATACCATCCCATATCTTGCAGCCCCTTGCAGAAACCCTGCTTTGGGAGGTGGTGGTCTGAAGTTACCATAGGAGGACTATATTTTTCTATGATTTCTCGGTGTCGTTTGGCAAAATCGGGAAGCAAGTAATCATCGGCAGACCCAAAGTAAAGATAATCACATTCAGACATATCAAAGCCAGTGTTTATTGTTGCTACAACCCCTTTGTTTTCGTAGTTAAGCTCTATTTTAACATTTAGCTCATCTTTATTCTCGTCATAGAATTTTTGTATAACCTCCTTGCTGTTATCGCGTTCAGAACCATCGTCAATAACGATTACCTCATCAAACTTTTCGGTTTGAGATTTTATAGAGGCTAGCTGCCTAGCAAGGGTGGGGGCGTGATCCTTGTTTGCAATTATTATACTTAGAACGTTACCCATTCTCCTGCTCCTACGTGTGGGTATTTGGTCTTAACGTAGCTATATTTTATTTCGTGCTTACTTAATCTTGAGGGAGGCGTATCGTGAAAGAAATCCTGTGAGCCCCATGCTGTTTGCGTGGGAGCGCCTACACTATAGCCATTGTCTTCGATTATAAACATTAAAGGAAGATCATAGTTTTCAGTAAACTTTAAAGACTCCTGATAGATTCCTGTTTCCCTACCCATGTCTCCGACGAAGCACCATACCTTCTGTGGAGAGCCCTTCTTCTTGAGGGCCAATGCTGCTCCCACAGCTATTGAGGGCGTTGATCCTACGATTGCGGAAGTAAAAAATTTAGGATCGGAGGAATTTATGGACATGCTCCTGCCCATAATTATTTGTTCTTTAAGCCATACGGGATCTAATCCATGAAGCAGTGCGTGATAATGGTTTCTCCAAGTAGAGAACACCCAATCGTTACCGTCAATGCTTTTAAAGATGTCTATTAATTGATCTTCATTCCCATCGGATAGATGGATGGGAGCCTTGATTTTGGCCTGCAAGAATTCTTCTTTGATGTCGGTCTCAAAGCGAATTAAATCTTCTTTATTCATTTAAGCAATCCAATTCTCTACAATGAGGAAGCTTCCTTCGTCGTTGTATGCGCTCTTGTATGTGCTGCATATTTCAGAGGGATGATTAATTTCTAAGACATTTATGTTGGGGCACATCAAACGAAAGGCCTCTGTATGATTCTGTGTATGCTGTGGTCCTGCGTCCAGCGGCTTCTTCGCGCCCACCGCCGTCCGGATTATCACCTTGGGCTTATCGCTATCTCTGTACAAGTAGTTCAGTTTGTCTAGGTGATTTACTAATTGATTAGTGGCCAGTATTAAAAAATCAAATCGAGGATAAATGGATATTGGAACGTACCCTTCTAGAGAAAGGCCTATTGAGATGCCCATCTGCATCTCTTCGGCAACCGGCATCTCTAATTTTTTGCCATCTGGAATGTCTAAGAGGTTTCGATACATTTGATTTTCTGGGTAAACAATGTTTTGCCCCACAAATATTGTATCTGGCTGCTCAGCTAGCCACTCCATCGCCTTCTTGAGTTCTTCTTTTATGTCCATCCCTACATCCTAATGATAGGCTTTCTCTCTTTACCCCAGTTTGATATAGCAACGTTAATATCTTCCAGAGTGTACTCGATTCCCGCTATAATTGAAAAATCTTCTAGGAACGTTGCATATATAGGGATGTCTCTTTCGGGAACGGTAGATCCTCCCGCACTTCCCTTGAGCGATTTACCCCTTATAAGATCAAAAGGATCAATCTCTACCGTAGATTTAGAAGGGGTGTTGCCCACCATGATAAGGGTTCCTTTTTTGAGAACGCCCCATCCGAATCTAAAGGCATTAATATTCCCCGTCACATCAATTATACAGTCAATCTCATTATTATTATACTCTTCTAAGCCTAGGGTCTGGAGAATATTTTTTCTGTCGAGAGAGATATCATGCCCATAAGTCTTTTTGGCAATCTTGGATGCCCACACGCAGGCCGCAGCCCCTACTCCTCCCAGACCCAAAACGAGGATTCTACTTTCTGAGATGTCCTCAATTTCATTCTTTATAACTCCTGCTCCTGTGGGGATACAGCATCCTAGAAGCGGCCCATATTTGTGGAGATGGGGAGGCAATGAGATGGGGGTCAGTCTATTTTCGGAAACTACTGAATATTCTGAAAGGGTGCATGCCTTTCCCGAATTTATTCTGCCGTATGAAATAGGATCGCACTCTAGACCTTCCCCTTTTATCCAGCTTATTACTACGAGGTCTCCTTCTTGTACCTTCGTGACCCCCTTTCCCGTATCAACTACCTTGCCGTACCCTTCGTGCCCCAGAGTGTGCGGAAGGAATTTGTCTTCTCCCTTTAGGCCGTTTATTTCATTTAGTTGGCTGCCGCAAACAGAAGAATAAAATATTTTAACTAAAACCTGTGCTGCCTGTGGCTTAGGAACCTCTAGGTCCACTATTTCAAGAGGCTTTTTGATTCCAGTTAGAATTGCTGCTTTAAATTTCATTAGACCCGCGTTGGCATAAGACCTTATTTTTCACTATAACATCTTTGTTCTATGGAATAAACCAATAAAAGTCTCCGCTATAGCCTACCTCTTCAAAAAGCGCCTTCCAATCCTTGACACTCATCATGGTCTGTGCTGTAAGATTCCAATCTCTCATGCTTTTCTCTTCTTCGTATGTATTCCATGCGTCTACAGTTAAAAAGCAGTCTCTTCCTATTCTTTCAAGCTCGCGTAGGGATTGTTTGCATTCTTCAAGTGGGAGATTGTGTATGGTATTAATTGATATTACCAAGTCAAACTCTTTGTCTTTGAAGCAACTCAAGTCCTTTGCGTTTCTTACTTCAAGGTAAGGCTTTACGAACCAGTGGGAGTTTTCAATGGCCCAGTTAGATATGTCTATTCCTTTAACTTTGATGCCGGGAACTGCTTGGGTGAGGTCAAAAAGCATATATCCTTTAGCACACCCAACATCAAGAACATTACTATCCTTCGTTAGACTATAATGATTCATAAGGGTCTTTACGACCCCTTCCCAGAACTCAGGTCTATAGGAATATCCGCCATAGCCAACAGACCTATCTCCATCAAAGAAATCTTTTTCGAACTGGCGTGCTACGCGACGATGCTCGTCTGTTTTTTTCTGAGCACGCTCCTTTGGGTTTCTTTTGGTCCTAGGATATTCTTTTAAAAGATTAATTTCCATAGAAGCTATCAAACCTTCCACTGATAAACAAAGAGCCTTCCTTATAGCTTACAGGTATGTCATCGATTCCTACAACAGGAAGCCATCCTAGTTTTTGGGACAGCATATTTAATGTGTTAAATCTATTAAATATAATTTCGGCACTTCGGACGCTTCCTACTTCGAGAACCATGTCCATCGTGTCGAAGGCTTTTATATCAATGGCTTCTAAGATCGTGTCTTCGTGCCCCTCTGCATCAATCTTAACAAGATCAGCATTCTTAACTATGTCATTAATATCTACCGTGGCAACTTCCGTCACTTCGGTTGGCCCATATACCGCATCCTTTGATCCCTGTAGGTGGCTGCTAGTGGTGTTGTCGAGGATTCTTACAAAGCTGGCAGCCCCTTGGTGGTTTGATACAGCCGCCTTGTGCGGGCTTATGTTTTCACAGTTATTGATACGCACATTATTTAATAGCTCACCATAGTGCGTATCGTCAGGTTCATAGGAGCTTACATTGAATCCGCATTTATCCATAAAGATTGAGTGTAGCCCTAGGTTCGCCCCAATATCAACAGCCGAGCTATATCTATTCCTATTATGCCAGTAAAAGCTGAATAAGATTATCTCATCTAAGTCAAATAGGTTGATGGTGTTGCACTTACCCATTTTAAAATATGGAATAACAAGCTCTAGGCCTCCAAAATTTATGTAGTTGTCATACCCCATATCCATTTCGTAGTGGTGGTAAATATAATTCTGAAGGTCTTCGTATATTGAATTGTATTCGGGGCACCCTCGCTGGTGATAGCTTGGTATAGTGGGGAGGTGTTCTATTAGTCTATCTAGCACAGAAATATCCTCTCTATTTTATAAGGTTTAAAAAACCCCTAGGCAGTACGGGTCGTATGCCGCTAAGGGTCCTACTAAATTGTCTACTTGATCATAGTCTTCTTCGCTTGGTTTTGTAGACAGAGCACTGATGTTTTCACGTAGCTGCCTTATAGTTCTGACTCCTAATATGACAGCAGAAACGGGCGTCTGTGATAGTGCCCAGTTTAATGACATAGAAAGAATTGACTGAGATCTAGAAACCGCGAACTGATGTATGAGTTTAATTTTTTTACGAATAAATGAATCCACATCGCCCCTAACGCTGTCGCTAAGTCGGGCTCGTGACTGGGAAGGGAGTTCTTCTTGTAAATATTTATCCGTTAAAACACCGCGAGCTAGGGAACCATATGCCAACACTCCAATATTGTGATGTGTGCATAATGGAAATGTAGTTAGCAAATGTTTTCTTTTGAATAAATTTAATCCCATTTGTGCAGACACAAAAAAGTTTTTATTGATACCATTGTTTAATGCGGTCTTTAATTCATCTGTTGAAAAGTTGCATATTCCATAGTATCTAATTTTTCCCTGTTCTACTAAAAGATTTAAAGCCTCTAAGGTGTCTTCAATGGGTGTTTCTGGATCAAAACGATGTATTTGATAAAGATCAATAACGTCCGTTTGTAAGGCCTTTAGGCTGCGTTCTGCTTTTTCTGCAATCAACCGTGGTGTAGCACTAAGCTCACAAGGCTGTCCCTTTCTCGTTCCCAGCTTGGTGGCTACTACCCAATTTGACCTGCTGGATTCATATTTAAGAAACCTACCTATTATATCTTCTGACATGCCGTTTCCGTAGACATCTGCCGTATCTATAAAGTTTATATCTAAAGATTCGGCGTGATGCAGTATTGTATAAGCCTCTTTAGCTTCGACGTATGAGCCAAAAAGATTGCCCCCAATGCCTATGGGTGAAATTAACAGCTCTGATTTTCCTAGAAAGGTTTTCACTTCAGGCTCCCCTTGGCCCATTGTAAAGCAGATGGAATGGGTCCTGAATATAACCGCCACCATCAACCCCAATGACTTGACCTGTAATAAATGAGGAAAGGTCTGATGCTAAAAACAGAACAGCGTTTGCCACATCCAATGAAGAACCAATCCGATCCAATGAAACTGAGTGTATGGCAGTGTCTTTCCAAGTTTTATTTGACAGTTTGTTAAATCGCCCCTCATGTTCCTTCTGAACAATAAAGCCGGGAGCTATGGCGTTGACTCTAATGCCGAACTTCCCTGCGCTTACAGCTAGAATTCTAGTTAGCTGCTCCAGAGCCGCTTTAGAGAGTTGGTAGGAAGGAGATTCAGAGGAGACAAAGGAACCGGAGACAGAAGACATGTTTATAATATTGCCTCTTGTACCGCTGGACTTCATTAGATCAATTGAAAGCCTTGACAAAAAGAAGGCCCCTTTGAGGTTGACATCAAATGTAAGATTCCAATTATCGCTCCCCTCGCTTTCAACCGAAGCGCGACTACCTCCGCGAGCATTGTTTACTAGGGTATGTATGGTGCCATATTTTTCGCGCACATAATCAATCAGGTTTTGACAGCTCTCCTCGCTGGTGAGATCTAGGTACTGATGGTCTGCTTGAAGGGTTTTATTGCAGGACAGGCTATGCTCTTTTAGTTTAAGCAAAGACTCTTGATCCTTGTCTGCAATTATAACATTGGCATCCCTTGATCCAAAAAGATCTGCCACTTGTTGTCCAATGCCACGAACGCCCCCTGTGACCAATATGGTTTTATTTCCAAAGTATAGATCTTTCATTTATAGACTCTATCTAAAAACAGAGAGAGAAGCTCTGGGGTCTCGTGTTTACGAACGATGTGTTGGTTTTGTTTCGCAAAATCGTAATGGTCTGCATCCCCTATTTCTTTTTGCATGACCTCCGCATGGTGAAGGGGGTGCTTGAAAATAATATAAGGAACTTGGCTCAGGATGGCGACGTTGGCCGGGCCGCTGACCATTCCCATAAAAGCTGAAGACTGTTGAATGCATGTAAGCTGGTCAACAATAGATAGTCCTTCATCGTGAAGAGATATAACATTTGGCAGAGACTTGATATCTTCGGGGACTGTGTCCGATCCTATTAGCAGAAATTGTATGTCGAGCGGGGCTTTTAGGCTAATAAATTCTTTCCACGTAGAAAAATTTGCATTGCTTTCAGTGTCTCCTTGGGAGGCATTCTTTAAGTGCACGCAAACGGTAAACTTATTTCCAAAAGATGGCTTATTCTGTTTTAAGTCTAGATGTGGAGCCTCTCCATATTCTTTATGCAGCAGGCTCGTTATTCGTGTTGTGTTGTAGGGGCTTCCTGTTATGTTGGCAGCTTTGCATATTTCTAGATTAGGAAATAAGATTTGCTGTTGATGTTTTGAAAAGAAGTCTTCTGAAGACTCATAGGTACATATGCAATCCAACTCTAGTGCGTCAAATAGTATTCCCAGCCAGTGCCCTTCTAGATCTTGTCTTAATAAGAGATCTTTTTTTAGTTCTTTGATTCCGGTCAAGTTTGATATTTCAGCATTGCTCCCAATCAAAGCTAGTTGGCCCACGCAAAGACCGCTGAGCTTCGCGTAACATTGTAGGTTGCTTATAAAAATACACAGGGAGCCAAGACGAACGGGTTCCTTTTCTATTTCCCAAAATGCAGAAATGGTCGCTTTAAATCCCATGTAACTCAACGACCCTTTCTGTAAGATTTTCTGGGGTAAGACCGAGCCGATTGCAGTGATCAGTGTAGCTTCCATAGCTGTGGATAAAGGCATCTCCCAAGTTAATAGATGAATATCTTACATTGCCCAAGTCATTGCAGCAACGAATAACATCATCATAAACACCTCCATACATACTATGTTCTTCTATAACAATACATCTTTTAGTTTTAGATACGCTCTTCCTTATAGTGTCAACGTCAAGAGGTTTTATTGTATGGTAGTATATTATTTCGGGGTCAATTCCCCTTTCCTCCAGCATATCTATAGAATGCATGGCTGTTTTTAAATGTGGCCCCAGAGCTATTACGGTGATATCTTTTCCCTCTTTTGCAACGATACCTTTGCCAAATTTAATTTGATCATCAGAAAAATCAAATTCATGCTTAGCTTCTGGAATTCTAAAGTAAGTTGGGTTGCCGTTGTCGTATGTCTCCTTAAATAAAAGATTGAACTCTTTGCAACTGGCGGGATAAATTATCTCCATATTTTCTATTGTTTTGAGTATTGCGAAATCTCCGTAACAGTGGTGGGTGCATCCCAAGGCACCATAGTCAAACGCACTACCAACGGCGACTAGATTGACACCAAGCTTCTGATAGCCAAAGTCCAGCTTTATTTGTTCTAGAGATCTCTCCACAAGGAATGGGGCAATTGTGTGCACAACAGGAATTAACCCAACCTTTGAAAGTCCTGCTGCCATGTTTACAGTAGAGGGCTCGCATATGCCTATGTTGTAATATCTACTGGGGCATCCTTCTGCGAAGGGCTGTAGCGCAAAATGGCTAATGTCTCCAATCAAAACAACCAAGCGTTGATCCCTGCGTCCCACTTCGAGCATTGTGTCAGCAAATTCTTGTCTTAGTTTTTTACTCATCTTGCGAAAGTTCCCCTTCGATATCTTTCATCTCTTCGTCGGTAGGAACTCTGTGGTGCCAAGGGCCATGGCCTTCTGTAAAGCTGACCCCCTTTCCCTTGACGGTGTGTGCGATTATTACTTTTGGTTTGGAGTCAAGGTTAAACTCCATGCTTTCTATCGTGTCTAATATTTCTTTTTCATCATGGCCATCTATTTCGTAGGCTTCCCATCCGAAAGACTCCCAGATAGACTTCATGTTTGGGAAGTTAAGTATTTGGTCAATTGACTTATTTTTATCAACTATCAGGCAAAGGTTTCCTAGTTTTAAATTTTGAGCAATCAAAGCAGTTTCCCAAACGGTTCCTTCGTTGCTTTCCCCGTCCCCGATCAAAGAGAAAACCTTATTACTCTTTCTTTTTATTTTGAGTCCCAAGGCAATTCCCATGGCGGTTACAAGACCGTGGCCCAAAGACCCGGTTGAAGCTTCTGCGCCGGGAACCTTGGTGCAGTCTGGGTGCCCTCCTAGAATACCACCTTCTTTACCTTTATTCTTTAGGTCTTCCTCAGAGATAAAACCATATTTTTCCAGAACTACATACAGGGCTGCTGCGCCATGCCCTTTACTCAGGATAAAATAATCCCTGTCTTCCCAGTCTGGGTTTGACGAATCAAACCTTAAGACCTTATCATATAGCGTGGCGATTATATCAACAATAGAATATGCGCTAGGGATATGGCCTTCGCCAGCATTTTTAATAATCTTGGCAATTTTTATTCTAAGCTTGTTGTTTTTTTTCATTGTTGAAAACATTTCCCCTGCCCACCATCAACGAGGAAAGAGGACCCAGTGCAAAATGATATCTGGTTTGAGCACAAGAAAGTAGCCACCGTGCCAATTTCATCTAGGGTTCCGAACCTTTTAATGGCCATTCTTTCGTCTAAATATTTTTTAACGTGTTCGGGGCTACTTTTCGATGTGTAATCCCAATAGCCGCCCTCTGTGAATACGGCTCCCGGCAAAAGAGAAGTCATCACGACCCCATCTGGAGCTAATACCCTTCCCATGCTTCTACTGTAAGCTGTTAAGGCTGCCTTCGCAGAGCAATAGGTGACTGGTCCTTGGTTCTCTAGAGATGAGATTGAGGAGATATTGACAATCCTTCCCCATTCCTGATCTCTCATGTGTGGTATTAATAAGTTGTTTAACTCTATGGCGACCTCAATATTAAACCTCCACACCCTCCTCCATTCTTCAAGTGAACAGAAGGGGTCTTTTATGTCCAAGGTGCCCCCTAGATTATTGATGACAATATCTGGATTGCCAAAGTGTTTTTGTAACTCTTTAGTAGCTTCTTCTGGCTTCCCGTCAATCGTTAGATCACACGCTAAAGCGAAATGGCCCTCGTTTTCTCCGCCCAACTCCTCAAGAAGTGCCGTTAAGTCCTCTTGGGTTCTGGAAACTATGCAAACCTTGACCCCTTCTTTTGCTAAGTTCAGGGCAATAGATTTTCCTAGGCCCCTTCCGCCTCCGGTGACTACGGCTCGCTTTCCTCGTATCCCTAAATCCACTTAAATCTCCTACATACTATTCATTACGGTAATGATACGTTTTGGCCGAAGGGGAATAACTTTTGATAATATCTGACGGGTATTGTCAGTGGCTGTAATGAAAAGTGTGGTATCTGTCACGCTACCTAGGCGACTTGAATGCTTGATGGGAACCGGTAAATTGATATAAAAAAGACCCTCTTTCTCTTGGTCGTCGTCGAGGATGTATAGGAGATCTGAAAAATCTTCATTGAGGTGGTAGGCCAATACAGGCAACGTCAATGAAGCACCATATCCGATAATCTTTTCTTTTCCGAGCGAACGTAAAAATAAACCGAGACTTTCCATCCTTTGTTGGAATATGAAGTGCTTTCTCATTACTCGTTCTTGGTCTGGTTTTAAAATATCCAGCGCGCCAGCTTCGCTTCCCTTTTTGAAGGCAAAAAGGAGAGACCCCCAGTGTGGGTTGGTGTCAGAAGCTATTATGCAGCCGCCCAAATCTTCTATAAGACAATTAAAGGAGTGAGATGAAAAATAATTGAGGTGCTGATGAAAAATCTGATCAAATCTGCAATTTTCTACTAGCCCATCAAGGCCCGGAAACTGAAAAAAGAAAAGGGTGCTTGGGGTTGCGTGTTGGAATAGTTTTGAGAGCATTTCTTTTGGCTTCTCTACATGCTCAAGCGTGTGGCTGCAAATTACCAAGCAGTCGTTTAAATCGATTTCATTTAAATCAACATTTTCAATGAGGTCGCTAATAACGGTAAGCTTTTCTTCTTGGAGCGCCTCTTCCTCTCCTTCCAGAATTGGATCGACCCCTATTATATGGTCTGCCCTTTCTTTCAGGGAGTTCAATAAATAAAGATCCCCACATCCAATCTCAATTATTGTCTTAAAGTGTTTGTTTCCTGTCGTTGAAGTTATAAAGTCAAGGAAAGCATCGTTTACTTTACTTCCTGTTTCGCTCGTAGAAGTTCTGTAGTGATAAGATTTTCCGTACAGTGTGCTGGGGGGAACTACATTTGAAATTTGACCATGACCACACCCTCGACAAAAATGAAAAAACTGATCTAGGAAACCAACTTTTTCTTGGGGCTTTTTGTCAGTATAAATTTCTGTTAAGGGAAAGTTTGGAAGGCTCAGAAGGGGGGCTTCCAGTGGTCTTGAGCAAACAACACAGCGGTCGCGTCGTTCAAAAGCAATATTATTAAAATTTTCAATCAACATTTTTTAACAATTCTTTCATGACTGCAATGTTCTTGTAATACTTTGTGTGAGGCAGCTTTCCGTGCCCAAACGCCTCGATCATCTCTTTAATCGCATCGCTACTATCAAATTTATAAGTAAAGCCTAATTCTTCTTCAAGCTTGTCGGAGCATGTTCTGTAAGATCGGTGGTCTGGATTGTCAATTGTTGTTATTTCTGTTTCTGGAAGGAATTTCTTAACTAAATAAGCAAACGATTTAACAGTTCCATTTTCATAGCCACAATTATATACGTTTCCAAAGGAATTTCTGTTGGCTAATACATGTTGGTATATTCTTACCATATCTTTAATGTGAAGTGTCGGGCGGTATTGGTCTCCTCCGAAGATGGTTATTAGCCCGTTGTTAAATGCTTGATCTACAAACATGTTAAGGGTTAGGTCGAGCCTTTGTCTAGGAGAGTATCCACATATGGTAGAAGGTCGAAGGATTGTGGCTGCAAAGCCCATCTCCTTGCTAAGGTATGAAAGGTAGTGTTCTATCTCGATCTTGAGCTTGGAGTATTGCGTTAGTGGTTCCGGAATTAAGTCCTCAGTAACCTTTTCCTCTTCCTTTATTCCGTAGACACTGTTGCTGGAGGCATGAACAAAGTGTTTTACCTTTGTTGTTAATGCGCTGTTGATGACATTCATAACTCCATCGTAGCTGACCTCATGGGTAAAGTCGTAGTACAGGTCAGAGCACGGATCGTTAGAAATGCAGGCAAGGTTAATTACATAGTCTATATCCATCATAGCTTTGGATACTTCGGAGGAGTCTCTTATGTCTCCTTTAATTATCTCTAAATTTTCATTATCTCTAAGGCCAGTTTCTTCAAGAAAGGTATCTACGGATTCCCAAAACCAGAAGGTGTCAAAAACCTTAACTTTGTAACCGTCGCTAAGGAGAGTCGGGACTAGTAGGCTTCCCACGTAGCCCGCTCCTCCTGTAACTAATACTTTATTCATATTGATCCTATTTTAAAAGGGCCGCAACTGTTTGCTTAAAATCAAGCTTACTATACTCATGTTTGTGTCCTATTACACTTGCTTCCATATATCCGGCTATGTTACCCAACAAGGCCGCAATTTCTAACGGAGTATTTTGCATAACAAGAGCTGAAAAGATCCCAAAAAAGGCATCTCCGGCCCCTACGGTGTCCTTCACGTTCCCAGAAAGCGCAGGGATTTCTAAAACATTTTCTTTGTCTACTACGATGCAACCATGCGAACCTCGGGTAACAACCAAAACTTCGGAACCAATCTTTTCTCTTAACTTTATTGACAAATCGGTAGAGCCCGTATGCTTGTCTCTCATTTCAAGGCGTAGCTCGGCATCGTCCACTATAGAGACTGAAGGTTGAGAGTATTTGCTTATGAAGTTGTACCCTTTATTGCCACTGTTGGATTGGACATTGACAGAAAAAAAATGCTCTGTCCCACTCAGAAGGCCATGCCCATAGTCTATTGCTATCGGTGACACGTATGATCCTAGTTTATAAAGAAATATTTCTCTTTCTTTTTCGGAAAGGGGGGTGTCATTTATGTCATATATTTCGAACAGCCTGCTTTCCCAATAGGAGTCTATGAAGCGCGTTTTCTTTATGGTGGGGGAGTTTTCTTTACGGACGTAATCCAGCTTGACATTATTGGCAAGGCTACTGGTGATGAAATCCAGAGATTCAGAAAACGAATTATTTCCTATGTAAGTTAAAAGATTTACCTCCCTCACCAAAGCGGCAAGTTGGTTAGCTACGGCACCAACGCCCCCCAAGAAGGCCTGATGCTCTGCTCTCTCGAATACTATTGATGGATACTTAGAGGATTTGCCAAGACAATTGCCGTACACATATTCGTCTATAATAACTTCTCCCACCAGATTGACAGTCTGGGAGCTTAGTTTGTCGATGTAGTGCAGAATCTCTTCGGCGGTATATTTTTGTTTGATCTGCTTTGCGAATTCTAAAAATTTTTCTCCCAGTAGCGACTCGTTGAGTAAGTTTGAGGAGGAAAATACATTTTCATTAGCTATGAACAGGACTTCTCCTCCTCCCTCCTCCACGCACGTTCTTTCCAAGTCAATTTTCTTGGTAATATCTTCCTTCTCTTTATACTCTATTCCCTTAATGTAATAGTTTGGTTTCAGGCATCTTATCACATATTCTGAGGAGGGGTCATTGCTTATTGTAACAAAATCTACAAACTCAAGGGAAGCCACAACATTTAATCGATGTTCTATATTAAAGAACGGTCGGTCGGGGCCCTTGTTGACGTATCCGTCGTGAGTCAGACTTACAACAAGCACATCACAAAGCTCTTTCGCTTTTTTTAAATGCTCGATGTGTCCTACGTGCAGAATATCGAAGACGCCGTGAGAGAGCCCGACGCTTTGGGAATCGTCTATGTTTTCTCTTAAGAATTCGGCTTCAACAAATTTATCGTTTGTGGATATAGTCGAGAGGGAGGCCTTTTTCATGGACTCTATGTTCCTTTACCCATGCTATAACTTCTTCGATACCTTCTTCTAATTTTACCTCCGAAAACCACCCTAAGCCATTCAATTTTTTACTATCTAGAGTGTAAGCGCTGTCTTTTCCTTTTCTTTCTCCCACCTCATCAACGCAATCTTCAAAAGACTTTCCCATTTTCTGGCAAATTAGGGCAACAAGGTCTCGGATGCTCACCTCTTCTTCATGGGAAATGTGGTAGATGTCACCCGCCTCTCCCTCTGTAAGCACTAATAGCTCTGCCTTAGAAACATCTGAGATGTGGATGAAGGATCGTGTGGAAAATCCTCCCCCATGAAGAGGAAGCTTTTTTCCCTGAAGTATGGATACTACTACCTTGGGAATGATTTTAAATAATTGCTGATGTGCTCCGTATACATTGGCAGATCTCACCCAGCACACTGGGAAGCCCTGCTTGCGGTAAACATTTAAAAGGACATCGGCAGCCGCTTTCGAGGAGGCGTAAGGAGTGCTGGGGTTGTAGTTTTTAGATTCAACTATCCTACTTTCGCAACTTCCATAAACTTCGGGGGTGGATACTTGCAAATATTTTTCTATAGAATATATGTTAATGAGTTCAGGCAAAAGCTTCGCTAGGGAGGTTAC
>Ga0208180_1000169_pt1 | contig 64320 bp, 75 predicted proteins | sample MalvireepMed_s16_FD_184241 | JGI IMG/M metagenome (GOLD analysis project Ga0208180, IMG submission 184241) | Marine viral communities from the Global Malaspina Expedition - Malaspina viral metaG DeepMed_s16 (SPAdes) (version 2) | ecosystem: Environmental > Aquatic > Marine > Oceanic | place...
CAAGAAACCCTGCTTTCGCAACTTCAACAAGCCAAACAGCCTGTAACGTATGGCTGCGGTATGGGCATTTGTCATCAGTGCCAGTGTGTGAAAAAGCGTGGTGTAGTGCGCGATACCCGCACTGGCGAGCTTTCCGATAGCGCCGAGCAACTCATTCAGCTGTGTGTATCGCAGGCCGTAACCGATTTGGAGATTCAACTATGAACACTCGCGTCTCAATAAACACGGAGACATTGCAAGAAGCGTCTAGTCAAAGTGACGCGCAATTACATCAAGCAACCATCCCTTCGCCTAGCGTAAGTAAACCCGACTACAACAAGCTAGAAGCCCAGCTTGATGCAATTAAGTCGGAAGTGAAGGGCAAAATTGGCGCTGAAGATGCTGCCTATATTCGACGTATTATTCTCATTCAGCGTATTTGTGAATGGAGTGGCCGTATATTAATAATGCTGGGGTTCATACAGCCGCTACTGTGGGTCGTTGGCGTACTCAGTTTAGCCACAGCAAAAATACTGGATAACATGGAGATTGGCCACAACGTGATGCACGGTCAATACGACTGGATGAACGACAAACATATCAACTCAAAGGGCTACGAGTGGGATATAGCCTGTGATGGGGCAAGCTGGAATCGGGTGCACAACTACGAGCATCACACCTACACCAATATTATTGGTAAAGATAGAGACTTTGGCTACGGCTTGCTTCGCTTGTCCAACGATTTTAGATGGCGAGTAAAAAACGTATGGCAGTTCGCCACCTATATTGTGCTAAGTGTATTGTTTCAGTGGGGGGTGTCGTATCACGAAATGGCCGCAGAGCGCGTGTTCTTTGGTAAGAAAAAAGATAATCGTAAAAACCAAGTTACGCACAGCGAACTCAAAAAACGCTTTTTCAGTAAAGGTGCGCGCCAGCTGGTAAAAGATTATGTACTCTTCCCTTTGCTGGCTGGCCCGCTGTTTTTGTGGGTGTTGTCGGGCAATCTTATTGCCAATTTGCTGCGCAATCTATGGACTTCAACCATCATCTTTTGTGGTCACTTTACCGGCGATGTAGAAACCTTTAAAGAAGAGGACTGCAAAAACGAAACTCGTGGTCAGTGGTACTATCGTCAAGCGCTGGGCTCCTCAAATATTCAGGGGGGTAATTTATTTCACGTTCTGACCGGGCATTTAAGCTTTCAGATAGAACACCATTTATTTCCCGATATTCCCGCCAAACGATATAGGGAAATGGCCCCTAAAGTACAAGCCGTATTTAAAGAGCACGGCATGCACTACAACACGGGCGGTTTTTGGAAGCAGTATGCAAGCGTATTAAAACGCATTATTCGCTACTCTTTTCCTTAAAGGCCTGAAACCCTAACCAGCCAGCCATAGCGCTTGCGCTGGTTAGGCAGGTTCCCCACGCCCAATCAATGGTCATAATAAACAAGGTAAAGCCTTCAATAATGCTGTACGCCGTTAGGTTATAAGCGCCATAACTTGCTAAACCTAAAAGTGCCCCATCAATACCTGCGTAAAGTAGTGATTTGTCTCGGTTAGCTACAACCGCCAACACGAACACCACGCCCCCGTACATTAAGTAAAAGACAAGCCAAGGCCAGGTAATAAATTGGCTTCTAAGCAAAGGGGCCATTTCGCTCTGATACCAACTGTCGGCAATAACGCCAAGCCACAAGAAATCGAGTACGGCAAAGCACACAAAGATGGCGATTAAAGCCCCCAAGATGCTTTGTATATAACGTACAATATTTTTAATCATGCTATTTGCCTCAAACGTGAATACTCCCTTTCTCTGTAACGTGAGGTACCGATTTAGCGCTAATGCTCACTAAAGCGGAAGTAATGATCCTCACACACGAACTCAGGAGCAATTAAAAAACAATGACATCTCTAAAAGCACAAACGCAAGCAAAAGTTGAAGCAGGCAGAAAGAATAACCCTGACTTTATGGCTGGCGTCGACAAAGAAATAGCTAACGCGAAAGCGTTACAGCAAGGTGAGTCAGCATTAAAGGTAGGCGAAAAAGCGCCGCTGTTTACCCTGCCTTCGCCAGCGGACGATAAGGTGTCACTGAGCGACTGCTTAAGCAAAGGCCCAGTGGTACTCACCTTTTATCGCGGAAGTTGGTGCCCTTATTGCAATTTACAATTGAATGCCCTTAAACAGCGCATGAACGAGATTACCGCTTTGGGTGCAACGCTGATTGCTATTAGCCCAGAACGGCCAGATGGCACGCTCAGCAAAGAAGAGATGAGCACCTTACCTTTCACTGTATTGTCTGACCAAGGCGCTGATGTTGCCGCTAGTTATGGCGTAGCTTGGCAGGTTCCCGACTTTCTTCTTGAACACATGCGCGTTGATCGCGGTCTCGACTTGCAAGAAATTAATAATGGTAACGCCACCATTTTGCCTATACCTGCCACTTTCATTTTAAATAAAAGTGGCGAAATTATCTGGCGATACGTTGACGTGGATTACCGTACCCGTTCAGAGCCTGATGATATTATTAAGGCATTAAAAGCGCTGTAGATAGGCGGCCAGAAATAGGTGCGCATCTTCACCCTGTGAAAAATTGATGAAGATGCGCAGGTAAAAGCGATATACTATTCGTTGTGAGCTTCGCTTTCTAACACCTCAAGCGTCACCCATACCATCCTGTGATCTGAACTGGCGTTTCTATCTTTCACCAGCCGGTAAAGTGGGCTATCACTTGGTGGCCAAAATACGCCTGCGTCTTGCACGTTAAACCCATAAGTGGATGGCAATACATAATCAGCCCTTGCCCCCCAATAAGCTGTAAATCGACGGCTATAATCTTGTTCAGATAATGCAGCGCCGCCTTCACTGGTGGGGATTAGTCTATTATTCACATAGGGGCTTTCTGTTAGCTGTTCTATCACATCGGGTCGGTGTTTATCGCCAATATCAGCGGCGTTAAAGTCTCCCACCAGTACAAAGCGCGTGTTCTTTGGCAACGACACCTTGTGCCCAGCGTCATCGTAGATGTAGCTGCCCTTACCCGGCGTTAAGTAATCTGCCATTAAACGAATTTCGTCGTGATTTCTCTTGCCGTTTCTATCTTCTTCCCCATCAAAGTTGGGCGGCGTGGGATGCATTGCAAGCACATGAACCAAGCTGCCATTCACCTTCACAGGTACATCCCAATGAGACTTTGAACTTAACCTCAACGACGTCCACTCTTCCTCGCTGTACCAAGGTTCGCCATTTTCCATACTGCCATCTTCAGCAGGTAAAACGGGAATTTGCGCATTGGGCATATGGTGCCACTTGAACATCTGGAAGGTTCGAATTTGCTCGTATTCAATAGGGTATTTAGAAAGAATTGCCATCCCGTATTGGCCTGGGTAAAGCCCATATCCGTATGCATCACCACCGGACTTCTCTGCCTTACCGTTGTTGTCTAAATCAAACTCAGTGGGCACACCAGTATTAACAGGGGCCACATAGGTGTATGGATAATCTACAGCCGCTTGGCCTGCCTGCGGCACATTGAGAAAATGCTTAACAAAAGCATCTATGCCTTTGGATTTGTCGGCAATATAGTCAAACTCGTTGAGCAACAGGATATCTGGGTTGACCCGTTGAATTATCTCCGCAATATTACGCACCTGCAGGTTATCTTTCGATGACAACACCTGCGCTAACACTTTATCACTCGGTGCCATGCCCAGCGACGTGTAGTTTGTAGACTCCATACTTACATTGAAGGTAGCCACTTTGAGTGTTTGGGCTAGGGTGGTAAAAGAGGCAACGAACGACGCTAAACTCAAGCCAATAATTAGGGTTTTCATGTCACTGTTCTGCAAAGCTAAAAATTAAAAATCCACCATAGCAAGTATTTGATGGGTTTGCCTGCTTCAGGTCGCAAGGTTTGCGTAAATAGTCCCGAAAATCGCCGTGATAAGCAGCTTGCTTTTTTTGTAATTTTTGAAAAAAGACGCAGGAATACTGATATTCTATAACCTCGTTTTTCTCGTTGGATTCATTGTCATGGTGTCGTGGACTTCACAAGCAATAAGTAAAATAAACGCCGATTATCAACGCTCAGCAGATACGCATTTAATTAAACTAGACAGAGTGAAAATACCTGGCGTCGATCTTTACCTCAAAGATGAGAGCACCCACCCTACAGGTAGCTTAAAACATAGGCTGGCACGCTCGTTATTTTTGTATGCACTGTGCAATGGCAAAATCAAACAAGATACCATCATTGTAGAGGCTTCGTCGGGCAGTACCGCAGTTTCAGAGGCCTACTTCGCGCGTATGATTGGCGTTCCTTTCATTGCTGTTATGCCCCGCTCAACGGCGCAAAGTAAAATCTCTCTCATTGAACAATTCGGTGGACAATGCCATTTCGTCGACTGCTCCACCCAAATGCATGACGAAGCCATTACCATCGCGCGCGCCAAAAATGGGTATTTTATGGACCAATTTATGTACGCCGAGCGAGCCACCGATTGGCGAGGCAACAATAATATTGCCGAAAGTATATTTGACCAGATGCGTGCTGAGCCCCACCCTATCCCCCATGCGGTTGTTATGGGCGCTGGCACAGGGGGCACCTCAGCCACCATTGGTCGCTATATTCGCTATAAAGGTTTACCCACTACGTTAACTGTTGTCGACCCCGAGCACTCTGTGTTTTTTCAAAGCTATACGCAAAACGACCTTACCATTACCGCAGACAGAGGCAGTAAAATAGAAGGGATTGGTCGTCCAAAGGTAGAAGCGTCTTTTCAAGCAGATGTGATTGACCACATGATAAAAGTCCCTGATGCCGCGAGTGTCGCTGCGATGAAATGGTTGGCGACAAAAATAGGTATAAAAGCCGGGCCATCCACGGGTACAAACTTGTGGGGCGCATTAAACATTGCAAAACGCATGAGTGAAGAAGGCCAAACCGGTTCGGTGGTAACCTTAATGTGTGATAGCGGCGCGCGATATCAAGATACCTATTATAACAACGGGTGGGTAGAAAAAGAGATTGGTGATATTGCGCATTATGCTGCGCAATTAGATGAGTATCATCTGGCTTAATTTCTATCCTATTGGCAGACTTTATTTTGCCCTTTAAATGTTTTAGCATAATGAATTATCGCATTCGCGATCCCTGGATCAGCAGACAGGGCATAACTGAGCTGGCAACTTAAACGAATGTTATGGAGCCAAGTTATGCCTACTACCTGTTGGATAAAAAACCCACAAGCTATTTTTACTGCGAATCAAGAAGACGCTCGCGGTGGTGTGGTTATTCAAAATGATAAAATTATAGAGTTAGTCGCGCTAGGCAAGCAGCCTAACTCTCACGTTGATGTTATAGAAGATGCTTCAGATTTGGTTATGCTTCCTGGCTTAATCAATACTCATCATCACTTTTACCAAACGCTAACACGTGCCTGGGCTCCTGTGGTAAACCAGCCACTTTTTCCATGGCTTAAAACCCTTTACCCTGTTTGGGCAAAGCTGACGCCTGAGGCCTTATCGTTAGCCTGTGACGTTGCTCTGGCCGAGTTGTTGCTATCTGGGTGTACCACCACCACCGATCATCACTACCTTTTCCCCACAGGAATGGAAGACGCCATAGATGTACAAGTCGATAGCGTAAAACGCATGGGCATGCGAGCTTTATTAACTCGCGGCTCTATGAGCTTAGGGGAAGATGAAGGCGGGCTGCCCCCTCGTCATACGGTACAAACCGGTGATGAAATATTAAAAGACAGCGAACGACTCATTAAAACCTATCACCAACGGGGTGAAGGCGCTTGGATGCAAATAGCGCTCGCCCCATGCTCCCCTTTTTCCGTTACCCGGGAAATTATGGCTGATAGCGCTAAACTGGCTGAAGCGGAGGATGTGCGATTACATACTCACTTAGCAGAAACCTTAGACGAGGAAAATTTCTGTTTAAAAATGTTTGGTATGCGCACGGTCGACTACTTAGAAAGTGTAGGCTGGTTAAGCGATAGAACCTGGCTTGCCCATGGCATTCATTTTAACCAAGACGAAATTCAACGGCTCGGAGCTGCGGGTACCGGTATTTGTCATTGCCCTGTTTCAAACATGCGCTTAGCGTCTGGTATGTGTCCAACCCTTGAATTAATTGATGCGGGCTCCCCCATTGGCTTAGGCGTTGACGGCTCAGCATCTAATGACGCGTCTAATATGATGTATGAAGCGCGCCAGGCGCTTTACCTTCAACGTCTAAAATACGGTGCTGAAAAAATCACGCCGGAAAAAGTGCTGGGATGGGCGACAAAAGGTTCTGCGTCACTGATTGGGCGAACCGACATAGGTGAAATTGCGCTGGGTAAACAAGCTGACTTTGCATTTTTCAAACTTGACGAATTACGCTTCAGTGGCAGCCACGACCCCATTTCCGCACTGCTTTTGTGTGGGGCTGAAAAAGCGGAACATGTGATGGTAGGTGGCAAATGGCGTGTGCGAGAAGGCGAAATTATAGGCGTGGATACCCAAGCCTTAATGGCGCGCCACCGAAAAGTAGCGGCGCAACTTGTAAGCTAGCAGCTAGTTAGCCAGTTCCTGCTGGTAAATTCGCAGGTAGTTTTCCACATCAACATCACAGCAAACTTTTTGTGATGGATAATCTGACCATGCATCAACCGGGTAACGTTTTGTTTGCGTCTTTTGCATGGTATGCCCAATAGCAGGCCCTTCTGTAATCACTCGGATAGGGCCTTCTACTGTAGTAAAGAGATGAGGTGCGCTTACGTACATTATTGCCGAGGAATCATGTACATAAATGCCATCTACCTGGTCGGTTTGTTGATGGAAATTGGCATAAAACCGCGTAATATCGTAAATAAACTTTCCGTACTTAGGCGACGTTTTTTGTAACCCATGTAAGTACGCATTGCTCATTATCGTTTTGGTTGTCACATCTAATCCCACCACAGTGACAGGCCAATCGGCCCTAAGCACTTCGTCAGCTGCGTGAGGGTCGCCAATAATATTGGCTTCTGCAAAGGGGGTTACATTTCCCGTTTTACCATTGTGTCCAAACGCCCCGCCCATGATAACAACTTGCTTAACCAAACTTTTTATTTCTGGGCACTTACGCAGAGCCAGCGCTAAATTGGTCATGCGACCTACGGCAACCAGCGTAATTTCACCTGGGCTTTCCTTTAACTTTTCAATAATATAATCAGGGGCGGCTAAAGGGGCAACGCTGGGCAAGTTGCTTTCGTCTATATCGATATTCCCTAACCCATTGTCGCCGTGAACAAAATCGGCAGGCTCATCCACAGGAATAACTAAAGGCTCTGCGGCTCCCCGTGCAACATCGGCAGCGAGTTTAAATTGCTTTTTCAAAAACAACGCATTACGGGTTGCCGTGGCAATATTTGCATTTCCAAAGCCTGTAGTTATGCCAATTAAGTCGATGTTTGAACACGCTTGCGCGAACAAAATAGCCATTGCATCATCAATACCAGGGTCGGTATCAAATATAATTTTCTCCACCTTATATTCCTTCTTTCATTATATGGCGCACACCTTGATGGCGCTTTTCTAGCCACAGACAGGCGCCAAATAAAAGCGCCACCAGCGAATACCCTAACCATGCCATTGTCATGGCGCTATGAACGCCAAATTGCCCTACCACCCAACCCGACAGCGCCGGTGCAAGCGTGCTTCCAATACTGCCACTAAACAGTAAAAAGGTGATTAATACGGCTGGAGCACGAGGTAGCTGTTGCGAGCCCACTGACATAGCAAGCTTATAAATACAGGTAGTCGCAAAGCCAAAAAAGTAACTTAACAGCAAAAACTGCGTGCCTTGCTCAATAAGTACGAAGCCAAGTGTGAACACGCTGGCCAGCACTGCTACTATCATTAAAAAGCGTCGTTGCGGCACTTTATTTACCAAAATTGCCGCCGAAATAAGTCCAAAAATAGACATCCCCCAATAATTACCCACGACGCTGGCAGCCTTAGTTTCACTTAGCCCAAATGCCGCTTGCAGATAATTAGGGGACCAGGTTAAAAAAGTAGTTTGCGAGATTAGATAAATACACACGCCAAGGGCAATCAGGCATACACGTGGCGTAAGAATACCGGTAAACTGCTGCAATGCAGATAGTTCGCCTGTTTCATCGGCCTCAGTTTTCGGAAATGTGGTAAAAAACACTAGCCCCCACAATGCCAACGCAAGCGCACCTACCGCTGCGTAGCTAAGGGTCCATTCGTAGTGGCTTGCTATTATTAGCGCGGCTAAAGAAGGGAAAATATAGCCGGCAGCACTAAAGGCACAGTCAGTGGCAATAAACGCTGATGCTCGTTTCGCTTCGTGATACGTTTTAGAAATAATCACCGCACCACCAGATAACCCACAGCCACAACATACACCTAGTACAAACAAAAGTATGGCTAGGCTAAAAAATTGGTTAGGCTGGCTTATTGATAACGCTAACAAGGCACACAGAAACACACTGTAATTCGTTAGCAGTATCGGCTTTAGCGAGAATTTAGCGTATAAGAATAGAGAGATAAAAGTACCACAAAGCGCCCCGCCGGTTAGCCAAGAAAAGACCCCAACGGATTGTGAAGGCGTACTACCAAGGACGCTAGAAACAGCGTTCAAAATAACCCCAATTTGGGTTAATAAGCCCGCCATTATCATATAGCTCATAAAGGCAATAGCGGTAAGGAAAACTCGGTTCAAGGGGGCATCCATGACAATGCTAAAACCATGTTATACCGAGTTATGTTTAAAACAACAATCCCTCGTGATAATTATTTGACCATTTAGTCAATAAAAAAGGCTGGGATTTAGCCAGCCTTTCACTATCAACGCTTAGCCATTACAAGTGTTCGATAAAGTAATCACTTATCAGGGTTTTAAGATGACGAGTGGTATTTTTACCTTCATAAATGCCATGGGAACGATTGGGATAAGACATAAAGTCGAATTGCTTATTATGCTTAATCAATTCGTTGATTAACCGTTCTGAGCCTTGGTAATGCACATTGTCATCGCCAGTGCCATGTATCAATAACAAGTCACCTTGCAGACCATCGGCATAATAAATTGCCGAACTGTGCTTGTAAGATTCAGGATCGGTTTTGGGGTTGCCCGAATAACGCTCTTGGTAAATTGTGTCATACAAGCTCAAGTCAGGTACCGGTGCCACTGCCACACCAACTTTGTACTGCTCTGGATATCTAAACAATAAGTTTAGAGTTTGCGTACCACCACCAGAATGCCCCCACACACCAACACGATCGGTATCGATTACTGACCAACGCTCTGCCATTGCGTTAAGGGCATCCGATTGATCGCGAACGGTAATGACCCCAAGTTCTTTGTATATAGATTTACGCCAGTCTCGCCCTTTAGGCGCACGTGTGCCTCTATTATCCACAGATGCCACGATATAGCCTTTTTGCGTCATCATAGCGTCCCATAGATAGCTGCCACCACGCCAGCTATCTTTTACGGTTTGCCCCCAAGGTTCACCGTAAACGTAGAAGATAATAGGATATTTTTTACTTGGATCCATATCCGGGGGAAACATAATATAGCCATCAAGGGTAACGCCATCTTGCGCTTGAACCTGGAAAAACTCATGGGAAGGTAAGTTTTCTTGCGCCAACTTTTCGTTAAGCTCGTCATTGGTCACAAGGGTTTTTACCGGCTCATGCCCTTCCACTTTAATCACTTGACGCATAGGTGCTGTGGTAAAGTTACTGAAACTATGGCGGGCATAAGATCCGTCTTCCGACATATAATAACTATTCGTCCCCGTAAACGATTCTGGCGTAATACGCTGTACAGAAGAAGTCCCATCTAGGCTTGCTTTATATAAGTAGCGCTGCGATACATCTTCTGGAGAAGCAGTGAAATAAATAGCATTGTTTTTTTCACTCACCGCCAATAAATCCACTATGTCATATTCGCCCGGCGTGAGGTCAACAACACGACTGCCATCTTTGGCAATTTTATATAAATGACGCCATCCATCTCTTTCGCTATGCCAGATAAACGCTTCGCCGTCGTTAATAAAGGTGGCGTCGTAGTACCATTCTAGAAAGGCATCATCTTTGTCTGTAAAGATATTCGTGACTGTGTTTTTCTGCCAATCAAATGTCCACAATGTGTTGGTATTTTGCGGGCGGTTTACGTCTTGAATAAGTAAGGTTTCACCTTTTCCAGCCCAAGAAATCCGTGGAATATAGCGGTCTCTGTTATCTCCCGCTAATTGCGCCCAATGGGTTTGTTTGTTGGTAATATCCACGACACCCACTTTTACGGCAGCGTTCTGCTCTCCCGCTTTCGGGTAAGGGAATGTGGTTAACGTTGGATACAGCGCGTCTGTATTATTGATCATGGTAAAGGTTTTCACCCCAGATGTATCAAGTTGCCAATATGCAATGCGCTGGCTGTCTGGGCTCCACCTAAATCCATCACGAATACCAAATTCTTCTTCGTATACCCAATCGAAATTACCATTTACGATGCTGTCATCGCCGTCTGTGGTCAATTGCTCAACATTGTTGCTGCCCACAGGCTGCATAAAAATATTATTGTCTCTTACCCAAGCCACATACTTACTGTCTGGCGAAAATTTAGCGAACATCAACTTGGCATCACCGGGCTGTTCACCTCCCAGTTGCATTAACGCATTTGTTTCCAAATTCAGCACGTAGAAATCGCCACGGCTCTTTGAACGCCAAACTTTTTGCCCATTCGTGAATACCAGCAACCACTTGCCATCTTCAGACCAACTGTAGCGCTCAATGCTTATGGGTTTCTCTTCGCCTTCGGGAATAAGGTTTTCAAAGTTAACCAGAACTTTTCTTCCCGTACTGTCTGGCTTGTAAAAAACAATGTCGAAACCGGATACTGACGATTCATTTTCACCCACTACATCGCTGAGCGCGTCAATACCGCTTTTTTCGCTGTCCTCATCTTTGGCGTCTAATACTGTTTCTCGTTTTTCCAGTACCGTAAAACCAGAACCATCTTTTAGCCACGTGAAATAAGTGCTTCGCTCGCCCGTGAATTCACGATCTTGATAAATTCTATCAAGGGTTAAGGTAGGTTTTACTTCCATAGTCTCTGTCGTAATGTCGTCTTTTTGTGTGGCTGCACACCCCGCCACGACTAAGGTCGCGAGTGCTGCGCCAAGCATATTTCTTTTTATCATCAGTTGATGTCCCTGTTACTCTTTATTCTTGTCGTTTTACAATTTTTATTAATTGTTACTTTCGTACAGTAGCACTTTTCTCACCTACTGTTATCTTACACAGGGTAAATTAGCCATAATTACCGTTAAAACCAAAAAAAGCGGATTATGAGCATAAAAAAAAGCTAACACTCGGTGTTAGCTTTTTCGTATTTAGCTTAGTGAACTATTCGACATACACCGAAATAGTGAGCGTCTGCGCAGCCTCTTACATTTTTTCTAGTGTTTCAATTCCCAACAGCGTTAACCCTTGTTTCAGTGTATTCGCCACCAATGCAGACAACGCCAAGCGGCTATCGCGTACTTGTGGCTCTATACCCTCTTTCAGCATTGGGCACGCTTCATAGAATGTCATGAATGCTGACGCTACATCGTAAAGGTACGTACACAACACGTGAGGCGTCGCTTCGCGCGATACCATACCAATCACTTCTTCAAACTGCATAAGCAATACGGCTAGTGCGTGCTCTTGTTTCTCAACAATAGTAATATCTACCGGCATAGTAGCCATATCAACACCCGCTTTTCTGAACAAGCTTTTCACACGGGTGTAGGCGTATTGAAGGTAAGGCGCAGTGTTACCTTCAAAGCTTAGCATTGAATCCCAGTTGAACATGTAATCGGTCGTACGGTTTTTAGAAAGGTCGGCGTATTTCACCGCGCCAATACCTACCTTGCGAGCGACTTCTTTAAGCTCTTCTTCGCTTAAATCGTTGTCGCGCTCGGCAATGAGTTTACCTGCACGTTCTACCGCTTCATCAAGCAGTTCAACGAGCTTAACGGTTCCGCCAGTACGGGTTTTAAATGGCTTGCCGTCACTGCCTAGCATCATGCCAAATGGGCAGTGCTCGTAGGTTTGCTCTTCTTTCATGAAGCCTGCTTTACGGCCTACAATTTCCGTTTGCTTAAAGTGCAGCGCTTGGCGAGCGTCGGTAAGAATAAGGGTACGGTCGGCATTTAACTTGCCGCTGCGATAGCGCATAGCCGCAAGGTCGGTGGTGGCATATAAATAGCCGCCACCAGATTTTTGCACAATATATACCGCAGGGTTGCCTTCTTTATCGGCAAGCTCAGGAATAAACACCACCTGAGCACCTTGGTCTTCTACCGCAATGCCTTTCGCTTTAAGGTCGCTAATGACGTTGGCTAGGTCTTCGTTATACGCCGACTCACCCATGATGTCTTTGCGCGTAAGGCTTACGTTTAGCTTGTCGTACACTTCTTCAGAGTGGGCAATAGACACATCGATAAACTTTTCCCACAGCGCTAGGCACTGTGCATCGCCGCCCTGTAGCTTAACTACGTATTCACGGGCACGGTCGGCAAAGCCTTCTTCTTCATCGAAACGTACTTTGGCTTCGCGATAAAAGTCTTCAAGGTCAGACAGGGCTGTTTCGGCCACTTCTTCTTGCAACTTATCTGAAAGGTGCGCAAGCAACATGCCGAACTGTGTGCCCCAGTCACCCATGTGGTTTTGACGAATTACGTTGTGGCCCAAGAACTCGAGTACTTTAACTACCGCGTCGCCAATAATGGTGGTACGCAAGTGCCCTACGTGCATTTCTTTCGCTAAGTTAGGCGATGAGTAATCTACTACAATGTTTTGCTCAGGCGACTTTGCGATGCCTAACCGAGGGTCGGTTAACGACAGTTCACATTGATTAGACAACCATGCGTCGTTTAGATGAACGTTGATAAAGCCAGGGCCCGCCACTTCTAGCTTGCTGGCAATATCGTCGAGCTTTACTGTCTCAACGATTTTTTCTGCAATATCACGAGGCTTTTGCTTAAGCTGCTTAGCCAGCGCCATGGCGCCATTAAACTGATATTCACCAAACTCAGGTCGAGCACTGCGCGATACTGGCACTGGCGCATTTTCTACGCCCATCTCTTGTAGAGCTTCAGTGAAACGGTTAACTAGTAGTGCATGTATATTCATAATGTATCTTTTCTTAATTTTCGCGCGTGTTCGTAAATTGAATATCAGGGTAGCGCTCTTGCGCTAGCTGTAAATTCACCATAGTCGGTGCGATATACGTTAGGTTGTCGCCACCATCTAAAGCCAGGTTTTGCTCACCTTTACGGCGGAATTCATCAAGCTTTTTCTCATCACCAGAGTATACCCAGCGGGCAGTTGCTACGTTAATGTGCTCGTAAAGTGCATCTACGTTGTATTCCGCTTTTAAACGCGCCACAACCACATCAAACTGAAGCACACCTACCGCCCCAACAATCAAATCGTTATTTGCAAGGGGGCGGAATACTTGAACCGCGCCTTCTTCGGATAGCTGAATAAGCCCCTTAAGCAATTGTTTTTGCTTCAACGGATCTTTTAAGCGAATTCGCTTAAATAGCTCGGGCGCAAAGTTTGGAATACCGGTAAAGCGGTAGTTATCGCCTGATGTAAAAGTATCGCCAATACGGATAGTACCGTGGTTATGCAGGCCGATAATATCGCCAGCATACGCTTCTTCCAGCAGAGAACGGTCACCTGCTAAAAAGGTTAATGCATCAGAAATACGCACGTCTTTGCCTAAGCGGCTGTTGCGCATTTTCATGCCCTTTTCGTATTTGCCTGACACGATACGACAAAACGCAATACGGTCACGGTGTTTCGGGTCCATGTTAGCCTGAATCTTAAACACGAAACCGCTGAACTTGCCGTCGGAGCTCTCGATAGTGCCTTCTTCAGTTTCGCGGCCAAGTGGTGCTGGCGCCCACTCAACCAAGCCGTCAAGCATGTGGTCAACACCAAAGTTCCCCAATGCTGTACCGAAGAATACCGGCGTTAACTGACCTTCACGGAATAGCTCTTGATCAAATTCATTCGATGCGCCGCGCACCAGCTCAAGCTCGTCGCGCAAGGTTTCGGCAAGGTCGCTACCCACTGCAGTATCAAGCTCTGGGTTGTCTAGCCCCTTAATAATGCGCACATCTTGAATGGTGTGGCCGTGGCCACTTTGATACAGAATAGTTTCGTCCCTATGAAGGTGATAAACCCCTTTAAAGCTTTTACCACAGCCAATAGGCCAAGTGATTGGCGCACACAAGATATCAAGCTCGGTTTCTACTTCATCAAGCAGCTCCATTGGGTCGCGAATATCGCGGTCAAGCTTGTTCATGAAAGTCACAATTGGCGTATCGCGCAAACGGGTAACTTCCATAAGCTTACGGGTTCTGTCTTCTACCCCTTTCGCGGCATCGATAACCATAAGGCACGAGTCAACGGCCGTTAGCGTACGATAAGTGTCTTCTGAAAAGTCTTCGTGCCCCGGGGTATCTAGCAGGTTCACCAAATGGTCGCTGTAGGGAAACTGCATAACCGAGGTGGTTACCGAGATACCACGCTCTTTTTCCATTTCCATCCAGTCTGACTTTGCATGCTGGCCTGACTTTTTACCTTTCACGGTACCGGCGGTCTGCAGCGCGCGTCCAAACAACAATACTTTTTCAGTAATGGTGGTTTTACCCGCATCCGGGTGCGATATGATTGCGAACGTACGTCGCTTATTGATTTCATTAATAAATTTATTCATTAGTGCTTTTTAAAATTCATTCGGGGGCCGCTGCGGGGGCCATAAAGTATTTCTTAGGGTTGCTTGGCCTTACTTCGTTATGCGCGGATGATACCAAAAAAAAGGAGGCGTTACTGCCTCCTTTTTCAAGCTACTATTTTGCTCTTAATTGGGTCTTTTTCACTTCCCCATTTAAGCACCTTTATACCCTCGCTTTCTGCCCATAGCTTTATCGCTGTTTTTATTCGGCTATTAAGTTGCCCATGACCGATGTAAATAACAGCGTCTGCAGTTCCTTCTGTTTGAGCAAAAAATTTAAATTGCCTACCGTCCAGTTTTATCCGAACGATCCGACATGGGATAAACACCTCAACATCTGCACCGTTGTAATTCTCTGTACGGTAGGTCATTCCTATCCCCTTAAAGCGTCTTTATCGTTGACTGATAATATTTAACGCTAGCGTTTCCACTTTGCGTAGGTGCGATCATCACCACGCCTTTTTCATCACCATCCACATAGACTGTAAATGTTAAATCGAAAGATTTAGTAGAACTGTCTAACTGTAAATCTCCAAGCCTGCAGTGCGCTTTGCTTCCTTCTAAATTAATGGAGGCAGTTTTGCTGCTTAATGTGAGTATTCCCGTCCTTGTCTCAACTGATATTTCTATACGATCAATATCATTTTGCTCTAGGTTCAAATATCCATCGTCATCAAGCACTAGATTCTCAGTGCGACTCGGTTTAAATCTAAATGTCTCTCTATTTGATCTTCCGGGGTACGCGGTTACAACTCCATCGTTGTCTAACGTGAAATGAAGTTTGTCTAATATGTTTAACACGTTGCTTTGCTCCACTCCTGCCACGTTTATTGTTGTACTGCTTATTTCGCTTGTTGCGCCTTCGTTATCAACTACCACTAGATCAAAAGTTAACGCTTGAGGGTCTAGTTTGCTAGGTGCGATAAATTTAGGTTTTTCAATAGTGTCACTATCTAAATCTACGCTATCTCCAGAAGCTTGAACCCATCCATAGCCTGATATACTGCCGTTGGGGTCTGGATCATAAGAAGCGCTTCCGTCTAACTGTACGAGTGAACCCGCCGCTACTGACTGATTAGCGCCAGCGTTGGCTATTGGGGGTTGGTTTGGTATTTCTTCAGGCGCTGTAAATGCAGCAAAACGAATTAGAGCTGCCTCATTTACCTGCGTCCCTGTTTTTAAGTGCGTGCCATCACTATCGGTTTCTACGTCAACAACTTCGGTATCACCACCAAAACGGCAGTAAGGGTTATTCTCAATGATGTAATCAAATTCAGCGCGAAGTGTATCACTTGCCCCATTCTCATACGTTCTTGGAATATCCGTCAGATAATGAATACTTCCAAATTCCGTATGTAAAGCGTTAATCATTTCATCTAGCCAAGCACGTAGAGTAGCGCTATCTGTACCTACGTTGGACTCGCCACCTAAAGAAGCGGTATAAGTAACACCGCCACAATCGGCTTCGGTTGTCTCCGCAATAATTCGGCTATTCCACAAATCATTGCTAGACGGAACCCAGCGTTCAATACTAGTGCCACCCACAGCAACGTTAATAACACCGATTGGTTGGCCTAGCTTTGCATACTCAACGGCTATTCGAATCCATGTTGAACCACCGCTACTATCTTCACTAGTGGGGTCATTAATGTACTGCCACACCCCATCTTTGAAGCATGTTGGTCTAACCATACCCGAGGTTATTTCGTTATTACGTATACTGTTCTGGGTACTTGCCCCTCTACCTGACTCGTTTGATTGCCACCATGCAAGCCATATCGGTGCAGCGGTTAAGTAGTTTGCGGATGCAACAACGTCCGTATTTGTACTAACTCGCACTTTAAGGTTTTGTTGAACACGAATAATTATATCGTCTGAGAAATTTCCGTTGCTATCTGTTGGCATGGCGAACCAATTACCAGAACCATCAAGTTCATATTCTGCTACTGCTCCAGCAGGTAGGTCAGTAATAACACCAGATACAGGAAAAATAGCCTCGCCATTTATGTCTGCTTTTCTTGTGTAATAGCTATACGTTTTACTGTCGAGTGTGATTGTGGGGGCTGCTGCAACTACGCCATCATCTAACACAAAAAAACTAACATCGTCGGTGTCTGTTGTGCCGTCACTGCCCGTGGTAGTTAACCTGAAAGTGATTTCAGTTAATTCGGTAAAACTAGGGGCTGTAAATGTCGGACTAACCGCTGTGTCATCGCTAAGTATTACGCCTGTGCTTGTAACCTCAGACCATGAGCGGCTAACCACGCCTGTTGATGCTGATGAATCTAGTGTTACTGTATCGCCAGCGTTGATGTTGCTTTGGTTTGAACCCGCATTCGCTACGCTTGGTGTAGGCGTTGATGCAGCATCGTAACCGCCACTGGTAAACCCTATGAGAGTGCCGTGTTCGTAATCCCCTGTAGTGTTAGTTAGTACAGTATCGCCTTGAACTCCGCCATCAAAATCGTGAGTAATGACTCCTCCGGGACTGCTATCACCTACTATTGTGGCAATGCCCGACATCTTTCCTTGTAGGTGGCCTCCGTTTGAACCTCTGCGACCCCACTCCCTAATATCTAAAGGCCCAGTGGACGTACCCGTAACAGTGTTGCCGCCAAACGTGAACGTTATTTCCGAACCTACGCGGGTAATCCTACCATCTGTGATCACTGCTGGAAGAGAGATAGCCGGTGCATCTACTGTTGAACCCCCATTACTCAAGCGTAGACGAGTTTCATTTGACCTAATTTGGATAAATGAACTGCCGCTACCGGAACTAAAAACATAACTGAAGTTGTTATCTATTTCTATTGTCGGAAGGGTTACATCAAAATCACCACTTAGATAAGCCGTGAAACCTTGTATATGACCGTTCCCATCAAATACTATTGCCATTCATATTCTCTCTATACTGTAATTGAAATTGTGTTAGACCAGGCGCCGATTAGCGCACCATTAAGGCAACGGCATCTGATCTGGTATGCGCCTGAAGAAAGTGAAATTGAACGTTTGAAGCAACCAACAACACCGGGCAACCCAACGTGAGGAACGTTTAACGTAGACCATGAACCACCGTTGCTTGATACTTCAAATTCCATATCGGTCATTACTGCGCGGTTTAAATTATCCAGTGTGGGGTAGGTTTTAAGCACCTCAATAGAACTTCGGTTTCCACCAAGCAGGCCTCGCCCTTCAAAGTAATAACTACTGTCTTTTTTCTGGTCGTTCATTTGAGGAACGGTAACGCAGCGAACGCCATCTACGGTGCAATTCCAAATCTCGAAATATGCTGCACTATCACTTACTGAAAATACTTCGCGTGTACCGTAACCTTGAACGTATTCGTTGTTAGCCAGCGTTACGCATCCATGTTTGTGAGTACGTGTGATTTTACAAGCCCCTTCCAAACGGCTGTAAGTCATTTCAGTGCGCTTCTTCAAATCCGTTACTGAGTCTGAGCCGTTTTTACCGTCTAGGTTATAAATGTGAGCGCTGTATAAAAAACTGTCTTCATCCCAGTTAGAGCTATTAATAACGATGATGTCCGAATTACCAAACTGAGAAGTGTAATCACCGTAGTTTGAGTCCAGCCCGAGGTCTGCGGTTATGTTGCAAAGCTGCTGGTTTTCAACGAATGGTCCGTATAAGTCACCTACTACCGCTACTTGCCAAGTGTCGTACTGGCCTGTATACCCGCCAGTAAAATCCATACCGTCAATTTCTAGGGAAACAGCGCCACGAAGATTTACACCGTTCCTACGGTTTTGAACCCATACGTTTTCAAACAAATAGCTGCGGTTAGCATTGGATGAGCGGTATCCATCTTGTTCGTTCTGCGCTAACTCTTGGTTTTGTATATGAACATCAGCCGTGAAATCATCACGTAGTCTACGAACAGGGTTAATACGCCAACTTAAATCTACGTCTGATCCGTTTACTGAACCTTCAAGTGTTGGTACTGCTGGCGTTTCAGTTCTCAGTAGTTTGCGTACATAGATATTTTGGACGTTACCTTTGTAACCGCTGGCTGTGATTTGTACTTGTGTAGCGTTAGCTGGCGCTCGAATAAGCCATACTTCTGTACCTTCAATACTGTGGCTATACTGGCCGAACTCACTGCCAATTTTAGGTGTAACCGAACCACTTATTTTATCTACCAGCTTAAGTGATATTTGGTAGACCTCGTTTTCTTCAAAGTTGTAGTTCGCGGTTAACGGGTTGCTTGTTCCGTTTGAGTAGTATTTTCTACTAAACGTGCCGTTTGCATATAAAACCCCACCATTTTCTGACCAACCCGAACCGCTGAAACTATCCGGCTGCACGACCTTCGCCCCCACTTCAGGGGATGCGTGAATAGTGAACTGGTGCATGTAGATAAGCGTTTCAGTTGAATACCTAAAGTAATCAATTGCTGTTTCGCCGGGGTCTAAGTGAAGCCATGCTTCTGCAGGCATATAACGAACTGAGCCGTTAACCGTTGGTAATACCCTTGCGCCACTTGGTAAGGTAATAACGCTTTGAAATGGTCTTTCTGCACCTTGCACCGCAATGGCATCGTTAAGTTGCGGTATGTGCATATAAGGCAAGTAAAGCGTTTTGTTCGCGTATACTGGCAGCGAGTCCATTGTTACTGTGGCTTTTTCACCACGCCATGATTCGCCTTCAAGCAATTCAATTGTTTCGTTGTAAAGGATGCCATTTACCGTGACGTTGTTTAAAACTACGGTGCAAGCGCCTTGCGCTGATAGGAATGGTAGCGGTAGGTGTGCTCTGTAGTCACCGCCGTTGATAGTAACTGTAGCGTTAGGACCAATAACAACTACGCCCAAGCCTCCCACTTCATCGAGGTTACAACCGCAGTTATTTAATTCACCGTCTTTGTGGAAGTAGTAAGCAAAGCTGTCACCAGATAACTGGCGAGTCCAACTCACCATGCAATCACGAGCGGTAGATATTTCTGCAAATTCAATACCGGCTCCATCACGAGTAGAGTGCAGCCCCTTTACATCAACTTCGCAACCGAACTTAAATCCGTTGCCGCTAAAACCTATGGTGTGTACTTCACGCACAATAGCCTTAGCGCCCTGCTCTATTTCTAATCCGTATAGCAGCGTTTCGTTTTCACTAAACTCATGGTTGTCATTAGTGATTGTGCCGCCTATAACTTCCATATCAGTGTGACCAGCACGAATTACCATACCAATGTCACCCGTACCAGATATATCGAAATCCTGAGTTGATACATTGCTCGAACCGATAGGAATATCTAGCACTTTAAAAATGGTGTTGATAAACGTAAGTTTACGTAAAATCCAATCAAACATTGCGTAGCCTTGTGTGTCTATGAGGCCAGCGTTACTTAATAGTGCGCCGTGAACTTCCCCACCTCTGTTATCGGATGCCAGTTTTATAAACGGGTCTGAGTCTTTAGCTTTAATGCCGAAGAAGCGGTGGTAATTAACGCTAAGGATTATTAAGTCACCACTCACTTTTTGAATCCACGGACTGTGGTTTTCGAGGTTTGTATCAATGCCGCGTTCCCCGACTTGCAGGCCAAAATAGAAAGACAGTGGGTTACCATCACGGCCTTTATCAACATTAAAGTTCCACGGCAGGGTTCTGGGGGTCCAGTCTCTTACTTTGTCAGGATGCGAACCAATAAAGAAGTTATCACCGGGGTCTACACGATATTCGGGATCTTCGTCTGAACTACCACTAAACTCTCGGTTGTAAATATTTTCTAGCTGCTGTGCGGGGTTGCACTCGGCCCACTCTTGTCCGTCAGTCCAATGAGGGGCTGCAGATAAATTGACATCAAATAATCTATCCATAGTGGGGGATTCTCATTTTAATAGACTCGACGGTTAAAGCGCCTGTTACCGTTGTTCCTGCACGTTTGAAAAAGATGCGCTCGTTAGTTATGTATCTGCCCGAACCGGAATAGTAGATTTTGTTTGGGCTACTGTTTGAAATGGTCAACGCGAGTGTGTGGCTTAAGTATTCAGTCACAATGACTAATTCAAATTCAAAATCGTCAAAGCTATCGCTAAAGAAACGTAACCCATCGTTACCGTCTTCGGCGTCGGTTACCGTGAATACTCTAGGGTTCTGTGAGTCTTGCGCCCAACTAGGGCCAATACTGTGTAGGCTTTCGGGGAACATATCTTCGCTGTACCAATAACCATCGGCCTTTTGATAAAACGTTCTAAAGGGTGAGCGCAAAGTGCCAAAGGCGGTATCAAATTTAGCGTTAAGCGAACCTACATTCGATTGATTCACGTCAAACTGGTGCCAACCGGTATCTAGTTCGATGTACTCAATAATTCCTTCGAAGTACTCGCTGTTGAACTCACCAATTTTATAAAGGTTCGTTACGCTGGTTTCGTACTCATGCCATTGGTGATTAGCCAGCGTGGGGTTGTTGGGCAAACCTAAACCGCCCGTTCCCATCGGGTAGACACGCATCTTGATGTTACCAGTGTACGAGCTGTTGTTGTTAAAACGCAGTATCAAACCACGGTAGAAAATAGGGAACGCACGACTCGCTATGGTTGTTGGGATAGTGAACCATCTATCAGTCAGTGCTACGTGTACTTCACCACGCACATCATCAAACTGAATCAACCGTTTATTGTTTGGTGATTCAGCGGGGCGTACTTCGGTGCTTTTTAAAGTAGGGTAATCAGTCAGTATTTGACTAATACTTTGTTCGCGCTTTATGGGTGGATTTAACGCCTGCGTTCTTTTGTTATCCGTGTCGATATCATCCGGTAGCTGGTCAACGGAAACCTTACCCCCAATTTCAGGGAAGGTAGGAAAGCGCGTCGCCGTTTCTGGCAATACTTCAGCTATATCACCTTGCACTTGCGTCCACGTCGGCCACTGCGTAGCAGTTGGTGGTGGGTCGATAATTACAGACCAGCGTAATTCACTAACACTACCAGGACCGTCACCGTATGCTTCAGCTAGTCCGTTTTGTGCTTGTGTTAGTGAAGTGATAGCGGACAATAAAGCATCGTTCTGACCAAGCGGTATTAGGGTTGCGCTTTTCTCTACTATGTCATTGCCCGTATAAGCAATGGCCAGCGTTAAAGTACGATTAACGGTGTTTCCGCTTGTAACCACTCGCGGCCTATCACCTGCAATAAAAATCACGCTACCCGGCACTACTGAGAAGTTTGAGTCACTGGTGTTTATTTGAATTACGTTATTGTTGTTATTAACACTAACGCTTGGGAACTCTCTCACTGCGGTCATGACGGACGCCCCTCTACGCTTATTAAACTCAATCGTTGAGAATCAATGAATTGTTGCAGTAGAGCACGCTGTTGACCTTCAACTCTTAGTCTGTATGCGAATGTTGCTAGTGAGGTGCTGGTGTCAGTGTAAGTAAATGAACCACCAGAAATTTCCAGCATGGTGCAAGTTGTAACGCCGTGTTCAAAATCATCGAACTCGTTGTAAGTAACTGTTCCGTTGAAAACTTGACGCTGCAGTTCTGCCCATCCACCTCCACCTGTACTGCGCTCTAGTATGACCGTCGCTTCAGGCACAAAGTCTTGATTTGTTGGACACGCCTCATCCCACGTGTAGGTACCTCGCCAACCGAAGCTACAACTAACCGTTTTAGGGTTACCGTTAGTTGTGAATGGGCCTACTTCCACTGAAGGGTTAAGAGTTAGAAGTGTTGAGTCGCCACCGTTTATCAATTCGCCCGTTGTTAACGAACCGCCTAGATATTCATTAGCAAAGCTGTCTTTCCACCCATACTTTCCATTTGATTTGCGAAGTTGAGCATAGTCGGGCTGTCCGTTTCCATCTAAGATCGGATCTCCTTCCCAAATAACTAAGTTGTCTGGTCCGAAACCACCATAGTCTTGAACTCGCATAAAATGCTCTAGAATTGTAACTTCTCTAGCTGCTCTTAATGTGCCTGTGAACTCTGTGTTAGCCCCAATTTCAAGCCGACCACTGATGGTGTTTAACCAGAAAAACACTTCACCTGCAGTGCTGGCAAATCGGAGGTTATCCATGTAAAGCAGAATGTCGCTGTCGCCATTGCCGCCCTGTATACTTAGCCCGGTGAAATTTTCGTTTTCATCTACAACGCCAAGGTAATAAGTGCCGCCCAATTCACCTAGTTGTGTCTCAAGTGCTTGCATGAAGTTGATGACTGATAATTCGTCACCATCTTTGTTGACGACCTTTACTTCGTCGAATGCACGAACTAGGGGCGCACCAACTACCCAGTCTCCGTTTTCATCTTCATAACCAATATTCACCTGCTTGAACTCAGTAAATTGTGCTGCGACTGTTTTGGTACCTACTTTTTGTTTGAGGCCGATTATCTCTGTGCTGTTTATCTGGTTAGCGCTTACCGCTTCGGTAACGTTGTATATAAGCTGCTGGTAGTCGTCGCCTTGTTCGCTGGTTTGCGTGCTCCAATACTCCACATCATTAGTGATAGCATCGATATGGTCACCTAGCGCCGCTGGTAAACCGGGCCATTGAATGCGAGATATAATTTCGGGGTCCACTCTGTCGAAGGTGGTACCTATTAAATTGGCAACGCTGAAGCTGCGCCAGTTGGGGTCTTTTTGGTCGCCGTCTACAATTCGGTACCATACGTAAACGACACCGTCGTGAGGTGTGTTCGTTATAGTTATTGCGTCGCTTTTGCCAAGATAGAAAGCGTTGTCGAAGTGTTCTTGTTCGCCACCTTCGTATGAGTACTTCCACTCGTATGTCGCTGAGTTATGCGGCAGTTCTGGGCCAGTAATGATCACTCTGCCGGGTAAAATGTTCACCACAACGCCCTGAGTCGGTGTAGACGGCACGCCTATGTCTATTGCTATGGCAGTCGCTATACTCGTTTTAAACCTGTTTCTGGCTGATACAGCAACTAAGAACCTGCCTATGGGGAGGTGCGCTAGACTTTGTTCCTGTGAAGCTGGTGTAAATGTCAGTTGTGTTGAAGGCGTATTGTCGTCGTAGTTGCTAACTGAAACGATGTAATTGATCACATTGCGAGGTGTTGCATGATCCCACTTCAAGACGCCTTGTCGCCAACTGTCATTAGGCGTTGTCTCAAATCGTAGGTTGCTCGGCTGCACAATGCTCAAAGCATCAGGCAGTGTAGTGTTCGGTGTTAGGTCACCCTCTGCTGGCTTAAAGTTATCAGGGTAAATCTGCGGACCATCTTCAATTATCTGCAGTTTGGTTTCGAGTTTTTCTGTATCGTATCTAACGTCTTCGACTAGAAACTCTTTGTTTATGCCTGTTTCTAAGTCAATAAATCGAATGTTGGTACCAGGAGTTGCATCGAGTCGGATTCCCTTTAGTGGATAACTAATGGCGAAGCCAGCACGCGCTCTTTCCATTGCTAGTTTTGCAATTCTTTGGGCTTGATGATCTTTGGTCACCATAGCCAAGCGCAGGTTACTCTCAAGGTATGCGCCATCGTTTTCCCTGTACTCATCGCTGGTTATAATGGGCGCATTGGTCATCTGCCACTTTAATTCTGGGTTTACGTACTCGGCCCTCACAACGTTTATTTTCTCTTTGTATGGGCGATGAGGGCGATATTCTGGGAACGATTCAAGTTCAGAAACTTCTATTACTGTGGTTGCTGGACCTGCATACATGGCTGGCTTAAAGTAAACCTTGCCGCCTACGCGATATATCTTTGCTCCCATGCAGGCTAGAATTTCTGACAGTGCTTGCCCTTGACGGATGCCATTGTTTAAAACGCCATTAACCGAAAACCGGGTTCCAGTTTTGTCATTTCCTTCTTGGTCTTGGTAAGTGACAATCTCGTCGCAGTAGTTCGCTACCGTTGCAATGAAGTCGATAGGGATGCGTCTAACTGGCACAGGCTTAGCGCCATACGTTCTTAGGTAGTGGTAAGCGCATAACTCTGGGTTATCTGACCATTCCCAGCTTGCTTCGTCATCGTATCGATGATCACCAACTCCACCGACTGTGTCGTCTTTTCTGGGGTCGTAGACCTTGTGGCCTTTGACTATGAACTTTATCTCGTTAACGCCACCGGGGAATAGTTCATCATCAACGGGGATTTTGAGTGTAACGTATGTTTGGTTTTTACCTATATGTTCGGACGTCCAGCCGTCTACATATCTATTTGCTAAATAGTCGACTTCTGTTTGGTCGCCTAGATGCTTGTTGACTGTGACTCTTCCTGCTAATTCAGATGCTGTTTTTCCTTCAATTTCATAAAGGTCTACGCTGTCGCATGGGTGCCCTACTAGGTGCAATACCATTATGTGATAATCTTCGTCACCTATCGTAGGTTTGGCATATCCGACAATTTTGCCGCCGACTAGCGCTTTCCCGTAAATGATCTTTCTAACGTCATTCGGGTTGGTGTTTAGTGATTGGTCCTGCTGGGGGTCGGATGTATAGTCGGCCATATCAGGCGTTAACATCTCGCCTAAATATTTAACGCCTTCCATAGCCAATGCGCCACCCACACCGATTGCGATAGCACTTAGACCTGCTGATAGGCCAACACCGAGAATCGTTACGGTGGCCCCTATTGAGGCTGCTCCTAGTCCTACTGCGACGCCGACAACTACTGGAGGCATGGAACCTCCCAGCATCCTTTAAGCTCTCGCATAGGTAGCTTTGCTAGTCCTTGCTTTGTTGACACCCAAACCGCACCACCCCAAATGATCCCGAGTGCCTCACCGTCTTCTGTTTCAACAAGGGCTATATCACCTCTTTTGGCTAGTAGTGGTGCCTTTAAAGGACCAAATTTACTTTCTAGTGTCTTTTTTATATCGCCTTTGCCGATTTTCTTCAGCGCTTTAACTGATCCAAATTCAGTAGAATATTTGCCTCTAAATTCTTCGGCAAAATCAACACCCGTTTCGGCTTCAACAGCGCCAGCTGCAAACAGGCAGCAGTCAAACGTTCCCCACTCGAAAGGTGTAGATATGTTCTGTGCAATGTAGTCATTGAGAAGTTCTGGCCAGTTTTCTTTTCTCATCTTCGGTGCGTATCGCCTCTGGTTCGTCTTGTAGTGCCTGATCCATAGTTCGTTTTAACTGGTAAACTGGATAAAGGTGAACCCGCGATAATTTCCAAAAGATCAAAAAATCTATCACCCGGATATTTGAATTGTTGCGCAGCATCTGTTGTCTTCATAACTTCAACAGGCTGAGCCCATCTTTCTAGCCAATCATTTAAAACAATTGTCACTACTGCTGGTATTTCTTTTTCCTGATTTCCTCGCCGTATTTTTACATCGACGACTTCTGCGTCTATGAAGTAGTCTGCTCCGTCGAGGATTTGTCGGTTTTCATCAAATGCGACTAAGTGTCCGTAGCATTCTCTTCCCATCAGATCGTTATTCATCACTTCGCTTAAAAGCGACTGATCATAGACCTTAAGCGCTAGCGTTGTGCGGTTGCCATTTGTCGTTGCGTTCTCAGTTACGCTCCCTATTCCACCAAGTTCACCCATGCCTATGTAGGTTTGTGACTTGTATATTCTTGGCCCTATGCCAGAGTGAACGCGCACCCATCCCGACTCAGTCTCTAGTTCGATAAAGGCCAAAAGTCTAGAAGGGCTTGCTTTTGCTGCTTCTAGCATTGTGGGGGTTATCGCTCTTTCTATCATAGGAATGCCTCTTCAAAATCTAGGGTAACGTTCTGATAAACTCTCGCGTTACCGCTCAACTGCTGTATTTGCTCAGGCTTCACCCATCGACCAATGGTTTTGAGAGAGTCAACATCCGAAATGATCACGGAGTTATCTGTCGGCATATTGCGAAGTTCGTTAGTGAATTTGAGTGTGGTTCGTCCGAACTCATCGGAGTAACAGTCCTCATTTATTTCCATTAATTGATCGTTAATAAGGCATCTGTCTAAGGCGCCAGCGACCAATTGATTTGGATTAAAGCCATCAGCTTCCAAAATTAAACCGTACTGGTTTGCGCCATTAACTCTTGGCACACCTGCCCATGTACCTGTTTGCTCTTTAAATTTGGTGTCGTATAAGCGAGATTTATTCACTGAACCTCGCAACTGAGACAAGTGCTGCTTTAGGAGCCTCCCTTGTGCATTTGTGAGTACTCGGAAACTGTATTGCACCACCCATAGTTCGCCGGGATTTTCTATGATGTGCTCATGGTTTGAGAATGCGCTTCTTGATATTTTCGTATTGAACTGTGGCACGAAAAGACAGCGGCTAACTGGTAACGAGGGAAAATCAATTATTTTGCTCACGCTGCTCTCCCGCTCAAGCGTTGAGATAACTCGCCGCCATTACTAAAGTCTTCTGCAATGCGTGCGTAGCTTTCCTGTTGTGATTGTTGAATGAGTTGCATAATGCGCTGCTCCATACCAGGAGTTGCATTTCTTGCATCCACTTGAATGGTTGGTGAGTAAACAAGTGACTTACCCCCGGTACTACCGTTCTTCTCGATGCTTTCACGCATCTTGTCGAAGTTTTCACGCTGTCTCGGGTTCATTACCATTTCATCACGGCGAAGCATGAAGGTACCTTCGTTCGCTGCTGGTACGCGTGAAAGACCATCATGTGCTTGGCCTGAATAGGTCGCTTGCTTAATATTGGCTAGAATGCTGGCACCTGCTGCTGCAGCGTTTGCCATCGCGGGTAAGTTGGCTGGAAATGGCAGAGCCATTGCATTACTTATCGCTGTCGAGAGGTTTAGAACGCCCTGTGCTATTGCAAAGCCTTTAGTTACAGCAAACATGACTTTATAAGCTTTGGATTGCTCACCTGCCACTGTGCCTATCATCGATGTTAAGCCACCAAATAGACCTTCAGACGCGCTCAGTATTGTCGATGCTTTCTGCTGTTCTATAGACTGCACACGCTTCATATGATCCAGTCTTGCTGTTTCAATTAGCGCTAGACCTTGTTCTTCGGTGATTTTCTTCTGCGCCATTGCATCAGCAATGATCTGCATTTCTTTTTGCGCGTGAAGGATTAAGAGTTCTTCCTCACTCGCATAGCGTTCCATAAGCTTGTTGTAATTTAAGTTCTGGTCTGCTGTCGGACCATAACTGGGATCATTAGCAGCTGGATCGCTGGCTTGACTAAAATCGCCTAAATCACCAGATTTCAATTCATCCATTTGAATTTGCCATTTCGCTCTGGCATCTCGTCCTTCAGCCATTTTTCTTTCATAGGCTGCGATAACTTTTTCTGAGTTATCAAATATGTCTTGAACTGTCTTACTAGCTGCCTCTCTGTATGTCTCGCTTTGCGTATCTACGTTGTCTAGCAGTGTGTTGCGAGTTGAGTTAAAAGCGTCACCAGCTTGCTTCCACGCTTGCTCAAAGTTGTAAGTAGAGCCGTTTAATGGATTGAGAATGTCGTTAATTTCATAAATGACAGCCATGGTTCTGTCTTTAAGCAAAGTGAGCGTAGACAAGAATCCTTTAGCGAACGCGGTGCCGTATGTGATACCGATATCTACCATCTTTGCTAGTTCTACAGTCATGAGTTGGACTGTGGTTGCTATGTTGGTCGGTAAATTTTCAAAAGGTTTTATGTCATTGGTCATCTGCTCGAATTGTTTTGAGTCGATGAACATTTGCGCGTAGTTGTCATATAGAAAGTCGGCAGTTTGCTCTACTGCGTTACCGATCTGCTCGAACTGTCCGATCCATGCTTCTACGCCTATTTGCAACTGACCACTCGCCAGCATTGCGCCTAGTTCTTCTAGTGCCTCTGCCGCCTGATTAACTGTTTCGGTCATGAAGTTACCAGGACCAGCTTGGCTTAGGTTATACATGAACTCATCCCACCGTTGGCCTGCTCTGTTTAGAGCGGCTTCCAGCGTGGTAGACTGGTTTGCAATGGCGTCACCAAACTTGGTTTGGCCCAAACCGATAAGGTATCGCTGTATTTCCTCGGAGTTGTTCTTGACTGAGGTTGTGACGCCTCTAAAGCGGAACGTGACCGTATCACCCTCATTTGCTGCCTTGATGCCGAATTCTTTTAATCGCTCGAACTCTGCAACGCTGGCGTCTGCTACGGCTTCGATAAAGTCCATAGTAGTTTTGCCAGTACCAGCTGCTACGTTGCCGTATGCCAGTAGCGCTTCTTTGCTGGGGTCTAAACCTAAGTTAACGAGTTTGTTGAAACCTTCGACTAGCCCTTCGAGGTTTTGCCCGGTGGCGTATGCAAAATCGCTAAGGATAGCCATTGCTTGTGCTTGACCAGTAACGCTCCCGGTAGAGGTTCTTAGTTGCGCTTCTAGTCGTTGATAACGTTTTGTAACGTCGACTATCTGTGAAAGGGAAATATAAGAAGCGTAAGCGGCACCCACTTGCCGGGCGACGCTTACTGCTGTTTGCTTGACTGTATTAAGTGATGACTGGGCCTGTTTCGCTGAACTTTTCAGTCGGGCTGTGTCACCGTCAAATAAAACGCTGAGTCTCATCGCCATAGTTAGCTTCTCGAGTTGTTGTAGTGATAAGCTGCTGATCTGGCTATGACGCGAACTTTTTCATAGTCTTCTGGATTGGTGTCCATGCCGCGCATTTGCGCGTCTGCTTGGACGGCTTTGACGTCTAAGCCAACTATCAGCGCACCTGTTGATGAAAAGGCCCAGTTAAAAAGATCATCAATTGAAAAAAACCATTTAACTGCACTTTCGTTTTCCTCTAATACTTCACAGTCTTTCGCTCCATGCGCGTCTATGTAGTATTGAATCTGGGCTGGCGTTGCACCGAACTGCTCCATTTGCTCGATCAACTCTTCGTTTTCTTTTGAGGCTTGTTGTGGACCGACCGCCCAGTATCGGCCCACGTCTTCTAGTTTTTTACTGCAATGCCAGAAACCGCTTCGTGGTATGCAGAAATTAGCGCACGGCGTATGTAAGGGATTGATGCAAGCAGTTCTATGTTTGCATCATTGAATGGGATTTCATTGCCGCTTTCATCGGTAAGTGCCGACCAATCTCTAAGTATTTTTTTAATAAACTCATGGTCGGGGAGTTTGTCTTGCATTGCCTTGTCGTACTCGGCCTGCGTCAAAAGACCATAGGTAACTTCGAACTCATGTTCTTTTGTCTTCCCACCGTCGATTGGCTCATGCACGCGCACTGGCCATTTAACTTTTTTCTCACCTGTTTGAATTATGAAACCCATTTTATTACCTACTTAGTTGTGTGTTTATGCTCACCAATGACGCGGTAAGGTATGACGTATGTCATGCGACCTTCTTTGTCACCGTATGTGGCTCGACCAAGTTGGATTTTCTCAGCATCAAGCTGATATATATCACCCGCAGTTATTCCGTGAATGAGTTGCATCTTCATCGTTTCGGTGTTTAGCGCCTTCGAGAAAGGGTCAAACTCTGCGATTGGTGGGCATTCAATAGTGAAAGAGCCTTCAGTCTTCCAGTCGGTGATTTGTACTGCCTCTTCAACTGTGTTTTCGTCGTAGACAATCTCGTTGCCTTCTACGCATGTGAACTCGAGCATTTTGTACTCGACATCGTCGAGCATAAACTTCGTGTTGATGTGGCCCACTTTTAACGGCTTTCTAAACGCTGAGAAGTCAGCGACTGGAATGTTGCCAGATAAGATACCGCCATATAGCCCGGTTATCTCGAACTCGATTTTCGGCACTTCGTTGACTGTGATGTTGGTGGTAAAGGTCACGCGTGCGCCAGTGATGATGTGAATTGCACCGTCTTTGTATCCGTAGAATGTGACGTCTTTCTCACTATTGTCGTGAACCCGAGTGTGTTCTACCGCATCTGCTGCAGGTGTAGTTTGATAGCCGGCACCAATATAAATAGGCTCAAATGCAGCAGGTGTTGCTGGGGTTCCTGAACCACCCACCTCGATAGAGCCCGACGCTTTCACGTGTGTTCCTACCGGGATGTATTCAGAGTGACCACCTTCACCAGTATCTAAATCGCGCTCGATGTCATCACCTTCAATGGGTGTTAAATCAAAGCCCGAAGTAAGCATGGCTTTTGGGGTACCGCCGTCCACAGCGTCTGTGCCATACGCAGCATCGTTGACCGCTGCCACTAATAACTTTTTCTTCGTTTTACGGTTGCTCATGGGTTACTCCTGATCGAGTCTGTATGTTGTTGTGAATATATCCATCCAGAAAATTCCACCCTTTAGGAAGGCGATCCCCTCTCCGCTTGCGAAGTTAAATGCATCGTGGTTTTCGTCAATTTGAAAGCCTGCTATAGCTTTTCGTGCGGCTTCTTTGATGGTTTTTAGTCGAGCGTTTACATTGCGCCCGTAAATATCATTAGTTGAACGTATCGCGTAGATAATGCCGACTGTCGTCATTATGTCTTGGGCGTGATACATGCTGTGAATTGCTTCTGTTTTTGCCTCGTCAGCCATGGGTATAACAAATGCTGAATCACGTCTTACTATGCCGTTCGCCACTACTGCTTTTTCATCTACTGCTGTCATCACTTCGCTGAAAACTTTGGTACCGCTAACCTCGATTAGGTTTAACTTATCTTCTAGGGCTTCGTAGTTCATGATGTAGCCTCGCCATTAGTGATGCGCTCTACGTGGGTTGCAAAGGTGCGTATAATTTTCCGCTTTTGTCGCTGCTCTATGCCCAGAAATGGTCTAGCAGGAATGTTGCGTTGTATGTTCTTGTTGTGCTCTTTAACCTGCGAATAAACACCGAATCTAAGAGGCCTACCGAATGCTTGGTTTATTAGCCTCGTATGCTCTGGCACGGTGACTCTTATAGTGCTGTCGTCGCCATATTGGTGCGTGGGTCCGTATACTACGTTGGTACCTACCTCTAGCCTTCCCGGAGTAACAACGGCATGAATTGAACTTCTTAGCCTGCCAGTATCGATAAGCGGCTTGCCTTCGCGCTGAACGGGTTCCCATCGTGAGTCGTCTGGTGCTTTTGAGTTTCTAAATCCTAGCTTGAAGTCGTTTACTAGTCTTACACCTACGTCACGAAGAAAAGGCGTGAGAATGTCACCTCTAAATTTGGCGAGGATCTTCTGAATGCGAGTGAATTGGGTTTCATCGATACGAACCGAGGACTTCGACATGCTAGAAGTCTCTCATGGTGTCTTGGGTGAAAATTCTATTCTTGCCACCGCTAGTAATGATTGCGCCAGCTTTTTTGTTGGAGTCTTTTTCTGCTGCTCCAATCGTTAGCTTCCCTTCTGAAAGAAGTTTCAACCAAGCGATACGGTCCTTGTATCGCTGATTGACTTCTTCTGTCGCATGGTGCGAATAAAGACGATAACGCGCAATATCGCAACAGGCAGACGTGATCGTGACAGGAATCTGTTGAAGTGGCACTTCGTATCGCTGCGCTAGATATGAGTTTATCTCGCTCGTTGCGTCTGCAATAGCGTCGTCCATTTTACCAGGATTGCCTTGATCGGTGAGTTCATCAATTTCTTGTTCACCAAACTTTGTGATCAGGTCTGTAACTGTTGCGTATGTCACTACTCGTCTTCCGTTTCTATGGCTTTAAGGGATACCAGTTCGTCAAACTGCGCTTTTGACAAACCGTCAACCGGGCCTTTTTCGAACGTCTTATTCCCAATCCGCGTAGAATAAGTAAGTTTGCCACTGTAGGTTTTAGCTTTCTCAGCGGCTTCTGCGTCGGCTTTTTCTTTCGCTTCGGCGTCTGCCTTGGCTTTTTGCTCTGCTGCTGCCTTAGCCTTCTCAGCGGCTTCTGTGTCGGCTTTTGTCTTGTTATCTGCAGCAGCTTTTGCTTTCTGCGCTGCGGTTTGGGCTTTTGGTTCTGCCATGGTGCCAGTCCTCTAACGGTTAAGGGTTAAGGCGCTCTTAAAGAACGCCTGTGAATAGGTAGCCAGCTTCTTTGGCGATCTGTACTTCATTAACAGAATCACCGACTGTCACTTTCACGCCACCACGAAGGCCAAGTTCACCCGGCTCTAGCTGCTTCTGATATGCAACTTTGCCAAGGTATGAAGCTGTCGCCATAAACGTCATGTCTTCTTCAAGGCTCAAAATGTTTGAGTTGCGATAGTGGAAAGCAGCAGTGCCACCCCATAAGCGAGAAAGGTTCGCTGATTGGCCTTTGTTAGCCATGTTGTATCGAGACTGGCCCACGATAAGTTCGTTAATCTCGAGTAAGTCGACAAACTCTTGGCGAGTGATCTTACCTTCTTGGGTGTCAACGTTACGGCCCATGGCTTTCAGTAGCGACTTGTTGCGGCTAATGTGAAACCATTCGGTGTGACCTAAAACGCATACGTTCGGACGCATCAGCGGCTGCTCTAGTGCTAGCCCAAAGATCTCGAAGAAATCAGCATCATAGTCACTGAACTTGTTACCAGCGGTTAGTGCTTGCTTGTGATTGTAGTTGTTGCCATCTCGCACGAAATCAGCCACACGCTTTTCTCGCGCTAGATCAACTAGCTTAGTAACACCAAGCGTTGCACGACCAAGAGGATCGAATGATGGGTGATTTGCTGCTTTGTCGATGTCAGACTGTGGTACCGCGTCAGACAATCCGTAATCCATGGTATGTCCAGAGCGTTCTTTCGCTGTGAATTCCACTTCGTTCGGCACGCCTTTTCGACCTACCTTGGTGTCTGGGATTGTCATCATTTCTTCGCTGTTATACTCAGTCCAGCGGAAGTCTTCAGACATTACGTCTACGCGAGGTGCAACGCGGTCAGCGATCAACTCAGCGTTCTTAAAGCCCACCGCGATTGCGGTTAGCTTGGTATCTTGTACGAATGGTGTAGTCATTGCTGTCTCCTAGTGCTACACAGTAAGTTTGATGCTGATGATGTCACCAGCAGCGTTTGCGGCTTCCGTTGCCCAGCCTACGACTTCGTCTGTCGAGGATGCTGCAACGACGCGGCCTTGGGTATCGACTGTCACGTCTGCACCCTTGTTGACCGTGGCCCCTGCTCGAACTTCTGCGATACCTTCTAGGATCACGTCTGCTCGTTTACCTGCTGGTACCTCTGCTGGGTCTGCCAACACACCGACTAATCGGTCTGTTTTGGCTGTTGCCACTGCTACTGCATCGTCTGCGGCGTCTAACTTGACTACGCTGTAACGAGGGATAGCTGTGGCGGCGATAAAGGCTTTAGTTAGCCCTGTATTTCTCATAGTCATGACTGATCTACTCCGCTTCTTTGATAACGTGGTTAACAGCGCTCACGAGGTCGACGTGATTGCCTGCGACCTTTTGTTCTTCCTGATACGCTACCGCTTTGCGCGACAACTCAGCCGAAGTTAAAGGGCCATTGTTTTTGCTTTCGTCCTTGGTGTGCTCACCAAAATCGACAGCTTTCTTTGATTGGAGGTACTTGATCAGTGAGGCGCGTCCTGCCACCTCTACTTTCTCGTCGCCCTCACCGAACTGAACAGTGCCGTCCGTTTTATCTAGCAATTCACAGAAAGAGGTGATACTTGCTCGATCTGCAGGTGTGATGTGACCAGCTTTGATCAACGCATCAACGTCGTCGCTAATCTCTTGGCTTCGCTTTTGTTCGGCAGCGACTTTCTCTGCCTCTTCAAATGACGCGACCTTCTCTTTCAAGGTGCCGTTTTCAACATTTGCGGAATCAAGGCTTTCTTCTAGTTCCTTAATGCGCGTTTTGGCTTGCTCTAAGTCCATCTCGTTTTCCTCGTTGAACTGGTTTGTTTGAATGGGTTGTGGTGGGTTTATCATCCGCTCTGACGAGCGCTCCAAGTCGACAATAAGCGGATCGGGTATCAGTTCGTCGGCTTCTTTGATGCTGGTGCTCTGAATGATGAACTTTTTGATGTTCTTCATAAGCGTTGCAATCGTGCCGAAAGAAATGCCACTTTCAAATGAGTCCTCAAAGTTGACTACGCCTTGCTCGTCAGATGAAAACTCAACCGGGCATAGTCCTTTTATCGCTGGCGCTTTCCCACCTAAAAAACCTACGTGTCTTAGGTACCAGTTACCCGGTGATGGGTTACTTGGTGAATCAGGCATGTAGAAGCTGGCACTGATTTTCTTATAAGTGCCTTTGGAGACGAGCTCTTCGAACTCTGGGTTAACCTGTTGAGGGACGGCGTGTAAGCCTTGTTCGTCTGCTCTGAGGCTTACTACCCATCCCATAGCTGGGTCGTCGGTTGCAGGGTGCCCGATTACGATTGGGGCTTCGTGAAGTGATGGGTCGTAAGAATCGACAACGTTGCTCAGCATGTCGTCGCCAAACTCTAATTTAAGACCACCTGAGTCGGTGTGGGTACCGCGTTTGAATATGTGAAGGTTTTTCATGCCTAACCAGGGTTTGTTTAGTTAGGCATGTTTTATCGGTTTTGATTGGTGGGTTTTACCCGCGTTTATTCGTTTGGGAACTAAGGCAGGTTAGAAGAAACAACTTTCAATCCGTTAAATTCTGCCTTCAGGTCTTCCATCTGTTCTATAACTTCGTTGGCCTCTTCGTCTTCAAGCGTCACATGAGCAATGTGCTGATAGCTTCTCTGGTTTTTTCTGGGTAGTGGGAATGTGACAAGCATTTTAAACACGTTAAATCCTCTCAGTATTTGCGACTTATTTGCTGTACTGAGCAAACTCTACCGCATTAAACTTTCGTATCAAACGCACATTATCTGCACGCAGAGTAATTGCATGTATAAATACACAGCACGCAGTTTTTTTGCGTTGCTATTTCCCTGATTTTCTTATATTTTCCACTTACCAAGAGGTAGAGGTGTAACTATGGACAGAGGTAACCGGGCGCTTGCTGAGTTATTAAAAAGGCGGCGTGAATCATTCGGACTCTTGCAGGAGGAAGTCGCAGAGTCCGTTGGTATGTCATTGAGGTCTTACCAATATTTGGAGGCAGGAACCACTAAAATTACAGCTGACAAGGAAATTAAGTTAATGCGCGTAATGCGTAATTTGTATGTTCAGAAAACAGGGCTAATGCTTGATGAAGAAAAAGACAATGAGTCTATCGCTTCTCAATTGAAAGACTTGTTTTTGGGATTACTCAAGGGGTAACTAAATGATTCTTTCAAAAACATCAGTAAGGATGCTGGGTTTTATTTTACTCACTGTGACTTTGTTCATGATGGGTCCATCGTTGGTGGATTTTACATCGAGCTCAATAATAGAATTCTTGGCGTTTTACGTTCACATTTGGGTGATCTTTTTCGCTGGAATTTTCATGAGGGGAAAAGCAAACCGAAGAGCAATACTGGTTTTGGTATTGAGTATTATTGCTAACCATTATCTGTTTTACGCATACCTTGAATGGGTTGAAGGTTATACCTATGCAAAGCTATGGTGTATGTTCGTTGCAGGACTTCCCATGTATCTAGCGTTCACGTATTACACCTATTTTCAGTCTCGATGCTTAACGTTCTTTGAACGTGTAGGTTTGAGCAATCAAGTTGCTGATCGCATTGTGGGGCCAATCGGTACCACGAACTTCTGGATAATGTGTAGCTGTTATGCAACGTTCTGGGCGTTTGGTGATTTCTTTATCGCCGTTTACTCTAGCGTATATGGATTGGTTTACAGCGTTCCAGCTGTTGACGGTAGAGTAACCGCTGAATTCTTACGTAATGGTCACGTGAACGTGTATGTTGTGTATGACATCGTGATTGTAGTGGTTGACTCTGTCTTTGCTGTACTTGTTGCGCATCGAGTGCTACGCGATCAAAAACGGCCAGATGCTCTAGGCATTGGCCGCTCAATGACTTGGGATAAAAGCCGGGTTAAGACTCTAAATCGGGCTTTTTAGGACGAATAGTTTTAGTTGTGGGAATGTTGAAGATTTTCTTCAACGCTACAGTAATTTGTGACTCTTCAGCTTTTGCCATTGTAGGTGTAGCAACGCCACCAATTAGAACTGTGGCTGTTAATGCAATTGCAGTTTTCTTCATCATGATCTTTCTCCTTTGTTGACCGTTTAAAAGATGAGAGACTGCATATTGCAATGGTCGTACCCACTTTAAATACCCGCGTAAATTCATACTTTAGACTAAAAAAGGCGGCACAATGTGACCGCCTTCGTTCTATTTTAGAACCCTTATTGCCGGCTAGATTGCCGCCATAAACCTTTTCATTGCGTGATACGCCTTAGTGTCTGTCTCGCCCTCTATGAACATATCTTCAACGTAACCATGGTTGGTTTTAACTCGAAGCCACACCCGCTGGGCGCTCATCATTTTTTCGAAGTTACCTTTGGTTGTAACAAAGACTTTGCTCGACGTTTTTTGGTAACCGTTGATGTCGTGGTTCGTCAGGTACTGGCTTGGTTTAAGGCTTATTGTTTCGCCGTCTATGTTCAAATCAGCGCTGAAAATATTCATTAGCATTAATGGGCTTTCAATTTCCAAGTATACAACGTCTGGTTTATCCTGCTGCCACTGTGCCCCCATGCTTAGGCAAGCGTTTTTGCAGGACAGTCCGTGGGGTTCAATATCGACGACTTTGTTTTGGTTGAATCCGCTGGTGCTTGTGACCGGGTCTAGGCCAGATGAGGTGCTCATACATCCTGTAAGTAAAACGGCTGAGAGTAGCGTGGCTGATATTGCTTTCATGACGTTCATTCCTTTTGTTGGTGTGTGAACATTATCAGTTCAAAAAAAGGCGCTAGTAAAGCGCCATATGAAGTTTTTTAAATTGCGTACATCAGTTTGGGGTGCTGCAAACCAAGCCGGGCGAAGGGTATATCATCGTCAAAGTCGAAGTCAGGTTCTGCCATTGGTGGCGTTTTTGGTTGTTCTGGGGGCTTATTAGAGTTGTTGTTGCTGCGGTTACTTCGTGAAGACCGTTGATAACCACTATTGTTGCCTTCGCTGCTCTGCGCTCTACCTCCAAGCATTTGCATTTGATCAACGATGATCTCTGTCGTGTATTTGTCTTGCCCCTGTTGGTCCTGCCATTTACGTGTCTGAAGTTTTCCTTCGACGTAAATCTGGGAACCCTGCTTCAAGTACTCGCCAGCAATTTCAGCCAGTCGCTTGTACATCGTTAGCCTATGCCACTCTGTACGCTCTTGGACTTGCCCCTGTTGATCTTTCCAGCTTTCGCTTGTTGCAAGGCTCAGGTTCGCCACCGCGTTTCCGTTTGGCATGTATCTTACTTCTGGGTCATTTCCCAAATTGCCAACCAGGATGACTTTGTTAACGCCTTTTGTAGCCATAATTTCTCCAAAGAGAAGGCGACTAATGCCGCCTTCTAATTTTTCTACACGTTGCCAATATAAACGGTTGTCTTCTCTCCAAGGCTCCCGTTAAGGATTTCTTTGAACTCTTCAGCTATCTCTTCTTGTAGCGCCTCCTGCCCTACTATTCGGAGTTTAATGCGTGGTTCATCTCTACTTGTTAAAATTGAAAGTCTTATATTAAGCTCTCTCGGCGCTAAGCCATGATGCGTGTTTATATGAAACTTTATTGAAGCAGGTAGCGTGTCCTTGTTCTTGGCTTCAATTTTTTCCATGGCGCTTGCTTCATATCCAAAGTCATCAACCTGTGAGTTTACTTCGCGTGCCTGCGAAATGGTTAGGTTTCTGACTGATGAGGATGCTTGCCCCACTGTCATAGTGCTGTCAGCTGTAGTCTTGATTTCACCTACTTCAGCTTTCCAGTCTTCTAAAAACTCAGCTATCGTCTGTTGATCGTGCGCCTGATCTACAATGCGAAGTATAGCGTTGTATACCGCTGTTGTTTTTAGTTTCACCGTTGCTGTGTGATGCTTGTGAAGGGGCAACTCTAGCGTTCCCAAATCAAAAATACATTTTGCGCTTAGGCTCTCATCGTCTACGAATATTTTACTGTCTTCGTTTACGTTCTCTTCGACGTAGCCTTCAAACTCTGTTATCTGGTTAGTCTTAAAATTAAGCCTAAAGTGTCTTGCATTCGGCATGAACTTTTCTAGGTCTGTGACGCCCACTTCATTTGTCGTGACGATAAGGCCCGGCAAATCACACTCATTGAGCATGTCTGCTGAACGATGTACTGCTGCAGTTTCTTGTATCTTGCTTATTGCTGATTGATCCATTGTATTTCCTTACTTGCTTTCTACTAGTGTGAATTGGCCCGTTATTTCTTCTTGGGGCTGCTCGATTGTGACTACTCCACCTCGCCCTACCCACATAGGAGTTTGGCTGCTTAGGTGCTCTGCAATTGCCCCACGTTTAGTCGGTTTAAGGTGCTGCAGTTTGGTTTCAATCATCACTTGACCGTGGTCATTAAGTCTCTTGATGTTGAGTTCAATTTTCACCTTGCCGACGGCGTTGTTTACCACTGCACCAAGTGCAGACTCGGTAAGCATTAGCGCGAGTCTTTCTTTAAAAATTCCGGCTTCTAGTTCAGATATGAAGTCGTCGATGTTGGTTAGCTTTCTTTCTGACATTGCTTTTCTCCTTCTTGGGTGCCGAAAATCTCGGCCAGTTGCTTCTCTAATAAATCCGCTACCACGCTGTCTGGTAGTTCTAAGTCACGATCATCCATCACACAGCCCTACCAAGGTCTGAAAAGATGCGAAGGCGATCACCTCTCTTGATGATCGTGTGCTTCTCTCCGTCTTTATCGTTCAGATATTTCTTGATCGTCGCCCGGTTGCAGGTGAAGTAATCAGCTGCGTGAGTCTGGTTACCTCTAAACTGAGGCATGATGTCGTGCAGAGTGACAGTCTCTTTCGCTGGCATTTGGATTGGTTTGGTTGTGCGTTCCATAATTTTTCCTATGGCTATGCCCCCGGAGGGGCGTTTGTTAGTCTTCTTCGCGTTTGTTGGCTATGCCTATTGCGCGTGCAATTAAAAAGGTCACCGCTACGCTTAATATCAGGTAGCCGATAATCATCAGGGCTATCATGCTGACTCTCGTTCGGTGCTCACTTGCGTGCTTATGCCTACCTGCTTTTCTAAAAACTCGATGTACTCTTCTGCTTCTTCGAGTTTTGTGCAGATGCTATCTAGGAGTTCATCATCTGCGCGGTCTGCGTCTGAGGGCCATGTTTGAAGTGGTTCGTATGATTGAAGCTTGGCAGGCTGTTCTTTCTTGCCCGGCATAACCATATAGCTAGCGGCGTCGGCTGTGGTATCGTGCTTCTGCGCCTCTCTAACAGGCTCTTTTGTGTTTTCCTGCTGGTTGCTTGCCTGTTGCTCACTTTCCTGCTGTGGTTCGCTCTGCGTCGCTTTTTCCTGCATCTCTGCCAGTTGTCGCTGGCTTTCTTCTGCCTGCTGTTTAAGATTGAAGGCCATGTTTAAACCTTGCAGCGTTTGTTCCTTCAGGTTCGTGGCGTCTGCGAGTAGTTCTTGGAATAACTCCGGGTCGAGTTCTTTTTCTTCCAGCTGATCAATGAGGTTTTTAATGCGTTCGCTTGTGAAGGCTGGTTGCATCGCGTTGTTGCAAAGGTCGCGCATCCAGTTCATGGCGCTTTCTGCTTTTTCGATGCGCTCTTTCTCTTCGCGTTCCTTGCGCTCGTCCTCTTCGCGGTATGCCGCTTGTGCTGGCTCGATGAGTTTGTCCATCCGGGCAAGCATGCCCTTAAAGCCTGTGTCGACTGTTTTGCCCAGTGAAGTGATCGGCGCTTTTAACGCTTTTCGCGTCTTCTCGATGTCTGCGCGTAGTGGGCGTAGTTCTTTGCAAACCTCGCGGCACGTTTCGTACCCTTCTTTGCTGGTTGCGTCGTACACCATGCTTTCGTAGTTATCTTCCTTATCAGCGATCTTCTCTTCTATCTGACTGATGATGTTTCCCACTTCGGTTTCGGCTCTAGTGAGCGCGTTTTCTGGCTTCTTAATGCTGATCTCGTTGGCCTTTTTGTCTGCTGTCGACATGGTATTGCTCCGTTTGTTGGTTAAGTTTTTTTGCTTCATGGCTTCTTGGTATGTTTCGCGTCCGAGCATCAGCCATCCATGCTCGTACCACTGAATTGAAGGGTCTTGAAAGTTACTAGGAACGATGAATTTTTTGATGTTCTCTTCACCGAAAAGCGCGTTTAACTCGGCTCTGGTACCTGCGAAGTCGATAAGGCCACCACTTTGATAAGTGGTGCCTCCTATTTCCATGGTGAAGCCGTCCTTTAAGGCGGCGTAGATGCGTGGCTCTGTCGTTCTCATGCTATGCCTCCAAGTCTATAAATTTGCCAGCCATCGCGTATGCGCTTGGTAGCGTTAGTTCTTCTTCGTCTTGAAGGTTGAAGTTGCGGTCAAATATTTGAATGACCGGGCCTGAGTCCTTTGTTGCTAGGATTAGGCTGTTGCTGTGGCCTTCCCATGATGCATGTTCGTTTGGCTTAAGTTTGCCGCGTCCAATCTCTAGGGGTAGCGTGGTGTCCACTACGTCAAGTAGTGCTTGAACCATGGTTTCGAAGGTATTTAGTTGCTCTTCCATCTTGTTTGGCCTTGTTGGTTAAGTTCGGTTTACGGTGCTTATTGTTTACCCATAAACCGAACTTATCAACCTTTTTTGTTCCTTTTTAGGAACTTTTTTATTACCAAACTAGGAACGTTCCACGTTTCACGCGGTCTTGAATGTACTGGGAAGTGTGTATTTCTGCGGCTTTCACGTAGTCGTATGCCCGGCCTCCTGCTCTACCATTTGTTTTCGTAGTGATCATGGTGACAGTGCCGTCGTCGTTGTTTCTGGTGTAGATAACAGTTCGGCGTGACTTGTGAAAATAAACCGCATCGGGGGCAGCTATGATGTTAGGAATGTCGTGAAGTTCTGCGTCTGTTAGATCGCTAGCACGCGCCACGGCTGTGTTGAGTTCTATCATGCCAGTCGTCGGTTTTATGCCTTGCTGATCTAGTTGAACCAGGGTGCGTTGTGAATATGTCGCTACTGGCCATACTCGTTCGTCGGTTGCACTTCGATTTGCGCTTAACCAGGACTTGAATGCTTCGTTTATGGTCGCGCTACTTAGCAGGTGTCCTACTTCATCTGCAGGTGAACCTTGTCGTTTCAGTTTACCCATGTATGCGTTTGCTAGGATACGCATGCGTTCGTGCCCGGCGTTAAAGTTGAAACTGGGCGCGACTCCCTCTGGTAGCTGCTCTGTTATTCCTGTCAGTGGGTTGGTCCAAGGCTTACGCTTTATATCGGGGTCTGGGCTTACCTCTAGTCCTTCGTCCTCTAAATCATCCGCATCCATTTGAATGGTACCGCATCGGCAGTTGTAGTCATTTGGGGGGTAATGCTCTTTCCAAAACGGGTGATCGACTGGTAAAACCAAACCATCAAACCGAGCATGTTCCTCTCTGGCCCTTCCGTCATCGACTGCGTCATACATGAGGTAAGGGAGGCTGTCTTTTACTGACTCTATGGCTTCCCATGCGCCTACTGCGTAGGCACTTTGCATGTTTGTTCTGAAAATCGTTTCAAGGCGTGCCGGGCTACCCAGCTGCGCGTTCACTACCATGCCTGTTTTCGGGTCTATGAGGTCGTCTTTGCCCCACCACCCTTTGCGCTGCAGGTGTGGTACCAACTCTTTATTGAAATCTTGAATGGTTCGCCCTTCGGCGATCATTTTATCGATGAGTTCTTTAGTTGTGGCCAGCAGGTCACGGTCCATCATCTTTGCTACGGTGAAGGCATAGGCGTGCTCTTCGTTGATCATATCCTGCCAAGCAAAGGAACGACGAAGCCCTTTGTTTTGATAAAACGCTATTGCCTTCTCTGGTGGCAGGCTGAACGTTTCGCCGTTGATCATTTACTTCTACCCTTAAATAACCCAGCCATACGCGCTGCAAACGAGGCACGCTGAATCTTGTTCACGTTCTCTGTGCTGGTTTCTTCCAAAAGACTAAATAAGTTCTCTTTGAGTGCTTCAAGGTCGCCGCTTTCCTCTGCTAGCGCGAGAATACCTTCTAGTTTTGGCGTAAGCATTTGGTTGTACGCGGTTGCTAACATTGCCGAGGCGCCATTAATGGCATGCTGGTCCTGTCGGTGTATGTTTGACTGCTGCGCTCTTAGACCTGACTCTGAAAACTCGGGGTTGTTTTCTTCGCCGGGCATTGGTGGTGGCTGGTTGGCGTTTTCGTCTACTATCCATCCGTCGCCATATGTATCTCTGATGTATTGTTCAGTCGGATTAAGTCCGAGGCTCTTTATTTTGGCGTCACGCAGTGCAATATCTTTAAGGTCCTGTTCTGGCTCAGTTCGTCGCCACACCTCTGGGTAAAATTCGGTTTCTGCAAAGTTTAAGTCAATGAGTTGCTTCACCACTTGCGTGTTGAACGTTTCACACAACAAGTCTGCATCAGCTTTGATCACATCGTCTTTGACGCCTGCATGCACTTCGGCTTGGCTTCGGCTGCTGCCGTTATCGGTGGTCATGGTTTGGCTAAGTACGATTTTGCTGATCGCAGCGTCCATCTTTTCGTATAGCTTTTCGTATGAAGCACTTCCTGACCTGCTGGCCTCGAGTAGTTCGACGTCAATATCGGAAGGCTTGACCACGCCACTATCAGCATGAATGGCGTCGATAACGTCTAGGGCTATGCTGCGCTGTTCGGCGTCGGTAAATTGAGATCGGCTAAGGTTCGCCACTGCAGTTGGCATGCCGTATTTCTCTAGATAAATCATCCAGAATTTAATGCCATTTCGCTTAAAGAAGACAGGCCAGTAAAGTGAATGCGCCAAGCCTTCGCCATACGGGTTATCGCTGTGGTTCGCGCCTGTTGAAACTACCCAGAATTTATTTTGTGGTAGCGGCGTTTTCTGACCGCTTTCATAAAGCACTAGGTTGTGGTCTGCGTCGAATTTAAAGCGGTTTCGATCCCTTACCTTAATCTCTTTTGCGTATATCCACCCAGTTGTCTCGTCGTAGTCGAGGATAATCTCAGCAACAGCAAAACCGTAAAATACGGCGTAGAGCATCTTATCGGTAAGCTGATCAAATTTAAGCTTTTTAAGTTGCCACTCGAGGAACTTTGATTGCTCAGTTTCTTGGTCCTCTTCCGCGTTGGAGTTGACGAACCACTCAGACGAAATAACCGCGCTTCTGCGCTGCTGGTACGTGCTTTTAACCTGATCGTCACGTAGTAGGTCCGTGTAGACGTCAAAACGGCCACCACCTTTGCCTCTAAGCAGCTTATCAGGGTTCTGTATCATTCCGTCGATCAAAGCCTGCGCCATGTTCTTGCCGTGATCGACGCGTGATATTTCTGTTTTGTCTTGCTTCTTAAGCTTCGCGCTGTCAGCCATTTTTAAAAGTCTCCGTATTTTTTACTTCTCAGGCGATAGCCAAAAGCGCCAGTACTCTCCGCTTGGTGCGCTTGTGTCTGTTTTCCTGTGGATACATAGTCGATGTTGATGCTGCTGTTGTGCGACCAGTCTAAAAATTGCGTCGTGCTGTCGACTTGGTCGTCGTGTGTAGCGATTGGAAACCCGAATAACTCTGACTCGAAGTCCATTAACCATTCGGCTACTTCTGGTAAATACACTATTCCAGCTTCGAATTGGCTTGAAACTCTGACGGCTCGGTCTACCTTGTTGCCTTCTGGCTCTATGGCTATGACGGGTATGTGTATTGGTTTGGGGTAGTCTTTGAGTATTATCCCATCGCGGCATTCTTGAAGGAGCGACTGACCGCTCGACTTGTCTTCTATCAGTACCGCCGTTGGCTTCCACGCCATGTAATGGTTCGCCAGCACTCGCTTCAGTGCCGGGTATTCTACTCTGTCTCTCCAAACGTGCAGGAGGTACTTGCCATGCTCTTTTTCGCCCCATATTGTTAGCACGCTCGGATCGTTAATTTGGTCTTCTTTGTAGGCTGTGTCTAGGCTGAACACTACCCGCATAAATTCAGTTGGGGGTTCTCCGTAGCGTTGTGGCCATGCTCGTTTTATCAGTGAACCTTCGACTGGTTTTGGTTTTTGTTGGTATAGCGCATCCCAGTTTCGTGAACCCTGACCGCGTTTTGTGCTGGTCCAAAACTCGGCATCAAACCACTCTGGCCATAACCACTCGCCAATCTCACGCCCTAGTGGATCGTCTTCTCGTTCGCACTGCGCCTGCAGGCAGATGACGTACCACCAATCGCCCTGTTGACTCTCCACCCATCCGCTATGCCCATCCCAGTTCTTTGGGAGTATGCGCCCTGACAGATCGTCTTCGTGCCACCGCGTTTGTATTATCAGTTGGCTTCCGTTGGGCTTTAAACGGGTTTTAAGGTCACTCAGGTAAGCTTCCCACGTCTTATCTCGTATTGTGGGGCTGTCGGCGTCTTCTCGCCCTTTCACCGGGTCATCAATAACTAGCATGTCGGCTCGGTTACCCGTAATGCCTGAAAGAATACCGCCACACATGAATGTTGAACCGTTCATTAAGGCCCAGTCGTCTACTGCTCGGTTCTGTGGGTTTAACCCTGTATTGAAAAGCTCACTGAATTGCTTACTGGCTGTAATGGTGCGGCATTTACGTCCAAACTTACGCGCTAGCTGGCTGGCGTAACTGGTTGTAATGATATTTTTGCCGGGGTTGTTCCCCATGTACCAGGTGGGGAAAGTGACCGAGCCATATGTGCTTTTCGCACTGCCCGGTGGCATGAAGATCATAACCCTCTCGTAAATGTTGCCCGTTTCGGCACACACTTCGCGTCGCGCTACTTTCTCAAGGGTCGTATTGATCAGACTGTGGTGTCCTGCTGGCTCTACCGTGTCAGGATAAAATGCCGTACTAACCTCATGTAAAGTACAGTCAGGATCGTCACAATCATCACCGTGAGGACAACTGTCTTCAATAAGCGGAGCGCCCGGTATTTCAATGTATCGGCAGTAGGCGTCGAGACTCTTCCTAGCCCTTTCTCGGTACTGGTGTTCGAGCAGTCTGAGCAGTTCTGCTTGTTCATTAGGAGTCATTTAACTTTTTCTGTAGTTCAGCAATACGCTTTAAGCGTTCACTTTCAGAAAGTGCCATTATTGGGTCGCTATACGGCTGCGTACCGTCTGGTGTGGTTGGTGCTATCTTCTGTGGTGCCTCTGCGCCTGTTATCTTGTTGAGGCTGTCCAGAATGCGTCTAGCAGTTTCTATGGCTTTAAAGTTGCCCTTTCCTATTTCGACAGCGAGTTGTTGCAGCAAGCCCTCATAACGCTCTATCTGCAGTTGTTTGTAGTGTTTGGTTTCCTCTCTCGTTTTCTCGTTTAAATCGTCGAGCGCTCGAGAGAGGTATTTGTGTACGTAAGACTTCGACTTGCCAGTTTTAGCGGCTATTTTTCCGATAGAAAACCCTAATCGCCTAAGTTCCAAAAACTTAGGCGTTAGTTCTGCTGCTGTGACTTTGTCAGACGCTTTCTTACTCGTCATTTCTGCCTCTGGTTAACTGATCAAAGGTTTGACCTGTATCTTCGAGGATCGCGTCTTTGCCAGTGAATTCTTGCCAGCGCTCCACGATGACCTGTGCGTATGTTGGGCTAAGTTCGCAGAGTCGCGCCTTACGCCCTAGCTTTTCACAAGCGATCAACGTTGAACCGCTGCCGCCACAGAAGTCGATGACCACATCACCTCTGCGCGTTGAGTTCTTCAGGTGCAAGCCAATCAAACGGATCGGTTTCATTGTTGGATGATCACCGTTGGCCTTTGGCTTATCTTCGCGTATGACAGTTGTGGCGAGTGTGTTGCGTAACTCGCGCACAAGGTTCATCAGTTCGCTTCGGTCTAAGTCATTTACCTTCGGTTGCTCATCGATAACCGTGGACTTATTAAACTCGCCATACCACTTATGGGCTGCACCGGGCTTCCATCCGTACAAGATTGGTTCGTGCTGCCATTGGTGGTCTTGTCTTCCAATAACGAACGAGTTTTTTACCCAGATTAGGCATTGCTTAACGTCTAACCCTGACTCCTGTGCTGCGCCTCTGAAGTTGTACCCTTCGCTATCGGCGTGTGCAATGTAGAACGGGGAACCTGCTTTCATTACGGCTGCGCAGCTGCTAAATAAATCGCGCAGGAACTGACGAAAGGCACTGTCGTCCATGTTGTCGTTGTCGATTTTCTTGCCGTCGCTCCCGGTGTAGTCGACGTTGTAAGGTGGGTCAATCCATAGCATGTCTGCTTGATCGCCTGCCATGAGTTTGTCGATGTCGTCCATGTTGGTGCTGTCGCCGCAAATAACACGGTGATCGCCAAGTATGAAAACATCACCGGGCTTGATGACTGACTCTGCAGGGGCATCAGGGCACTCATCGTCGTCTATTAAGCCTTCCTCTTCGGCTTCATCCATGTCAGTGCCGTCGCTTAGCATGCTGTCTAGAAATGCACTGAGGTCGTCGTCCTCAACTGTGCCGATGTCTTCTATCAGATCATCGAGCATGGCTTGGTCCTGCTCTGCCAGCGCACCAATGGGATCTATGCTTGCCAGCGCTATCTTCTCTTCGTGCTCTGATAGTTCGACGTACTTAACTGGTACCTTCTCACTTCTCTGCATGGCTAGTTCTACGCGCAGGTGTCCGTCGATGATGTGTCCTGTCACCTTGTTGACGATGACGTCCTGTATCCAGCCAATTTCGGAAAGCACACCAGTCATCGCTTTCTTTTGGTGTGCCGGGTGCCGTCTAAAATTTAAAGGGTTAGCGAGTAACTGTTCCGGGTCTTCGGTACCTGATGAAACTATGCGGTTTTCCCATTTGATTTGCTGCGTCATTACTCGAGTGCTCCTGTAATTTTCTTATTTGTTAGTTTGGCGTAGTGATGCTCAAACGATGCGCCTTTGCTTTGCTTCCAGTTCGGTAGCATGTGAACCACATCAGCGCTTCGTATTTTCGCCATGGCTATGTCCATGTATGCGTCGTAACTGAGCCCAATGGGTAAATGGTGAGGGGAAAGGACCACGTTGCCTTTTATCTCTTGCTTCTGCTCTTCAAGCTTGAACGCTTCGTGGTTGTAGTTTGGTAGCCCGGTCATAGGGCCAGCGACGTAAACAATCATGATTTAGCCTTATCGATTACTCTGATGCTCACTGCGGCATAAACGACCACCTCTAAAATGCGCTCGTAGTTTGGCAAAATGGCGATAACCGAATCGTTTGCCGCCACTGATGCTGCAATGAGACCAGGAAGGTTGAAGATGCTACCGATTAGCGTGCAGACAAACTGGGTCAAAAGCGGAAGCGTGATCACAATGGTCACGTATTCATCTTTCCAGCCGTTTCCTTCACTCTGCTTTGATATCGCTTCCCACTCTGCAGTTGAAAGCTTGACGTTCGTGTCACCTTCTTGGCGTGCAATCGCTAGCTTTGCCTGTGCCGTTTGCAGAATGTTCTTCTGTTCTTTGACGCTTTGAACCGCTGAACTCACTTTGTCGACGCCTTTTGAAAACAGGCCGATGATCCCACTTATTACCGCTGCGCTTAGTGCCATTGCATTGCCCTCACGAGTGTTCTGGGTAGAGGTGACGTTCGGCGCTTTCTAGGTAGTGCTCGATGGTTCCTTTGCCCATGGTGGAGTTGTAGAATCGCTTCCAGTAGACCGCTCGGCTCACTATCTCTGTTGGGAATTGATCCGGGATAAGTTTGTATTTAAGGCGACACATGATGATTGCGAGCTCGGGGTTCTCGTCTAAGTCTCTAACCGTTAATTCATCTAGGTCGTAACCGAAGACGTTTTTAACAATCTCTTTGTCTCGGGTTCTTGTGCGTGCAACGGTGTCGTCAAACCCGATCTTATCGAACTGAGTTAAGCCGTGACCGCTGTTCTCAGTTGTGTCCGGGTAGGTTCCCATCTGGGTTTCTACGGCTATGGTTTCCAGTAGCATTGCCGGGGCATTGTTTTTCTTTCCCATGCCTAGTTTTCTGCAAACCTTATGTACTGTGTTGAATATTTGCGAGTAGCAAAGCACCCCATAGTAATGTTGGCTCATTCGATCACTTCCCCTTTGTAAATGTTGCCGCTTAACTCGCCGTTTAACACGATGAGCGTGCGCTCTGCGCTAAATATCGCGGTCTTGGTAGCATTGAGGATGGTGCCAAACAAAACGCTAGTCTTTCGGGCGCTGTCGTTAGCTATTTTACTTTCGTTGAGGGCGTTGATGTTGTTCGTGATGAACTCGATTGATGGTTGATGCCAGTCTGCAAACTTATCTATGACCAGCTGGGGCACACCTTCATCTGTGAACTGCTGTTCGTATTCGTCCATGGCAGTTCGAAGTGTTCGCATGGCTTCTGCGCTCCACGCTTTACTGTCTGCAGTGGCTAAACGCGCCAGATTGTCTTTAAATGTGTTTGAGACCACATCAAAGTAAATTTCAAGCATGTCTTTGTACATCTTGCCGCGCATCGGGTAGTCGGGGCTAAACTTGATTTTTCTCACCCCAAATGACACGTAGTATTGGCAATGCTGAAACAGCTTGTGATTCATCAAGTCTTCTAGAGACGTTGGTCCTGCTATTTCCGCAGGTTTGCTCGGTAATTTCTTAACCCATTCAACGGCTAGCTGCGTAGCTAACCAAAGAGTAAAAATAACAATTGTTGTAACAATCCCATTCTCCTGCGCTAAAGCGAATAGAGAATCAAGGTTTGGGATATTCGCCATAGCCTCGCTCCTGTAATATTTTAATGATCCATTTCGTGGATAGTCTGAATTCTGAGGCTAATTCCTTAACGCTTTTACCCGCGCTCATTCCCTCGGCTATCTGGTGATTCCTGATTTTCTTCAGCATTAGCTTCGGCACGTACACTTCACCACCACCGAACGCGTCAGACATTTTCTGCGCTTTCTCTCTGCCAATGAGTTTCACCAGTTCTTTGGCTGGCTTGTTGGCTTTGATGTAGAGGTAGCTTCTGCCGTAGTGCTTCTCTAGGGTGATAAGTGCCGAGCGGCCTATAACACGCTCGATTTCGTCTTCACACATTGATTGTGTTTGTTTCATCGTATTGGCCTCTGATGTAGTTAATTATGATTTCTCTGGCTTCAAACCAGCCGTATGCCACAGCCGTGGCGAATCCAGCGAGTCTCATGCGTGCTAGCCATTCTTTTTGATCCTTGCTTGGGTAATTTTTGTCTTTGCTGTCTTTGAACGGGGCTTTCATTTCAATCCATAAGCCCGGTTTGCCATGGAGGGGGAGAGGTAGAAAAAGATCAGACACACCCTTTTTGGTGCCCATGCCTTTGAGTATTGCGGCTTCGACTTTGCCGCGTTTGCCACCGTTGGGAATGTGAAAAATGTAATCAGCCAGCTTTGCACCGGGTTCGATGTGAGCAGCTTCAGGAAGTCGACAAACCTTGGCCCAGTCAATCAGTGACTTCTGGTGCTCGTCTTCTAAGTTAGATTTTCTTCGTTTCACTGGCTTAAATGCGCGTTGTTTTTGCATTGCTGCTCTCTTTTGTCGTTATGTTGGGTTAACCGCGTTTTACTGGCAGGCGCGGTTCCTCCTGTACATACAAGCTGATGTAACTTGCCAGCTAACTGCTTACTACCGATGGGTCCAGATCACTTGCTCACTTGTCTGGGTCAGACGTCGGGCTGCTCCCTGCGCTCTCTGGTCGGTTCTGGCGCGAACAGTCACGCGCCCCTTGCACACACTCTGTGTTCGTTCTCGCCTTATGCGTTCATAAAGCGATCAAACCTGCTTAACAGGTCTTGTCGTTTGTTGTCGTCAGCTATGGCGTTTATGCGTCGCACCACGCTTGCTTGGTTGTTTCTGCCTGACTTGCAGTTGTGCGCCCATAGCGCAGTTAACTTGTCACGCTCGATAGCGTTTCGTTCTTGTTCGGGTAAATCAGCGATGTTTATAGTCACATTCCCCCCTTAAGCGCGTTTATTCGCTTCAAAAGTGGATCGCTTTTGTTCTCGCGTAGAAGCTTTTCACCGCGTTGGTAGATTGCGTTCTCGACTTCTGCGCGTTTTGGGTCTGGTCGGTGTGGCAATGCTGCGACTGGCTCTTTTAGTTCGCCTCGCATGGCTTGCTTCACTAGTTGGTTGTAAGAGTTGGTGAGCAGCTTGTGCCATTCGCTTTTGCTCATCTCGTACATTTGAAACCCAGCGTTCTTGTTGAGTGTCTCTATGACGTGATGTGAAAAGTTGTAAGGCTGGCCTCTGAACATACCGCGTGCTTCTGTGATCTCTTTTATGGCGACGTCCAACTCTGGCAGGCCCATGTCTTCAGGCTGTGGCATACACAACTCAGCGAAGGCTTGTGGGTTAGGTGTCCATTTGAGTGTCACGCTTTCTTTTCGTAGACGTTCTAGCCCTACCAGGAGTCTTGACCGGGTAACGCCGTTTTTGATCAGCTGCAGGGCGTACTCTCGCATTACTGCGTCAGTGGTTTCTTTTTTGGCTTTCCCGTACTTGGCACTGAAGTCTGCGAAGTACATAGTGAAAATCGGCAGCACTTCGGTGATCACTACGTGTGTGGTCTGCTTGATCCTATCGTCAGTGATGTCGTTGAAGTGGCTTTGCTGTGACTGTGCGTGTTTAAGCGCAGTTGGATTGAATTTAATGGGGTTCATGGTTGCCCCCTTTCGCGTGTTCACTTGCGTATTCGAGCAAGTTGGCGACGCCATTGGTTGGTTTCTCATGTCTTTTGGCCTTGGGTTGTTGGTTGTCTCTTTCTTCGATCTCTAGACGCTTGGCACGAATGGCTGCGCAGTAGCCTCGCCATTTGGTTTTGTGCACTGAGACGGTTGTGGCTGCGATGTAGCCTTGGGTTGTCTTCCAATAATCGAACTTAGCTTTTAGCACTGCTTCGCTAAGGGTTAGCCCTACCATCTTCGCTACTTCGATGAAGCTGTCGTTCCACTCCAAATCTAAACGCGTGCATACGCGCATATCTTCTTCTTCTAGATCGGATATAACGGATATCTGTCGCTGTTCAGGTGCTTGTTCGTGTCGCTGTGCAGGTCTTTCTCCTTGTCGCTGTTCGCTCTGAATCCCTTTGTTTTCGGGGGTTTCATCGTGTCGCTGTGAAGGTCGCTGTTCGTGACGGTCTTGCGTGTCGGTGTCGTGTCGGTGTTTGTTCAATTTATCAACAGTTGCTAAAATACATCGATAAGTTGCTGAAATACCTGACTTTATGTTGCCTGACTGAACCTTCTTTATGAGTCCTACGCGCTCTAAGTGTGTGATCAACGTTCTTATTCGACGTGTCGTCGGTTGAGTCGGTTTATCTTTACTTCGTGGGTTCGGCTCGTATCTAAGCGCCTCTGCCATGCGTGGGTAACTCACAAAAGTGTCGCCGTTCTGGTAGGACATAAATCGACGAAAACAGCGCACGTACAAAACAACCGCGTCATGCGGTAGTGTGTTGTCTGCTAGTGCCATGTCTTCGCTTTTATTCATTGTGCCTTGCCTAGATTGCTTATACCGATCCGAGCAAACACCAGGAGTGCTTGATAAACGCTACTGCTGATCGTCGTTCGCTCGTCATGGGGTTCTTGCGCATTGTTTATTTGTTTGTGAGACAGTTCGGTCAGTGCCTTAAATAAAACCCTGTCGACCTTGACCTTATCTGCATCACCATCTGTGAGTTCTAAGTTCCAAACCGTCAGCAGTGTGATGAACTCATCAAGACTGATCTTTTTCTCGTTTGACTTTAAGCGCGTTATAAAGCTGGCATCTCTGCCTATTGCTTCCCCACTTTGCGATACACCCAGTTCATGTATGGCTGTTAAAATCGCGGCGTAGTTGTTTGCGCTTTTTTTGCTTTCAAGTGCTGGCTTCCTCATTTTATGCTTCTCTTGTGTTGGTTAAGTTGAGTGGTTATCTCAATTCTTTATCTAGCTGCAGTTGGCCCTGCGTGCGGTAGTAGAGTTCGAATTGGACGCCACGGTTTAGCTTCTCGGAGTACCCGTTAACCGTGTTCTTCTTTCGGCCTATGGCCTCTGCAAGCTTGGTTTGGGTGCCGTAGAATTTTATCGCATCACTTTTGGTCATGTTCCACCTGACGAATAAAAGGTTCGGTTTAACGCACTTTATACAATATAAACTTACTGATCGCCAGATCTATTTTTTCCTTAAGCGAGACTCGAAAGAGGTTATTTTATGCATCATGGTTTTAAGTTCGTTCAATGCGGAACGGTTACGGGAGTGCCTTTAATGAATAACGATGATGCGTTAAATGAGGAGTTTGCACGGCGAGTCACCCAGCGTGCTCGTGAGTTAGGTTTGAAGCAGGCCGACATAGTTCGGTCCACTGGCGCAGCTAAGTCGACTGTAAATCGCTGGTTTGCCGGCGCACGTCCACAAGGTGAGAATCTTCGCAAATTAAGAAAGGCGCTTAAGGTTTCGCAGGAATGGTTAGACGGCGACTCTTTTAGGCCTACTGCCAAAAGTGAAGAGGATTTATATTCTGTTGTTGATAAAGCTGCCGACTGTGAGTCTTACGATGACATTTCGACTTCACTTGTCTCAATACCTACCCTTCAAAACTATCGCAGCTACCCCGATGAGATATTAGTTCCTAAACAATTCATAGCTGGAGTTGAGAATCCAAAAAATCTTTATGCTTGTGCAGTTGGTAACTCAGAAGTATCTCGGCTCAGTCGTAGAGATATAGCTATTATAGAAATAAAAGTTCCAGAATCTGGTGACTTGGTTCTGGTCAAACTTCCCGGTTCTGGCGCTCACCTGTTCTTCGACTTCCAAATTGATCCTTTTGAAGACGTTGTGACATTTAGCAATAAAAACGGGGTTGCGCATAGAATTGAAATGAAAGATAAAGATATTTCTGAACTTCTCCATGACATTATTGAGGGACGTGTGGTTTCAGCTATCGTTCGCTTTTAACTTCCTCACCTCCCTTCAAATATACCGACCTCGTTGTCGGTATTTTTTTGCGCTTCTTTTGCGGTTTCGCTTTTACCTCTTCTGGTAGTTTATTCTCTCCACGCAACTAGGAGAGTAAGTTAAATGGCTATAACTCAGGTACGCCTTCCCCTTCCACGCCGCTCCGTAAAAAGCTTTAGGCACATGGCTCATGTATTTATTAGAAGTGACAATCAAGAAGAACTTAGCGATCAAATAGAGGATTTACGCGAAGAATTTAGCGGTTTAGAGTTCGTTAACGCCCACCCAGAATCCCACCAAACCAAAAAATAAACAAAAAAGTTCCTAAAAGTTCGGTTTTACAGTTGCATTAAAGTTCGGCTGACGGTACATTTCGTTTCGTTGCCGAGCTTTTCTTTTTTCTGCACAAATGAAAAAGCCCCCCGAGGCCAATCGGAGGGCTTTAGAGAAGCGCGAGGCTCCTTAACCAACACGGAGATATTACATGCGTTCTTTATCAAAAACAATGCCCCAAATTCGCCGCAGCGCGACTGAAGAAGCCCTTCTTTGGAAAATTCGTTTCTCTTTGCTAATGCTTAACCACCGTTCTGACACTGACGACATTAAACGTCTTAGAACGCGTTGCATGGCACTTGAAGACCACTTAAACAATCATCAGCCTTCAGCATGGTTCCTTCGTCATTTTGGTCAAGGCCCAGCTTTCTTTAGAGGCATGCTGGTTAGTGCCAATGAAGACAAGAACGGCTGGCATATTGCGCCTCTTAAAGGTTTAGAGTTTGCAAACTTGGAGGTCGCATGAAGCCCTCTATTGTTAAAGGTCAAATCACCAAGCTGAATAAGCGCCTCGAAGCATTGAAGGTCGGTGAAAGGATTGTAATTGAAAACCTTCACAATGATGTTTATCACGGCTGTGAGGGCATTAGCGCCAGTAAAATTAAGGTGTATATCGAGTGCCCAGCTAAATACCAGGCGCTTTATATCACCCATGAAATTGAACGTGAAAGTAACGCCACGTTTGATGTTGGTTCTGCCGCTCATTCGCTTTGCCTTGAACCTGAAAACTTCAACCAAGAATTTATATTGCAGCCTTCTTATATCGATGTTCGTCGCGGTAAAAAATGGGAGTCGTTTGTTGAGGTTCATAAAGATAAAACCGTATTGACGAAGGACCAATGGGAGTACTGTCACGCTATGCGCGATGCAGTTGCCCGGCATCCATTTAGTTCTCGCCTTCTAAAAGGCGGTAAAGCCGAGGTTAGCTACTTCGTTCGTGATGAAGAGACAGGCTTGATCGTCAAGTGTCGCACGGACTATCGACTCGATGATCTTATTGTCGATCTTAAAACCTGCCGTTCATCGGAACCTAAAAAATTCGCCCGAGACGCTATCCGTCTTGGGTACCACGTTCAAGATGCCCTTTATCGTGATGTTACTGGCCTTGAACACTTTGCTTTTGTTGCGGTTGAGTCTGAGAAGCCTTTTGTTGTTACCGCACCTATCACTTGCTCTGACAATGCGAGACAACTCGGTCACCTCGAGTATCGTCAAGCGTTGCGGGGCATTCGCGACTCTCTAGATTTCAATATGTGGCCCGGCTATACGACTGAGCCAGTTGAAATCGATGTTAACCCTTCACTTCTAGAAAACTTCAACGAGGATGCCGAATAATGGACAACTCAAACACGCAAATTCAACAGTCAGGTTTTAATGCCCCTGCTAACCAGCAAAGTCACGCTCAGTCTACGACTGAAATGATCTTCAACCCTCAATCAATGCACCAAATGCTTCAGGTTGCAGAGTTGATGTCATCTGGTGTTTCTACTATCCCTCGCCACTTGCAGGGCAACACAGGCGACTGCATGGCTGTGGTGCTTCAATCCGCTCAGTGGGGTATGAACCCTTATTCGGTTGCACAAAAAACGCATGTTGTTAATGGCAACTTGGGCTATGAGGCGCAGCTTGTTAATGCTGTTGTGTCTTCTTCTACCAAAATTGAAGGCACGTTCCACTATGAGTGGTTTGGTCCTTGGCAGAATGTGATCGGCAAGTTCAAAACTATACCCGGTAAAAATGGCGGCAAACCTTATCAGGTACCAGACTGGAAGCCTACCGATGAGGAGGGTTGTGGTATTCGTGTCTCTGCGACGCTTCGTGGCGAGAGTTCTCCGCGCACGCTCGAGTTACTTTTGTCTCAAGCGCAAGTTAGAAACTCGACGCTTTGGGCTTCTGATCCTAAGCAGCAACTTGCCTATTTGGGTGTAAAACGCTGGGCTCGTCTTTATGCACCAGACGTTCTATTGGGTGTTTATACACCTGACGAGTTTGAGACTGACTCTTCACCTCGAGAGCGTTCTGTTAATGAGGCGCCAAAATCAAACACAGGCTCTAGTTCTCTTGATAATGCCATGAATGCTGCGCAGGAACTTACCGAGGTTGCAGCTACGTTAATGAAGGAAATAGAGCAGTCTGCAACGCTTAACACGCTTGCTGGTGTATACGAGAAAATTAAAGGCGCAGCGCAGTCTGGGAAGCTTAACGACTTTGATCGCAAGTCATTGAAGAAGGCTTTCGACAGTGCTGAGAAAGACCTGAAAGCTATCGAAGCTGCAGAGCGTGAAATGAGCAATGAGGGAGGTGAGTAATCATGAGCAAGGGCTATCTTTCTGTGGCTCAGGTGCTAGATCGGTTCGGTGGCATTAGCCGCCGCACCCTCTACAACTGGCGCAAAAACTACGGCTTTCCTGAGCCAGTAGGACCACAAAACACGCTTTACTCTATTGAGGCCATTGAAGCGTTTGAGAAGGAGCACTTTTCAAGCAAGGAGGTCGTGAATGGCTAATCCAAAATACCGGGTTATTTACGCTGATCCTCCATGGACGTTCGACAACAAAAAAACAGGCGGCAGCATGAAGTCTGCTGCAGGTCAAAAATATGACGTCATGACACTGGACGAATTGAAAGCTATGGACGTTGCCAGTCTTTGTGACGACGACTGCTTGCTGGTTATGTGGTATGTGGCGAGTCAGCCTGTTGAAGCGGTAGAACTTTGCGAGGCCTGGGGCTTTAAGTTCTCCACCTCTAGCGGTTTCGTATGGGAAAAACTCACCAAGGCCAGCCTGCTTCCGTTCTTCGGACTTGGGCATACAACCAGACAAGGCACTGAAAGCGCCCTTATCGGTTACCGTGGGAAACTTAAAAACCTTATCAAGTGTCGTTCAGTGCGCTCAGTTCGTGCTGCTCCTGTTGGTATTCACAGCGAGAAACCTGCGGAGTTTCGTGCAGACATTGAAAAGCTTTGTGGTGATGTGCCTCGCCTTGAAATGTTTGCACGTAAACCAGCACCGGGTTGGGATGTGTTTGGTAACCAGGTTGATAATTCCATTGATGTGGGGAGAGTAGCGTGATGAACGGTGGCGATCTAAAACCAGGAGACAAGTATGAAATGGCTTGGCCTTTTCATTTTGAGCAGATCTCTTCAAATTCTATTTTTGGTTTAGGAGTTGACGATTACTGGGTTGGGGGCTGCAAAGTCACCGTAGAGAGTCACAACGAATGGGAGTCAGAGCGATTTTTTACCGCCCACGGTGAAGGCAAAGTAATTTATGAAATATTGTCCATCGCTGAAATGCCTACTCGCTATATGGATCGAGTTATCTTCAAAAGAAGCACTATCAACCCTGATGGCAATGTATCCAACCCCGGCGAAGTAAAGACCTTAACAGTGCGAAAATTTTTAAAAGATGTTAATTCGCGCACGCCTTTTCCTGTCGAATACGAATTATTTGAGTAAATATTATGAACGTTAAAACAAATCAATTTGGTGGTGCTCTTCTCTTTATCCTCGGAGAATTCGCTGCAGCTGAAGAGGAAATGATTGAAGACGGTGGTATGGAGGTTTTTGGTGAAGACGACCAAGGCCGGGAGGGTTCGTGTGAAGTCAGTATTAATGAACTGGCACAAGCTGCGTCTGATGAAATTAAGCACCTCAAAGAGCAGCTAGCAAAGGCTAATGAGCGTGTTGCTGAGTTGGAGCAAGAACTAAAGAATGGAATATTTGAAGCATCATGTTATGACGTTGATGTTATCCAGTGCCTTAACAAAATGGCATACGAGCATAACGAAAAAGAAATTCCTAGATTCAGAGATATAGCTAAGGACTGTGCAGAAAGAATTAGTACACGCACTAGTGACTTAAACAAATTCGCCATAGAGAAGAAGGTAGAAGCGATAAATGAGGCGCTTGACTATTACGAAGAACTTAAAGCAAGTGAGGAGCCTATTGGCGCTGGGAGTATATTGCATGTTTGCTTAGGGCGCTTAATTAGCCAGCAAAAACAACTACGCAAGGAGCAAGAGTGATGAATAAGTTTTACGTATGGCCATCCTTCGACGATATTGATTTAGCACCTAAATGGCAAGTAAGGAAGAAGCTATTTTTATTCTTTAGTAGCTGTGTTTGTGAGTTTGACCATAAAGATAAAGCCGAAGACATGGCCTCTAACCTAAATAAAAAAGCTAGCAAGGAGCAAGCTAATGGCTAACCTACCATTGTTTGAATCTGAAGAAGGAAAAGAAATCGTAAAGCTGAAAAAGCAGATAGCTAATGCTAAGAATCAAAACCAGCAGCTATTAGCTTACCTTGAAGATGCTCACGCACACATCGGGCACCTCGCCTCACACTTAGCTGGTAGGATCGGTGATACAGCACGATTTGAAATGGCAAAACGAGCGGATGAATGGCGTGAATACTGCGAGAAAATTCGCAAGGAGCAAGAGTGATGGATTCTCCTTTCGAATATATAAATTCTGCTTATGGCGTTTCTGCTTGCGTTGGAAGAGAAGTTTTAGTCAATGGTAAGAGAGGAACAATAGTTAAAGACTGTGGTCACCACATTGGAGTGAATTTTGACTGTGATAAGCCCGGCGTTATAAGTAACTGCCACCCTACTTGGGAAGTTAAATATTTTGGTATGCGCAAAGTTAGAAAGCTAACCAAATCGCAAGAGCGCGGTCAACGTTGGTTAGAGTATGGTGATATGTTCGAGTCTTTTATGGATTTTGTTTATTGGGATATGGAACAGCAATCACAATCAAGCTGAGGGCTTATGCCCTCAAACTTATAACCTTCCCTTCCCCGTACTGTATTCGCTCTAGTTCTGTCCACCAATGCTTGTAAACTGGCACCATCTTATCGATGTAGTCGTGGGTGTCATAAACGTCAGCGTCACCGGGCAGCTTATGGCCCAGCATTTTTTCACACACTGACCACTCACCAAACCTTGACCAAAATGAACGAGCCGTTCTTCTCAGGTCGTGGTTTGCGAAGTCTTCAAGCAATGGCCAGCGCTCTTTGTCTTCTTGGCTGTTGATCCATCGTTGCAGAGAAATGCTGATATGCAGCAAGCCGTTTCTAGTCATTGGCTGATCTGAGAATGTGTTTTTTGCTGGCATGTGATTAAATACAAACTCACTTTTGCTAAATGAAAGCGCCTTTTCCCATAGTGGTTTTACTTCGCCGATAATAGGCCTATGCAGGTCTTTCCCAGTTCGCTTACCTACCTTGTGATTTTCTGCTGGTACCGTCCACACGCCTTTTTCAAAGTCCAGCCAGCTTCGTTTGGTTTGCATAAGTTCTGCGCCCCTGCAGCCGTAAAAAAGCATTAATTTAAACATGACCTTGTTCCTTTCATGCCATGTGCATTGCTCTGCAGCATCAAGCACAAGCTTTACTTCCTGCTCTGTCAGCGTGCGCTTCCTGACGCCTTTACGTATGCCTAAATGGTTTAGAGAAAGCGTATCTAAAATGTGGGAGTGTTTAAGGTAGTCATGATCAATGGCATATTGAATTGCTTGCTTTGTGTATCCCAGAACAGTTCCCACCATGCTGGGTGTCTTCTTCGCTCTCTCCATGAGGTGCTTTACAATTTGGTGCCTAGACAAGTCTTTATAATAGATCTTGCCGAATTCATTGCCTACGTGCGTATTGAACCTGTTCTCGACATAAGTTGTGTCCTTTATATTTGCCTTTGCGTAGTTCTCAAACCAATAATCAAAAATATCGCTTAGTGTTGGCTCTGCTATCGCTTGTGCAATCTCAGCTTTTTTGGTCCGTCTTGGATCGCCACCTTTAGCCACAACAGCCTTGTACCTGACGACTTCCTCTCTCGCTTCTGCAAGTGTCATCTCCGGGTATCGACCAATGGTCATTTTTATTCTGGTACCGTCTTTTAATTGCGGTCTATATGTGAAGCTTATTACACCGTTTCTCAGTCGGGCCTCTAGTCCACCTCCGTCAGACTTGGTCTTCTCCTTGTCGTATATTTTGCCTTTGTTCGCTCGTAGCCATGTGTCGGTTAAGTTTACGCGCTTCATTTTTAAACCTAGCGTTGGTTCGGTTTTCGGTACGGCATTCTTGCATGTTTGTGGCACCCGAATCAATGGGGTACCAGGAGGGGGGCCATAAATAGATTTCAGCACCTTGCTTATGCTTTCTTACTATTTCACATTCAAATTGTTAAAAAGTGCTTATTTGGTGAGAGTTTAAGGGGGTTTGGGGTAGGAAAAATGCAGCAACAAAAAGCAACAAAATCACTTGCAATCATCTGGGTGCGATATGATTGCGAACGTACGTCGCTTTTTAATCTCTTCTAGAAGTTTCTTATCTGACATCAATACTTATCTTCGTTATCTGTTATCCCTGCAAAACAATAACTTACAGGCGCGTTTTATATCGGATAAGCAATGCTTGTCCGCGCAAATTGTATATTGCGGTGAAACGCTTGATACGGCTTGGTAATTAATTGCGCGGATTTTAGCATTTTACTGGGCGTAACAGTAGAGCGAAATTACGTAGCACCTGTCTCATGACGGGTTAAATGAATCGACGGTTTAATTTCAAAGATGTCTTCAAGTTTTTAACATTCAATTCAACGAAAACCTTCACGTAGACGCTCAACGAACTTATTCACCTATTCGCCCCATAACCATTTACTTAGCATGCTAACCAAATAAAATACTTAGCATGCTAAATAAATTTACAAGTATTACGATGATGTTTTCAGAACCTATGCCGCTTCACTTAATCGCACTGTTTGCACGTACTTCAAGAAGATGCAGAAAAACGGTCACCAAATTTGTAGCCCACCTTGACCTCACTGAATCGAGGTGGCGTGTGATGATTCATATGGCTTTGCTTGGCGAAGGATGTACCCAACAAACATTAGCGGAAAGTCTTGAAATAGAGATGCCAAGTCTTACTAGAACGATCAAGCAATTAGAAACCGCGGGCTTGATCAAGCGTATTGTTGATGACAAGGATAAACGAAGCCGTTTGCTTTACTTCACACCAATGGGCAAAGGCCGTATGAACGATATTGAAAGCACGTTGGCGGCGCTGCGGGATGAGGTGTATGCAGGTATACCCGACGATGAGCTGAATACGGTGGCCCTATGTCTTAAAAAAATTGAGCAAAATGCCGTTAGGCTTCTGGAGGCATCTAAGTGAGTGAAAGAACACCCGACCAAGCTTTTGCAAGGTACGTGAAACTGGCTTTAGTAGCCTTTGCTGTCTGTTTTATATATTTTGTAGTTGCTGATATCCGCATGCCAATGACACCTCAGGCAAGGGTGTACCATCAGGTTACACAAATATCACCTCAGCTTAATGGCCCAATCACTAAGGTCTTAGTTAGCAACAATCAACACGTTGAAAAAGGGCAAGTATTGTTCGAAATTGACGATACTCCCTACGTTATTGCACTTGAAAAAGCGCAGATTAAATTGGCGAATGTGGCACAAGAAAATGCTCAAATTGACGCCCAGGTGGACGCAATGAAGGCAAGAATAGCAGCCGCGACTGCCATACTCGTAGAACGCAAAAGTGAATATCAACGATTAAACACCTTAATAGAAAGAAACGTAGTTTCTCAACAAGACGTGGATAAAGCTAACGCCCAACTTCAAAGCGCAGAGGCAGATTTGAGCGCACTTAAAGCTGAGTTAAACCTCCAGATTGTAGCTAGGGGAGAAAGAGGAGAACGTAACCTCAAATATCGGGAAGCTCGCAACGCGCTAAATCGTGCAGAATTAAATCTGGCATACACCAGAATAAAGGCTCCGCACGAAGGCATTATGGCAAACATGCAGGTGACAAAAGGAACCTATGCCAAACAAAGCGTTCCCCTTGCATCTGTTGTAGATAACAAGCTTGACTTGGTTGCTGATTTTAGAGAAAAGTCGCTAACCAGTGTAGAAAAAGGTGTGCGTGCCAAAGTTGTTTTTGATGCGATACCTGGGAAGGTGTTTGCGGCGCAGGTGGAAGATTTCGAGGCTGGCGTTAGTGATGGCCAACTGTCAGCAAATGGCAAGCTGGCCGCTGTTGAAAAATCGAACCGATGGGTGCGTGACGCGCAACGCCAGCGCGTTCATATCAGCTTAGATGAAAGTGAAGCGCCATTAAATCGCCTGACCAGTGGTGCCCGGGCGACGGTTCAAATTGTTCCTAATAACCCCATTGAAAGTTTTGTCGCGAATGTTCAAATTCGCTTTATCAGTTTATTGCACTACGTCTACTAGAACAGGTTATGAAAACACAACTTAGCGATAATGATGTTCAACAGATGCTCAGAATTGCCAGCGGCGCGACTCTCGGGTTTACGATATCTAAGGCAATGGACTGGCCGAACCCGATATTTTTTACCCTTTATCCCATCTTATTGTTAGGGCTGGTAGCCGTTTTAAATGGGCACATAATAAGACAGTTTCTTGCAGCGACCGTATTCCCAGCAATGGTTGTGCTAGTAGTGTATGGTTTGTTTGGCACCCACCCGCTGCTTATTACACCATTAATCGCAGCAACCTTTGCTTTTTTATTTTGGCAAATGAGTAAGGGCACATTATTTTTGTTTGGCGCATTTTCTCTGGTTGGGCTGTCGTTACAGCTGCACTTCGCAAGTTACAGTAACGATGGAATAGACATTTACCCGTTGGTGATTTCAAATATTGGCGCAATTTTACTTGCTTTAGGCATCGCTTTTGCGTTGCACCTAATATTCCCAGATAGAGCACCGCGAACACCACCGCCTAAGGTCTCTAAAGATCAAGCGAGCATCCGACACGAAGTCATCTTATGCACTACAGTGGCTACGTTATCTTTTGCTGTATTTCAAACCTTCGATTTAGTTGATTCCATTTCGGCGCAAGCGGCGAGCATACTCATTCTTTTCCCTCTTTGCTGGAAAGGCGCCACCATGAGTGGCTGGCAGCGAGCACTCGGCACACTAATAGGGTGTAACCTTGCCCTGCTCGCTCAGCTGGTTTTGCTGAATTACAGTGACACGTTGTTCTTCGCAAGTTTCAGCTTATGGATATTGGTATTTTTCATCAGCCGCCAACATGTGCTAGGCGGTGGTGTTGCCGGCACGGGCTTTGGCGTACTTACCACATTTGGCATTTTGTACGGCCAGTCACTCTCTCCGCAACAGGATATTATTTATAGTGCGCTGTATCGCTTTTCATCGGTAGTGGTAGCCATTGCGCTTAGCCTGTGTGTTATTTATGTAGTACACAGTCTACTTAACAAATTCCAGCCTACACGACACCACACGTTTACTTAGTAATCCTGTCGTTATAACGCTTACTGGTTACAATTCGTGGACGAATAGTTGATTTGCTATTTCCAGTAAAGTACTAACGCAATTAAAAAGGCTCCGACGATATTGTCGAAGCCTTTAGGCGAGCTGATAAAGCCCTTTACGTTACCAAAGATAAAGGAAGAAACTTAATCGTTCCAGCTTTATGACACCGTAACCACCGCCTTTCGCTTCTCTTCTTTTGAAAATGTCAACGCCTTGTTCAGATTATCAAATTCGAAAAGCGTTGGAATTTCAACAACCAAAGAGTGCTCAGCAACTTGCTCAAGCAGAGCCTCACCGTCTTTCACCAAGCGCTGCCATTGCGGTAAATCGCCATAGTCATGCAGCGCGCCTAGGGCTATCTCATGATAAGAAATAGTACGCGTGAAAGGCGCATCTACAGGCACTTCAATACGTCCTAGAATACTCACTACGTGACCATTAGCTTCAAGAAGCGGTACAAGTGACACCGCATAGTCTGGACCATTCGCGTCGAAAAGCGCGTAAAAGGTTTGCCCTTCAGGTTTACCGCGATGGATGGCTTTTACTCCCATCTCATCGGCTTGCTCTTGCGAAAAGCTTCCTGAGATAACATGTACATTAAAACCAGCCTGAGAAAGTATTTGCGCCAGCAATTTGTTAACGGCGCCCATACCGCTGACTAACACGTCTGCCCCCTCTCTTACCGGCACTTTACTGAACGCTTGCCAAGCAGTAAGCATCGGGCATGGCAAGGCAGCAGCCAATGCAAAATCTACGCTTTCTGGCACTAGCATTACGCGACTTGCGTACACTTCACTATGGTCGGCAAAGCTTCCGTTTTCACCTAGGCTATGATGGTAAGCCACACGCTTACCCAATAGACTGTTATCAACGCCCTCACCTACAGCGACAACAACACCCGCACCGTCCACACCGGGAATATGCCCTTTTTCCCAGTCGCGCGGGTTATCATCGATAAACTTCCAGTCTACTGGGTTGATGCCTATGGCGTAGTTGCGCACAACGATACGACCAGCTCCCGGTTCAGAAAACTCGTGAACGTTTTGTACCAGCGCAGCGCCGGCCTGTTCAAATTGCCAAACGTTAGCTTGCATAAAAGCTCCTTAACAAGGTGATTTTTCCGGTTAGTCCCACGCAGGTGAAAAATCTGGGTTAGCTTGACGGTCGCCACAATCTAGCGCGTCAATCTTTGCGATATCGTCAGCGTCCAAGGTAAGTTCAAGCGCTTTGAAATTGGTTTCCAGATTTTTG
>Ga0208180_1000172_pt1 | contig 63391 bp, 77 predicted proteins | sample MalvireepMed_s16_FD_184241 | JGI IMG/M metagenome (GOLD analysis project Ga0208180, IMG submission 184241) | Marine viral communities from the Global Malaspina Expedition - Malaspina viral metaG DeepMed_s16 (SPAdes) (version 2) | ecosystem: Environmental > Aquatic > Marine > Oceanic | place...
GGCGATTTTACCCGCCCCCCCTTCGCTCCAGAGCTCACCGGATCGCTCCTGCATGCTCTGAGGCTGTTTTCAGTGCATGGCATGGCCGACACAGCCCTTGCCCGTTAGACGCGCTCCAGTCGCCGCTGGCTGGGTTCCTGGGGTCGAGCGGAACTACGTGATCCGCTACACTGGCTGCGCGAGTCACCCCTCGAGCTTCGCAATGCTGACAGACAGGATCGCGAGCGAGGATGAAGCGGCGCCACTGGCGGTGGCGTGCGTCGTAGCCGCGCTCCGCTGCTGTTCCGCGTTCTCTAGCGTCGTCACTGGCAGCCACCCTCGAGTGCGTCGAGCAGTAGCGCTCTCGACTGAGACTCGGACATCCTGGGTATGAGCACGGCGTGTCGATGCGTCTCGGCATGGCATCCTATAGCGTGCGGTCGCAGAGCTTGCAGCGCTGAGCTTCCGCTTTATTGAGCCAGCCGCACACACAGTCGAGTCCTTCGTCCTCGAGCGGCCACTTACAGAACACGCACCTCACCTCGATCGCTTCACTCGGCGTGGAACAGCGCGGACATATTTGCTCGGTGGTCGTGGCAGACATACCTCACCCCTGTAGTCGGTGGCTTTAACTTGCGACGGCGCGAGGTAGGGGGTCCAGTGTCGGCGTTTGCCCTCGAGCTCGCGAGGCGTAGCTTCGGCGCCTAACCTCGTCCCTAGAAAGATCGGGTAGATGATCCTAGTGGTCGTCTCGTTGGAGCGGTTCGGCCCTGATTTCTTTGCGGAAGACTGGGCTGGACCGCTCTGTTTATTTGGGATTCGTCACGAGGCCGGCAGCAGATGTCCGCCATGACATGCGGCACAGGTCACAGCGAGCCGCCGCGCTGCGCCGGCCCGTGGCACCCTGACGCAACTCGGCCCCCAGCCGCAGCAAGCGACCAGGGGCCGGAGCTCCTCGAGTTCGAGCGAGTCTATCCGGCTACCTCTCGGTGCCTTTGCCGGCGCTTCATCTTGTCGCTCATGCTTCCTCCTGTGCGGTGTGTTTTGATTTTGGCGCGGTGTGTTTTGATTTTGGCATCGAGTTCTTCTATCTGACTTAGGAGTTGTCTTTCCTCACCGAGGGTCATGGGATCTTCTACGGGACGCCATCGGGCCTGACCGTGGACCATAAGCAGGACGTCCCTTTCCTTTAGTAGTTTTTTTAACTCCTCGCCGTCGCTCATGATGTCGCCGTAAATAAATCCACCTTGGACGACACAGCCGCTCCAATGTTTATTACCGCCTGCCGATAATAGGATTGCTTTAGCTCGACACCCACGAACCGTCGTCCTTCCTCAATCGCCACGTGGCCCTCTGATCCAATCCCAGCGAACGGAGACAGCACGAGATCGTTTTCGTTCGTCCATAACCTGATGGCCCTGCGGATTACTTGAAGTTGTAGGGGACAGATATGGCGTTCGTCTTCGTGCTCCCGCGCGCTGCGGTATTGGAGCGTGTCCGATGGGTTGATATCGCCCCATACGGGAGAGGCGTAGCGTTGCCACACCTTTACCGGGAAAGTTTCGTTCGTGTTCGTGACGGGGTCTGGGTTAACTCCGGGCTTCCTCATCGTCACCAAGTAGTCAGCGATGCCCTGGCGGCTCATGCACGCATCTTTCTTGAGCTGCTTGTGGAGGAGCCCCAAGGCCTTTGTGCGCTGCATCGCCGTCACGGGATCTTTCCAAATGCAGACCTCTGAATGGTAGATGAACCCGTGGTCCTGGAACAACCGGATCAATTCGCCGCGGAAATCGCGGAGACCGATCACGCCATCGCGCACCTTTGAGGTCGGCAGGTTCATGCAATGAAACGAGACCAGCCTGCCGTCCTTCGTCACCCGGAATAGATCCCCGACCAGAAAGCCGAAATGTTCGCGGAACTCCTCAGACGAGCGACAGTTGCCCATGTCGCGGTCCGTCGCCGTATATGTGTAGAGGCTCTCGAACGGCGGCGAGAAGATCGAATAGTCCACTGATCCGTCTGCTATGTCAGCGACGATCTCGCATGAATCTCCGTGGTGTAGCTTCCAACCATCGCCCTCTGATGAATCGGTTATATAAGGTTGTTGGTCTCTAGTCATTCCACTCACATTCTCCCGGATTAAGTCCCTCATGTGGGCAGTCATTTCTTCCGCCATCTTTGTGGCGGAGGCTTCTTTGCGCTTGATGTTAGCCACGACCGCGCCCTCCACGTCGGCGGTATAGATATGCACCTGCACTTCACGTTCCTGGCCGAAGCGCCAGCATCTGCGAACGGCTTGGTAGTATTGTTCCCAAGAGTCCGACAGCCCCACAAACGCGACGTTCGGGCAATGCTGCCAGTTCATGCCGTGGCCAGCAATCGACGGCTTGGTAACGAGCACGCGGAATGCGCTATCGGTAAAGCCCAGGAGCGTCTCTTCTTTGTCCTCCGACGACATGGCACCACGCACCTCCACCGCGCCCGGAATCGCTTTCGTAAGCGCGGTAGATTCGTCATTGAGGTTGCACCATACGACCCACCGCTCTGCGGATGCGTTCACGTCCAGGGCACACGCCTCTACTCGGTCCCTTATCGTGGACCTACGAGCCCCTATGCGTTCTTGAAGGGTTTGAGCTTCCACCGGGAACAGAAAGCCGTCTTGGACTTGGCTGGCGCTGACGACGTGATCGTGATAAACCACTGGCGGCAGCACGAACGCACCATCCTCGTAACCTAGATCAGAAGGTTTTCTGAGCATCACGGCCCAAGAACAAAGCCATCTCCAGAACTCGTCTCGTGCGTGCCCTTTGGGTCTCCATTTTTGAGTAGAGCCTCCGTCGTGAACGAAAAACGTGCTCAACATCTCACTCATCGTGAGTACGCCCATGAACTCGGAGTGGTTGCCTAATTCCGTAAAGTCATTAGGAGCTGGGGTCGCCGTGCAGGCGAGCCGGAACGGAGTATCTGAGAACGAGGAGAGCAGACGATTGCGAAACGCGCCGTCCTTGTGTTTGATGATGCTAGATTCGTCGAGTACGATTCCAGACCAAACGCTCGGATCGAAGCGATCTAGCATCTCGTAATTCGTGATGTAGGTACGCTCGCCGGGGTCGATTGGCTGCTCTCGTACATACTCAACGGGAACGTCAAACTTGGAACCCTCACGAACCGTTTGAGCGGCGACCGCCAACGGCGCGAGGATCAATACCGGACCAGGCACGTGCTCGGCCCATACGAGTTGAATTGGGGTTTTGCCCATCCCGCAATCCGCGAAAAGGGCAGCGCGTCCCCTGCGTAAGGCCCACCGCGTGAGATCGCGTTGGAACGGGAAGAGCTTAGGATTGAGCACTCCGGGGACTTCGATGCCCGTGACCGGGTCCACTGTGACCTTCCGCTCTAGGAAATCAGCGTAGCCCTTCATCTTGTCACTCATGCTGTCGCCTCCTGCTGCCTCTCCTCGAGGACAGCGCTGAGTGGGTCGAAGTGTGCGGCCTCACGTACTGCTTCCTTCCTAGCGTGCACGTAGCAATCCCGCACAGCTCTCACAGACCGCCAGCCGCCGCCCTGAGCGATGACCTCGAGCGGGAAGTATTCCGACCGCAGCGACGCGTACATGCGACGGTAGGGATGGAACCCGCCTCTCTCCAGCGACTCTAGGCCGGCGAGCTTCTCAGCTCGTCGGAGCCACTTGATGACTGTGCTATATGTCACCGGCTCCTGTGGGTCTCTAGCTCTCGGGAACAGCGGCACGCTACCAGCTCGGCCACGCCTCGAGAGGATGTCCTCGAGCATGAGCCGGAGCGGGGCGTTGATCTCGGCGAAGTTGTCGAACCCCATCTTGTCATTCTCCGGACGCCAATGAATCGCGCCGAGCTCAAAGTCTCTGTCGTCGTCCTTGATCGCCTCCAGGCCACTCGCGTCGAGGTAGATGTCGCTGAACGTGAGCTCGAGCACGGCTTCGATGCGGCGGCCTGTGTGAGCACACAGCATGAGAATCTCGCCGAGGAACGTCGGCACCTTGTTCCCGTCAGCGTCGTGGTATCGAGCCATCACCTGGCTCGAGGCGTTCATCACGTCGGCGAAGCGGTTGACGGTCGCGCAGGGCTGGAGCGGGTTCTTGATCCTCGGCGGATCGAAGCGCGAGGCGGCGAAGTAGTTGCGATTCAGCAGGAACTCGCCGTCGTCCTTCAGCCATAGAGTCGCCCAGTTGCCGACCGCTCTCAGATACGCGACGTCCTTGATGATGCCACCAGGCACGGGCTTCGGTGCCCGCTGAGCTACACCGGCCGGCTTCCCTCTGAATCCCTCGCGACCTTCTCTGATGCCACGGCTGTCGATTGAGCCCTCGAGTCTGCTGTCGTAGTAGTTCTTCCATGAGGCCGATGAGATCCTCGCGGGGTGCGTACCAGCTCCGAGCGTGCGCTCGAGGAGCTCCTTGCACCGTTCGTGCATCAGTTGCTGCTGTGGCGACTTCTTGGGCGTCTCGTGCTTCGTGTAGAGATCGAACAGCGTGCCGAGCGTGAGCTCGTCGTGAGCAAGCGTCTCGCTGCCGAGCACGAGCTTCGCGTTGAGCTCGACCGCCCACTTCTTCGCGAGCTTTTTGTCCTTATGACCTAGCGACTGCCAGGGGCGCGTGCCATCGGCGAGCGTATATCTCACATAGATCGGCTTCCCTGGTCCCCTGCGCTCGCTCAGCGCCACGATGTTCGGCTTCTCTCCGACTGAGTAGGTCCAGCGTTGTCGTTCCTGACTTGGCGAGTGTGCCATCGTCGTATCCTCGTTTATGAATGGTTAAGAATAGATAGTGCGCCGGCTGTGCTTAGGAAACTTTCGGAGCTCATGCTACCTCCTCCTCTCCTGCATCTTTCATCGGGTATAAAAGTCAGTCGGGCAGAACTCCCGATCAATCTGGCACTGAAGCGATTGGCGAATCCATTCAGACGCGGTGGTAGGCTTGCCGGTCTCTAGCTGAACCTTAGCGGCCGCCTTCTGGCACTCAGCCCAAAGTTCGTCTTCGATGAATAAGCTGCGTCGTTTATTAGTCATTGTCTTCACCTCCTTCTACGCCGCACAGGGGAATATCAAATACGGACGGCTGTTCAGTCCGGCTAACGCTTACCGCGTCTTTCATGTTAGTCACTGCTTGACGGTAGTAAGTGTCCTTTAGTTCGATGCCTATACCCTTCCTGTCGTTGATCACCGCTCCATACACCTCTGATCCCACTCCCATAAAAGGCGTGAACACCACTTCGCCGGGGTTACTCCACAGAATTACGCACCGCTCGATTACATCGAGCTGCAGCGGGTGAACGTGCTTCTCGTCATCTTCTGCGCGGGACTTCTTATAGGGCAACACGCGGTCAATTCGCACGTCGTCCCAAAACGCACTAGCGTAGTTGCGCCATATCCAATGCGAATAGCGGTTCTGGATCTGGTTGCCGGTCCACCCACGGTACTGCATCAACTCGCGCGGGATTTGTCTCGATCCCGCATATTCCATAAGCCCATGCGGATGAGCGATAGGTACAGGATTATCGCCGTCGCGCCGAAACATCAGTAACCAGTCGGCGGAAGCCACCGAGCATCGACTAGAATCCGTGACGATAGTCTTGTGCGCGAGGTTCTTCGCCATCGTCCTATTGCGGACGCCGAGCGGTTCTTTCCATACGGCATACCGAGCAACATACCGGAAACCCCTTCGCTCATGCAGCCGGATGATGTCACCAGGGAAGTCCACTAGGTAGTCCTTGCCGGAGTTGCCGGATGGAACGTCCATGCAATGCACCCCAGTCAGCCGACCAGGCATCGTCACCCTAAACAATTCCCGCACGATGAACTCGTAGTGCTTGAAGAACTCCTTATAATCTCGTGCGTTCGACAGGTCGCGCTCTGATGACGAGTAGTGATACAATCCACCGAACGGAGGAGAGTACACTGACAGGTGGACGCTTCCGTCTGGCAACGTAGGCATCACCTCGCACGAATCCCCGCAGTATATGGCGTATCTGTCTGATATTACTTGCTCCTTTACAGCCATGAGGGCATCTCCGTGTCTGTGTTATGATTGGTGGTAACCCGTTCGATGTGTAAGGCATCGGTCATGTGATGGAGTAAAGACGTGAACATCTCATCAGCCTTCACGCTCTTGCGATGCAAATTGTCGACTACCCGCGTCTCTCCCTCAGTCGCCACCACGTCAACGACTACAGGTCGCTTTTGCCCAAATCGCCAGCACCGTCTCACTCCTTGGTAGTATTGCTCGTAAGAGTGCGACGGGAAGAAAGTGACGTGGGCACACTTTTGGAGGTTAAGCCCAAAGGCACCTATCTTCGGCTTCGTCACCAGTACGCGAATATCCCCATGAGCGAACGCTAGAAGGTTCGCTTCTTTCTTTTCATCCGAGTCGGAACCGCTCACCTGTACCGCGCCGTCGATCATATTTGTAAGGAGATCGCCCTCGGCGTTAAGGTGACACCAGACGAGCGACTGGTCGGTGTGTTCGCAGATACCCGTCACCGTTTCACACCGCTCTTGAATTGTCCGGCGTCGTTCCACACGTTGCTCGTCAAGTGTGATCGCCGGCAGATCAAACAGCCACCCTGGGCGAACAGTTTTCGCCTTGATGATGTGCGTGTTTTCCGTCAACGGCGGCAAGACAAATCCCGCGTCATCGTATCCATAATCGGATGGCTTGCGGATCGCACGTGCCCAGGACGCGATCCACCGCCAGAACGGCACCTCTGCGTGACCCTTGAGCCGCCAGTCCACAGCTTTACCGAACTCGCGACCTTGGCTTGTAGATGTGTTACGTGCATTGCGGAAGAATCGAGAGAGCATATCCATGTGCCCCAGCTCCCCAAGTGCCTCTGACGATGTACCAAGTTCGATGTAGTCGTTCGGTGCCGCCGTCGCCGTGGATAGTAGTCGGAACTGGAGGGTGCGTAGGAACTCAGTCACTACAGCCCTCCTTTTTCCATTGAAATTCTTGAGAATCGAACTTTCATCGCATGACATCCCAGAGAAGTCCGCCGGATTAAAGTGATGAAGCCGTTCGTAGTTCGTCACTATCACTCGCGAACCGCTAGGAACATTCCCATCAGATACACGCACCGCATCTATCCCGAACTTCTCGGCCTCCTCCACGAGTTGGTAACTCACGGCGAGCGGCGTAGCCAGGATAACAGGCCTGTTGGTATGACGAACCACGTTCTCCGCCCAGACCAACTGCATAGGCGTCTTCCCTAGTCCGCAGTCAGCGAAGATCCCAGCGCGACCACGAGTTACCGACCATTCAACTAGCTCCCGTTGAAAGTCGAACAGGAAACTAGGAACGAACGTCGGCGTGAATCCATTGCCGTCGGCGTGTTGCGCCTTTGCCTTGAGGAACTCCGTATAGGCTCCCGTCCTAGGCCCCCTCCCGATTGAGGATGTGCCTGACGGACTCTTCTAGTTCGTCGATGGAGGCCATTGGAGAGGCAATCCCGCCATGCTTCTCAGCGAGGGCGTTGGCCCGCTCTTCGGTGATCCCGAAATGTCTCTGCGACTCCCACTCGCCGATCCACTGCCAGGTGCGAGGAGCGTTGGCCATAGCGGCTGCGATGGCGCGGAAGTGTTCGAGGTTTAGGTGGGCCGTTGAGAGGCTCCTTTTGTGTTGGCGGTCGAGAGTAACCTTTTCCATACCCACATTATATATACCGTATATACATCGAGCAAGAATTAATAAAGCTCTAAGCATCATCAAGCAGCGAGCGTCGAGCATTTTTCCGGATAGTGTTTATGCGGGCTCTCGGCTAATTAGAAGTCGCCGTCTGAGGCGATTATCGGGACGACGGCGGAATTAAAAGTTTTGCCCCGTCTGGGAGTCGCTCGAGCATTTTTCCGGATAGTGTTTATGCGGGCTCTGGCGCATCGAGCTCAGGGGCGTAGCTTCTCCTACGACAAAATCCCCTTGTGGGATTGGGTCAGTGCTCGGCTTCGGAATGGTCTGTGGAGACTTGGTTCCGTGGTCGTTTTATTTGATCGGTCTTCCCCTCTTCTTCGCGGAAACAGGGAAGGCCGATTTTTTCGTTGAGGCATGCTAGGCGGGTTCTGGCGCATCGAGCTCAGAGGCGTAGCTTCGGCGGACGGTCAATTCCGACCACCCAGACAGGGGGAGAACTGTGACGCTAAGAGAAGCCTTCCACACCGTATGCTCGGAGGCGCTGCCGCCCAGCCCTTACCGACACCTCAGCCTGTACATCCGCACGCCGTTCTATGGCGGACCCGAGGAGGGCGGATGGTGGGGCACTGACGTCGAGCTCGTGAGCACTCAAGAATTCCAGAGCGAGCAAGCTGCACGTGCCCAGCTCGAGCTCGTGGAGGAACTCGCCCAGCATCAGACTCACGAAGCGAAGCTCGCGTGGAGTGACCACTGCCGGCTCGAGATCGAGCAAGCCGAGCGTCGAGGCATCTCACCTGACGAGCTCCGAGAGACCGATGGGCCGGCCGAATACTTTGTCGTGCTCGAGCGCCTCCCTGGGGACTGCTCCCGGAAGGATGAGAGGTTCTACTCATGAGCGGCCGCCCGATGCTCGAGATCGAGCTCCTGCGAGCTGGCTGCGATGGGGCTCTCGTGTTGTGCAATGCTCTCGCCGAGATGAAGCTCGAGGCTCATCTACCTCCGGAGGTCGCGGTAGCGATCCATGACCACCTCGAGATCCTCGGGCCTCTGCTCGAGGGAGCTCTCTCTGTGAGCTCTGCCCGACAAATAGCCGAGGAGCTCGTGCGCCGAACAGCTCTCGAGGGACAGAGCTCAGGGGCGAATTGACTGACGAGCCCGATGTCGTGACGATCCCCTTGGATGAGGTTATGCGTGGTTTGAGCGTGACCCTTCCGAGAGGGGCATGGGAAGGTTTAGTGGCTTATGGCAGGGAGTGCGTGGCGGCGAAGCTCGAGGGTAAAGAGCCTCCTTCTCCCGACCCGAATATGACATATAAGGAATGGTTGGCCTCGGTAGAGAAATGCAAAGCCGACTATGAGCAGCGAGCTCGTGGCTGAATTGATCTCGAACGATGAAGCGCTCGCGATGCTCGAGGAGCGTCTCGCCGAGTGGAAGCAAGCCGGCGGGACGATCCGCGGCTGGTGCCGCTGGGTGTTCGTGAGAGACCTCAGAACCCTTCGGAAGTGGCAGTCGGGTGAGACGCCAGTGCCGGCGGCCGTGAGGTATTGGCTGCTGCACTCCGAGCAGCCGTGGCCCTAGCAAGCTCCAGCTTGCTCGGCACACATACCTCGGTGCACCCACTGGCGGTTGAAGGTGCGACCGACGGGCTCGCCGCAGATCACACAGCGGAACTCAGGCCCCTCGGCGAGCTTGCGCTTGCCGCCCTCGATGACGCGGACGGCCGTGTCGTGCCAGACCTTCACCTCGCGGGTCGACTTGTAGGGGAGCTCGTCGAGGATCTCGTAGGGACTCGGGCCGTCGTATCGCTTGCCGATCTTCTTGCCTCGGACCTCTGCGACGTAAGCCTTCACGGCTCGCTTCTCGAGCTTGCTCACACTACCACCTTGACGCGGTCGAGCCCGTTCGCTCGAGGAGCTCCTTCAGACGGTCGCCGCCACTCGAGGGCTGTCGTGTACAGCGGCTGGCTCGAGCCGTCGATGCCGCTCGGTTTTCTGAGTGCCTTCAGACTGAACGGTTCGCGTGGACTGAGCCAGCCAATCAGACCAGCGTCGACCATCTCTCGAGTGTTGCGGACAGCGAGCTCGATGTCCTCGTAGGACTGCCCATATTCGGAGAACAGCTTGGCGATGCTTCCGGAGTTCATCTGCTCGGCGCGTTCGCTGTCGAGGTGTGCTACCGTGCGAATCACTTTCATCAGCCTATCCATCGAGAGCTCGGCTCTCGTTCTCTTTAGAGAACGGCTGTTTTCTTTTTCTTTTTCTGTTTCTGTTTCTTCTTCTTGGTCGATGATGGTATCGGGTATGGTATCCCCGATGGTATCCCCGATGGCATTGAATCCGTATCGCTGAGCGAATGAGTTCACGAGCTCCACGGCCGGCAATCCCTCAAGGTGCGTCTGCACCGACTTGCAGTGGTTTACGTTTTCCAGATTGAGCGCAGGGTTGTATCTCAGGCCGTTCGGCAGCCAGAGCACATTGCCCTCGACTGCGAGGTAGCCCGAGGACTGTAAGTCCCTTAGAGCGCCTTCTACGGCTTCGACCTCGAGGCCGGTCACTTCGGCCAGCGCGACCACGTGAGCTCGCACGACGTCGATGCCGGTCGCACCGAGCATCAGCTTGAGCGTGTAGAACACGAGCTTCGCTTCCGGCGTGAGCCCGACGAACTTCAGATCGTCGACGAGCGCGGTGTGGATCGACTGATGCTTCCCTCGGCGGTCAGCCATCACGCTCCTCGCATCAATTCGTGGTAATTAAAGCCCTCTCCCAGCGCCTCAACTATATCAACAGTAGTCGATTCCATCCCAAGTAGGCGATCTCCTGGGCTGGCCACATAGGCGTGGCTGGGGACCTCGTGAGTGCGGAGCACGAAGGCTCTCCCGTCGGCCGTGATCCTCCAAATCCCAGAATCGCGCTTCGTCGAGTCTGACTCACTCGGTCTCGCTTCAGCCAATCCCCAGTGAGTCAGCTTGCTCGTGTCCCCCTGCACCTCGGCGACCAGCGCGGGAATCGTTCGACCGAGATGGACCCAGTCCACGGCGTGATAGAGGGCGATGAGCACACGCGCCTGACCCGAGTTGAGCTTGCGCCGATAGAGTTTCGTCTTCCCGCCGCAGCAGTCGCACGTTTCGGGCGGGAGACGTGACCTGGCCCGCAGCGGATGCTCCTCACCGCCCTCGAGCATCGAGGCCGCTGCAGCGTGGGAGGTGTTCGGGTCCGTGCGCCGAGCTCGAGGCCGAAACGCGTCGAGCTGGGTCATCGGGGGGTGGCACCGTTAGTGGCACCGTTGGTGGTCGTCAGAGTGACGAAAACGCCCCCTTTTCGTTCGTCAAGATGACGAACGGCCCTCTCAGGGGTCGATGCTAAACGGTTATAGCACAACGCTTTACAAGAGAGGCGCCGGTCGGAGTCGAACCGACGGTCGAGGATTTGCAGTCCTTTATCCCTCAAAATAGCCTCTCTCCTAAGTCGTTCTGCTGGTTGAAGTTACAGCGCTAAAATTGTGCTGATTTTTAGGGGTGGCACCGTTGGTGGCACCGTTGCGGTGATTCATCAGTTCCCTCGAGCTCGTCTGCCGCGCAGAATACTCGTCGCAATCGAGGTCGTGTCGCTCACCTGAGACTGCGGCTTCATCGGCAGATCACGACGGGCGAGCATCGGCTTCCCGTGCTCCCCGAGGTTCGGTATGCGGCCGGCTGCGACGTCGCGCTGCAGCTTCGCGTAGGAGTAGCCCGACTCGGTGACTGCTTGCTCGAGTGTCAGCAGCTCGTCGCCGTGTCGCCTCATAGCGAGCTCGAGCTCCTCGGCCACGCTCTCGAGTAGAGCTTGAGCGTCACCGAACCCGCGGCGCCCGAAGCGGCCGGCATCCTCGCGCCAGCTATCGGCGAGCTCAGAGAACGTCGTGAGCTTCACAGTGCGACCACCGTCACCTCGACTCGAGGCCGGTCGGGGTCGAAGTATTTGTACGCGTGGATCGCCATGATCTGAGCATCGTCGACATAGAGGCCGGTGTTGTACTCGGTGCGCTGGCAGACATCGAGGAGCGGCTTGATACGATTATCGAGATCGACGCGCACGAGCTTGTTCTTGAAGTAGAACTCGGCGGTCAGAGATACCGGCCCCTCGAGCGGGTTTCTGTACTTCGCCAGAATCGGCGCACACTCATCTCGAAAGATGCGGCCCGCCCTACTGACAAGAACGCGCTTTTTGTAGAAGTCACTCCGCCACATCACGTTCGCCGACGGTGGCATCGGCAGCCGGACCATCGCCCTATCTGACACGGTGCTCAGCTTGCCGTCGCGAGGTCTTTTGTCGCTTGAGGGGCACGCCGAGCTTCCTGCTCGAGCGGTGCATCACCTCACGAGCTGCAGCGAGCCAGATGTCGGGCTCGAGGGCGAAGTCTATCACGGCATCGAGGAGCTCGATCGCCTTCACGCGGCAGCGTAGGTCTCGAGCTCGCCGGCAGTACGCCTTAGTCGCCTCAGCGATCGCCGACTCCTGGGCCGGCGTGAAGATCGCGCTCATTTGCTATTCACCTCACCGCCCATGCCCCGTCCTGCACGCGATCCATGATTTTATCGAACACGATATCCAAAAGAAGCAGGCGGTCTTTATTCACTGTTCCAGTGGTGCTCATAATGCTTTTCAGACGAAACCCGCGAACAGCCCGCTGATCGCGAAGTCTCTCTAAGATCCGCGGCGCCACTGAGCTTTCCATTGTTCCGCATTCGAACCTGTATTCCCCATAGCTTTGAATGAGCGAGATCTTCGAATCTAAGCTCGCCGTATCAGCGCAGAGCCGGCTCACAGTGCCGCGAGCCCCGACGCTATCAACGAAGCCTCATGCTCGGCTTCTGATGCTGCCCTTCTGAGGCAGTTCGGGCAGACTAGATGCAATGAGTCACTCTGCTCGAGTCCGATCCAGATTCGCATCGCTCCGAGCTTGTACCAGTAGCCGATGGCCGCCCCGCTTTGCAGCTCGAGATCAGCTTCGAACTCACGACGGCAATGCTCGCAGCGGCCAGTTCTAGAAAGGGAGGTCAACGCTCCCCCTTCTGCCGTACTTCCGGAACAGCCCCTCGATGCGCGAAGCCTCGTCTCTGAGGTCGATCTCGTGGCGGGCTTGGAACGAGAGTATCCCGATCTGATGCTGCTGCTGCTGATGCTCGGCGCAGAGCGAGACGATGTTGCTCTCGGCCTTACCCCCAGCTCCTCGCGACTTCACGTGCGCGGCCTGAGTCGGCCACTCATCACAGCCACGCACGACGCACGGGAACCCTCGAGCGAAGTCTGCTCGAGGTCCGAACTCCTCCTCGTAACGGCGAGCCCTGCGCTTGCGGTTGCGGCGCTTCATGCGTCTGCCCTTCATCCAGCCGAGCACTAAAGAACGATGCCCTGCCGCGTGAGGGCGATGAAGTGCGTGTTGTAGATCGTGCTGACTGCAGTCGTGTCGAGATTGATGCCCGCCGCTTGCAGCGCCGTGATCGCCTCGAGGGTCATCGCTATGCACTGAGCGTGCGACGGCGTCACCTTCGGATCCTCGACTGTGACTGCGGCCGGCTGCTGGGGAGCTGCTGCTGCCGGTGATGCCGGTGGCGGTTCACCTTCATCGAGCTCGAACGGTGCGACCGTGTAGATTTCGAGAGCGGCTTCGGCGCGGCCCCCTGTCGCGGTCACCTTGTGCCACTGCTCGAGGTCGACCGCCTCGAGCTGCTTCGCTATCGCATCATTCTCTATCGTCAGCAGATAGTCGTGGTCGTCGTCTGGCACTTGGAAGCTCACGACGAGCCCCGGCGTGCCCGCCCTCGGGTACTGGCTCTCGAAGGGGCGGTTCCGGAACTTCATCATCAGATCCCGATGCTGCGTCAGCGTCGAGTGGTAGACCCCGCTCTGATACTGGCCCGCTTGGTTCGTGAAGAAGGGCGTCGCTGTCGTCGTCATCGGTTAAGGTCTCCGGCAAGGGGATCGGCACCCCGCGTCTCAGCGGCGGATATATGGACTCGGCGTAGTCGCTGCCGTGCGTCGCTGCGAGCTCGAGAAAGTCGACGCTGATGAGTCCGCGTCGAGGTCGATTCCATTCCTTCATAAGGCGCCGGCTCGGTGGTGATTTGGGCGGCTTAGATTAGGGGTCTCGCTAGGCTTAGGCAAACTAGGCCCGCAAGTCCCTAGTCCCTAGTCACTTAGCGCTGCACTACTGTCGCGATAGCGTACCCGAGAACGACGCCGCCCACTCCGGTGAGCCATCCAGCCTTGACGCTGAGCGAGAGCCCTCCTGTGGCCTGTCTGAGCGCGTCGATCTCAACTAAGCGCGTCGAGTCCCTCTGCTCGAGGAGGTCGATCTGCGTGCGCTGCTCGAGCAGGAGCTGAGAGCTACGAGCGACGAGCACCTCCTGAGCTCGGCGGCCCTCGGTCTCGATCGCGAGCGCTTCACCGACTGCAGCGATCTCGATGCGATGGGAGAGGACGAGCTGCTCGAGCTGGGCGATCTGTCTGGAGTCGAGGCGCGAGCTGAGTTCAGTCTCGAGTGAGTCGCTGCGAACACGTGCTCGAGCTCGAGACCGATCCAGCTCCTCGAGGCGCATTGAATCCTCTCGAGCATGTTCGAGGAGCTCAGCCCCTAGTTGCTCGAGTTCCGCGGCCAGTGAGTCCGATCGAGCACCCGCTTCGGTGACGAGCTCGGTCTGAGCTCGAGCCTCCTCTGCGGCCGCGTCGGCGATGCCTTTGTAGTATTGGGCTTGCATCATGCCGCGATACCCAATAGCCACCAGGACGACGACCCCTAGTATCGGCCACACCCACTCGGGGATGCGAATCACTTGTGCGTCACCTCGAGTACCACGCGCTCACCGGCAGCGATCGGCTCGGCGAGCTTCGGATAGAGCTCCCGATACGCGGCCGTCGATTCATAAACCCTGAACTCACCGTCCGAACTCGTGCTCGGCACGCGGCCTACAAGCGGGCAGCCGGCCGTGTCGTCGTCAGTATTTCCCACGTGCAGATAGATCCACTCGAAGTCGGGCACGTTCTGCAGCCACAACATCCCTCGGTGGATCTCGAGGTGCCTCCTGAGATACTTCTCGTGCATGCCGCCCTCGGTGCGGAGCTTGAGCTCGTAAGTGCCTCGGGGGATCGCTGTCTCTCCGGCCACCTTGATCTCGCGAACCTCGTCCTCGAGAGTGAAGCACTCGAACTCGCGGCCGGCATCGGTCAGCCGCCAGAGTTTGCCGAGCGTGGAGTCGGCGCCGAAGCCGTAGCGCTCGAGCGTGTACGTGACCATCAGTCCTTCCTGCGGGCGTCCATGATGTTTTTGCCCTGACCGAGGGCGATCGTCGCCGTAGCTATAGCCGTGAAAGCGCTCGCGTCCTCGAGCCAGATGCTAAGCGCGAGAGCTGCCAGCGAGAGCACGCTCGAGATCACGAGCCAGCGTGAGACGAACCAGCGGTTCATGCATCTCCCTCGAGATGCGCGATGCGGTGCCCGAGGATGGCGACGAGGAGCTCGAGTTCGATGATGCGCTTCTCGAGCTCCGCGAGCGCTTCAGTGAATAGACCCCTCGGGCCGAGGTACTCTGCAGCTAGATCTAGGCGTTCCTCGACCGCTTCTATCTCGACGAGGTTCGCGACGTCAGAGTTCTCCAGATCGCGGAAGCGTCCGCCCGCGTACCACGTGCCGACGAGGATGCTGAGAGCGAGCCCGATGTTGATTGTGAGAGAGGTCGCCCGCGAGATTGCCGAGTTGGTGTCGGTCAATCTCCATCACCTTCGTTCCAAGGAAGCTCGTCGCCTCGCATCGTTTCGTGTGTAGGCGTGATCTCTTCGGCTATCTGAGCATCGAAGCTCGCTTCCATGGCCTCGATCTGTTCCTCGCCAAGCTGCTCCTCTGTCCACCCTTGAACATCGGCTTCCGTTAAATCCTCGTATGGAATCCAGGGATCACCTTCTTCCCATTTCACGGATGCTGTGCCGATAGCCGTTGCTGTGTGTGGTGGATCTTCCTCATCCGTAGCTGAATACCGCCAATGTATGGTCATCACGATGTCTGTGTGAGATTCGGCGTCTGGCCCGAGTTCTACGTCGAGCGCCTCAAAACTCCATGAAAACGTATTAGCCATCTAATTGTGCCTCCAAGTCCTGTATTCTCGTTGATAGTTCTTGTATCGCTTTGACTAGTACGCCGCACATGGCCATAGGCTCAATTGACCACGTGGAGTCGCTGTCGTAGTCGATAACCTTCTCCTCGTCACGGGGAGCATTCACGGTAAACGGCAGATGCTCAACGACCTCTTGGGCGATCATCCCTGTCCACACTCCGCGAGCGTTTCTGTTATTGAATGAGGTGTCAGACGGGTCATCCCAATTGAAGTCTGTAACGCGAAGCTGGTTTAGGGCATGGACGGCATCTAGGCTACTGTCCACGATGTTGGTCTTGAGTCTGCGATCAGATGAGGTCGTGATGGATTGGTTCCCGATATACATCGTCGTGGAGCCACCACCAGCGGATGACGTTCTGAATTGGTTATCACCGACATTGCTTCCTAGATAGAAGCCATCTGATGACAACCACAACATAGAAGTATCTGCGGCCTTGAAGCTCATCTGGCGGTCAGCGTGTATATAATTGATCGCTCCATCATCAGCGGAAGCCTCATCACCGAACGCGATTATGCAGTTACTGTTGCCAGACAGAATGGAGATTCCGCAGTCACCACTCTTTTGTGAAATTACGACATTATCGGCACTTGAGTTTGGCGCGATAACCGTGTCCCCATCTTTAACGTCTAAGATGCCAGCAGGAGCCGTGGTCGTCCCTATGGCGAGTGATCCGTTAGGGATGTTTACGTCTTGTGACGAGTCGATACGCATGGCTTCGGTCATCGCACCGTTGGATACACCCGTCTGGAAAACGAAGCGGCCAGGAGGGCGTTGATTTGAAGTAAAGGTGCCGTCAACCTGTGCGAGCATCCTTGCCGACTCGCTGAATTGACTGTTGGAGTACCCATACCCGACGACGCTGAATAACGTGTCGCCATTCACGACATCATCAGCAGCGGCAGACGGTGGATCGTAGTTGCCTTGTCGGCTCTTGAAGAAGCTGAGTGTCCCACCAGTGGTGCCAGCGGTGTGGTTGTTCACCTTAAAGCCACCGTCACTGTGGGTGAGTGACCAAACGTCACCCTTGACAGTCATTTGCGAGGATGGGTCAAGTAGGGCTGTGCCTACAGCGTCGATATTGATGCCGACTTTTCCATCTTGTTGAATCCTCATCCGCTCTGCACTTGCCGACCCATCCCAAGTATGGAACTGTAGGCTGGCCGCACCATTACTCGCATTGTTGCACTCTGCGAGGATGCGAGCATTCCGAGTACTTTGGGGGTCTGCTCCAGTATCAGTTAAGAACGAGATTTCTACGGCATTACCAACAGCCGCAGCCGCAGGATTATCTAACGTAAGCTGTGCTCCTAGTCCCGTACTAGAAGTCTTCGATATATGTAATCCTGTCTCTGGCGATGAGGTCGTCCCTATGGCGAGTCCTCCATTAGGGATGTTTACGTCCTGTGACGAGTCGGCAGTTATTGCATCGGCACCGTTCGTTCTGAGAGTCCAAGCATCAGTCTGGAATCTTTGATAGGTATTTGTATCTGCCTTGTGATAGATGTATTCAGCTATCGTAAGGTCGCCATCTATCTCGACATTAGCTGTCGCATTCACACTGCCAGTGGTTACCGCACCTGTGACTGTCACACCACCAGAGGCCGTGGCTAGTTTGGCCGCGTCATCGAAGTAGAGAGTGACAGGGCCGTCAGGCTCGAAAGTCGCTAGTTCTTCGCCACCCACTTTGTAGAATCCTGACGTAGCTACACCAGCAGTGAATATCTTTATGCCACCAGTACCCGTTTCAGAGATTATACTATTAGAGCCATCGTGATAGATCTCTAAATCGTCGCCCGTGCCCAGCAGGATCTTGTCATCATCTTGCAAATCCAGATTGCCAGACAAGGTGAGCGAGGTCAGCGTTCCAACACTTTGAAGCGAGCTTGTGACTACGGTCGATTTGAGTGTGGTATTAGATAGGGTATTGGCATCAGCCGTAACCGTAATAGCAGCACTGCCGTCAAAGTTTACGCCATTGATCGCCCGTGGCGTGGTTAATGTTGCGGCTGATCCTGTTGTATTTTGATTGAGCGTACCTACTACGAGATCAATCGTATTATCGCCATCCTGATATGTGGCCGTTATCCCTGTCTCTGTATTGCCAGAGAACATGGCCCCCACTGTATCAGCAACAACTTCACTTAGATCAATATTCGCGGTTCCATCAAAAGAAACCCCATGTATGGTCCTGGCATCTGCTAATGCCGTTGCGGCGGCGGCCAAGGTGGCCGTACTGGCGTTACCTGTTAATGGACCAGTAATAGCTGCCGAAACAATCGCATCGAAATAGCCGGTCGCCCAGCGAACCGTATTTGAACCAAGATTAAGCGCACTATCGGCAGACGGAAAAAGATGCTGGTTAAATGTCCAGCTCGTATTCGAGTTCGACCACTGGATTGTTTTGTCAGAATCACCCTTGAGCGTAATACCACCGCCGTCTGCGGTAGAGTTGCTAGGACTCGCTACGGACCCCAGCTCGATATTCTTATCGTCAACTGTAAGGGTAGTTGAATTGATCGTAATCGTTGTACCATCAACAACCAGGTCACCCTTAATCGTTACGGCTCCCTCGAACTGAGCTCCCCCATCGTGACCGATATAAAACTTCTCTGTTCCATTATTCCTGAACGAGAAGAGTTTACCGCTACTAAAGGTGTTCTCGGTATTGACGTAGTGGGCAACACCGCCTGTTGCAACAGGCGAGATAAGTCCTATACCTCTGTTTGCCATTTATCTACCTCACGCTGTTGCAGTCCAATAATCAGCATCTACTTCACCGTCAATCGGCTTACAGTCCTGTGCCGACTTACCGACAGGACCAATAGTAACTATAAGTTCTCCTGGTCCATCTAATACGAAATAGTCATCCCGCGAATCTTCCTGAAGGCCAACGATGTAGTCGCCTTCAACATCTGGATGGGTATCGGAACATATAGTCGTACCGTCATCGTAGATCGGTGGAAGACGATGATGTATGGTACGTAGTCCGGCACCAGGCCAAGCAGGGCGACCCATTAAAGGATAGAAACTTCTACATACGAAATCGTATAAGTATCCGAAGCATCCTGGTTGACAACCGAAACGATGACATCCTTATCGCCCCAAGGCGTATAATCGAGCGAATACTCCGTGGCACTTGCAGTAACCGCCTGACTCACGATATCGGTAGAGGCGGCAGTGCCATCGGAAAGACAGCCAACGATCTTGAGCAAAACATCCGGATTTGTGCCAGTACCCTTGATACGAGCACGTACACGCGTAGCTCCTTTGATACGAACCTTCTCATCTACGGTCGAGGACGTACCAACCACCGTCCCAGCCGCACAATCCCCGTCTAGCCTTGTAGGCTGGCGATCAACGGTCTGTTGTTCGTTTCGCCCGGGTGCGCGTTGTTCGTAGAAGTCCAGTTCAGCGGTATCTGCCATAAGTATCTCCTAAAGATAAACCGGCCCGACTTCTGTCAGCCTGGACAATATGCCACCCATGGGACATTGCGCGATCGAATCAGGTCTACTTTGCGACAGAAGCTAGGCCGGTTCTAGACCAACTCTAAGCTTGGATTGTTAAATGCTAGTTTAATTGTTCATCTTCATCGACCGCAAGAGTTTCGAGCGATATAGGATATGTTTTCCCACAACGGGGACACTTATAGCTAATCGCACTACCGATAGCTCCTAGGCCTCGAGTAACATAACCTATCAGTCTAGCGAGCTGTGGGTCAATTCTCAAACCTGGACCCTTACCGCAAGAAGGGCACCGTTTTTTAAGTCTCAGCCAACGTTTTTGCTTACGTTTGCGTTTAGCGGGCATGGTCATAATGCAACTGAACTGCTTCCATCGCATCATCCAGAGCCTTACCGACCATCCCGTATTCGTCCATAAACCCTTGCCTGATCTGATCCATAGACTGCTGGCTGAGTTCTGTAATCGCACGTTCCTCTGCTGATGGTGGTGGTGGATCAACCCTACCAGCTTCGCCCAGCAACCCGAAATGACGTTGCAGGGCATTCTCGACTGCCGAATCAATGCTCTCAGAGATTGTTGCACGTAGAGCTTCGGCAATGTTCTGGGTCTGTAGTGTTACGTAGGCATTACGAGCTTGATATTCGCTCACAAGTGCACCGATAGCGTAGGCGGCAACCACCCATCCGATAATACAAAGTATGAGTGTCATTCTCTTGCGCCTGGAATCATTGCGTCTACGGCGTCTTGCTGAGGCGATCCACCGTGTTGCGCGAGCGCGTTCATGAATTGTTCTATTCTCTCTTTTACTACGGCGTCTATAAGTGGCAGGAGTTCCTGTAACATCATGGCCTCCATTTGCACTTTCACCCTCTGCTCGATCTCTAGCCTGAGTTCCTTCGCGGTCATTTCCCTCACCAACGCTGCTTTCTGTTCCTTTATTTTTGCTTGGCCCATTCACCATACCTCTCCGAATTCAGGATGTTCTGGAATACTGTTTGGATCATTCTTTGAGTTTTGTACCTTGTTCCAATGTTTTTTGTCCTCCTGAAATCTCTCGTGTGCGTACCAGGAAAGTGATCCTGGTTCAAACGGATTCTGCGGTTCAATCAAGGATCTATCCACAAAAAGCGGTGCCGGTCTGGATGTAAGGAAGTAACGAGTTTCGTCAGCCGCATGGTCTTCGCCATCGGAATCGAGGTCTTCAACCCTCTTATCGTCGTGTACGAGAGCTGGGACCGTGCGCCACCAATCCCTGCATTGCAGAGATACGCGCATAATAGGAGATGAATTAGGATCTACGTACCGACGCATAAGACTCCAGCCCTCGACACGCACTCCTCGATCTCCCATAGATTTCCGTTCAGCCGGTATCATGGGCACGCCGGCTTTCATCGCACGCTCGAACTTGGACGGCCCGTGGCTAGAATCCCAGCATGACGGATCTGCTACGGTATACTCCCATCGTGGGGGCTGATCGCTTTCGTTACGGAACAGAGCGTCTTTCTCCTGGACGAGCAACATAAAGTCCTCGACTTCCATACCTTTTTGGTAAACCTCAAGGCAGCGGAAAGGATTGCCGTCTGGATCCACAACCCAGAATCCCATAGATGACGGTTTAGCATAACCCCAATCGAATGACCGGAACTTCTTCCATTCACGCCAGCCTTCGGGTAATCCTTCGGGAAACTCGAAAGAATGAGTCTCTCTACGCAAATCTCTGAAATACTGACCTGCGAATACGTCCCAATCGCCTTCCCTGTACGCTCTGCGCTCATCATCGGGCAAAGAATCGAGGAAAGACGCATATTCTGGGTTAACGTGGGCGTTATCTTCGACTTTTGCGCTGACGAACGCATACAACTCCGGATCATAGTTCCGATCCTCTTCTGCGGGAACCGTCTGATCTAGAAATCTAGACTTCAACCACAGATGCCCTACACCGCCCGGGTTAGAGGACAGTGCAAACTGCGGCATTAGGTCGGGTTTATTGGTACGTAACCTAGTTCTCAGGATTGTGAGCATCCACGGCGTAAACGTGCCGGCCTCATCTATACCAATCATGTCCCATTCCGAGGACAGCCAGCGTTGGAAGTCTCCATCGGTGTTACAGTGCCCAAAAGCGACAATCGAACCGTTGGAGAACTCCAGGTGCTTCTCTCCAGCCTTCCAAACAGCTAATTCGACAGGAACCTCGACGCTAATTGCTAAAAGCTGGGACAGCTCCAGCTCGATATAAGTCCTACGTAGGATTACACCGCGAAAATTCGGGAACGCGAGAGCAGCAAGAATGAAATGCCAGCGCATCCAATGGCTTTTCCCGCCGGCCATAGCCCCACCATACAAAATATTGGGTTCTGCAACAGCATGAGCGATAGCTTGCTTCGGTTGAGGGCCATAAAGAAGAGTATCACCCATTCTAACAGCATATCGGACCTGATTAGCCGCTATTTCAGGATTTTCGGAAAGAGATTTACTAGCCCAGTGCTCAAAAGATTTCTCCATATTCTAAAAAGTATAGGTAAATAGGAGTCCCAGACGCAATTTAGGAGTCCCAAGTAAATATTTCAGAGCTGATGGACCCTTATTAGGGAGGACCCCACTGAACTCACGCGGACCCGCCCCGCCGGCCGGCCATGAGCTGAGCTGGAATAGATACGAGCTGGCAGCACACGCACCCAGAGCTGGGGAGCTGCGTTGCAATCAATCGCACACATAGATAGACGCGAGCTTGCGTGCACATAAACTCCTTCAGCACCGCTTATGCCCCCTTCTCCTGGCTGTCGTCTTCACTCGGTCTAATCAATCCAGCTGGGGCAGCACCTATGACTATCTGTAAAGGACCGCCGGACGCACCGGTTACTTGTGTGCGCTGTGCCGGAGGTGCAAGCCGCGTGACAGTCCTTTCTAAGAACCATTTAGCGTTATTAGCAGCCTCACGGCCGCTGCCCTCTATACTATCCTGCAATACTGCCCTGGATTGAGCTTGCATATCGACAACCCAGCGTTCCTCGGCTTCAGCTATACAAGCTTCCCAGCTCGGATGCGCTGCCATACGCGTCACACTCGAAGCAGAACAGCCGACAATACCTGCAACACTATCTATAGACGCTCCCACAATCACTCGCATATACGCAGCCAATATGTGACGTTCCCACCGTTTTTTACTCAATCGGTATTCCTTCCAGGGTTGAGCTGGCGAGCTGCTTCCGGATTCGTTCCGGATAACATCCGGCGAGCTTCCGGCAACTACTAGTTCTTTCCCTTTCATCGTTACTAATCCTTTCCGGATAGCTTCCGGCAAACATCCGCCGAGATCCTTTCTATTCTATTCTAATTCCTTTCCTTTCAATTCTATTTACTTCCTTACTCCGTTGACAGGACAGAACGTCCGCAAGCATCTTTAGAGCTGGCGAAGTTTGTACCCACAAGACGGAGGTAGAAAAAATGGGTTTACTCAAGCAGGAGAGTTACAAGCTAGACAGCGGCCGCCGGATTCCGTTGTTCGAGCTGACCAGCGAACGCCAAGCCAGGATGCGTAGGGTTAAGGCTGTGGCCTGGGTGCTGGTTTGGGGTCTATGGTCACTCGCGGTCGCATTGGTAGCTACTGAGACTTCAGGGTTACTCCTAGCCGGCTGGGTTTTCGTATCAGCTGCGCTAATCGGGATGCTGTTTGTGAGCATGCTGCGAGGTGACAAATGAATAACCCCGATGAAGTACGCACCCAGCTCAATCAAGTTGCAGAAGAAGCCGAGAGGCTTGAATTGGGGTTGAGAATGGAGGGCTACACTGAAGACTGGATTGAGGGCTATCCCGATTGGCTGAAGATGACACGAGCGCAGCGGAAAGACTTCGTATCCTTTCAGCACGCAACGGGACTAACCGAGGCACTCCAGGACGCGCTGCTCCTGGAATCGGAAGAGAACGAACAAGGTTGCCTCAACTATTACACAATCCCACCAGCTAACGACCCTTACAGACCAACCCCGTCCCTAGACGGTCCGTCTGGCTTCCCGGTGAACATCCCCGAGGGAACGGAATGTGGGTGCATAAAGGGCATCCAAGTCTGCGACTACCACTTTTCGTTCAATTCCAATCATAAGATCGCATACGCATACATCCAACAGGAGGGATGATGTACAAGTTCTATCGTGACCCTGGGCATGCTTGGTTGGAGGTGCCCTTAGTGGAGCTGGCACAGCTCAACATCGTGGACAAAGTGACAGCGTACAGCTACGTGAACTACGGGTTGGCATGTGCCTACCTGGAAGAAGACTGCGACCTAAGCCTGTACCGAGAGGTGAAAGGGTTTGACGCAGCCTGGTGGTCCGAGCACGTGGAAGTCATCGACCTACGAAACGCGGAGGTCCATCACCGCGTGGGCAATGGACTACCAGGACGGCAATGGGGTCCACCGCGTCACATCGTGCGGGATTTGCCAATGTATGAGGTCCCCAGTGTGGTGAGCTTCATAGACACGAACCACGGAGGACGCTGGTAGGGGCCCTGGAGCAGCTCGCGGGGTTCAACTCCCCGCGCCCCTTTCGCAGTTACCCTCACCAGGAGGACAGATGGGCAAGAAGCTTTCAGCGAAGGTCAAACGACAGCGTTCTAATAGGCGCAAATGGAAAGCAGCCGGGCGCAAGCCGCAGAACATGGTACAGCTGCTTAAATACGCGTCAGAAGTCGCTAAGGGCTGGGTCGTGTCCACAACAGAGAAGAACGGCCGCACACAGCTCACAATCAAACAGGGGGATCTGTGAGCTGGGAACCGGGAGGCGAGCTGCACACCGAGTATATAAACGGATGTCAGTGTAAGATCTGCAAAGAACGGGCTCGCACGGGGGTTGCCCAATGGCCACCAGCTCCGAAGAAAGTCACGTATCTAGTACCAAGTCCAAAGGACAAGGAGGCGGGAGAATGATGGAACACAAGGCGGGAGAATTGCGCGACCATAGAACAGAGGAGCAGATGTCAACGCATACCGAGGTGATATGTATGCGGGACGGGTTCCTATCCGGCTGGGGACCATGCGAGGGCGGCAGCTCATTTGCCGGCTGGGCATGTCGGCCGGAACACAGCGAGGAGGTCTTCAGCTGGGTTGAAAGAACCAAGGTAGAGCTCTGCCAGCATGGATCAACGATGCTCGGTCAATTTACGCACCCCACAACAGATCCCTACGACCCGAGAGAGTCAGAGCGGGATGTGTTCACGATCTACGCGGTAACAAAGGAGCACCCGTGCTTCGTGGAAGAAGATGAAGACGGAGAGCCACGCCAGCGCAGCCCAGGGGAGCAGATGCTAGAAACGGTGGCCTTGGTGTCTCACGTATACAAGTTGACGGAGGGTGATCCGGATAGCGAAAGGAGTATAGAGCAGCGAGCGCGGTTTTATCGCCAGCTGCCATCCCTGCAATTTCCGGAGAACTGGGACGAGCTGAGCCTAGAAGAAAAGAGGACGCGCTTAGACCGGCTAGACGTTGCAGGTATGAGACCGAGACCGTGAAAGCGGTCGATCTTTTATCATTTAAGACGGAGGAGAATCATGAAAATGATAGCGATTGGCCTGGGGTTTATTCCTGCCCCGAGTGCAAAGCCGATGGAGAGAAACTGGACTGGGGATCTTTAGAAGTAACGACCACTATGGTCGAGTGCTGCGGGATCCCCGCGCACACTCCCGTAGCGCAGCAGCACACCAGCTGCGTCAGCTGCGAAGCTGAATGGCTCGCGGTCTACGTGATAGCAGGGGCGCAAGTAATCGAGGTAGGAGACTGATAAATGACTAAGATGCACACAGGACCAAGCGATAACCGCTTATTGCACGTTAAGGCTAAAAAGAACTGGAATAGCCTGTCATCTGTCGGGTTTACGGTTTATCACGATGACCCAGAGAAGCCGACCACAGACGAATACCTTGCCGGCCTGTTGACGAGGGTGGCAGCACTTATGTCGGGGATGGCGAGGGGGTTAGATCCGGAGGTGATAGAAGCGTTCCAGCACCCTGACGATACGATGCCCAACGATGTGGGGTGGCAATCCCTCGATTGGTAGCGTATCGGGCGTGAGGCCCCCTTTTTGGGGTATGCTATGATACCTGGAGGGGGGCCCTCGTCCGTCCTGGGGCCTCTGGTGGCTTCGTTTTTACTGAGATTAGACCAAAAAGGAGAAAATGATGGAGAACCTACCTAGATCGGAAGCCGAGTATTATCACCGCTTGGAGGAGGAGGGGGCACCGCCCCCTAGTCTCCGAGAACAGGTATCGCAGTGGGTGATCGAATACGGATCGCAGCACCCGCACATAGAATGGCTGACCTCGCCACTAGACAGCGAAGAACGTAACCCGTTCTTCACTGAAAAGGCCTTGCAGCGGTATCGCGACCGCAATTCACCTGGGTTGGCATGTCCCAACAACTGCGGCAACTACTTACAGTTCGCTGATGATGAACAATGCAGCTGGTGCCAAGAGGAACGTGATGCCGAACAGGAGGGTGAATGAGTCTGCAATGGCTAAAGATGGCACGAGAAGCGAGGGGAGAACCCGCCACGCCCCAGCTCAGTGCTAACGAGCTGAAAGCATGGAGGGCCTCGCTTGGGTTTACTCAGGTTGGGTTTCGGGATTCTCTGAAGGCTTTGGGGTTCCAGGCGACCGAGCGGGGTGTTCGCCGATGGGAAACGGAAGAGTCGCGAGTACCTCAGTGGCTTTGCGTCCTTTACCGGAGTAACCCGCAGCTGCGACAGCCGGTCGTTGAGAGCGATTGAGTGAGGTCAATGCTCCTGGATCGACTAACGCCTCTGCCGTCACCACCGATGCGAAAGACTCGAGAAATGCTTCCCTGGCTCGTGGCACGGCTAATCTGTTGAGTCCTTCACTACCACCCAACAGGTTGAGCGCATCTTTGGCACGCTGACTTAGTGCGTTATAGCTCTCGATTCGTTCCGTTTCTCCGGCCGTCCCCAGGAGGGTGATAACCCTCCCCCATTCTCGGCCAGCTGCAACAAGCAGGAAGTCAACGGGGCGTGGGAAAAACTGCTTGGTGGCCCATAACGTTTCCGCAGCTGCGACAAAACCCTCGTAGTCCATGCCACGCTGTAGGAGCCACTTGTAGTAGAAAGCGGATTCCCGATCATCACACTGCCGTCCCCAGCGATCACACAGCACTTCCCATACTTCCCTGAACCTCGGTACATCTATGGTGGCCTTGGCATCATGTATCGTCACAGTCCGGCCCCCCTTACGTCATCCAGGTTGACGATCTTCTCATCAGGCTTCTTATCCGGCCGATGCAGCCACGTGACAGCTGCGAGAAAGCACCACACAGCCACCAGGGCGATACCGACCCATCCGAACCCCACTAGTTTGACTTGGCCCATGCGACCACCTCCTGCACGTTTTGTTCAAACGTCTTTGTGTCGGTTCGTGGTTCCTTACCCCGATAAACCGATAGCCGTACACACTTGGGGCATACCACCGCTTCTTCTTTAGACGCGAAGTTGCCCACGATCTTGGTATGCAGGACCAGCTGGCCGTCAACCGAAGTCACGCCGTCTTTAACTGCGTTTTCCTTCGTGGTGGCCCCACATACATCGCACATCATTTTAATCGCCATAACTACCTCCTAAATGCTCATAAAATGCCGCTTCGGATGCCGTCTTGTTTTCCGGACGAACGGCACCCCAGGCGGCGGTGAACTTCTTTTCTAGATCAAATAGATCCCATAGTCTGCCTGGGCTGTTCTTTAGTACCTTCTTGTCTGCGTGCGGGAAGATCAGCGACATGCCCAGGACTGCCCTTATGATGTCCTGCCTTGAGTTCGCGGCTGCTATCCGGCCAGCCACCTTACCCATCCGCTTTATCCCGCCGGCTGGTGGACGTTCGGGCATTGCGTCAATCCACCATGCGATAACCTCATCAGTTGAGGGGCTGGCCCCTAGCCATTCGGTTGGCAAATCCGCGTGAGACTCTACCACCTCGCCTAACGACAGTTTCCCGATGGATGCGACCTCAACCTCAACGTCTATTATGGCCGGTGCTGTGAGCTGCTTAGGAGCTGCTGCGGCCAGCATAGTCGCTGTCTCCTCATCGAACCCAGCCGGTATCGGTACTTCTGGCCGCTCACGATCCCAGCGCATCCCGATCTGTTCTCCGCGAAACCCTGGCACATGCAGATAGGACATCCCATCTATCTCGTAAGGCACCACGAGCTCCACCTCAACCATCTTCTGTATCCAGTCTTCTACATCTGACACAGCCACATCCATTCTCGGCATCACAGCGACCTTAATCCATGCCGGATCGCCTCGCATATTACCGTTCCTATCTAGCCACGCGATCATCCAGGTCCAGCAGAGCGCGGCCCCAGCACCGTGCGCCTCGTACAAGCGCGACACCTTGTAGCTCTCTCCTATGCGTCTTGCAAGCATCCTGCCTCGTGCCATTCAAGTATCCGCCTTTTTGATTATGCCAGCGGTGACGCACCATTCCATCGCGTCCTCCGCCGACCGCCATAGTTGCCAAGGACAGTCGCACGAGCGGCTAGAATCTCTGAACGTTTTCTGAGATGAGCGAAGACGGCCCTTGGGGCTTTTCAGCTCAACGAAAGTCCAGATACCATGCTCGGGAAACATCACGATCAGGTCAGGTATACCAGCGGTCACTCTAATCGAATCGCGCCGATAGCCCTGCTCGGTTGACCACACATGTCCACCTAAGGTGTCTCGCAGGAGAGATACCACCGCTCGTGCAACGTCCCTTTCCTTCACCCAGTCAGCAGCAGCTCCTCTTCTGCCCTACCGGCACCCCCTAGACGGTGGTTCAGCTCTGCGATCCACATATCTATGCCATCCTCGTTCTTGGCTTCCAGAACATCAGATATATCCTGTTGAGCGTCAGAATCCAAGATATCCGGCTCGGCCTGGGCTTCTTCCCGGAGCTTGAGTAGGTCTAACCGCTTCTTATCTAAATCCGACTTCTCCTTCTGCTCCGGCGTTGGCTTATCGTCAGCCTTGATCTTCTCCTTGACCTTCGCTGTACGCGATTTTGGAACCTCAATCTCCTTGGTGGCTTCCGGCGGCATGTACTCGAATTCTATTTCGTCAGCCTTGTCCAGCTGCTCTCGGGCATCTTCGTGAAGGTCCAGGAGCTTGCAGCCACGGTTTATAACCGTCTTCTTAGCCATCTCTGGGTAGTCATCAACCCAAGGGCCTCTGCTCGCGTTCTTGCTTTTCTTTCTAACGTGTTCGACCTGTGCCTTGGTCATCACCTCAAACGGGTGTAGCCCTGGTGGTGTGTTGGGATCGCTTGGCCTCGCGATCATGTAGACATGAGTCAGCGGTCCAGCATCACCTTCCAAGCTGGGACGATGAGCCAGTGCAGGTTCTAGGCCCCTCTCGTAACCAAACTCGTCCTTTTCAAATACTGCGACCGCCTCTATGTGACGGTACTCGCTGCCTCTAACGATGAGCTTCACCTGACCACGATACATCGTTTGGAATTGGGCTTCGTACCTTTTCGTTTTCTTGTTGAAGTAAGGAACCAAGGCGGCATCCCTGCCATTTGGCTCCAGGCCCACCTGTGCCGACTGCATCAGGCAGAGTACCAGCGACTCCGTAGAACAGTCCAGGATGAGCTGGTTCTTGGACATCGCGAGTAGGGCGACCTTAATAAGACGTTCCGCGCTAATCGCCTTTGTGGCTACCGACTCTATCTGGGGCCTTGCCTTGGTCAGCAAGTCCGAGACAGATCGTAGCGTTCGTGTACTAGCTACTGCTGTTCCTTTGGTCATTTTTCACTCCATGTGAAACGGAAACGGCGCGATCCTGCGCCAGTGTGGGTATGTTCCTCAATCACCTCTATAAAACGATCCTCTGGGATCTCGTACTCGTCACACAGCTGCTTTGCCGCCGCTGCGTAGTCGATCTTGGTGCGGCCTTTGGCCGTCTTCCACGTGACCCTCCAGCCTGGGCCCACCATGCTAGGGTGTTCACCCATCTTAAACTTCAAGACGTTCTCACACTCCTTGGCGTTCTCAGCGAAGTCTTTCACGTAGACTTTATACGCGTTCAGTCTCCTTGCGACATCGTGCAAATCCTCATCAGGAGCGACTTCGATGGGGTCAATGTCCTGATGTTGTGGGAAGAGGCTGGATAGTGCCTTCTTGTCGGACTCACCCGACTGTGGTTCCGGTGGGTCTAGTGTTTCAACTCTCCTCCAGAATTCAGCCTCACGAGCGATAAGCATATCCGTAAACTCGTGATCTATCTGGAGCTTGTAGACTGCCCACTCAGGTCCAGCACGCAGGACCGGCACTACGATGGCTGGGTCACGCCCCAGGATAGCACTGACTATCGCTCCTTGGTGCATCGTCTGACATATATAGTCTTCGGGCACCTCGTCCGATCCTTCTTCTCCCCAATAGTCGCGAGGTAGATACTTCGATAGTGACGTTTTCGCTTCGATTATCTCAGTGACCTCATCGGTCACACTATCGGTTGCGACAGCATCCAAGTGGCACATCATGTGCGTCATCAACGGATGGCGTAGGGTGCCTAGCAGCGGAACAGCGTCAGCAGGGGGATCAACCATCTTCCCCGCTGGGGTCCACGCTACTATGTCGCCATCCTCAAGCCGGCCTGTAACCACCTGTGAAGATCTCCTAGCATACTCAGCAAGGACGGTGGGCTCTAGAATCCTGCCCCATATCATCGCCTCGTTGTCTTCGATCTGGCCGTCTACTTGCCCCGTTTTTTCCAGATAAAGCTGGAGCGGGGACTTCCACCTGGATACGCCCAGGACCGCAGCTGCGTCACTACCACCAATTCCAGTTTTCCGCACATCTGGATCTGCTGCTGGTATCATTGTTCGACTCATAATTCACCTATATCTTTCGGGTTAATGGTAGAGCGACCCCTTCAATCGCGGTCGGGGCGTTCTCTCCGTCTTGGCCCCTAGTCCGGTTGGGTTCGCCACTCACATAAGGGCTAGGGGCTTTCTTCGCCCATAACCCCCTGCAAGCGTTTGTACTCCTCCACGACCTCTGGTGGGGTCATGGTCCTTAAAACAAGGCCCTCAGTCTCGTTGCGTACATCAGCAACAAAACGGAGGGCGTTTTTCTCTTCTTCACTGAGCTGAATGGTCCCTCGATGGGTCCGTGAAGAAACCTCTTCGGGGGGTATTGGCATATCGCCTCCTGTGGGTTGTAGATACTCTGGGTTACAAATCTACAAGAACAGTGACGATATTTGAAGGATCGTAACTGGACAGCTAAGACCCCAATCGGGCCGGTTTCTTTTTGCCGATATTCGGTTTTTATTTGGATGTATAGTGGCTACCCCCACTATACGAGTGTTAGCCCCACCGCCACGAGGTTAGGTTTTTTCCTCTACCCTCGTGTTGGCATCAACTATGTCCAACTATCGTCCACCCTACTCTAACTTAGAGGCACACAAAAATGCGTAACGACATCGCCTACAACGATGAAGTTCTACTGACCCCGAAACAGGCGGCGAAACGCCTTGGGCTGACGCCCCGATTCCTTGAAGGACGACGATATAGTGATGACGGTCCCCGATTCGTTCGGATCAGCTCTCGCTGTGTCAGATACCGGAACATCGACCTTCAAGAATGGATCGAAGCGCGAGTCTGTAGCTCTACCTAAGAACGGCGATTACTGCGGCTACGACTAGACCAGCTTGGATGAGTCTATCGCGCCTGACACGCTGATTCATCGCCTGTATCGCTTCGTTAGCGGAGGCTTGGTATGATGCAATGGATGTCTCCGCGAGCTGCGTCAGCTCAAGCTGGGTGCTGAGAAGATCGTCAGCTACGTCTATGCGCTGGTATAGGATGGCTCGCTCGTCCAGGAGGGCCTCGTTAACCGACTCCAGCGCAGAGACTTCGACTTGGTGGGCATCTATGAGCTGCTCGACCAGCACCACGGTCGCAGCAGAATCTCCAGCACTGACGTTTATCTGTTCGGTTAGCACAGCTGCGAGTTCACGTGCTTCGGCGCGGTCTTGACCTGCCCGGACAACAACGGAATCGAGTTTTAACTTCTCCGTCTGGAGCTCTACTTCAATTCTATCATATAGCACGCGAACCGAATCTCGATTTTCTTGAGCCTCTATTCTAAGAGAGTCTGCGAGATCAGCTCGAGCACGATATCTCAAAGATTCGGCAATAGAATCACTCGACTGACTACACTGATTGATAGCGAACAGGACGCAAAGAAGTACAAACCCAGAAAGACACTTAATAACCGTTTTTTGATTCACGATACAAGCTCAAAATGTGGGAGATCCATAAAGGTCTGATCCTTCACCTGAGTATCGGAATCCCAATCGCCACCCCATCGAATACTAAGATCCATAGAAGCAGCAATCCCTTTTACAAAACCGGCAAAGAAATAAAACCGCTCATGGTCACTCCAATCAATCGGATATGGAGCAACATCAACTGCAAATGACGGCTCAAAATTGTGCTTGGAATGAGGATATGGAACCTTACTTTTACCAGTACGAACATACTCGGTCTGTGCCATCTCACCGCGATGTCCCTCTAAAATCGTACAATCAAAATCTCTAACTACTCGGTTAAAAAGTCTCTGAAGATCTACGTGACACGTATTCAAACGCGCACTGGAATTGATACTAAAATGAGGCATTATTCCTCCGGCTTCGGAAGTATCCTATATCCCCATACTTTACGAAGATTTCCGGTTAAACTTTTACGCATAATTCTCACCGGCACCAAGCGACCAGTTTTAGCTATTCGCCTTAATCTCAATCGTACAGCTGCATCCCCAATTCCTAGTAAATCAGCCAATTCATGTGTTGTAAACGCATCATCAGAAGTTTCAACATTATCTATGGCAGACTGCAGTTCTGCAAGAAGATCAGCCTCAGTAAGAACAGGGCCGGCCACTATGCCCTCATAAGAGAGGGTCGATCAGGCATGAAGAGCAAGGGTTCGACCGTAAACTTACCATCCTTAATAATTATCATCACTAATCCTATGTCAGCCAAAGATTCTGCGGCAATCCTATGAACATATTCAGTAGCTAATTGCCATGCTGGTGCCGCTATAACCCTAGTAAGACCCCTATAATCATGTCCAGAGTCCACATATCTATGATTGTGGCTTCGCACTGCGATGTCAGGAGGACGCCTTTCGTTAAATGCCTCAAGAGGATTATCAGATGAGTTCATCGCTCTTTGCGCTTCAAGCATCTGTTCAGCCCATATATCAAAGGAATACAAGCTAGCATAGCCACGAGTAGTATGAGCTCTCCTACCCATACGTCCGTGATGGGCAATATCAAACCGCACCCCATCAATATCCAAACGGCGACGATAACTAGAGAATTGCCCTGTATCCGGATCTTTAACGACGGGCCAACCTTCCCCACGTAAAGCTCTAGCAATGCCCTCTTCTACTTCACCAGACCGACCTACGTGAGATGGAGTACCACGATTTACGTGAACACTAGAGGGTTTAAGCGATAGCGGTACTTCTAAACATTCCATTGCACAACGGAAATGTATACCAGTAAGAACACTAGCTATCTGGCTGGTACGATGATGGTCCCCGTCTATTAAATCGCCATTAAGAATTAAATGGAAACGATTCTTACCTCGAGTACGGCGTTTTACTTTAGACCAAGCTTTCTCCCACCGCTCCCAAAGCCAAAGCTGAGCTGGAGAACACACATAATGGCCTCCATCATCCAACTCCAAACCATCTGGGGGACATAAGCCAACTGTACTTCCACAGTGCAAATCGCCAGCAATAACTACGACATCCAAAATACCATCCTTGCAAGGTTTATCTTCTCACACGATCAGTTGGTTGTACGCACCCAGATTGCCATATAACAACCATTCGTTGGCCTATCTCAGCTCTAACACATTCACCTTCGGTAACAGGACGTAGACTAGAAATAGTACCTCCAGTGGCTAATCCGATTACATGAAGTGTAATCGCGCGACAACTAGACGTTAGATAAATATGCTTTACCGTCGTCATGGTCATCTCTAGTCCATTAACCGATCCTATCCGTGCACCATCACAGTAAACACCAGCCCTGGAGGCCTCCCAGCTGAAAGAACTGATGACCAGATCTATTCCAGGCCGACCACCCAAGGGTGTTGTAACACAAGCCAATGCCGCAAGCAGAATCAGTAAGATCTGCCGCCGTCGCACCTTTTCTCCCCATATTAAAATTAATAACCAGTACCGCCCTTCTTCGTCCCCGTTCTACGTGTTGGTTTCTTCTTCTTAGGCATATCAGCCCTCCATGTGTTTATCCAACATATTACGAGCTTGTCCTAGAGCGACCGTAGCCGTAGCCACAGCCGTAAAAGGACTCGCATCCTCCAACCACACACTCAACCAGAGAGCGGCGGCAGAAAGAACAGACGATATAATCAACCACCGCGACGCGAACCATCGCGACGCAAGCAACCTATTCTTCACTCTGTTCCTTAAACTTGTCATCGAGTTCAGCTGAAAAAGTCTCTATAGCCCTAATCCTGCGTTCCCACTTCTCTACCCAGCCACGGGCCTTCCACGCGGCTCCTATCAGTACCACACACAACGCAATAGCAATCCCTAACGGCACCAGTGTATCATTTGATACGACAACCTGTGTAACCGCACTTATTAGAGATCCACTCCAGCTAACTACAGCCACAATCGCATACGCCTTCTCCGGAATCATCGTGATTGCCTCTGCCTACGTGGTCTTGCTGCCCTTCTTCTACGAGTCCTTGGTAGAACATCTTCGTAAAGACCTTCATACCATTCTACTGCACGATCAATCTCAGTCGCTTGTTCAGGACTTTGGGTTTCCATAAAATCTCTTCTTTCATTTTCATCTATTCCCCAAAAGGGATTTTGCCTAGCAACAGCCTGAGATAACCCGCGATCAGTACCACCATAATCGTAATAATCCTGAAGGAATTTGGCTGTTTTCTCAGAATCAGAACCTTCCCAAGCATTTGATTTACGCCAATTCCACAAAGAATTAGTTCTTTTTGTTGCCTGATCGAGTTGATCGAAATACTCATCAATACGATTTCTAACATTGTAAAATGCGGCTTCATCCGGGTCTGTCTCATAAACAATCAAGTTCATAAGATGACCCCAACCCTCAGTCCTTATCGGCTTACCCGTTATAGCCTTATATGCAGTCTGCATTGAGAACAAACGTGATAAATGTTCCCAGCGATCCCTAAGAGGCCGAGGAGAAAACTCCAATCCTGGATCTGGATCTAGAACATAGGGAAAGAAAGAAACACCAGCCGCCAATTCGGCCCCTGTCTTTGCCCACGGAACAAGACTATTCACAAGACGATTGGTAGTTGCCTTTATGGCATCCTCACCAATAATCCGAACCGATTTATCGCCATTATAAAAATCTTCAATATCTTGGGGATAATCAGCCAGATCCCACCACTCTAACGCATCAGCAAGAGCACCCTCGAAACGCAAACTCATGATTAGACCGGTATCAGGATTCCTCCCAAGAATGATATGCTTTTGCCCGGGGAACTGCTTTGCCATCTCTTCTTCTTCTTCGGGCCAATAGATCTTGTTCCAAAGAGTAACAAAAATGAAAAGAAGGTGAGATCGTAATGCCAACCCAACTCCGAGTGCTGCTGCTCTACGAGTGAGATAACCAGGAACAGTTATGCCCCCACTACGTCCTTCGTGCTTCAAATTCTTGAGCAATCGGTAATACCGAGGAGAATTGATCTCGATCCAAGAATAAAATGGTATCATTCGCCTTCGGATAAACTGGCCGGCATAACTGATATTTCCGTAATCACCAATCAATTCACGTGCTAACTTTGCAGCTCTTTCATCGGGATCTTTTACTGCACTAACTTCAGACGGCCTGGAAGCACCATACATATCCTTGCCCTTAGCGAGCTCGGCCTGGAAATATCTATATGTAGCTAACCTAAGAATGTTCTCCCTAAAGGCAGTAAACTCGATAACCGATTTCCAATATCTCTTGAAAATACCATGCTTTCCTTTTGCTTCAACAATTTCCTGACCGCCCTCAAACATCGCATTAAAAAGACCCCTAGACGAAACACCCTCTACTTCCTGAATAGCAAATCCGGATCCAATAACACCTAGTCTCTGTGCTTCAGCTAAAGCTTCGGGATCGCCCTTTTTACGAAGTTCTTTGATTGCTCCCATGACATACTTGGTAATCCTAGCATCATAAGCTAAAGAGATATCAAGATCTCCCGACAAGTTATTGATATTGTAACGAATAGCCTTCAAGGGCATTAACAAAGTCCATTCTTTCCATGTCCCTGTAGCGAAAATGATATCAATATCAAATTCGTGACGGGCCTCTCCCCTAAACTGCTCAAGATGTGCTGCAACTCCTGCGGGTACTAACCAAGTTTCTTTCTGAGAACCAACAACCAAATTCCTTTGGAACTGATCTGAACTAAACTCTCTTTCTCCAGCTGCTATTTCATTTAGAATCTGCTCACTGGTGGTCATCGCATTAAAGAAATGGTGACCCTTTTCTGGTTGCCATAATTCATAATCCTCAAACTCGGGATTAATGGATCTCGCAAACTTCAACAATTGCTGGGGACTACTTATATCTACGTAATTATCTCCGGCCCAATGCTTTATAAACGCATCCTTATCAGCAAGTGCACGGAGAATAACACGTGCAAGTATGCCACCCCTGCCTTCTCGTGAAGTACCCTTATCTGATGCAAGCCATCTCAAATACCACCAATATTGAGCTGTACTAAATCCACCAAGTCCTTCTTTCTCATAAAGTGACATGCTGTGACGTTGCGCGAGTTCTTCTACAACGCCCTGGAACTCTCCCATTGGTAGTTGGCCTTCATACGCCAACTTCTGCAACTCATCGTTCGTCCAACGCAGGGTACGCTTAAATGGAAGCAGCATATACTCAGCTTCTCCATAATAAGGGTATCCCATATCAGGATGTTTAGCGTTAAAGCCGGCCTCCATTGCCTTAATATTATGCTGCTTTGCCATGCCTCTTACTTCATGTGTCTTACTTGCAAGCAACTCTGTATCATCAAGTACCCGCTTTCTGGCAATCAGCCCAAAAGCATCTGACAACCATTCAAATTCTGACTGTACATAATCAGTATTGAATTCAGATCCCCCGATACGCTGCATCTGGAAACCCTTGGTCTTCAATCTGACATCACCACCAACACCAGTCAGGAATCTCTTCTTCTTCAACTTCGAATCGAGCCCTTTGTCCATAACTTGACGATGATAATACCGATCATCCTCCAAAACTCTGTCATCGAGCAACCCAATTGCAACCAATAATTCCTTCATATCCTGGTTCATCTGGGTACGAAGCTTCAACGCCGTTCTTATACGCTCCGCAGCTGCGGCTGGAACTTTCTTAGGATCATTAAGAGATCTCTCGAAATGACTAGCATCACGCCTAATAGCTTCTTCAGACTCACTAGTAGTTCTAGGATTACCTTCTGGATCTTTTCCATAAAACGGAACTGGCTTTGAATCATAAAGACCCGCTTCGATATCTTTTAGAATATCCGGCAAAATCAATAAACGCGTAAACAAATCCAACTCAGCGTCACTCTCTAAATCACCTGTTGTTTTAAGTATTGCCGAAATTGCCTGTAGACTCGCCCACTGAGGCGATGCCTCGTATATCCTGAACTTATCGGCCACAGCGGCCTCGACCGAAACCTCTGGATCGAGATACAAGAAATGGCGCGTAAACATGTGCTTTCTAGTAGTCAACCATTCCGAAACTCGTTCTCGGATAGAAGGAGGCAATAGTCCTTTATTCTCTTGGAAAAGTCTTTCAGCTCTCTCTTCTGTAGAAACAACCTTTTTAAGCAATCTATCTGCTTTACGAGAAGTTCTAACAACTCCATTTGAATCAATAGCAAGTCCAGCTTTCGATTCCTTAGAACTAAGCGCAGACTTGATACCTGCAAAAATGGCATCAAGACCAAATGTATACAGTTTAGTTGTCATATATCCGATATTATCCGGATCCTTACGTACCGGAATCGGGACTATACCAGTTTTCATATCTTCTGAAGCTCTCTGATAATAGCCTTCGTACACATCGGTTAATTCTGGAAAAACATCTGTTATCTCTTCACCAGGAACAGTCTTTGCCTGGAACTTCTCTATATTTGGATGAAGCCAACCTGTTTCGCCGCCATCATAAGAAAGCATCAAGAAGTCTTCGCGATCCTCCACTGTTACTTCCCCAGGAGCAAGGCCCTCCGATATCTTGAACTCATACTCCGAACCTTCCTCCAATTCCCTAGTCGTCATAAGAGTCAATCCAACAAGACCTCCTGGATCAACAAGTTCTTCAACATCCTGAACTTCACCTGAATGCCAGAGGTCAAAGGTTTTAATAACCTCATCTAAGCCACCCTCCGGCTCAGCAGCTGAAACCATAATTTCAGTTGGAGTTTCAATCTGTCCTGGAGGTTGACCAAGCTGTTGATTAATGATCGCCTCGAGGCGGGCCTTATTCTTCTCAAGTTCTTCAATTGCCGAAAAAGGAGCATCAAGAATCTTCTGTTCTGCCTTTAACTGGTTTTCCTTATTCTCGATAATATCCTTCTGCAACTGCACAGATTTATTTCTCACCTTGGCAGCAAGATTACCCAATCTCTGTATAAGACCTTCGGGACTAGCTATTAATGATGCTTCTGTTGAGTGTTTCTCGTTGCCTGTAAGTAGAAAATAAGGATGAGATGAAAAAACCCGACCTACCAATCTCAGCTCCATGCCAGCAAATGTTCCGACCACAATAAATGCGTCCGGATCAGAAAATCCTTCTGTGGGGAAAATCTTCATTAGTGCTTCAGCTGCTTTAGCACGAGCCCCGGGCCCCTCAATTTCCTCGCCTCTTATAGTAATCTTGAACTTATCACCACTAACATCTTCTATAAGTTCTGCGTCAGCCTCAAATAGAGGTAAACGCTTCTGGTCTGTTCTGAGATTTGCCTCATTGTAACGAAGGAATCCTCTGGCTTTACCCTGTCTGTTCTGATGCGACCTTTTACGTGCTTCCAACCTAGCTATATCTGCTTCTAGCGTTGCACGCTCTAGAATAAGTGGATCACCTGACGCAATAGCTGAAATCTCTGCATGTAACATCGTACTTTTACCAAGATCCTTCATTTCACGAATGTTCGGATCACCTCTCATCACCTGATGAATAAATGCAGCCTTACGCCGAAGTGTTTCAAACATGAATTCATCAAATGATCGCTCAACTGCGTAATAAATAACACGAATCCCTGAGATCAGATTATTATCCCAGAGCCAATTACCTTGTCTTATAAACCGGCCTATGCGCTGCTCCATATCACGCGGTCGCCAAGGAGCATCTATTAAGTGCATTGCAACACCTAATTTCTGAACATTCGTACCAACACCCATAGTTAAAGTAGAACCAAACAGGATTCTGACATCTCCATTATTCATCTGATCGAATAATCGTAACTTGGCCTCTGGCTTCTTGTATTCCGGCGTATTGATAAATGCAATTTCACTTTCAGGAACACCAAGCTTGACCAACTTATTCTTCATATCGACCGGCACACTAAACCTGTCATGGCGTGGTTTAGAGAAATCAATGAAGACCAGCTGAGTGCCCTTATATTTTTCATTGCTCTTCCATATTTCAAATATCTTATCAACAGCTCTATTTGCTTTAGAATCAGGATTATCAGGAATCTCTGATACATCTATCCGATCTCTTTCAGAAATCTCTCCTTCTTCCTCGGACTGATCCTTGGTTGCCCAAAGTCGCTCATCGAGTGACAGCTTACGAGCGTCTGTAGACAGTTTAAGATGATTATCATCCTTTGGGTCAACCTGACCGCTTTTAATTACCTCAGACCTCCTAAGAATCGTTTTCATACCCGCTAAGATGTAATCACTTGCTGGCAGATAAATGACTTCTGGTTCACCACCGAGCATATCTGGAACAGGTAAATCGACATCCTCATCCAACTGAATATCGGCTATCTGTCTGAACATTCTTACGAGTTCAGGTACATTGGAAAATTGCGCTAATCGTTCTTTGCGCTGATAATCGCCGGCAGTTGTCTTTTCAGCTCTTATCGTTATCTGAGCAAAGGTGCTGGCAAATCTATCGAAATACTGAACATTCTTCTGAACCAAGACTTCAGGTTTGAGATAACGAATCACAGTCCATATTTCATGCAAAGAATTAGAAATCGGGGTTCCAGTTGCAAAAATGGCATTATGAGTAGGATTAATACCCCTCAAATAGCTCAACTTCATGTGAAGATCACCAGACTTCTTAACGTATTTACCAGGTGTTACTCCAAGCCTACCCAAGTGTGTTGGAAATTGCAGATTCTTAAACAAATCCGCTTCATCAACCAGGACCAGATCAACGCCCAAATCTTCAAACGTGACAGCCTTAATCTTATCCTTACCGGCCTCAAGAGCCTCAGAGAGCTTCTCTTCATACGCCTCTATCTGAGCCTCTATACTCTTGCGAGATGCCCGATCAAGTCCTGGTCTAGATAAATAGGATCTCCATCTCTGTAATTCCTCTTCTATATAAATAGTCTGTGTTTTAGAACTGACCGGAATTCTCGTAAAACTTGTATGAGACAATACAATCAGATCCCAATCACCCAACGCAACGCTAGAAGCAAATTTATCTAGATTGCCGATATCTTCTGTTCTAGCCATTAGAAAACGACCATTCGGATACAATTTTTGGGCTTCTGAAATGAACTGAGCAACCATGTGATCTGGTACAGTAACCATCGGCTTAGAAACTAAACCAAGCCTCTTCGCTTCCATCGCTGCTGCAACCATCGAATAGGTTTTGCCAGACCCAACAACATGAGCTGCTAGTGTATTACCTTCTTGAATAAATCGAGATACAAATGAGGTTTGATGCGGCCGAAGGGTGATTGTTGAATTCATCCCAGGGAAAGACAAATACGAACCGTCATAATCGGGTAACGCATGTGCATTAAACTGATCGTTATAAAGCTTTACCAGATCTACAGATCGAGTCCTGTCGAGTTTAATCTTTCCTTCTTTTACCTGAACAAACTCTTTGAATGCTGCTCTGATATCATCAGCCTTAGCTAAGGCCGCTTCAGTTGCCGGAAGATCAGGTGTCGTTCTCGTACTATTTGGAATAGATCTTCTAACTTCAATCTTACCGTTATTAAGAATTCTCTTAAAAAGCTGAAATGCGTGAATATCCGAAGTACCCCAATCATCCACAGCTTCATAAGTATGTATATCACCATTCCTTTTAGGACGAACGAACCAAGTGTAACTCAGCTCGTTATACTCAATAATTGCATTAAGACCTACGATCTCCTTGAAAAATGTCCTATAAACAGCTGCTGGTATCCAAGCTGATCCTGGGTTAGCAGCTATTTCATCAATCGTTAACTCAGTCGGAATAACCTTCTTCAATGCCTCAATATTACGTTTTAGTTCTGGATCAGATACAACTGCGGCACGAGCCTGTTTAAGTTTTATACGAACATTACCTGACAAATAACGTTCAGCTATTTCCCAGCGACCAAGAGCAGGATTGAAGTAGGTACTTTCACCCAACATTCCAGGAACAACATCAGCCGTAACGTCAAGCTTCTTTGCAACTAAATCCAGATCGAGAATCCCGACCTCGCCCAGAGTAGCAAGAAGAGCTTCTTGTGGGTCAGAAGTAGACTCTAGTATCTCGGGTTTAGTGATTATATCTCTATCAAATATCGCGGTCTTCTCAGCTAATCCTGTCTTGAGATCATAATCCTCAAGGGCAGTAACTAAGGGAGATTCTGGATCTTTACTGAAATATCTGAGATTAGGATATCTGTAAGTGATAACTTCCCGTTCTACGCCTTCTGCATCCTTTTTTATTCTAGGTTTATTACGAATAGCCTTGTTAATCCGTCCATAGTGTCCAACAAAAGAACCATACGCATCATTAAGGTCTCTCCTCGCCTCTTCTTTTTCTTCTGTCGTTGCTTCAGTTAACTGAAGATTAAGTAAATTCCGAACGATATCACGTAACTCGATCAGATCTATTACACGCCAAAGAGAATTCTTGGGAACCGTAAAATCTACCGGACCGGCCTCGGTCATCATTACAATACGACTAGAACGTCTATCTTTACCCTCTACTCGTAATGAGCCGATTTTGTACTCGTCTTTCTTAGAAACCGTAACTACCGCATCGGTATTAATGCCCTCGGCCGGCTTAAAAATATCTTTAGGAAGTGTGCTTAGAGCCTTTTGGAGCTCAAGAGGTAATTCATCCATATCCTCGAGCACGGTTCCCATTGTCTTCCCAAAACGCCCAGACAAAAGCTGGAACGGCCACCCAATAACCACATCAGGATTAGCGATGAAATACTCATTTATCCTAGAAGTAACTCCTTCATACTCTCTCTCGATGGTATTCATCCATTGAGTTCCGAATGAACCTTCCGTAATAGGCTGGGCAAAGCCCTCATATTGAATTGGTGATCCCTCGACTTGTGCGGCCTCACTCTTACTCAATCCTCTGTCCCAACCAAGCTGAAGAGGCTTTTCTCTTTTCTGCAAGAAAATGATATCCGTCGAAACCGCAGTACCAGCTACCTCTTGAAACGTATTTTGTGGCAGACGTACAGCACCTAAGAAATAAGCCTGTCGTCTTAAATACTCTCTGACGGTGGAGTTTTTCTTATCCATCGTGCCGGTTGAAGTAATAAAAGCAACGACCCCACCCGGGCGAAGCTTCTCTAAAGACTTTGCAAAGAAATAGTCATGCAACCGAGCTTTAAGAGCTTTCTTCTCAGAACCCCTCCAGGTTTCATCATGAACCTTGATGTTTGCAAATGGCACATTTGAAATAACCAGATCATAGCGGTCCTGGGGAACACCAGCTGCGTCCTGAAGTCCAGAATGAACAATAGATTGTTTCGGATAAAGCTTACTGAGCATACGAGCAAGCAACCCATCAATTTCTATTGCTGTCCACTTAGCGTTCATACCATCAGGAGTTAACCCTAAAAAAGTGCCAATCCCACCAGCTGGTTCTAAGAAATTGCCACCCTTAATCCCCAAACGATCAATAGCAGTATATATCGCCTTAATAACAGGGATCGAAGTAAAGTGCTGATACTGAACACCTCTTCGCATTCTATTAAAAGTATCTTCGTCATCAGCAAAAAGTTCTATTAACCGAAGTCTGACCTCCTCTAATCCGCCCCGTGAAATCCTCCATGTATTAAAAACTTTAGATAATTCGGTAGAACCCCAACCACTATACTTCGCTAAAACCAACTGCTCCTCCGGATTGGGCAACCGATCTTCGGCCTCAAGCTCAAATAACAATTCGATTGCAGCGATGTTTTGTCTTGCTCTTACTAAATCGCCTCCTTCTCCAATTCCGTACTCGTCGAGGATGTGGAAATCTGAGCCGGTAGCAGCACGTGTTGTAAGGCTATCTCGTCGGCCTGGTTCTTCAGTTGGTTCAACTGCCGTACCTTCTCCAAGTAATCGGTCGTCTTCGGCAACGGGTTCTTCTGTAATATCTGCTGGGCTATACTGTCGCTCGCCTCTTGGGCTCGGTTCCCCTCCTTCTGGGCTTGGCTCTCCAACGTCCCGCTCTTCTTCAGCTCCCGATACTTCTCCGGGTACCTCTTCTGTAAGTCCTTCTTCCAAATCTGTTCCCACATCATCAGGAGCCTCCAACAGTTCAGTTTCAATAACTTCAGCTTCAACATCTTCAACTTCAGTCTCCGACGGTGGAGTATAAATCTGTTCTTCTCTAGCTACATGTAGAGTTCCTTCAGGATTATCCTCGGTTTTTTCAACAACATTATAAAATTTCTGTACATCGTGCCCATCTTCTTCAATCCAACCACTCTCAACCTCACCAGTAATCTTTGGGGCCGGCTCTTCACTAGGACCAAGAAGCCCAGAATATTCAGTTAACCGATCAGGATCTTTAGTAAAAGTGACCTCATCACCTACTACATGTTTCAGTTCACTAGGATGCCCAACGATTGTTCTACCATATCTATCACGCTTAATCTTTTCTTCCGATGGCACCGTATCCCATAAATACTGATTCTTCAGATCATACGATCCCCTTTTGGGCTCTTTCCAGCGATAATCAATATCTATCCTATACTCATCTTTCTTATCAGGAGCTGGGCCCCAACGATCACTTACAGTTACCCACCTACCCGTTTCTAGATACGGTAAATATTCGAGGGCCAAAGCATCAATTTCATCAGTTAAATCACTAACATCGAGATGGAAGTCGTCATTTGTAAGAACAACTTCCACATCCCATGTATATCCAACTGGATGCGGTGACTTGGTTCCATAACTATCAATTTCAAATCGCCATTTTCCCCTGAGTTCTGTTGCTGAAACATCAGCTGTAACAGAACCTTCTGGCGTAGCAGACCCTCCTGCTGGATACGAAGATTGTGCTAAGACTCTCGTAGTACGTTCTCTTTCTTCTACCCTAACAACGGGATCCGCAGTCCCCTTATCTGCTCTGAGATCTTCAAGAAAAGACGGCCCCTCTATGCGATCTTTCATAAAAACGTCCTCAGGAACAGTGGTTAGTTCCGGAAAGACATCTGTTGTCTCTTCCTCCTCGGTCGGTCCCCATAATCTGTCAGCTACAGCAGCCGCATCACCTTCAAGCTTCGTAGGAGGCTTCTCAACGGGCTTCTCAACAGGCCCCTCAACAGAATCAGAGATCTTTTTGAGAGAACCTTCTAGGTCGATTTCAGCAGCATACGCATCCGCAAGTTCGTCACCAAAAGCTTCTCTATATCTTTCAAACTGATGTTCTATGACTGCGATGTCAGTGTATTTATCGGCCTGTTCAATCCGTGTCGTAATTGTCTCTTTAATATCAGAAGGAAGGGGTACGTTTTTAACACCAACCTTCTCTACAAATTCCTGAAGTGGCGGTTCATCAATAAACTCTCCTGGAACAACACCTACACCGAGCTCCGATTTCCATTGTTCTGCAAATTGTGAAGCTCTCTCAGAAATCGTTGGCTCCTCAACTTCCGGAGCAACCTCTGCGACCTCTGTCACATCTGCTCGCTCCCGTGCTTCGCTCTCAGCAAGCCCCACAGCCTTTGCTTCAGCAGTTCTCAGAGTAGAGGTTCTTTCTTCAAGCGTTTTTTCATATTCCTCTACTAAATCCTTTAGAACACCCTCTGTTTCTTTAGCAGACCCCTCTGCCGCACCCACAACATCTTCTTTCGGATGTGCCTCCAATAAGGCTTTTGCTTCCTCTAACTCTTCCTCTGCTTCCTCAACCTGTGCCCGTAATCTCGGCAATCTTGAAGGATGAACCTCAGGTTGCAGAGTTTCTGTAGTGAACGTTGGTACTTCCTCGGATGGTGTAAGCGTTTCTTCTTCCAGGTCGGCCTCAAGAGGCGTGGTTGTAACACCTTCTTCGCCAATATGAACCAAGTCGATGTCAGGAGCTTCAGATTCACGCTCGGCCTTTTCCCTAGCCTCTTTCCTAGCCTCTCTATCCCTTCGTTCAAGTCGAATGTCTGCCCTTCTTCGCGCTGGTGAGCGAGTATCTTCTTCAGGAGCAGGTATTACCGTTCCTTCCGGAAGGACCTCTTCTTCAGGAGCAGATTCTACAGTTTCATCTTCAGCACCCGGAATAACAGTAGGAGGTAATGGTGTTGTTGTACGTTCTGCCCCTCCTAATGGGGCGAGTGGATCTCCAGTATCGGTAGTAGTTGGTGTTGCTAAACCCATACCTCCACCGATAATTCCACCAATAGCTCCACCTAGATATAAACGGCTCTCAATATCATCCCAAGCTTGTAGATTATTACCGATTTCTGATCCGACATAAGAACTGACGAGTTCCTGGAGCACTTCTTCTGTTGCTTCCGTGGCTGCACCAGTAAGAACATTCGTAAGATGTCGCCCAATCGTATTTCGTATTGTCTTTTCAAATTGTGGAGCAACCCTCTCAACAAACCGCATAAAACCCATGAACTCGATACCACTATTAATAGTACCGGTCATAAGTGCTTCTCTGGCGGCCATACCCTGTGCGTCAGATAAACCCATACCTCCATCTAAATGACGTTGGATTGCACCTCGATAAGCATGACCCGCCTCAAGAGTTAAGGTAGGAGTTGCATATCCCAAAAACCTAGCCAGCTTCGGGATTTTCTTAACTAGCTTAGGATCAAGTTTTCTATATAAAAGAGCTTGAGCAAAAGAGGGAGCAGCACTCGAAAGACCTTCTGGCAATCCTGAAACAATTTCTTTACCAGATGGGAAGGGTCTACCCGTTACTTGCTCTATAACACCTGGAGGGAAATACTCAGATGGAGGATATTTCTCTGCAAACTCTTCTCCACCACCAGGAAAGAACCCTTTCTCTGCAAACTTTCCACCAGTTTCATACAACCATTCATTACCAAATCCTGGTTGCTCGGCTTGCTGGGCCATCTGCTCATAGAAAGAAATATCTTTATCTGGATCTTTCTCAAGCTCACTAGCCGCCATAGCCCTATATCTTGCAGCAGATTCATCTCTACGGGCCGCGCCGGAAGTACCGATGGTCTGCATAAAACCACCGATTGCACTAGGCCATGTAGTTCTAGCTGCTCTTCCAAAAGCCCGAGCGATCTCCTGACCCCAAGGCAGTTGAGTCTTCGCTCTACTTCCGGTGTATTTATCAGGATCGCCAAGCTGAACACGGGGATCCTCTGTATATGAACTCGGAATAACAGACTGATACCCCTTCGGAGCGGCCTCTGCTGCCGATTGCAGCTGTCTCGCAGAACGAGTTGAATCCAGCTGACCTTTATAGTAGGAAAGCCAATCTTGTGTGGGAGAGGGATCTGGTGTCTCTCGGGATTCTACATCTTCCCTACGGTTTCTGATTTCATCCAAACGCTCGCGATAATGTGCAAGCCAATCAGTTTCCTGGGGACGCTCCTGAATGGGAGACATCGCTACCCTTGATATCCTGCACCAAGAGAATCACTAAGATGTAATCGTTCCCATTCATCTTGTAATTCACTGGCCCTCTCCCGGGCATCAATCTCTCGCTCTACTGCTGTGGTCGTATCTCCTGGAGAAGATGTCGATGTTTGAACACCCTCCGGAGCTGATGGCCTAGATCCTGCACCAGAAGACGAAGAACCCGTAACAGAATCTTTTATTAAATCATCATAAAGAGAACCTAAATTATCTTTTGTTATATATGGATTAGATGCGGCATCCATGAAAATAGCCTTATCCTCTTCAGGTATAGCAGCTCCCCGAATCGTTTCAGTCCATAAACGAACCTGTTCACTATCCATTTGAGATGAAACAGAATCAATTGACGGTTCAGTTGGGGTTGAAGTCGGACTAACATCACCTCCGCTAACAGGCCTTTGAAGTAAGGCACCAGTTCCATATAGTTCCGAATCATAATCCCAAGTATTCGGAAATAAATTCTGTCGATCCGGGGCTTCATCTGTCGATCCGGGCTCAGGCTCAGAACCTAGAGATCCCAATTCCTGAAGACCCATAGGGTTTTCTTTAATTTGCCTAAGAATCGCCATTGTCTCACGCACGATATCGGCCTCAGACTTACCTTCTATCAATATCCGTGGTGCTTCTGGATCATGTTCGTAACCTAAAATGTCACCAGCTACACCCCCCTGATAAGCTGGATCATCATAAATCGGTAAAGTTAGAGACATATCCGGCTCTGTATATTTCGCACGTACCTGTTCATAAATTGCTCGGTATGTGGGCCAATCAATATCTTCCTCTTCTGGTGCTTCTTCCTCAAAATCAGGTGCTTGCATACCCGGAATAAAATCTTGTGCTAATTGGGAAAGATCTTCCTGACTATCACTCAAATATATGAGTGCTTGTGGAACACCTTCGGGGTTCTCTTCTGACTGACCATAGTGAAGAGCAAACGCATCCTGTAACCGTCCAAACTCTTCCTTCTCTGCATTAGGATCTTCCCACCCAGGTTGAGATCTATCGAACTGATCCTTCAGCTGGGGATCGTGATAGGCATAAGGAGTACCACCGACCTGAGCTTGTCTTGGTTGAATACCCGACTGTGCCGCCCATTCACGTAGCCCCAATCCTACATCTGGGACGGCTAACGGACTTGGCGATGGACCTCTCGTGGTATGAACCGCTGGCTCCTGGTACATACCACTAGATTGTTCGTGGTGCTGTGGAGACAATGAACGTTGAGTATCAAAGTTCTGAATACCCAATCCCCCTAACTGATTAACAGCATCCATAACATGAGGAATAGCCTGACCAGCCTGACCAGCTTGACCGGCCATACCCAAAGAAGCACCTCCAAATAGCGATGGGCGATCTAGCTCAAGAGGCGGCAGATAACCTTCAGTAACACCACGAACAGTACCTAATTGCTGATCCCTTAGCTGACGTTCCTGGTCATCTAATATCCGCGCACGCTGGAGCTCTTCTTCTCTGAGCTTTCTTTCCTCCTGATACCTACGATTAGCCTGAAAGTCCTGACCGGATGCACGATAAGAAGGTCCAAAGGATTCGGCGAAACTTCTCATGAACGCACCCATTATCGTCTCCAGTACTGATCGTGATAGCCTTTGACTTCCTGTTCCGGTACTGCGCCACGCGTTGTTCTGCCATCATCCAAATGAAGAGCTATGAGCCCAGGATGGATGTTCTTTCTGATCTCCTTTCTCATTTTAGTCATAGCCAAGTTCTTGCGCTGTGAACCAGAAAGGAGCTGGGTAGAATCAGCAGTGGGAGACGGAACCTCCTGATTCTCCGAATGACCGCGCTTTGTCATGCGACGCAAAGCTTCGGCTACTGACATACCCCTTGAGGACACGCGACCAGAACTACCGCGATCATCAGGTACGCCGGCCATAGGCAGTCTTATCGACTCAAGCGGATCACGACTTAATTCACGCCACCAATCACGCAACTCGAGGATACGCGAACCCCCAAGCTGTCCAGGGATTCCGGTATCACGGACCCCGAATTCAGGTGACATCGAATAATTATCGTAAGCCATTTATCAAACGTTGAAGAGTTTTTCGCCAAGTTTACCACCAAGAGCCGTACCAACCGGCCCAAGAAACGAACCACCCAAATAACCAAGTAGACTGCCCCAACCACTCGGCTGTGATTCCCGCCTAAATGCCAGATCCTTATCAAAGCGATCCTGAACACCGCGTTCTTCCATAAAGCGATTCTGCATCATTCCAGACCAATCACGATTCTGTCCAGCCATCATTGACATATAATCCAGCATTGGCCGGCCAAACATACGATTGAAAGCATCTTCCTCACGCTCTTGTGCACCACCAGAGCGGATAGCACCTCCACCAAACCGTGATCTGGCAGCCTCTAAAGCATTATTCAACTGTGGAGTAAGTTGATTAGCGAAAGAGGTCATAGCACCGGATGTCATATCCTGCGCCCTGTTGAACCAATTCATCGTCGGATCACTTGATCCATACGGATTTGTAGACTGTGCCGGCCATTGTTGATCTGGGTTAGGGACAAACCGGTTCTGCATACCAATAGAGCCAACATACGTAGTGTTTGCCGGTCCTCTAGGCGGTCTAGTACTAGTATCACTAGGACCGCTGGACCTACGGTTTTCCCGTTTTTCTCCAGGATCAGTATAAAAGTTTGGGTTGTATCCAGGCATTGTTAACTCCGAAATTGAACCGCAATTCTACGAATCTTGGTCAGATTAGGATCATTTGATAGCGCGTTTAACTGCATTTTGATTTGAATTTCACGAAGATACTGAGTTAGAGGTAAACGAATCGTTTTCGGCCTTAACCCAGACTGTATTCTCCAGTTATTTCCTGCCGCAGTCGCTTCATAACTCAATGAACCATCCGCATCATACCAGATATCACCAGCTTCTGATGCGCTTGGTGCACTATTTCCAATATAGAACTGCTTAACAGTGCTACCGTTAATCGTAATATCCCACGTAGCCGTAGCACTATCATCCGGCTGGAAATCACCTTCGATCACAAGACCACGAACAACAGCCCCACGATTTTCATTCAACCTAACTTTGGATGTAGTAAATGTTCCCGTTTCTGCACCCATAGTATCACTAGAAGAACTAGATGCGGTTATCGGACCCAATTCTTTAGCTTTATCAAAGAGAACGCGCATCTTCCCTTTTTCAGTCGGTGCCACGAACGCAGACTGAACAATCGAAGTACCCAAATCAGCCTTTCCAGCCCATACTCCGCGATTTGTATCCCAAAGCCAAGCAAACTGATGAGGAGAGCCCTCCGAATACTTAGCGTCACCCCAACCTATAAATGGAAGTTCCGGTGAATTATGGCACATAAAGAGCACGCCATTCATCTCAGGACAAGGGACAACCATACAAGAGGAATTACGCCATTGTTCTACTAAATCCCCCTCAACTGGATAACCAATATATTCCGCAAAATTACCGCCAGCCCAACGCATCGGCCCATATCGCGACATCCAATACAGCGCATTGTCGTAAACGGCAAAGGCACGGGAACCAGTAGCACCAGCCGCTCGCCCTTTTTCTACATAAAGCGGTTCAGCTATAGGAAGGTTCTCCTCGAGCGAACCGTAAACGAGCCATACACCCTCTTCTTTCAGCACCACAAAGCGTCCAAACGCAGAAACACCAGCAAGAATCGGCAACCCCCTGGTCCCTACCATCAGCCAGTTCTCTGGTCGCCACTTGAGCGGCTGACCTAAATGGCTCCACCTAAGCATTTCCGGCCGATCTGCACCCAAATATTTCGTTTCTTCAGCATCGTGGCCGGTCGATTCATCTCCATACCCCCAACCCATCAGATGCCCATCATGTGTAGCTATCCCAGCGAATTTCAGCGTATCATCTGAATCTCCGGAATCATCTAAATCGGTATCAGCCGTTGAGAGCTCTGTGAGGTAGGCCCCACCAGTATTCGCCCCATCCCAATATAAAAGTGGTTCCTTATATACCTGGATGAACATCTTTTCATACGACTCAGCAAGCGTTAAAAGCTCATGACCCTGAGTAAAATTGATTCCCGTAGTATTTATTACGGTAAAATCACTCGTGCCATCAAAACCAATGACAGGAGCAACGTGTAAATGAAACTGTCCAATCGTATTATTGTTATAACCAACGGTATAAGTACCAAGAACGATCTGGTTAGTCGCCTTAAACCACGATCCCCCCATCGCCTTGGTCCCACCACTACCTAAGGCCTTCCCAGATCCTAACGCGCCAAAGCCAATAACATTGCCATTTGTATCAACACGCAGTCCTTCTATGGCAGTTACAGCTTCAAGCGGAAGCCGATAATCGTCCGATGTATAATCAACACCAGTAAAACCTTCGATACGGAGTTCTGGAAAGGTATTGGTAGCCATTAGCCAGGTTCCGTATAGCGATGTTCTTCGGTTGTCTGATCTTCAGCCATATCCATATCGAACTCAGCCTTTTTAGAATTGAGTTCCACTTGAATCAACTGTGCTTCAGAGGCACGCCCATCCTTAACTGCCAGAAATAACGCGACCTCCAGCTCAAGGATTCGAGTCCACCACTCAGGCCAGAAACCATGAAGATTGTTTCCTGTCGCTGACAACGTAGTCGGCACGGTAGAGTGTATAAAAACCAAAGCGTCAGAAGCCGGATTCGGATTATTATCAACGGTATATACTTCATCGGTCAGACGATAAACTCTCGGATCGAACGCGGCCTCCTGATCGTCTACATCGACAACATGAACCTTAGTTCCATCAGCTTTCTCTATACGATGAATCTTCGATGTCGCAGGAGCAGTCCAAGCAGTACCAGCACCAGGAGCTGAAACAGTTGTCTTCGTTATAAATCTAGACGAATGACGGGCCATTAACTCCTTCTGAGCACGGTCTACAACCCCAATAAGCTCTGAATCGACCGCGAGCGTCGTATCATTTAGCGTTGAATAAGCAACACCACCATCAATTACATTCTGGACAGTAGGCATTACCAGACCTCTCTAACGCGATTCATGCCAGCTGGCTCACGCCTAAGGCTACCCAGTACCTCCATTTCCTTTTCTTGGCGAAGTGCTGTCAGGAATGGTGTGCGACCTGGCTCCCGAACAAGCGAACTCGCAGCATCATGGACAGCTACATCGTGGAAAAGATCATTTACAGTAATCGAGTTAGTCATAGCTGTTGGTTCAGTTACGTCAGGTATGTACTCGATTTGTACCGTACTAGCATCTTTCCAATCAGATTTTTCAATATTCGCATCGGTCCATTCAGCTCGACCACCGCTTCCAGGCAGAGGATAGAGCTTGTCGTTCTGAATAAACGCCGCAGGAAGTGGCCTGATCTCATCCCATCTCATAAACGCCGCTACCAGCGTTAATGGAAGACGATGACCAGTTGAATAACGAACCTCAAACGACAATGGCTTAATCATCGTAGGAAGTGTCATGCCAGCCGTAAGATCTGCCGGAACAGTCAAAGCAGAACTCGTTCTAGCAAGCCTATTGTCATCGGGCGATAACTCGGTGGCACGACGAACCATACGCTGCAAACTACGCCAAACGAGTCTGGCGATCTGCTTGTCAGACGCTACACTACGCGAGAGCTCTGGAGCTAAAGCCCTTACGTCATGAACTAGATCCGAATATGTAGCCACGAACTACCCCCTGATTATTCAGATTCTGCGATTTCTAATTCACCAATACGATCCTCGATGGCATTAAGTACGCTCTTACGGCCACCCTCATACTTGGGATGCTCTTCTTCTTGAGCGTGCCAAACCTTCAGCTCCTCTACATCATCCGACTCTTTTACTGTTTTCAAAGTAGCCTTAGAAGAATTAAGCCAGATTTCAGGAGTTATCGCGGCGGCCTCCTGAGCGACTTCTCGTTCTTGAACCAAGGAACCAAAATGTTCAGCTGGATCAGGAGGATCACCGACCTGTGGGCTTCCAATTACGCGAGGACCAAATACATCACGGTTCTCCGCGATAATCTGTTGCTCCTCTTTCCATTGTTGCTCATCAATTACACGGGGACCAAACGCTCCAGACATAAAACCTCCTAATTAGTCTGTTTAAGACCAGGAACAAGAACAGAATGTCGGCCTTTTGTTAACAGACCGTACAACACCTCATCGTTTGATAATTCTGAAGCCACGCGAGATATACGAGCACCCTTGGTCTCCTCCGAATCACCAAGAACAGCTTCCTCCAACTCGGCCAACGTCTTATCAAATGAATGGCGATAAATCCAATCCCGCTTTCTCAATTCATTGACATCACGCATTGTCGGATTTCTACCATGTGGTATAGCAAAGGCCGGCCTCCAGCCCTCCATAATCTGATGCAACGACAGAATCCGTCCTGCGCTCTGATGTTGCACCGGCATATCTAAATGTGACTCTAATGCTTCTCGTGCAGCCGCTACCTGAACATTAGATGGCTCCCACCACCATCCTGCTTCCCAAAGGTCTGGGCCAGGAATCCACCGGAAATCAGCCATAGGATCAAATGCTTCAAGAGCATCTATCACAGATTGATCTACCGAATTCTCCCCGACCCAGCCTTTAGTTCTTAAACTCATGTAACCGCAATTCCTGCTTCAGCAAGCGGATACGGACGAACAACCAGTGTTACCTGAATGTCATCAATCGTATTTCCACTACCAGTCGTTGCAGTCAACTGAATCTCAGATGCGGCCTTAATGCGCGTAGGCTCAGAAGCCAACGGCATCTCAACCTGTACACCAGTATCTACCGTAGTATCAGTACAAATATCAGTGCCATCGTCCTGAAGATTTACGGTTTGTGCATTAGACCCAGCTTCAGCCTTAACCCAAACATGAGCACTCACGACCTGACAGTCATGAGGTATACGCAATGATACGAGCTCAAGATCAGTCTGACTCGCAGGAACCTGAGTGCCAGTGTATGAAAGCACCAAAATCTCACTTGTTACCGTAGGTGCTACACCACCAGCTCCGAATACAAAATCTCTGTTATTAACACCCAAAACTTGGTTCTCCTAAAGTGAAAGGAACGCGGTCGGAGGCGTCCCCCCGACTCGCTCACAGCAATCCTAGCAACGCTACATACTACGCGACTGACTCAGAGAGCCCGTCGATTCGGACGTTCTGTTGCGGAGCCTTGCAGAAAGTCTGCATAAACCAACGGCCATACGCATAGAACTCGTCCTTCCTACCAGTACCGTCTGTAACCTGTTTGAAGACGGCTCCGGTCGTGTCATCCCATTCCCATCCGGTATTATGCGCCCGGGTGAGCGTAGAACGATCCAGCATGAACAAAGTACCCGATGGACATTGCCGACCGGCACGAAGTGTAACCACCTTATCTCCTAAGGAGATCTGGAGATCACGCGCACCACCCGTATAGTTCCTTGGGTCATTGAACGTCCGGTCACTCCGCAACTGCGCGAAATAATTCCGGAGAACACCACGCGTTGTCATACAAGCGTCAGGGTCGCCCCCACCAAATTGTATGGCATCGTCATTGGCTTTCATCAACAGGGTTTCGGTAAGATTCCCGTTATAAGGGGAAGCACTACCAGCAACTACCTGTGCTTTCAGCCAACCATAACTACCACGCGCTTGTCCGAAGTACGAACCAAGAATGTCACCGTCATCAATGTGACCAAGAAGGCCCATGACTTCACGGTCGGTTCCGCTACTCTGTCCAGTATGACCAGAGGCGTCACCACGCATGATATATGCGCTATTGGCTACATCACTTCCGCATACACTAGCAAGCGTAAGCGTCTGAGTAGAACGATTAACATCGTTCACCGTTACATGAGTAACAGCACCAGACTGATTCTGCTCACTCGTTGCGGCGGCGGCTCCGAAGAACCGATACTTCGCACCAACACGGAAAAGCTCTGCGGCGTTTGTAATTCCATCAACACCATACGCTGAATCAACGATCAGATTAACATCTCCATCTGGGTCTGATTCGTTTACACGGGCAATAATACCCGCACCATAACCATAAATTTGCCTATCGAGATCCTGACGAATCGCACGCTCGAGCTTAGTAAGCGTGGACTCTGCCCATCCAATAAAGGCGGCCCTTCCTGAACGCATCTGTTGCATCGTCTGCTTTGTAATCTGGACGGTGCCATACAGATATTTCAGATAAATCTGCTGTTTCAGGAATTTGGGGTCTACTGCGACCGGAATGTAATCATTCTCAGCACGCGCTCCGACACCCTCTGGGTCACCATAAATCGAACTGACCTCAATATAGCTACCAAAGTCGCTCTGCTTCACATTCGCGTTTTGCTCAAACCATTCCAGACAATCGGCTTTAGCAATGACCTGATCTGTGATCGGGTCCTCGAACATGATCTTGAGCGCATTACCAGCAGCGGTCAGATCCAAAATAACCTCACAAGTTAAACGTTAGCCGGATCTCCCGCGTTTAAGGTCCGACAGAACTTGGTCGAGCGGTTTCCCCGATTTAGGGGGAGACCACCCACTTGCTGGCTGGCCTGACGATGGTGCAGTCCTCCTGGCGGTCTGTCGCCTCTTGGCGGCGATCCGAATTTTACGAGTTGCGGCCTCGATCTCGTCAGTCTGCTTACCATTTGTGGTAGCTGGCTGTTGAGTCGAAGACCGTTTGCCAAAACGATCCAACCAGGGTTGAGCGAGCTTGTCTACTATCTCAAGATCAATGATGTCTGAACCAGTACGACTGTGTTGTTCACGGACTGCGGCTTTTATGTCATCCTCCAAACGGGCTCGTACAAACTGACGATCATCAGAAGCAATGTTTGACATCACATCCTCTACTTTCGTCATAATTGTACGTGCCACCTGTTTACCCGCTTCGGCTTGTTGTAGATGACGCTTTGCAACGTCCATACGCTCACGATGATCGAGTTCAAGAGATCTTTTGGCCTGTTCATAATCTTGTTGACCATCCATCTCATCGACCCATCCACTAAACCTAGACCAACGCTCATTATCGCTTAAAAGCCATAATCTGAACGCATCTTCTGCTTGCTCTGGTTTTGTAAACGATGATTCTACAATCCTAAACGGATCAGTTGCCGCGATGAGCCGAAACTGTTCCAGCTCCTCCATCAACTCCGCTTCATACTGTTTTACGCCAACCTCTTTCTCTTCCCGTTCCGTTTTTGTTTCATACGAATTGGTTAGAGCTCTAAAGAGATCTTCGTGTTCTGCTGAAATCTCGATTTCCTCTATCCCTTGCTCCTGAAATGCTTTAGGTAGCCTGAGCGAGATGAAACCTTCTTCAACAGCATCCTCACCCTCCTGAATCTCCGGCTCTTCGTCTTCGGCGTCCGCTTCAGCCGCCACCTCTTCGGTAGCGTCATCTTCAGACTCAGACACTTCCTGCTCGGCCAGATCAACTTCGGGCTCAGTCGAGACTTCGGTGTCCCCCTCATCGGGTGGAAGCGTTGCTGCTGCTTCCGCAATTGCATCCCTGAGAGGATCAGTCTCCTGTGCCATCACTTCTTCTACCACTATACCTCCTCAGTTCCGGCTTGCTCTGGACCCGCCGACTCACCGCCAGCGGGTGAAGGCTCCTCGCCTTCGGCTTGCTCTTCAACTCCAAGAGCCATAGCTAATGCTTGATCTCTCATGAGTTTTTGAAGTTGCTGTTGTTCGTGAAGCTGTTGGTGCTGGAAGAACATAGCTTGAACATTTGGGTCCAATTCCATGAACTCCGGAGCGGCCATAAACTCACGATGCAACTCAATATGTACCGCATCATCATGCGGTTCTATAGGCATAACGAACATACCCCTCAACATCTGAGAGTGTTCGGACTCTGCCATAGTAGCGTCCACACCTCCAGGTCGCGCAGCACGACCCAAGTGCGGATGGTTAAACATATCAAAATACTGTCTGGGTGAAATTAAACCGGCAGAAAGCCAAAAATCCAAACGCTGTTGCCGTTCACCACGACCTTCTGGCAACATTGACTCAGCTACCCCCTTCACATGAATACGTCCTTGAAACATATCGGGACGTACAGTAATAAAGCGAGCGGCATTTGATTCACCAGCTACACGGATCATCTGCTCGTCATCCCACCCAAACTTCAAAAGTTCCTGCCATTGATAAGCCATCCTTGCGATACCATCAACAAAACGCCTACCAGCTGGTCCAATATAACGATCATCGTTAAAACGCAATTCTTTTACCAACTCGCCAGATGCCTCGTAAGTAGGCGAACGTCCTTCAGATCCAGACCGGAGAGAGCCAATATCTTGCATCTCCGATTTGAGCATAGACTGAATTTCATAAACAACTTGTGGTAATTGTGGAGGCTGAACGGCCTCAAGAGCATGAACACCAGGACGTTTAAGGGCAGTAAGCACTTCGCCCGGGCGATTCGTGATCTCATTGATACCAGAAAGGGAATCGACAATCCACTTAGGATTAGTCATCAGATTCCGGTGTTCTAAGATTTGGCCCCAACCACGATTATATGCACGATTGATCGGCCCAAGATCCTCAACCGGAGTTTTACCCATCGGCCGATCAGGCAAAGCAATAAAATCTACTTTCTGATATGGCCTAAAATTTGGAGATATTGGGTTTGGTCCGTCTTCCAAAAGTTTGGTACGCGTCATAACCGTATGACGGCCATCATCTGCGCCATCTCGAGGACGCTCCCATCCTTCATAAATTACGGCAAAACCATCACGTTCCTTCTGACCTGTAAAGTTTGCGGCAATTGCTTGTCTAGAAGCTCCAACATTACCAAGACCAAACAAGATTTCATCAAGCGTACTATCCTCTCCTACACCCTTTTCGGGCTCAACTTCTACACCCCAACGTTCCTTGATCTCGTCTACGTGCATTACCGTCCGTTCCACATCCCATTGCTTTTCCCAATGCGGAACAGGTTCTCTTGAAGAACGAACAGACAGGGGATTCAGGATATGTACATTAATCTGACCTCTTGGAATACGAGCTGGATCGCCTGTAACCTGATACTGACCTCCAGGCAAAGGCTCAATCATAGGCACTGGTTCATTCTCGCCACCACTTGCAAACTGATAAGGAACACCTGGAACCATCTGTTCCTGTGGCATACCCATCTCATTGAGCATTGGAATACCCTGTTGGTCAAGCATCGGCACCATCGCAGGACCAATTGCATCCATGACACTTCCGGCATCGGGGTCCCAGAACGATTTAATGATCCCAGACCCACAAGCAACATCCCAACGTGCAAGCGTATCCATCTTTTCGTTCATACCTATAACATCCCATAGATACTTGAAGATCGGGTCCATCACACTTGCAAGTATAGAATCAGAACGATCGGGACTTGCTGGCATCCATGTAAGAACAGGCGGGTTTTCGGTCAACTTGGCGTGAGTAATCATGTACCAGTACCCGATCCAGTTAAACACTGGACGTTGCCGCCATTTCCGTTCGTCCTCATCCATCCACCGACTGACATCAACAAAACGGGATTCTGACTCAATAAACACATCCCAATGGCGACCGGCTACCATACGAAGCGAATCCTCGACCTGACGTATAAACGGTCGATGAAACGAATCCTGTGCTACCCATCGTTTCTGCACCCAGAGATCTATAATCTCTTCTTCGGTTGCAGCTCCGATTGCAGGATAGTCGGACCTATCAGTCAAAGCCATTATGTAGCCGCGAACGTAATTGTGAACGTATAGGTGAAGGTATCACCAGATATCTGAGTTCTACCTAAGCCAGCACCATTATCGTCATACAAAGTCTTGTCTAAATCGAAACTGTTACCGCCATCACCAGATCCACTATGTTCATTTTGGGCATGGTTATTGACTTCCACCCTAGTCCAAGTACCACCTCCCGAAGTGTCCGCGAATACCCACTGAAGCGTTGTATCAGTATTCGTTATACCTGTAGCTCCTGGATGCTTAACGAAGGCATCATTCGCATCAAAAACGATAGCTTTCATATTCGACTGATTCCAATGCTTACTGCCAAGACCACTTGATCCACCAGTTTCGGCGATACAAGCAAGCATATTGTCGATGCCCTCATCCTTCCAGCGAGAAGCATCGGTTCCGGTCGGAGCCATCGAGATCGTCCACTGCCAATACCAATTATACTGATTAGTCTTAGCTCCCCACGCATTATTCGTATCGTTGTATTCAGCTATCGTAGTACCATCTGAAAGCTTTAAGCGAACACCTAGATATGTATTACCCGAAGCATATCCATACGTATCTACGCTGATATCGCCGTGTTTCGTATCAAATTGCTTACGAGGGTTATTTGAATCAGTTGGATCAGTAGGAAATCCTGCCACCTGACCTGTAAGCGTTTTTACATTGGCTCCAGTATTTCCAACAATTACCTCCAGTTGAGATCCGGCAGTATCTAAATGCTCGTCCTTAGAACCATCAATAACATCTATCAATGCAGCCAAGCCGCCTGAAGTAATCGTATTCTTACCGGCCAACCATGATTTAACGCTTTTATACCACTCGAAAACCTTTGGTCCGGTAATAAGACCCGGGTCAATAGGAACACTCTGAGTACCGGCAACACGCGTAATGAGGCCGGTTTCCCTACTCTCCTCGAAAAGAGTGACATGACCTTGAAGGCCAAACCCAACATTACTCATTCAAATTCTCCTCCAAGTTCTACGCTCGTCCATGAACTATATCTTACGCCAGAAGTATTTTTCGCTCCATAACGATACCAATACGTTCCATCGGACAATTGGGAATTATCATCATAAGTCGTTGTAGTCGGCCCAAGAGTCTGCGTGAGTGTGACTTCACTTCCTGTATTAGGAGCATTAGACCCGTTATCAGGGGCTCTGTTAACGACATTATTGTCATGTGATGTCTGAGCGTTCGACCAGGAGCAATCTACATTACCATTAAGAGCAGAGTCCTCTGTAGCACTTGGATTCGTTGGAGGATTCGGCCTAGCATCAACTGAACTGAATGTGGTAAAAGAACCACCAGCATCAATTGTTACTCCTGTAGTCTGCACCATCATTAACGAAAGCGTACTACTAGCCCCAAGTGAGGTTGACGCAGCAAGGCCGGTAGAAAACGGACTAGAATCTCTTGCAGAAGCAATACGTGATACAACTGCACTCATATTCGCTGTAGCTGATCTGGATATAAAGGCTACAACATGAATCACCCTGGTAGCCGCCAAGCTCATCGAACTAGCAACCGACCGGATTACATCACGCAATTCTGGGGTAATACGCTCTACGACCGCACCCATATTCGTAGTAACTGGCCTAATAACACCAGCAACAACTACCAGAGCTCTAGTCGCTGCCAAACTCATAGAACCAGCAACCGATCTAGCCACATCACGCAATTCAGCTGAAAAAACGAGAAAGGCACTGATATTCGTATTAAGAGACTTTGAAAACCAAGCTATAACATGAATCGCTCTAGTGGCCGCCGCACTCGCAGAAGCCGCGATTGTTCTATTAACGTCCCGCAGTTCTGCGGTCCTAGATACAACAGCACTAATGTTTGTGGCTACTGACCTACCCATAAGAGCGGCAACTAATAAACCCCTAGCAACAGCCAAACTCATTGAACCAGCGACTGTTCTGGTAACATCGCGTAACTCGGTTGAAAACTGAGAAAAGGCAGCACCAAGATTTATAGTTACTGACCTAGCCATAACAGCAGCAATTACCAAACCTCTAGCAACAGATGCAAAAAACTTTCCTGGCGTACCTGTGATTGCTTTATTTTGAGTACGATCTTCGGCAATAAACTGGGCAAACGCCGCACCAAGATTTGTGGTTACATTTGCCACTCTAGCAACAAGATTAACCGCTAAATCCCTGGCCGCCGCGACAGTTGCGCTACTACTGATACCTGTCCAAACCTGATCTAGCCTTATACTGATAACGGATTCAGCCCATACATAGGTAGCCGTAACAGTTTTCCATGTGCTCGAGGTCGTGTCCCAAACGCGATTGGACGTAACAGTCTTCCACGTATTTGTAACCGCGTCCCAAACGCGAGTAGAAGAGATCAGCCGCCAAGCCATTATCTAAACCACGTACCAAACAGCTGGTCTGGTCGTATCGCTTGGAACTTCGCTGGTAGGAGCTGAGTCAGAAACCGTAATCCAGACTTCACGATTCGTTAGATTCTCAAACTTACGCAACTGTGTGTGCATAGTCTCAAACGAACGACGCGTTTGCTGATCCTGAATTGCGTGCGGAACCTCGAAAGCGGCCTTCTGAATTATTGCCATACTAATTCGTTTCAGCAGGAATAAACGTCAGATGAGGATTGTCGCCCTCAAGCACGCCACCCGTGATCTGCTTGCCTGACATTCCAGCTCCTGTAAGCGCGATCTGGATCTTTTCATCAATCTGTTGTCTAGCGGCAAACAATCCAGAAAGCATCTGAGCTGTCTCAGAATTCAGATCAAGCTGCTCTTCAATAGGAGTGATACCATTATCTTTACCCTTCTTCGCTGTCATCTTCTGCCTCCCAGGGCATAGTACGCATCGTTTCGTGAGTCGGATTGATCTGTTCAGCTATGTTGGCTGCAAGCGAGCTTTCCATCTGCTCGACGCCTTCCTCCGTTATCTGCTCCTCAGTCCAGGCTTGAACATCGGATTCCTCAAGATCAGCGTACTCGATCCACGGATCACCCTCCTCCCAGACAATTGACGAGGTGCCGATAGTTGAAGCCTCATGCGGTGGATCTTCCCCGTCCGTAGCGGTATACCGCCAGTGAATCGTGTACACGACATCTGTGTGGTCCTCAGCGTCAGGCCCGAGTTCTACGTCGAGAGCCGAAAACGACCATGCGTATGATATCGCCATTATTCACCTCCTGGCGGCTGATCCATCGCTTCGCGATATGCTTCCTTGATTGCTTCGGTCCAGATCCCAGAACCAGCTATATCTTGCACTTGTTGGTCCTCTGAGGACAAATCAGTATCTTCCCAGTCTCCAGTATCTGGATTCCTTTGCTGACACTCGACAACGTGCCTGTGGTAGTCGCCTCGACTGATCTCCACACCGTCCTCGGAAAAAATTTCGCACGTTCTCACCTGTACCGCACGGTAGGGGCCGACCACCTCGACCTTATCGACTTCAGTTGTTTTTGTTATCGCCATGTTCTTTTCCTGTTGGTCCGTGCCCAGAATCCACTGGACATAAGGTTAAGTTGCTGTCTGATATGTGATTGTGAAGCCGTACATCGTACCCGAACTGGCTACCACGCCAGTGCCATAACTTTCTTCCCTCAGTGCAAAGATATATGCGTTGGTTCTGTTTTGGTCCGTACCCAATGCCCACCCGATATAAGTATTGCCGTCTGATGGGAACGTCAGACCGCCTTGCTGTCCCACTACACCACCGTCGCGGCCATTGCTTTGTGATCTTGTCGCAAAGGGGAATCCGCTAAGGCACGGGATGCCGACAATCGCATCGCCTCCGTCCCAATCAAGAGTTCCGCTGACCGTGCAGAGATTCCCAATCTTCGTATATCGTCCAACGTTGTTGCTGTCGGCGGTTTTGGTTCCGCTGGTATTACCTATAAGAACAGGGGTCCAACTGCCTTCCTCGTAATCGTCAAATGCGTTCGCTGCGGCTGTGCCACCCAGGTAGATCTTCGTACTGCAATACAGATCGCTTTGCACTCTAGCTGTACCATTGACATCGAGCTTATAGCTAGAACTGGGAGCCGCTGTACCAATCCCGACCGAGCCATTCAGCATCCCGATCAGACCACCGTGCCATCCATCATCGTCCGATTCTGGCGTGATAAATTGGGTGCCGTTGCGGAAGACTATTTCCCCACCATTGCCAGAGAAGCTGCCGTTGGTATTTATCGAAGGGTCGTAATTGAAGCTGCAAGTAACCGCCCCAGTGTCGTTGACGTTGTATGTTGCACTGGCCGAGCCGAGAACGAGTGCCCTATAGGAAGCACTATATCCCATATAGCTCTGCTTTAGTGCTGGTCGCATATACGAGGTGCCGCCGCCCATAGATAGCGTACCGTCGTTTTTCATAACCCAGTAGACGGTAGCCGAAGCCGCGCCATCGGCTGTCGTAGCGAAATACAGTTTCGATGGGAAATCCCCACTCGCCCACGCACCGTCAGAGCGTCCGAGGATATAGGCTACCTCGCCATTGACGCCTGAGTCGCTGTCATTGCCTCCCCACTTCAACTTGCCAAGATTGTTGTTGCCGCCGAACGCCCCAGTACTGTCACGACTGAGGAGAATGTTCGCCTCGCCGTCGTCTTTTTCTAAGTGCAGGAGATTGCTCGGAGCCGTAGTTCCAATTCCCAAATTCCCTGCACCATCCAGTACCATTTTGACACCAGATGTGGCGAACTGTATCTCGCTTCCCGTGTCTGCATTCTTGATGTAGGAGTAGTTGTCGTTGGCACTATTCTGCATCACATACCAATTCGCAGACCGAACTTCAACACGCCCTTGAACTGTAAGTTTCTCGCCTGGGTCCACTACACCGATGCCGACGTTGCCATCACTAAGAATTGTGACCTCATCGTTCCCAGAACCGTTGTAATTAAACCGGAACGTGTCGTCAGTGTGGGCGTAGACTGCCCAGTAGTTCGTGGCGTCTGTTGTCTCGAAACCTACGACACCTTTGACTTGTAGCTTCTGGGCTGGGGTTGTGGTCCCGATGCCGACGTTGCCATCGTCAGCAATACGCATCCGCTCTGCACTTGCCGACCCATTCCAAGTATGGAACTGTAGGCTGGCCGCACCATTACTGGCATTGTTGCACTCTGCGACGATGCGAGCATTTCGAGTACCCTGAGGATCTGCTCCAGTATCAGTTAAAAACGAGATTTCTACAGCACTACCAACTGCCGCACTAGCAGGATTATCTAACGTAAGCTGTGCTCCTAGTCCCGTACTAGCAGTCTTTGATATATGTAATCCTGTCTCTGGCGCGGTGGTCCCGATGCCGACGTTCTGCGATGTGTCTATCGTGAGGGCTTTCGTGTCGTTGGTCATCAAGGATAGAGCGTGATTCGACCGTGTTCCCATTGTCGAGCTATCGAAAGAGCTACCACCGTGAGTTGCCCAGA